>Ga0187780_10000390_pt1 | contig 33376 bp, 30 predicted proteins | sample 1015_Q2_SP10_20__FD_132429 | JGI IMG/M metagenome (GOLD analysis project Ga0187780, IMG submission 132429) | Tropical peat soil microbial communities from peatlands in Department of Meta, Colombia - 1015_Q2_SP10_20_MG | ecosystem: Environmental > Terrestrial > Soil > Wetlands > Peat | place...
CTATCAGTTGCGCACTCTTTTGCAAAACAGGGGGGGGTGGGGGGGTACAAAACACGATAAAGGGCCAATGCCTTACGTGAGTCCTGTCCGTAGCTCTTTGAATTGAAGGGAGTTATTCCGAAATCAGTGGCCCAGCAGCGACGGCCGCAGGATGAAATTGATGACCGGGTTCGGGTACACGCCGAACAGAATCGTTCCGGCGAAGGTGATCAGCAGCACCAGGTTCACGCCCACGGGGAAGGGCACGGGGCTCAGCGCCGCGGCTTCCGCGCTGGGCTCGCGCATGTACATCACCACAATAACGCGCAAATAGTAGTACGCGCCGATCACGCTGTTGATGGCCATCAGCACCGCCAGCCAGAGCAAATGCGAATTCACCGCGGCCTTGAAGATGTAAAACTTGCCGAAAAAGCCTGCCGTCACCGGCAGGCCGAGCAGCGAGAGCAAGTACACGCTGAGCATCGCCGCGACAAACGGTTGCCGCTGCGAAAGCCCGGCGTAATCATCGAGCGAGAGGCTCTTTTCGCCTGCGCCTCCCAGTTGCGAAACGATGGTGAACGCGCCGAGCTTCACCAGCGCGTAGCTGAGCAAGTAGAACAGCACCGCCGCGTACGCCGGCCCCGCGCCGCTATTCGATTCGCTGGACATGGTGGTGACCGCGGCAAACGCCACCAGGATATATCCCGCGTGCGCGATCGAACTGTACGCCAGCAGACGTTTCACGTTGGTCTGCACCAGAGCGCCCAGGTTGCCCGCGAACATGGTCAGCACCGCGAGCACCCAGAACGCCCAGAACCAGAACTGCGTTGCCGCGGGAACTGTCGCAAAAATGCGCAGCAGCAGCGCAAACGCCGCCGCCTTTGGCCCCGCCGAGAACAGCGCCGTCACCGGAGTCGGCGCCCCTTCGTAGACGTCCGGGGTCCACACCTGGAACGGAGCCGCGGCCACTTTGAAGCCGAGACCGATCAAAATCATCGCCAGACCAAGCTTCAAGAGCGTGCTCGTCGTGTCGGCGCTCGCCATTTGATCGAGTTGCGTCGTTCCCGTCGCGCCGTAGACCAGCGCGATGCCGTACAAGAAAAACGCCGTTGCAAAGGAGCCCAGCAGAAAATACTTCATCGCCGATTCGCTGGACTTGAGCGCATCGCGGCGGTAACCCGCGAGGATGTAGCTCGAGATCGAGCTCATCTCCAGCCCGATGAACGCGGTGAGCAGTTCCTGCGCCGAAGCGAGAACACCCATTCCTGCTGTAGCGAACAACAGCAGCGCGTAAAACTCCGCGATGGGCAATCGCTCGCGGTCCAGATATGGCCCTGCCGCCAGCACCACCAGAAACGCGACGGTTCCCACGAGCATGCGGAAAAAGAAGCTGAAGGAATCCGATTGGATGAGTCCGTAGAATCCCGGCCCGCCGTTCATCAGCGCGAAGATTGCAGCCAGCGTTCCCGCGAGCGAGCTAATCACCGCGAGCGCCGTGAAAAATTGCCGGCTGCGCACGAACGGCTGCAGCAGCATCGCGAGCACGCCAAAAACGCACCAGATCAGCTCCGGAAGCGTCCGGTAAATGTCAATTGCGCGTGGAAGATGATCGATCAACGCGTTCCCAGCCTTTCCATCGAAGTGGCTTGCGCCTCGTTCTCGCTCATCGACGCAGTCGCCGCCTGCTTCATTTCTTTTATGGGAGCAACGGCTTCATACGGCCTCTGCGGCGTGATTTGCTCCATCACAGTTTTCGTCGCGACCTCCGTGCGGCGCGTGATGAACGCCGACCCGATGCCCATCCACAGCGTCACCACGGCCATCGCCGCGAGAATTCCTTTTTCGCGCCAGGAGGCGTCCGGCAGCGCGCGGTTCTTCTCTACGGTGACCTCGCCAAAGAACACCCGTTGGTATGACCACAGCAGGTAACAGGCCGAGAGAATCACGCCGAGAGCGGCCCACGAAGCCCAGCCCCAATGGCGCTGATACGTGCCCAACAAAATCAGAAACTCGCCGACGAAGCCATTCAGCATCGGCAGGCCCAGGGAAGAGAGCGCAACGAAAAGGAAAAACGCCGCGAGCTTCGGCATCGGCGTCGAAAGCCCGCCGAACTCGCTGATTTCAAACGTGTGCCGCCGGTCGTACAGCATGCCAACCAGCAAAAACAGCGCGCCGGTGGAAATTCCGTGCGCGAGCATCTGGAAAACCGCGCCCTGCATGGAAATGTTGTGGAACGCAAAGATGCCGAGCACCACGAAGCCCAGATGGCTCACCGAAGAATACGCAACCAGCTTTTTCAAATTCGGCTGCACCATGGACACCAGCGCGCCGTAAATAATTCCGATGATCGCGAGCAGCGCGACCCAGCCCGCCGCGCGGCGCGCCGCATCCGGAAAGAGCGGAAGACAAAAACGAATCATGCCGTAGGTGCCGAGTTTCAGCAGCACGCCCGCAAGCATCACGGAGCCGGCCGTTGGCGCTTCGACGTGCGCGTCCGGCAGCCAGGTGTGCAGCGGGAACAGCGGCACTTTGATGGCAAAGGCCAGGAAAAATGCGAGGAAGAGCAGCATCTCGGTTTGCGGGGCGTTTGCAAGTAAACCATTCGCAAGCGCTGCTTGGATCAGCGGCAGATCAAAAGTACCTGTAGCGTTGTACAGCCAGATGATGCCGACCAGCATGAGGATCGAGCCGGTCATGGTGTACAACACGAATTTCACCGCGGCATAGACGCGGCGCTCGTGGCCCCAGATGCCGATGAGCAACGCCATGGGGATGAGCATCACTTCCCAGAACACGAAGAAGAGAAAGAGGTCGAGCGAGAGAAATACGCCGACGACGCCGACTTCCAGCATCAACAGCATGATGAAGAATTCTTTGACGCGGCGCTGGATACTGTTCCACGAAGCCAAAACCGAAATGGGCGTGAGGAAGGTCGTCAGCAAAACGAGGAACATGCTGATGCCGTCCGCCCCGACGTGATAGTTGATGGGCGGCGCAGTAATCCACTTTACGTTTTCTTCCAACTGGTAGCCCGCTGCGCCGATCGGCACGCCGCGCAGCATCAGCAGAGAAAAGAGAAATTCGGCCGTGGAAACAATCATCGCGATGATGCGGATGAACTTGTGGTCGTCGCCGCGCAGCAGCAGCAACGCGAGAGAGCCCGCGACGGGGAAGAAGATCAGCACCGAAAGCAAATGTCCGCCGTGGAGCATCAGCGCACCATCCCCACAGCGGTTTTGCTGGCGCTTGGCCAGAAGAAGATGACGGCGAGAATCACGATCGCGCCGACGACGACCCACACCGCGTAGCTGCGCGTGTTTCCGGATTGCGAATGGCGCACGCCGTCGCCGATAGACGTCGCGCCTTGCGCGATTCCATTCACCGTGCCGTCGATTCCCGCTACGTCCGCCGCTTTCCAGAACACATTGGTTGAGAGCCAAACCAGCGGACGCACGACGACGGCGGCGTAAAATTCATCGACATAGTATTTGTTCAGCAGCGTCGTGTACGCCGGCTTCATCGACTTTGCGAGTTCGTCTGCCTTACCGGGCTTTGCGAGATACATCCAGTACGCGACGCCAATGCCGATCACCGCTGCAACTACGGCCACAAACGCCAGCGTCAGTTCGAGAGTGTGGGCCGACGCTGCTCCGAGGACTTCCGCGTTTTCCGCACTGCCGAAGATCGGCGCGAGGAAGTCGGCAAAATAGTCGCGTCCCTGGAAGAGCGCCGGAGCGGCAATCCATCCGCCAACCGCGGAAAGAACGGCAAGGGTGACGAGCGGTCCCAGCATGCTCCAAGGCGACTCGTGGACGTGCACCTTTTTCTCATCAAAACGAGGTTTCCCGGCGAAGGTCAGGAAGATGAGCCGGAACATATAGAACGCGGTGAGCAGCGCCGTAAGCAAACCGATCACGTAGAGCGGTTTGCCGCCTTCAATTTGGTAAGCGCCCAAAAGAATCTGGTCCTTGCTGAAAAATCCGGCAAGTGGAAGGATGCCGGCAATCGCAAGCGTGGCGATGAGCATGGTCCAGAAGGTCCAAGGGATCTTTTTGGCGAGGCCGCCCATTTTGTTCATGTCTTGCTCGCCACCGATGGCGTGAATCACCGAACCTGCAGCCAGGAAGAGCAGCGCTTTGAAAAACGCGTGTGTCATTAGATGGAAGATGCCCGCGCCAAAGGCGCCGACGCCGCACGCCAGGAACATGTATCCAAGCTGGCTGACAGTGGAGTACGCAAGCACGCGCTTGATGTCGGTTTGCACCAAGCCGATGGTCGCGGCAAAGAACGCGGTGGCGCAGCCGACAACGGCGACCACAACCATCGCGGTCTCCGAATGCGCAAACAAAATGTGCGAGCGCGCGACGACGTAAACACCTGCCGTCACCATTGTCGCTGCGTGGATCAACGCGCTAACCGGCGTCGGGCCCTCCATGGCGTCGGGCAGCCAGACATACAGCGGCAACTGGGCCGATTTTCCCGTCGCGCCCATGAACAGCAGCAAGCAGGCAATCGTGAACGTTCCGAACTGGCCCCAAGCCTCGTGTCCCCACGCAGGATTCGCAGCTGCGTCAAAAATCGCGCGAAAATCCAGCGTGTGGAACGTTCGGAACAATAAAAACATTCCCAGCATGAAGCCGAAGTCGCCGATGCGGTTGACGATGAATGCTTTTTTGCCCGCGTCCGATGCCGACTTCCTCAGGAAATAAAATCCGATGAGCAAATAGCTCGAGAGGCCCACGCCTTCCCAGCCGACAAAGAGCAGCGCGTAATTCGCCGCAAGCACCAGGATGAGCATGAAAAACATGAACAAATTGAGGAAAGAAAAAAAGCGGTAGTAGCCGCCTTCGTGCCCCATGTAGCCGACGGAATAGATATGAATGAGCCAGCCGACGCCAGTGACGGCCAGCACCATGACGACGGTGAGTTGGTCCATCTGTAGATCAAATCCGCCGCGGAAATTGCCGGCGACAATCCAATCGAAATATTGCTTATGAACAAGTTGTTGGCCATTGGCAAAGAATTCGCGCACCGCTTCGAGAGCGCAAAGGAAGGAAAGTCCGGTCGAGGTGATAGCCGTGATGGTGACGTACTTGTTCGGCCACTTCGAGCCGAGAAGCCCGTTGATCGCTGAGCCGAGCAGCGGCAGCAGCGGAATAATCCACAAATATTCGAGAATCGGGTAAGCAGGCATCAGAGTTTGAGCAAATCCACGCGCTCGACATTGAGCGTTTGCCGGTTGCGCGCAATCAAGATGATGATTCCGAGGCCCACGGCCGCTTCCGCCGCCGCGACCACGATGACAAACAAGACAAAGACTTGCCCGTCGAGTTTGCCGAGCGCCTGGCTGAAGGCCACAAACGCGAGATTCACGGCGTTGAGCATCAGCTCGATGGACATGAAAATGGTGATGATGTTGCGCTTGAAAATGAACGCGAAGACGCCGAGGCCGAAGAGAATGGCGCTCAGAATTACATAGTAGTTCGTCGGGACCATGTCAGCTTTTCTCCCGCTGCGCCAGCACTGTCGCGCCCAAGATCGCGACGAGAATGAGGAAAGAGGTCAATTCGAACGGATAGACAAAATCCTTGAAGACCATCTCGGAAATGCCCTTGGTGGAAGAGAGAGCGCCGGTTTGCGACGCGGCCTGCACACTGGCGCCGGATTTCGCGATGGTCGCGGCCACAAATCCGCCGAGCGCCACAACCAGCAGCAGTCCAGGAATCCCCGCCATTTTGGAGATGCTGGTGTGCTCTTCGACGCCGGCGTTCAAGAGCATAATCACGAAAACGAACAGCACCATGATCGCGCCGCCGTAGACGATGATTTGCACCGCGGCCACGAATTCCGCGCCCATGAGAAGATACAAACCGGCAAGGGCGACCATGACGACGATAAGCGAGAGCGCGCTATGGATGGGATGCTTTTGCAGAATCAGGCTGATCGCACCGAGCAGCGCGAGCGCGGCGAGCACAAAGAAAATGACAAGCGGCGCCGTCATTTCTTACCCCACATTAGAATCGCGAAGCTGGTGAGGATGACGTTGACGATGGAAACGGGCAGCAGCAGCTTCCAGCCGAAGGCCATCAACTGGTCATAACGGAATCGCGGCAGCGTGCCGCGCATCCAGACATAGACGAAAAGGAAAACGAGAATTTTGGAGAGCAGCCAGAACGGCCCCTGAATGAATTCGTTCACCGCGGGCAGCGCGATAAACAGAACGCCGAGCGCCGTAATCACCGTGCCGGCTCCCGGCAGCACGACGCGACCGAAAACGGTTTCATACCGCAGCCCGTCCCAGATGACCCAAATGCCCGCGGGAATCAGAATCAGCGAGGGCAAGTAGTGCGTGAAGGTCCACGAAGCCGGGAAGGGCGAGAGCCAGCCGCCGAAGAACATGATGGTGCACAGGCACGACACGGTGATCATGCTGGTGTATTCGGCGATGAAAAACATGGCGAACTTGAAGCTGGCGTATTCGGTGTGGAAGCCGGCGACCAATTCGGATTCGGCTTCGGGGAGATCGAAGGGGACACGGTTGGTTTCCGCGACGGCCGCGGTGAAGAAGCAGAAGAAACCGAGAATCTGCGGCCAGACGTTCCAGCCAAAAAGCCCACGTTCGGGATGATTCGCCTGGGCATTGATGATGTCGCGCAAATTGAAACTTCCCGCCATGAGCAGCACGCCCACTACGGACATGGTGAGGGCCAATTCGTAGCTGACCATCTGCGCCGAACTGCGCAAGCCACCAAGCAATGGATACTTGCTATTGGAAGACCAACCGGCCAACGCGACGCCGTACACGCCGAGCGCGGTAATGGCAAAGAGCGCGAGGATCCCAATGTTCAAATTCGGCGGAGCGATTCCGAGATAGATGTCGTGGCCAAATAGGCGAAGCGGTTGCGGCCCGAACGGGATAATCGCGATGGAGGTCAGCGCGAGCGCCAGCGCGAGAAGCGGCGCGAGGTAATACACAAATTTGTCCACGCCTGCGGGCGTCGGGTCCTCTTTGAACAAAAACTTTACGCCGTCCGCGAGCGGCTGGAGCAAGCCGTGCGGGCCGACGCGGTGGGGTCCCCAGCGCGACTGCATGTGGGCGACGACTTTGCGTTCGAACCAGGTCAAATAGGCGTTGACGGTCAGCACGATAAAAAGCAGTAGAGCGATTTTGACGATCGTGATGAGCAACTCGGCGTTTGCGGATAGAAAAGTCACGGCTCGGTCTTGGCCTCCGGCAGAGATTCCATCATCGAGCAGTAGCGGCCGAGCGTGCCGCTGGTGAAAAGATTGTCTTTGGCAGAGCGAATTAGCCCTACAGGAACGTCGTAGGGGGCGTGACCGTTCCTGGCAGCCTGCGCGCGGGTCTGCTCGGCGCCGCCGGTCAGCAACCCCGCGAGCTGAACGTCGTAGGCGGGCACGGCTTTGCGGATTTCTTCAAAGACGCCCACAGGCGACTTGTAATGAAACGCTTTCCCAAGGCCGAGTTTTTCGAGTTGATGCGAAAGGATGCGCAGCAAGTCGAAGTCGCTTCGCGGACCCATGACTTCCGCGCCTTTGCGGAGCAGTTGAATTTCGCCGGATGTGTTGGTGACCGTGCCATCCTTCTCGTAAGCGGAAGCTGCGGGGAAAACGATGTCCGCCAGCTTCGCGGTTTCCGTGAGAAACATTTCCTGCACAATGAGCAGGTCCAGTCTCCCGCGTCCATAACCGAGAGTGCCGAAATGCGCCAGCGGATTGGCGCCTACGACGTACAGCGCTTTGAGGGTTCCGGCTTGCACGGCTTCGACCATCTGCGGCGCGGTGAGCCCTGGCTTGGAAGAAATCGCGGTGTTCCAGAGACGCTCCAGTTTTTCGCGGGCACTCGCGTCGTCAACATAGGCGTAACCGGGGAGACGGTCAGGGAGCAAGCCCATGTCCGCGGCGCCGCGCGAATTCGCGAAATCGCCGAGCGCCATGTAGCGGGTAGTGCCAGGAAGTTTTGAACCGAAGGCGACGAGCGTGGCAATCGCTGAGCCGGAAACTTCTGCCCCAAAGACAATGGCGACATCGCTTTCCGCCTCTAATGCGGCTTTTAATTGCACGAGCCGCTCGACGAGGTCCGTTGCAAGCTGCGTTTCTTCGTTTGCCAGCCACTTCAAAACCACGGCTTCGTCGCCAGGAGCTAATTTCACAAACTGTTTTGCCTTGCGCTTCAGTTTGATGTCGTTGGCGTTGATGACGAATAGTTTTGTGCCGTGATGGCGGATGCCGCTGCGAATCTGCCACGCGACCAGCGGGTTTTGATTGGTCGGATCGTTCCCGATGAGCAGGACCGCTTTCGATTGATACAACTGCTCCATGGTGAGCAAGGAATCGGCGGCGCGTTCGCCAAGAGCGGTGATCAGGCCCGTGTAATCCGCGGTGCGGTGATGATCGATGTTGTTGGTTCCGAAGGTGGCGCGCGCGAGGCGCTGCAGCAGGTAATTCTCTTCGTTTGACGTGCGGTTTGAGCCGATAAAACCGATGGCGTCTTTTCCGCCGGAATCGTAAGCGGCTCTCAGCTTCGTTGCGGCGGCTTGCGCGGCCTCTTCCCAGGAAACGGGAAGCAGTTTATCGCCTCTGCGCACGAGCGGCTGGCGGATGCGCTCCCGATGAGTCGTAAAGTCAAAGCCGAAGCGTCCCTTGACGCAGAGAAAATCCTTGTTGATGCCGCTCAAATCGCGGTTATTCGAGCGCAAGATTTCGTGATTGCGGACGCTGAGAGTGACCTTGCAGCCATTCGAGCAGTGCGTGCACACGGTGGGAACGTACTGCATTTCCCAGGGACGCGTCTTGTAGCGATAGGTGCCGCTGGTGAGCGCGCCGACCGGGCATATGTCGATGCACATGCCGCACTCTTCGCATTCCAGGTGGTCCTCGCGATTCGGGATGATGATGCTATTTGCGCCGCGCATGCCCACGCCAAGAGCCTTCACATCCATGCCTTCGTCGCAAACGCGCACGCAGCGGAAGCACAAAATGCAACGAGGAGCATCGTAATAGACGAGCTCCGACCATTTTTCTTCGGGCCGGTGGATTTTTTCTTCGACGAAGCGGCTGAAATCCGCTCCGTACCGGTAAGTCATGTCCTGAAGTTCGCACTCGCCGCCCTTGTCGCAGACAGGGCAGTCGAGCGGGTGATTCGTCAGGAGAAATTCGAGCATGTACTTGCGCGCCTGACGAACCTGCTCGGTGTCGGTGCGCACGACCATGCCTTCGGTCGCGATCAGCGTGCAGGCAGTTTGCAGCTTCGGCGCTTTCTCGACTTCCACCAGGCACATGCGGCACGCCGCTTGCAGCGAAAGCCCGGGGTAATAGCAGAAGGACGGTACTTCGGTGCCCATGCGCCGCGTCGCTTCAATGACCAGCGTGCCTTGCGGGACTTCCACTTCGCGGTCGTTGATCTTCAGCTTGATGAGTTTCTGGTCCGGCATGGATTCCTGTCGCGTCCCTTGTCTTTCACCTTGCGCCGAGGAGCGCTTCGGCCGCTTTGTTGTAGGCGCAGCGTCCCTTCAAATGATCTTCAAACTCGTTGCGCCATTTTTTCATGATGCTGATCGTAGGCATAGCAGCGGCGTCGCCGAGCGGGCAAAAGGTGCGGCCCAGCATGTTTTTCGCGAGGTCCGCAATCATGTCGATATCTTCTTCGCGGCCCAGCCCGGCGTGAAAGCGCTCGAGCGTCTTGCGCAGCCAGATGGTTCCTTCGCGGCAGGGGATGCACCAGCCGCAGGATTCGTGCGCGTAGAAATGCATGATGCGCCGCGCCAGGTCCACCATGCAGGTGTCTTCGTCAACAACCACCATGCCGCCGGAGCCAAGCATCGAACCGGCTTTTGCTACGGAATCGTAATCCATCGCGATGTCGATCTCATCCGCGGTCAACAGCGGGCACGAGCTTCCGCCCGGGATTACCGCTTTCAGTTTTTTGCCGTTGGCGATTCCCCCGGCCACTTCGTAAATGAACTTCTTCATGTTCATGCCGAGCGGAATTTCGTAGATGCCGGGCTTTTTGACGTGCCCTGAAACGCACAGCATACGCGTGCCGCCGTTTTTCGGCGTGCCGCGGCTGGCGTACGCTTCGCCGCCTTCGCGGATGATGGATGGCACGGCGCTGAGCGTTTCCACGTTGTTGATGATCGTGGGGCAGCCGTACAGGCCGACCACTGCGGGGAAGGGAGGCCGAATGCGCGGATAGCCGCGCTTGCCTTCGAGCGATTCCATCAACGCCGACTCTTCGCCGCATTCATAAGCGCCTGCGCCGGTGTGAATCAGCAGGTCGAAATCAAACCCCGTACCGAGAATGTTTTTGCCAAGATAGCCGCGCTCGTAAGCCTCGGCGATGGCCGCGTCCACAATATCCAGCACGTAGCGGTATTCTCCGCGGATGTAGATGAAACCGCGGTGGGCATTGATTGCGCGGCCGGCAATGGCCATGCCCTCAATGAGTTGATGGGGCACCATCTCCATCAACGGGCGGTCCTTGCAGGTGCCCGGTTCCGATTCATCCGCGTTGCAGATGACGTACTTGTCCTTAGGAGAATCCTTGGGCACGAACGACCACTTCATGCCTGCCGGGAAACCCGCTCCGCCGCGCCCGCGCAGATTCGATTTTTTCACTTCATCGATGATGGATTCCGGCGTCATTTCCTTAAGCGCTTTTTCCAGCGCTTGATAGCCGCCCTGCATCACGTACACATCGATCTTGTGCGAGTCTTTCATGCCCCAAAGCCGGCTGATGAGCGGTGTTTCCAGTGGATGACGCTCGTGAAGCGCGCCGGAAATCACCGGCTCGGGCGTCGGACGTTTCCCGTTGTCCAGGTCCTGGATGATGCGGTCGAATTTGACCGGCGTCAGATTTTCGTAGAAGTCGTAATTGACCTGCATGGCCGGCGCGCCGGTGCAGGCGCCGATGCATTCCACTTCTTCAAGCGAAAAGATGCCGTCGGCGGTGGTTTCCTTGTGGCCGACCTCGAGGCGCTTTTTCGCGCGCTCCAGCATTTCGTAGCCGCCCTTCAGCATGCACGCGACGTTGGTGCAGATCTGCACGTGATACTTGCCCATAGGCTTGCGGCGCAGCATCGAGTAGTAGGCCAGCGTTTCTTCGATCTGCACGTTGTTCAGATCCAGGCGCCGCCCGATTTCGGCGATCATTTCGTCGCTGACGTAACCGTATTCGTCCTGTGCGTACATCAACATGGGAATCAGCGCGCTGCGCTTGACGGGATAGCTCGACTGCAGCTTTTCAAACTTCGCCGAGAGTGCGGGAGAGAGCTCCATGGTTATCTGTCGACTTCTCCAAGAACGATGTCGATCGTGCCAATGCAGGCGATCACGTCCGCGATCAACTGCCCTTCAATCAGCTTGGGCAGCGCCTGCAAATTGATGAAAGAAGGCGAACGGAAATGCACACGGAGCGGTTTTGGCGAGCCGTCGCTCGCGATGAAGCAACCCAGCTCGCCGCGCGGCGATTCGATCGCGACGAACGCTTCGCCCGGCGGCGGGGAAAACCCTTCCGTGAAAATCTTGAAGTGGTAGATGAGGGCTTCCATCTCCGTCTTCATCTTTTCGCGCTGCGGCGGAATGATGCCCGGCGCTTCGGCTTTGATTGGACCTTCGTCGGTGATTTTCTCCATCGCTTGGCGGACGATTTTCAGGCTTTCGCGCATTTCTGCCACGCGGACCAGGTACCGGGCGTAACAATCGGACTCCGTGCGCGTCGGAACCTTGAAATCGAATTCGTCATAGCTCGAATACGGGAACACTTTGCGATTGTCGTAAGCCACGCCCGCCGCGCGCAGCGTTGGTCCGGTCATGCTGAGCGCAATGGCGTCTTCCGCGGAAATGTACCCAATTCCTTTCGTGCGGCCAATCCAGATGCGGTTCTCGGTAAGCAAATTCTCGTAGTCATCGACGCGGCTGGGCATCATTTTCAGGAACCGCTCGACCATCTGACGCCAACCCGCGGGAGGCTGCAACGCGACGCCGCCGATGCGAATGTAGCTCGTCATCATGCGCTGGCCGGCAAATAACTCGAAGATTTTCAGAATCTCTTCGCGCTCGCGGAAGCAGTAGAGAAAGACCGACATGGCCCCGAGGTCGATCGCGTGCGTCCCGAGCCACACCAGGTGCGAAGAAATCCTCTGCAATTCCACCATCATCACGCGGATGTATTGTGCGCGCTTCGGCACTTCGAGGCCGAGCAACTTCTCCACCGCCATGCAATACACCAGGTTATTGCCGAGCGGGTTTAGATAGTCCATGCGGTCGGTCAGGGTGATGGCCTGGGAATAAGTCTTGTCTTCGCAGGATTTTTCGATTCCGGTGTGCAGGTAGCCGAGGTCGGGGACGGCTTTTACGACCGTTTCGCCATCGAGTTCCAGTAGGATTCGCAGCACGCCATGGGTCGACGGGTGCTGCGGCCCCATATTCAGGACCATCGTTTTGGTGGCGCCAGTGGCAGTTTCGACGGTGGTCATAATGGACTGCTCTTTCGGAAGAGTTCCCCGGTGTTTGGCACGTCGCGATAGCCCTCAACCGGATAATCTCTCCGCAGCGGGTGGCCCTCCCAGTCTTCGGGCAGCAGAATCCTGCGCAAATCGGGGTGGCCGTTGAAACGGATTCCAAACAAATCGAAGATCTCGCGCTCGAGCCAATTCGCTCCCGGCCACACGGGGAACAGCGAATCGACCACGGCATCGTTTCCGTTCAATCGCACGCGCAGCCGCACGCGGTCGCGCCGGGGGATGGAAACCAGGTGATAGTTCAACTCGAAGCGGGGCTCGACGGGAAAACGGTCAGCGCACGTTGCGTCGGTAAGCAGGTTGAATTGCAGCTTGGCGTCCGAACGGCAGCGCTCCGCGGCGGCGCGCAGGAACTCGCGCGGCACTACAACGGTCGTTTCATCCCGGTACTCAATGACTTCGGCAACCGCTTGAGGGTTCCAGGAACGCAGGGTTTCGGCTACAACACTAGCATTTTGGCTGGCAGACTCGGTCACGATTTCAAAGCCGTAAGCGCTGGCTATTTATGCCAATCCAGCGCGCCCTTTTTCCAGAGATACAAATATCCGACCAGCAGGATGGCAATGTAGAGCATCATCTCCACAAAGCCATACCACCGCAAACTGCGAAAGATGTAGGCCCAGGGGTACAGAAAGATGGCTTCCACGTCGAACAAAATGAAAACCATCGCCACGAGGTAGAACTTGACGGAGAAGGGTTCCCGCGCATCTCCCGTGGGATCCATTCCGCACTCGTACGGCTGCCGCTTGGCCTGTGTTGGGCGGCGCCATCCCACAATCGCAGAAACAGCGACCAACGCGCTGGCCAGCACCAAAGCAATCAGCAGGTGTAAGAGAAGCGGAGCGTAGGTATGTAAACCAGAATCATTCATACGCGAATTGCTATAATAACGATTCACCCGCCACTCGGTCAATTGCGGGAGGAAAGATTCCTGCGGGCGCTCCGGCCCCCGCGCGAGTCCCGGTGAACAGCAAAATGCTTTTTGGCCACAATACCAACGTGTCCGTGGCAGGGAAGACCTTCCACGTGCAGACCGAAGACCTCGGCGCGTCTCACGCCTTGATCGATACCGCCGTTTATTTTCGTGGCCGCGTGCTGCACCGCCGGACCAACAATTATTCGGATTTGCTCCCGCTCGACCCCGGCCGCGAACAAACCCTGAAGCTCCGTGTGGATGAGCAGCATCGCAAAGTCGTCGAAGATCTTCGCTCCGGGCGGCTCAGCTTGACGGTGCCCGAAAACGAAACGCCCGTGGTCACCAAGCCCGCTTCAGCTGGCCAGCAGGCGGCCCACGCGCTGCACGTGGACTTGCTCAATCCCAAAACCTGGTTGTCCGGAAAACGCGCTTTTCTCCAGATCGCGGTCCGGGACCCTGGGCAGCAAGCGGTCGAAGGCGCGAAGGTCATTGCCCGAGTCGAGGGCGTCGAGCAGTCTGTGGAGTTTTCCAGCGAAACGGGTCCTTTTGGTCACGCTCAGTTTGAGTTCGATATGCCGCGTCTGGCCGGCGGAGATGTTGCTCTCGTTATAGAATCATCCAAGGGAGAGGCTCGCGGGCACTTGCGGTTCCATTTGCGAGCCAAGACGCATGTGCCGCGGCCAAACTGAAGAAGATTGACAATGATCGCAATCACCGTGAATGGCGAACAACGCACGGCGAAGCCCGGTTCCACCGTTTCCGATTTGCTTCGTGAAATGGGGCTCGATTCCGGGCGCGTGGCCATCGAGCGAAATCTCGAAATTCTTTCGCGGCCGGATTGGCAGAACACTATGGTCGCGGCGGGCGACCGCTACGAAATCGTGCAGTTTGTTGGCGGCGGATAAAATTTCAGCGAGCGGGGCCTGGCTCGGCTGGCTTCTTGGGACTCTCCATTTGAATATGCAGTGATTTTGCTTTTTCACGCGCCTGCGCTGCCTTTTCCGCTTGCCCCCTCGCCTCATACAATTCCGCTAGCGCTGTCCACCACGCCGCATTTTCAACATTGAGGCGGACCGCTAATTCCTGCTGCTCCAGGGCGCGGTCCAAATCATTTTCTTCGCGGTATGCGCGCGCCCGGCCTTCGGCAAGTTGCGCGCGAAACGGCATCCCAAGTTCCGGTGAGTCTCCGCGAAAGGGACTTTCCTTTTCGGCGCGGTCGAAGGCGGCCAGAGCGTCCTGCGGTTGGTTCATATAGATGTAGAGCGCGCCCAGCGCACGGAACCGCTCGTAAGGAATTTGCGAGAGCGGCACAGCTTCTTTCACACAGTGCACCGCTTCCGCATAGCGGTGTTCCGCCGAGTAAAGCCGCGCCAGCGCGTACCACGCCGCGTCGCTCGGATTGCTTCCCACCACCAGCAGGTATTCGCGCTCCGCCTCATCAGGACGATTCGTCGCCGCGAAAAACTGCGCCTTCACCAAATGCAAGTTTGGATTGTCGGGAAAGAGTTGCTCGGCTTGTTCGAGCGCCGTCGCTGCTTCTTTATCCCGTGCCAATACGTAAAAAATCGATCCGGCATTCATTAGGTAATTGAAGCGCTCCGCTTTTGCCCGGAATGAGCTCCCGAGGGTTGCAGCTGGAGGCGCGATTGGCGCGCTCGCACAGGTCAGTGGAAATTTCTCAATGACTTGCCTATTTTCCGGGCGATTGCGCACAAAAATGACGGAGACATCATCCAAGTAGACCAGCTTCCATTCCGCGCTCTCGCAATAATCCTGCAGCGGAAACCGGCCCAGCCCGGCGTAGCGCGCGACCGGAAAAAGAAGCGTATTGATTTTCCAGCGGTCCGCAGCTTCTTTCCACTCTGCGGAGTCCGGCGGGGCCGACGTCAAATTAGCTTGCTCGGTGAACAGTTCCTTGCCAAAGGGAATGTATCGCCCGTCGACAAAATCGGGATATTCCGTGCCAACCCGCCACACGAGGTAGCCGCCCTGCCCGTAATCGTGAAAAAGATTCCGTGGCAGATGCTCGCGCTCAAGAAAGCTTGCAGCGCGCTCGGGATACCACCACGAACTGCCTGCGCCGAAGAGCGTCAACTGCTCCGAATCCAGGTAGTAGCGGTCGGACACGAGATCCACAATGCGGAGTACGCCAAGAGTCGACAAAACGGCCACGCCGAGCGCCACTGCTGGAGTTATTCGCGCAGGGAGTCTATTCGGCGGAGAGTCCGCTCCTTCCTTTGTGGGAGCAGCGCTCCTAGCTTCTTCCAGGTCTCGCGTCCATTCATGCAAAATCCCGCCGCCAATGACGACGACGAGAATTGCGAATAACGCTTGCAGCCGGATGTGTTGCAGAGAAAAATAAACGCCGCCCGCCAGAACAATCGCTGCTCCAAATCTCTTTTTCCAAAGCGCAATAAAAATTGCGGCGATGGCCACGGCCAAAAGCCACCAGTCAGCGCTCGCCGGGTTTCTTGCATCCCAAGCCTGCCGCCAAGCCAGCCAATTCAAATGCACCGCGGACCACTCGTTGATGAGTGCGGAGTGGACGTTCATCACCTGATTCTGCCGGTAGATGGCTTCGTAAATTCGCCAGCCCCAAGGATTCACCAGCGTCGCAGCTATCGAAGCTGCGAGCCAAAGTGCCAGCGTTCTCAGCCGTTCGAATGCCACATCTCGACGCTCCGTGAAAATCAGGTCGCAAAATTCAAACACAATCCCTGCGCACAAAATCCCAAGGCCGGAGATGAATCCGAGATGTAAATTCGCCCACAAGAAGAAGATCACCGGCAAGAGCCATAACCGTACGCGTTTCCCCGTGTAATTTTTCCAGATGATTGCCAGCACGGCCGCAAATAACACCGTCGTGAAGAGTTCTGCACGCGGGATGGTTCGAAACGCAATGGCTGGGACGGCGAGGAACGCGAGCGCGGCGGTCGTGCGGCGCCCGGCGCTGCACAAGATTGCTGTCGTAGCAGCGCATGCAAATGCGCCGAGCCAGGACAGCGCTGCATATGCGCCCGCCAGATAGAGAAGATAGAAAATAGCGCCCGAAAATGGCGGATAGATCCACTCGTTGCCGTGCGCCGTATAGGAAAAAAGTTCGACTCGAGGAATCTGATGATGCTCGATGAGATAGCGGCCGGTTGCAAGTTGCCAGCCCAGGTCAAAATCCGAGACAGTGTGCAGACCCGCGAGCAGCGCGTAGCTCAACGCCAGAACAATCAGGCAAAGGTACAGCCAATCGCGGCGGGTTTCGGTTTCAGCACTCACGAATTTTGATTTTGTGCGACCAATGCGGCTAGAACAACGTCGAATGCGCGCCCCGCGACGTTTCAGTCAATGAGACGCGAAACGCGTCGCCGCATGCACCGGCTAAAAAACCGCTCCTTTGCTCTCAAACGCCTTCGAGCAAATGGCCCATCTTGCGCTTTTTGGTCTTCAGGTAAGCTCGCGAAATCTTCGAAACGCGCGGCTGGCACGGCACGCGTTCCACGACTTCGATTCCCGCGCTCTCCAGTTGCCGCACTTTTTCCGGATTGTTGGAGAGTAGCCGGATTTTCTTTGCGCCCAGTTTTTTCAGGATTTGTGCGGAAAAATCATAGTCGCGCGCGTCCGCCGCAAATCCCAGCGATTCATTTGCTTCCACGGTGTCCATCCCGCCGTCCTGCAACTGGTAGGCGCGCAGCTTGTTCATCAACCCGATGCCGCGGCCCTCTTGTGGCAAATACAGCAGAACTCCCGCAGTCGCTTTGCCGATTTTCTTGAGCGAAAGCTCGAGCTGCGCCCGGCAGTCGCAGCGAAGGGAAGTCAGCACGTCGCCGGTCAAGCACTGAGAATGCACGCGCACCAGCGGTGCATTTCTTCCGTCGAGCTTTCCGCGCACCAGCACGACGGCTTCTTCCGCTCCGCCGTTGCCGGTGAATCCATAAATTTTGAATCGGCCGTAGCGCGTGGGCAGGTCCGCCTGCGCGACCATTGCCACGTCAGCGGTTGTTTCTTGCTCCAGCGGATTTCGTTGTGGTTTTGTGCCCATGCGGAAGCAGCAGTATAGCAGGAACCACCATGCCGCCGTTTCACTCCCGCCATCGTCGCTTCCCGACTCTCTTTACTTCACTCAGCGGATTGGCTAGCGTTAGCGTGAGACCGGCGCACGCCAAACGCACAACATGGAAACCGCCACTTCCGTCCGCGACCTGCTTTTCACGCTTCTGCTGAAAGTTGGCGTGGCTTCTTCTTTCGCGGCTTTGCTCGCCCGCTGGAACACCTTGCGCCGCGTGCTCTTTACGGAAGAGCGCGACCCCGACCAGAAATTGAAATTGATGCTCTTCATGACCCCGCCGCTGATTGTCGGCGTGACGCTGCGCCTCGCTGGCGGCGCCGCGTATTCTTTCGCCGACCTCTCCCTGGAAGGTGCATTTCTCATGGGTTTGCTCGGAGGGCGCGTGGTGGGGCCGATCGGCGGCGCGATCATCACGATTCCTGCTCTCATGGCGCATGAATGGCTCGGCATGCCCGCGGCATCAACGGCGGGGTTGCTCGGCGGCTTGATTCGTCAGGCGATTCCCAACAAAGAAGATCTCTGGAATTTTGGCCCGTTTACGTTCTTGAATATTCCAAAGGCTATTCTGAAGTTCGTGCGAAAAACGGAATTGTCCTGGGAAATGGCGCCGCTTGGCGCTTGCGTTGGACTGGAATTGGGGCGCGTCGCACTGGTTCTCGCCACCAAGCCGAAATGGCTCTTCGCCATTCACGCTCGATGGGACTGGTGGCTTGTTCTGGTGGTGATCGCCACGCTAATGTCCGTGGCCGCGCCGCTGAAAATTTGGAACAACACGCGCATCGAGATGAACCTCGAGCGCCATCAACAGCTTCTCCTCAAGGCGCGCATGGACGCGCTCTCCCGCCAGATCAATCCCCACTTTCTCTTCAACACGTTGAATACGGTAACTTCGCTCATCCGCTTTGATCCCGATTCCGCGCGCGGCGTGGTGCTCAAGCTCAGCAACATCCTGCGCCGGCTGCTCCGCAAGCACGAAACATTCGTGCCCCTTCGCGAAGAGCTTCAATTCATCGACGACTACCTCGATATTGAAGTGGCGCGCTTCGGCAAAGACAACCTCGACATTGTGAAGCACATTGACGACGCCACGATGGAAGCCTTTGTCCCCAGCATGCTCCTTCAGCCCATCGTCGAGAATTGCCTGAAGCACGGGCTCGCGCCAAAGCTGGGCGGAGGCAAGATCGAATTGCGCACCACAAATCACGACGGCCGTTTGCGCATCGAAATCGAAGACAATGGGGTCGGCATCTCCGAGGAAAAACTTCCGCACGTCTACGTCGAGGGAATCGGTCTAAGCAACGTACGTGAGCGTTTGCGCGTACTCTATGGCGCAGATTTTCAGTTGGACATTCGTAGCCACCCGGGCGAGGGGACGATCATCCGCATCGACATTCCCGAGCTGGTTTCCGCGCTGCAAGAATCACGGACGTAGAACGCAGTCCCCGCTGTCAAAGGCCAAAGCGGCAAGCCGGCCTCTCTCCATAAAAACTGCATTGTAGTCAGCCTGTGTTTGTAACAGATGTTGTAACCCCGCGCTAGCTCCCGCCGTGCTCGAAAACGTTCTTGACACGGACGCGCCTCCCCGCCTACAGTGTCGCGGGTTGACGGTTACTCCCGCAAAGTGCATCAAACGTTTCACATTGGAGAAATTCATGCCCAGCATCGATAAATGTGTTGTGCCCTTCGTGCTTTGTGCTGTGCTTTTTGGGGCTTTATCCGGTGCGCCAACTTTTGCGCAGGAAGCCAAGTCCGCGCAAGCCAAGAGCCCCGCGCCTGCGCCAGCCGCCTCCTCCGCGGCGGCAGCTCCGGAAAAGCGCGGTGTGGAATTGACTCCCACGGATCTCGAGGCTTTTCTCGATGGCTTCATGCCGCAGCAAATTGAAAAGGCGGACATTGCCGGCGCGGTCATCGCCATAGTCAAGGACGGCAAAGTTATCTTCGAAAAAGGCTACGGGTATTCCGATTCCGAAAAGAAAACGCCCGTTTCGCCGCAGGATACACTCTTCCGGCCGGGCTCGATTTCCAAGACCTTTACCTGGACCGCCGTTATGCAACAAGTCGAGCAAGGCAAGCTTGACCTCGATCACGATGTGAACGATTACCTCGATTACAAGATTCCGCAGACTTTTGGCAAGCCGACCACGCTGCGCGACATTATGACGCACCGATCCGGCCTCGAAGAAACCGCGAAGGACCTCTTCGTTGGTGAACAAAAATACTTGACACCCATGGCGCAATACTTGCCTTCCCATTTGCCAGTGCAAATCTTCCCGCCGGGCACGATTCCCGCCTATTCCAACTATGCAACTACCGTTGCCGCTTACATCGTTCAGCGTGTCTCCGGGCAGGATTTCTATGATTACGCCGACGAGCACCTGTTCAAGCCGCTCAACATGACTCGCGCGACGTTCCGGCAGCCCTTGCCCGAGAATCTCAAGTCTTTCATGTCCAATGGCTACGAATTAGGCTCGGGCGAGCCAAAGCACTTTGAATGGGTGGAAGTTGCTCCGGCCGGGTCGGTTTCCGCTTCTGCGGAGTCCATGTCGCACTGGATGATCATGCATCTGCAAAACGGCAAGTACGGCGACGTGCAGATCCTCAAGCCGGAAACTGCCATTCAAATGCACGCGCGGCAGGAGGGCTGGCCCGCGGCGATGAACGCGATGTGCCTCGGGTTTTACGAGCAGAATATGAACGGGCATCGGATTATCGCGCACGGCGGCGACACCGGATGGTTTCACAGCAACATGCTGTTGCTTTTGGACGCGAACGTGGGAATGTTTGTCTCCTACAACAGCGCCGGCCGGCCGGACCATGGCGATGCGCGGGGCAACCTGTTCGTGAAATTCATGGACCGCTACTTCCCGGCGCCACCCAGCAACGAGCCCACTCTTTCCACCGCCAAGGAAGACGCGCAAAGCGTGGCCGGCATGTACAAAAACAGCCGCCGCTTCGAGACGAATATTCTGGCCGTCACAACGTTGCTGGGTGAAGCAAAGCTCGCCGTAGATTCCAAGGACAACACGTTGTACATCGACGGCGGGTTCAAAAAAGAAAACGGGCAGCCTCGCCACTTCCGGGAGATCGCGCCCATGGTATTTCGGTCCGTGGACGGCCCCGAAAAAATTGCGTTTGCGAAGGATAGCAGCGGCAACCGGCTTCTCTACCTCGACTATCCCTTCATGCCGTTTCAGCCTGTAAACTCAGCCCTGGATAATCAGAAGGTAAATTATGTGATCATCGGGTTCAGTTTGAGCGTTATTGTGCTGACGATTCTGCTTTGGCCCGTCGCCGCCATGTTGCGCAAACACTATAGCAAGCCGCTGACGCTGGATGACGACGGCCGCCGCTGGCGTCGGCTCGTAAAACTCACCTGCATCATCGATATCGTCTACTTAATTGGACTGGCGCTCGTTCTGACCGCTCTCGGAAAATTACAGCTCGGCGCAAGCGGCGATCTGAAGATTCATCTGCTCCAGGTGGTAGCCGTGCTTGGCGGAGTCGGTGCGCTCCTGGCCATCGTGGCGGCGATCAAATCCTGGGCCGATGCGCAGCAGTGGCTTTGGTACAAGATTTGGAACACTTTGCTTGCCGTTGGCTGTGTGGGCTTTTTCTGGTTCCTGGTGCACTGGCACCTATTGAACTTCAACTTGCGCTACTGAAGCGCCAAGGCCGAGACTCGAAAAGCGAGAATGGAATACGGCTCCCGTGGAAGGACCCGACGCTCTTTTCCTGACACCTAAGACTCATTACTTATAACTTGGAACTGAAAACTGACCACTGAAAACAGACAACGCTACGGCTTCGGGGAGGACTCGGCTTTTGCCGCGCTCGGCGCGCTGGCGTGCCAGCGAACTCTTTTCGCATCAAGCAAGGAAATGGCGTAGCGAATCGGTATTGCCGCGCCAGGTGTGTCGCCGCGCTCCGCGGACCTTTGCGATAGCGAAATAGCGCTGGAGCGAAGCCAGCGTCCTTCAATCAGCCCCACCACCGCTCGTGAATTCGCGGCTACGACCGGAGACCCACTCTGGCCTCGCGTCACCGGATGGCTCAACAGGAATAAATCCGCGGGCGGCGACGACTTGTCGAGTTGCGTGGACTCATAGCTGAGCACTTGCCCTGGCGAGCGGTCTTCCACCGGAATCTGAAAGCTTTGCCCGTTCTGCAGCTTTGCGGGATGCAGCGAGAGCGCCAGCACGGTCTGGCCAGGAACGGCGGGGTTTGCAGTCAGCGGCAGGTACGTCACATGGCAATGGCTCGTGAATGGATTCGGAGTGGCGCGGAGAATCGCGACATCGTGCGCAACGTCCGAGGCAATCACCGTAAGCGCCAGCAGTTGCGGCGGACTGTTCGGCCGGGAAACCTGGATGCTGGCTTGGCCGCCATTGTTAAACGACTCCAGCACGTGCGCCACGGTCAGCAAGTAGCCGTCTTCGTTGATAAAAAATCCGTTGCCGTAAAAAGTGTAATGGAACCCGTGCGTTGAGGGAGATTCGTCGAGTCGGTAAACGATCGGGCCGATGGCTGCGCTCAGCGAACCGTCGGCGTCGGGATCGTCGGGCGCGGCCGCGAAAAGCAATCCAGCCGCGCAGGTGATGGCCGCGAGCGAAATCAGGAGAGCTTTACAGGGTAGCTTCATGGGGCGCCTTTGGGATTTATGCCGCAGAGAACTCCAGCTAAAAATGGTATAGGCGAAGCGGTCGGCAGGGAAGAGCGGAAAAAGTACAGGTGTTCGTCAAGCAATCTGTCCGCGCAACTGATTTGTTTTCAAGGGCTTCCCAGACCCTTTGGGGGCGCGATCGCGACCCTCTGCCGCGCACCCCAAGAAAAAGCTTGACAAACGAACGGTAGTTTTGGTAATTTCTGTATAGAGAGAAATTACTGAAATGAGCGCACATACTAAAACCACCCACAACCCCCTTTCCCCCGTGGCCCAAAAATTCATTCTCCACTGGGGCGAAATGGGCACCCGCTGGGGCATTAACCGCACCGTCGCCCAGGTCCACGCGCTGTTGTTTCTTTCGCCGCGCCCGCTGCCAGCCGAGGAGATTGCCGAGACGCTTGCCGTCGCTCGCTCCAACGTGAGCACCAGCTTGCGCGAGCTCCAGGGTTGGCGCATCGTGCGCGTGGTCCACGAACTGGGCGATCGCCGCGACCATTTCGAGTCCGTCAAGGACGTCTGGGAAATTTTTCGCATTGTCTCCGAGGAGCGCAAGCGGCGCGAGATCGATCCCACCCTGCGCGTACTCGAAGAATGCGTGCAGGAGGTTAAAGCGAATCCCCAGGGCGATCCGTACGCGCGCGAGCGGCTGACGGACATGCTGGAATTCTTGACGACGATGACGGGACTGTTTGAAGAGGTGATTCGCATGCCCGCAGGCGCGCTGAAAGGCGTGGCCAAACTGCGCGGGAAAGTGGTCACCATGCTAGGAAGTGAGCGGAAAAAAGCTGGGTGAAGTAACAAAGTAAGGAAGTAAGGAAAAAGAAATGATTTCTTTGGTCAGCGAATACACGGACGGGAAAGGGCGGCACGCGCGAGGCTGGCTGTTCTTTGACGCGGAGTGCAGATTCTGCACGCGCATTGCGAGATGGCTGCAGCCGATTATGCAGAAGCGCGGCATGGCGCTTGCCGCATTGCAGGACCCACGCGTGGCGGAATTGCTGGGGCTTTCGCACGAGGATTTGCTGAAAGAGATGCAGTTTTTGCTGAGCGACGGCAGGCGCTTTGGCGGAGCGGACGCAGCCGTCGAGCTGGCGCGGGAAATTTGGTGGGCCGCGCCGCTGGTCTGGTTTTCGAAGATTCCGGGGGCGATGGAGATTTTGCGAAAGGGGTACCGGTGGATTGCAGCACGGCGGAAATGCGCAGCAGCGCAATGTCCGGTCGGGCAAGACTCCCGGTGAGCGCCGTGCACAAAAGGAGGCCCTCATGCATGGACTTTTGCAGCTTCTCTGGCTGGCCGGTTTGGTACAAGTGGCAATTGCGTTCGCCAATGTTTTTCTCCCCGCAAAACTGAAGTATCGCGACAATCTTTCCCGCGTTTCGCCCATCATCCGTCAGATTTTTGTGATTCACTCCGCCTACATCGTCGGCGTCGTGCTTTTGTTCGCTGTGGTCACGTTTGGATTCGCCGGAGAACTGACGAGCGGCCACGGCCTCGGCCGCTTCCTTGCCGCTGCGATTGCTTTGTTCTGGCTAATGCGCGCTCCAGTTCAGCTTTTGTACTACGACGCCGCGCTGCGCCGCGAAAATCGCTGGGGCGACATTGCGTTCACGGCCGGGGCGCTTTTTCTTGCTCTGACCTATGGTGCGGCAACTCTGGCTCCCGGATTGTGAGCCGCCATGCGCGCTGAGCAGCGGAGTCTGTTTCCCTCAGGAGCGAAAACCGCGATCGCCGGCATCGCTATTTGGCTGGTTCTTTTAGCGGGAATGCTCTCCGGCAACTTTCGGCTGAACATCTTTGAGCTGTTGTTCTTGCTGGCGCCATGGGTGGCTGTGCCGCTCACGCTAAGCTTGGTTTCGACGACGGAAGGCAGCGGGCTCTCGCGGATTTGCAGCGCCATAGTTCGTTCCTTGATCTTTCCCGGCGCGGCACTGGTTACTGCGAGCTTTTTCCTGAGTCAAGGGTGGCCAGCGGGTTTGTTGGTCTGCTTGTGGCTGCTGGTTGCAGCGGCGCTCGCGCTTGATGGTCTCGACCGCTTGATCGGGACGCGCCTCAAATCATTTCCGGAATTCTGTTTCGCGATTGGCGAAGGCTACGCACTGGTGGGAGCGTTGTGGCTGCTGGCATCGCGGCTCGGATTGCAACCAGTTAGCTTTCGCGAACCGATCGTGCTTCTGACTGCCGTCCATTTTCACTACGCAGGCTTGATGGCCGCGATTCTCGCCGGGCTAGTTGCTTCAAGACTGGGCGCTACTCGCACGCTATTGCCTCTTCGCGCTGCGCTGAGTTGCGCGGTGCTGGGCCCAGGCTTGCTGGGGCTGGCGTTCCTTGCTGGCCCGAAGCTGAAGCTGGCTGCGGTGGGATTGATGGTGATTGGTGAATGCGGCATTGCGCTCGGCACATTTCGGATTGGCTTAAACGCCGCACAAAGTGTTGGCGGACGCTTTCTTTTGGTCGGTAGCGCGTGCGTGATCTGTGGAATGGCGCTTGCGGGAATTTGGGCCGTCGGCGAATACCCCCTGCACGCGTTTGTGAATCTCGAGCAGATGGCGCGCTATCACGGAATTCTCAATTCGCTCGGTTTTGGTTTGTGCTCGCTGGTCGGCTGGACTTTGTTGCGTCGAAGTTCTCCTGCGCCTCAGGAGGCATGATATGGGCTTGGCCTCCGAACCACATTTGTTTTCGGCTAGCGAAGCACCAGAGAAGTTTGTTGTTGCTAGGAGCGACCACAAGCCCGGCAGTTGGATTGCGTGGGTCCCGCTCATTGCGTTGCCAACGCTGACAATTGCGATGCGCGCGAGATTGCTTCCCTGGGTTTTCATGTGGCTGCTTGCGGCGGCGATTTTTGCAGGCTGCAAGTGCCAGACATGGTGGGAAGCGCGGACCACATTGAGCCGTGCGAGAAATTGGAAACGCAGCGCAGCGTATTTGCTGCTGTGGCCCGGGATGGACACAAAGGAGTTCTTCACCCTCTCCGCGGCCAAGAGACAGATCCCCACGGGCGAATGGCTTGGCGCGATTGCAAAAACACTGGCCGGAGTCTTGTTGGTTTCTGTCAGCGCGAGAGTGATTTCTTTGGGCCATCCGCTCTCGGGTGGATGGGCGGGAATGCTTGGGATCGTTCTGCTCCTGCACTTTGGAACTTTCCATTTGATTGCACTGGCTTGGCAGCGCGCCGGAGTTGGCGTGAAGCCGATCATGCAACAGCCGCTCGCTTCGTGCTCGCTGAGCGAGTTATGGGGCAAGCGCTGGAACCTGGGATTTCGCAAGCTGACGCACACGTGGGTTTTTCAGCCCTTGCGGAAGCGGTTTGGCGTTGTGGCCGCAACGCTGGCCGCGTTCTCCGCTTCCGGACTGCTGCATGACTTAGTGATCTCCGTTCCGGCGCGTGGCGGGTACGGATTGCCCACGGCGTATTTTCTTTTGCAAGGCCTTGGCGTGATGGCGGAACGATCGCAAGCGGGAAAGCGACTCGGTTTAGCACAAGGCATGAAAGGACGGATGTGGACCGCGCTCGTCGCGGTTGGGCCTCTCTATTGGTTGTTTCATCCGTGGTTTGTGATGCGAGTGATGGTTCCTTTTCTGCGCGCCGTCGCGGGATGAAAGGAGCAAGGGAACATGCTAAACAACTTTCAAGAATGGCTGAGCCTAGTGCTGTGGCTGGCGGGCGCGGGGCATTTTTGCGTGCTGATTGCGAGCTTTCAGGTGCCGTATCGGCTGCACTGGAAGGAAGACTTGGCCAAGCTGACCGCCTTCAACCGCAAGCTGATGTGGGTTCACGGCGGATTTGCGGTGTACACCATCATCGCGTTCGGCGTGATGTCGCTGTTCTTGCATGACGAAATTTTGCGAGGCGAGCGCGCCGCGCTGGCGCTGGCATTTTTCATCGGCCTGTACTGGCTGCTGCGCATCGTCGTGGATTTTGCGTATTACTCGCATCGCGACTGGCCAAGCGGCGCTGCTTTTCGGGCTGGACATGTTCTGCTCACGTCGCTGTTCGTGTTTCTCTCCTGCAGCTTCTTGAGTGCGGCGATGTGGCGATGGCTAAGAGATTTTCGCGCGTAGGAGGTTGCCATGCGCATTGCAATTACAGGCGGAACGGGATTTGTGGGCAGGCACTTGGCGCGCGCATTGGTCGCAAGAGGTGACGAAGTCGTGTTGATTGCGCGAGGCAAGGACTTGCGCGATGAATCCATCTACAAGCTGGCTGGGGTAAAATTCTTCAGTTCGGATTTGGCCGACGCGCAAGAACTTGAGCGGGCGTTTGAGGGCTGCGAAGTGGTGGCCCACTGCGCGGGAATCAACCGCGAGATCGGTGCGCAAACCTACGAGCGGGTGCATATCGACGGAACTAGAAATGTGGTTGACGCAGCGCGCTGGGCCGGCGTGAGAAAAATTGTGCTGCTGAGTTTTCTGCGGGCGCGACCCGGTTGCGGCTCGGCGTATCACGAGTCGAAATGGGACGCGGAAGAAGTCGTGCGCGCTCCGGGCCTGGACTACACAATTTTCAAAGCTGGAGTGATCTACGGACTCGGCGATCACATGCTGGATCACCTGAGCCATGCGCTGTACACCTTCCCCGTTTTCGGGCTCGTGGGGATGAAAGAGAAGGCGGTTCGACCGCTGGCGGTGGAAGATCTTGTTACGGCGATGCTCGCGTCCTTTCAAGATGCGCGATTGTCCAACAAAACCGTGAGCATCACCGGGCCGGAAGAAATTTCGCTAGGTGAAGTGGTGCGGCGCGTGGGGAGCGTCATCGACAGAAAGCCCTTGTATTTACGGGTGCCCATTGCGATTCAGAAGGTGATTGCATGGTCGGCGGAGAGAACCATGAAAATTCCGCTGTTGTCGCTGGCGCAATTGCGGATTTTGTCGGAAGGCATTGTCGATGCGCTGCCGCCTTGCGATTTACTGCCTTCCGATTTGCAACCGACAACGCGCTTCACTCCTGAGCAGATCCGAAGAGGGCTTCCCGAACCAGGACCGTTTGGTTGTCGCGATCTACGATGTGCCAGGGCGTAACAGGAACAGCTTTTTTCTAAACGCAGAGGTCATAGAGAACGCAGGGAAGATAAAAATGAACGAGCTGGGCAAAACCATCGTGATCACCGGGGCGTTGAGCTACACGGGGAAATATGCGACGCGGCTGTTGCTCGATCGCGGATACAGAATTCGCACGCTAACGAACCATCCAAAGCGCGAAAATCCGTTCGGCGAAAGAGTGCAGATCTTTCCTTACCACTTCGACCAGCCCGAGAAATTGACAGAGACGCTGCGGGGAGCGACGACGCTGATCAATACGTATTGGGTGCGGTTTCCACACGGAGGCGCGACATTTGAGAAAGCCGTGGAAAACACTCGCACCTTGATTGGCGCGGCAAAGAATGCCGGAGTGCCGCGCATCGTGCATGTGAGCATCGCGAATCCGTCGCTCGATTCCGCTTTGGGCTATTACCGAGGGAAAGCGCAACTGGAGCAGGCGGTGATGGAATCGGGAATGTCGTACACGATTCTGCGTCCCACGGTCATTTTTGGGCTCGAAGATATTTTGATCAACAACATCGCCTGGTTCGTGCGACATTCTCCCATGTTTGCGATACCGGGTGACGGGCAGTACCGCATCCGGCCGATTTTTGTGGAAGACATGGCGCGATTGGTCGCGGATGCGGTTGAGCCGGGGCCGAACAAGGTGATCGATGCGGTAGGGCCCGAAACGTACACGTTCGAGGAACTCGTCCTGCAAATTGCGTCTCAGCTTGGCTGCAGTACCCGCTTGCTTCATGTGTCCACGGCTGCGGCATACTTGGCCACGCGCCTGGCCGGATGGTTGGTGGGCGACGTGGTGCTTACCTGGGAAGAATACAAAGGCCTCATGGGCGGCCTGCTGGCGCCGGAAGGACCTGCGACGGGAGAAACGCGCATGAGCGAATGGCTGGCGGCGAACCGCGAGCGCGTGGGAAGAAAGTATGCCTCCGAACTAGCGCGGCACTTCGCACTTCCGGCGAATGTGAGCGCATAGGATATTCACGTCGTGACCTCTGGAAACAGAGGACGGACCGTTTAGCCTGTGGCTCTTCTTTTTCCCCACCAGTCGCGAGTCACCGTGCTCAGTGAACTCTACCGCTGTCTTTTCTTTCACTTGCGCGCCCGTTCGAACCAATTCGCTCAGTTGTCCACATTCTGTGCATGGCCTAGTACTATTAAAATATATTTACATCTAGTTGACAAGAGACCGATTTGGGACTATCATGGGTCGTGATTTCTCGCCTCCATGTCCGCTCGGGTTTCCTACTCATCATTCGCCATTGTTCCCCGGGTCGTCTTGACTCGGCCGCGCTTTCTCTTTCACGAGTCGCCAGTCACTATTCACCAGTCACCTCTCTTTCTTTTCAATCACTTACGCACTCTTTTGCGCTCTCCAATTTCCCATCTTCTTTCTTTTCAATCGCTTCCGCACTCTTTACAAAAAAACACCGGGGGGTGGGGTGCACACCCCCTTCGGTCATAGTTTCAACAACGAGGCGGAAAGCCTTGGCGTTTGTGGTCATTTCGCTTTTGGGGGGAGTGGAAAATCCTGGGCGCTTGGCTATACTGCCCAATCCGAGTCATGGAGGTCCGCAATGAAGGTTCTTCAAGGGAAAAGGAATAACAGGTTTGGGATCCGACTTTGGCGTAGCGCCCTGGTTGCGGCCTTAGCGGCCACGACGATTTTCACGTTGCTTGCTGCTGATACGACCAAGTCTAGCAAGGCAATTGACCAGGTTCTGCGAGCGGCGGTGGATTCAAAAAAGCTGCCTGGCGTTGTGGCCATGGTCGCGAACGCGGGTGGCGTGGTTTATCAAGGGGCGGCAGGGAAGCGGGACACGACCAAGAACGTGCCGATGACCGTGGACACGATCTTCGGCATCGCCTCCATGACGAAGCCGGTCACGTCGGTGGCGGTGATGCAGCTCGTGGAAAGCGGCCGGGTGAAATTGGATGAGCCGATGACCACCTACCTGCCGGAACTGGCGCAGGTGCAGGTTCTCGAGGAGGTCGATGCGGCGACAAAAAAGGCGAAGCTCCGGGCACCCAAGACCCTACCCACGGTGCGGCAACTGCTGACGCACACTTCGGGATACGCGTACGAGTTTTTCGATGCCAAGCTGGGGGCTTATGTGGCGACGGGAGCGGTGCCCAGCGCGCTTCAAGGGGACGATGGGTTTCTGAAGGAGCCGCTGGTGTTTGATCCTGGGTCGCAGTGGGAGTATGGAATCAACTCGGACATACTTGGCCGAATGGTCGAGAAGATCAGCGGACAGAGTCTTGAGGACTATTTTCGAGAGCACATTTTTCAGCCGCTGGGGATGACGGACACTTTTTTCAATGTGCCGGCAGGGAAAGAGGACCGCGTGGTGGCGCTGCATCAACGGCAGGAGGATGGCAGCTTTGTCGAGCCGCCGCAGCAACCCTTGAAGCCGGTGAAATTTTTCAGTGGAGGCGGAGGCCTATATTCCACGGCGGGCGACTATATCAAGTTTGAGCGCATGATATTGGGCGGAGGGAAACAGGGCAACCAGCGGATTCTCAAAGCGGAGACGGTTGCGGAGATGAGCCGGAACCAGATCGGCGAGCTGGGGCTCGTGGAGCTGAAGAGCCTGGCCCCACAGTTTGCCAAGAACCCGACGCGCATTCCGAGCGGGCTGGACAAATTTGGCCTGGGATTCGGCATCAACTCAAAGGCTGTGGAGGGCGGCCGCTCCGCCGGGTCGCTGGCGTGGGCAGGGATTTTCAGCACGTATTTCTGGATCGACCCGCCGAAGAAGACTTGCGCCGTGATCCTGATGCAACTCCTGCCGTTTAGCGATGACGAGGCGGTCGGGACGGTCGAGAAGTTCGAGCGCGCCGTTTACGCGAATGCTGCCGCGACGGGTGCTTCTGCGAAAAGCAACAATTGATTCGTATAGCTCGTGACAATGATGGTTGCCGAAGGTGGCGGATGAAGGCGAAGGATTTTCGGCGGATTGCGCTGAGTTTGGAAGGAGCGGAAGAGAGGTCGCACATGGGGGCGGCGGACTTTCGCGTGGGAGGAAGGATTTTTGCGACGCTGGCGCATGAGAAGAACGGCTACGGGAACTTGATGCTGACACCGGAGCAGCAGGCGGCGTTTGTGGAAGAGATGCCGGATGTGTTTTTGCCTGTGCATGGAGGGTGGGGAAGGAATGGAGCGACGCATGTGCGGCTGGCTGCGGTGAGCGAGGATGTGCTGGAAGGGGCGCTGCGGACGGCGTGGAAGCTGAGAGTGGAGAAGAATGCAAAGGTAGGTCTAAAGAGCGGCAGTGCGTCGAAGAGACGTTCTGTGGTGAAGCGCAGCCGCAAGTAGAGGTGAAGGATCGCCTGCCCTGACGGGCAGTTAACTAGGGCATCACCTAAGAAGCCGGAATCTCCCTTTTTGGGTAGTCTGAGTTGGGCTGGAGAGATACTCTCGCTGAGCGGATGAGAATGTCCAAACCAACCCGCATTCTGTTCATACTGGCAATTGCCGGCGTGTTGTGCCTGGGCTACCTGTGGTTCTTTGGCGCAGCTACGATGTTTGCCCTGGAAGCAAGGTACTTCGGTTGGAAAATGCCCGTTGTAAAGAGAACTCCAGTCGAACTCGCAGATCATTCAATTGCGCAGGCTGTAGGCCGAAAACTCAGCTATTTCGGGTATGACTTCGAGGTCCCTTGGGAAATAGACGAGGCAAAATGCAAGCAGGTGGGAGAAATGCAACTTGTAGCATTTCGTTCAGGGAACGCATTGTTAGTTTCGAGGGGCGCACCAAAGGAATTCGTGAACAGCTTTCTGAAGACTGACCCCGCCAGCCTCAGAGCCTTGTACGGGGAAGACGTTCTGCAATCGGACTACTTGTTGAAACAGAGGATTCTGGAGGCAACACCCGATAAGGTTGGGCTGTTTACGCCACGAAATGAAGCTGTCAGAGGTGCAATGCTCCTCGTATACAAGGGGATTATGATTCCCGAGGGAGGGAAATCGGGCATATATCGAATTCAGACGGGAGATTTCCGGGGTTTCCAATTTGGAGACCCACAAAGCCGGCCTAGGTCCATCAGCGTTGAGATTTATGACAAAGACGGCGGACTGGGATTCATTTTCACCCAACGGGAGAGTAGCTCTGAACCGCCAATCACTCAGCCAGAGATCAACTGCACTGTCCAGTCCTTGCGAAAGTCAACCGATCAAAATCGGACGCCGGCAATATGAATTAGCAATCAGGATTCGGAGAGGATGCGTTTGTAGTAGGCCTCGTAGGTGGGGATGACGTCGTTGGCGCAGAATTTTTTGCGGGCGTGGACGCGGGCAACCTGGCCCATTTCGCGGCCGCGGTCCGCGCGCGAGAGAATCTCGATGGCATAGCGCGCGGCTTCCTTCACATCGCCGGGTTCCACCAAATAACCATCCACACCGTGCTCGACGACTTCCGGCATGCCGCCGGCGTTTGTGCCGATGACAGGAACTTCGCAGGCCATAGCTTCGAGAGCGGCGAGGCCGAAAGATTCAAGCTGCGAAGGAAGAAGGAAAAGGTCGGCGGCGGCGAGCTTTTCGTAGACGGTGTCCTGCTTACCGAGGAAGAAGACGTCTTTCTGGAGCTTTTTCTTACGGACGAGATATTCGGCGGCGCCGCGGTCGGGGCCGTCGCCGATAAGAACGAGCTTGGCAGGCATTTTGGCGCGAACGAGGCCGAAGATTTCGACGGCGTCAGTAAGGCGCTTGACGGGCCGGAAGTTGGAAAGGTGCATGAGGATAGGCTCGCCGTTGGGCGCCCACTGCTTGCCGAGACCTTTATCAGCGGCGCGGCTGTAAAGATCGCAGTTGACGAAATTGGGGATCACTTCGATGGGGCGCTTGATGTCGAATTCCTTGAGGGTTTGGCCGAGAAGATAGCGGGAAATGGAAGTGACGCCGTCACTTTGCTCGATGGAAAATTTCGTGATGGGGAGATAACTGCGATTGCTGCCGACGAGAGTGATGTCCGTGCCGTGGAGCGTAGTAATGAAAGGAAGACGACGCGGCGCGGCCATGGAGCGGGCGAGCAAGGCGCTGACAGAATGCGGGATGGCGTAGTGGACGTGGAGAAGGTCGAGGGAGGCAGACTCGAAGACTTCGAGCATTTTGGTAGCGAGAGCGAGGGTGTAAGGAGGATGGTCGAAGAGCGGGTAGGAGACGACTTCGACTTCGTGGAAGTGGATGCGCTGGCCGTCGGCGGTCATGCGAATGGGCGGGGCGTAGCTGATGAAATGGATGTCGTGGCCGCGGGCGGCGAGCTCCATGCCGAGTTCGGTGGCGACGACGCCGGAGCCGCCGTAGGTGGGGTAGCAGGTGATGCCGATGCGCATAAAGGCAGTTCTTAGTTGTTAGTTTTCAGTTTTTAGTTAAAACAAAAGAGCAAGAATTCTCTGTTGCGCGATGCTTTCACGCACCAGCATTCCGTTTTTAGCTCTAAGCCAAGGGCCCCGGTACGATACAACAACTACGATGCCGATGCGTGCGGCCGCAAGATCGAAAAGCACCAGTAAAGACCCGCCACTACGTGCCTGGCTGAAGCCCGGCCTCTACAACGGCCATGATAGTCGCTGGCGCGACAACTTGCGAGACCTGGAACTGAATGTTACAGTCGCGCGCACTTGCAAAATGTCGGCTTCAAGTAAGGTCCCGCCTCAGAAGGCGGGTCCTACAAGTGAAGACGGAATAGTGCAAGAAGCGAGAATCCGCAGCTACCCGGATCGGTTGGGCAGCCCCCTATTAGACGCGGAAGCAGAGGAAATCGTGACACGACTTTCAGGCAAGGTAGCGCTGATTACGGGCGGAGGCACGGGGATTGGGCGGGCGATCGCGCTGGCGTTTGCGCGAGAAGGCGCGAACGTAGCGGTGGCGGGGCGGCGCTTGGAAAAGCTCAAGCACGTTGCCGGAGAGATTTCGAAGGAGGGCGGCCGAGCGATTGCGGTGGAATGCGACGTGACGCATGCGAAGGACGCGGAACGGGCGGTGGGAGAGACGGCGAAGAGATTTGGGAAGTTGAATGTGCTGGTGAACAACGCCGGGATGCTGAGCGTCTCGACTGTGGACAACGTGAGCGAAGAAGATTGGGACCGCGTGATGACGGTGAATTTGAAGGGGCCTTTTCTGCTGTCACGGGCGGCCCTGAAGGAGTTTCGCAGGGCGGGCGGGGGAGCGATTGTGA
>Ga0187780_10000391_pt1 | contig 33343 bp, 30 predicted proteins | sample 1015_Q2_SP10_20__FD_132429 | JGI IMG/M metagenome (GOLD analysis project Ga0187780, IMG submission 132429) | Tropical peat soil microbial communities from peatlands in Department of Meta, Colombia - 1015_Q2_SP10_20_MG | ecosystem: Environmental > Terrestrial > Soil > Wetlands > Peat | place...
CGCCGAGAGCGCCACGCGCAACCGCCTCGAGGTCGGATTGCGCAGTTCGATCGTGCCCGCGCGAACCGACGATCCGGGCCGCGCGTTGAGCTTGAAGTAACTCAGTCCCGTTCGCGAGATCGGGCGCGGTGTCACCACCAGCCCACGCGCGGGCGCCGCGCGGGCGGGCTGCGCCCAGACGATCGCCGCCGCAAGGGTGGCGAGGGACGTGCGCATGAGTTGACTAGAAGATACGTGCACTCTGTTTCGAGTCATGGCCCAGCCCATTTCAGCGCCCTCTTCCCTTCTCCTTCTCACCGCTTCTTCGCACCGCGGGCCGCCGCACGGGCGAGGTCATCAACTCGCCCGTGCAACGACCAGCGCTTCGCTCGCCGCCGCGGTGAGACCCGTACCGTGGCGGGATCTGGCGTGGACCCGGCACCTGGGGCTACGGCCCGGTGCTAAGCGTCCACAGCAGGTTCACGCGATAGACCTCTTCGTTGGACGGCACTTTGAGCGTCGACGGCGTCGCCAGCGCGAGGCTCGTCGCACTGAAGCCCGACACTTGCCACGTGCCCATGCCCGCTTCTTTGGCCGCGGACACGATCTTCACGGCGCTCGGGTGATCCACGTCGCAGGCCGTCGCGCACTGCAGTGTAGGCGCGGTGCCGGTCGAGCCGTTTTGTGCCGAGAAGCTCGCGCCGGTGCTGTTCAGCGTGAGCGAGTTCGCCGGCAGCGTCGCGCCGCCGGTCACGTAGCCTTCCGATTCGGTTCCGCATTTGCTTTTCGGGCAGTACGTGGCGAACACCACGCTCTTGCCCGTGCCCGACTGGCCTTCGACGGTCACGTTCCACCCGGAGCCGCTGCCGGTCGCGTCGTCGACGGCAAAGTTGTTCATCGTCGCGTTCGTCGTCTGTGCCTGTCCATTCAGCGTGACCGACCCAAGGCTCGGCACGGTCGGCGCGGTCGAGAACGACAGCGAACCGGCGATGACCGAGAACTGGGTCGTGTTTTCCTGCGTCGCACCAGCGGACACGGCTGGCGCCAGCAGCGAGCAAATGCACGCGGCGGCCAGCGTCATGGCCGCCTGCAACACGCAAGACGGGCGTCGTGCGTTAGACATCGGGAGTCCTAGCCTTTCATCCATGCTCAAACGCACTATTTGGCTAGATGGCGCGTCTGATTTCTAATTGCCAAGCCCCCGCTCAGAACCACGATCGACGGCGGGACGATCCGAACTTGAGGGCACCGCTGGATTTGGCGCGGAACACTCGAATCTCAAGACGCAAGCAGCGCTCTACCAGCCTTGAGGGTTTTGCTCGGCGCTAGGTGCTTCGCCGTGTGGACCGACCAAGCCCTACGCTCATGGGCGATCGTGTTGCCGTCCGCCGCGCTGACCCGCACTGCATGCTTCGCCACATGCGCGACGGTCGCGGCGCTCGCGCTGGGCGGCTGCGGCGAAGGCTCCGGCGTGCCGAGCACGAAGACGGCCACACACGCCGGCGATGCCGCCGCTGCGAGGACCCCCAAGCCTGCCTCCGCGGCGGGCGCGAACACCACAGCGTCGGGCGCGCGCGCAGGCGCTAACACCAACACGAAGGGGCGAAAAGCCCTGCCGCTGCCGCCCAGCACCCCGCCAAGCGAACTCGACCGACGGGAGGTCTCGGGCAAGGTCGGCAAGGCCGACGCGTTGCCCGCGGCGGCGAGCAGTGGCTACGTGGCTCCGGGCGCGCCGTCGGACACGCAGATCAAGGCCGAGATCGCGCAGGCGCGCAGGCAGGGGGTGATACTGCCGAAGGGAGACTCCGAGCAGTCCTTCGAACAGGGCGCCACGTACGTCGGCGGAGGCGGCGGCACGAACTGGGTCTTCCCGATCCAGCCGCTGTCGGTCGTACTGTCGCCGTCCACGTGGAGCGACGATCAGGGTGTCGACATGTCGACGCTGAACGCGGCCTGCGGACCGGCCGCGCCGGAGGTCGCGATCACGGCCGGCACGGTCGTGCGCGAGGGCATCCCCGGCTTCGGGCCGTACGCGCCGGTGATCCGCATAGCGAGTGGCCCGTACGCGGGCTGGTTCGTGTACTACGGGCACGCCGCGCCCGCGCTCGTGCCCGTGGGCGCGCAGGTGGTCGCGGGCCAGCCGATCGCGGAGGTAGGCTGCGGTGACGTGGGACTTTCGTCGGGACCGCATCTGGAGATCGGCCTCACACCGCCGGGAGCGTCGAACTGCTGTCCCGCGTTCGGCGAGACCTCGCCGGTCGTCGACTCGCTGATGCGTCAGCTGTACGCCGGCTCGGCCGCCTGAGCCGGCTGCGTCGCAATCCGCCGGGCGCGTGCGCTAGTGTTGCGCCCGCCTAATCCGTGGCAGGTGTCGCGGAGCGGGGGAACCGAGTTGTAGGGGCGAGTTCCGCGGTGATCCGCAGAAGGCGAACTTCGCTAGCCCGTCAGCTAACCCCGCCGGCCGACGAAAAGAGGCAATTTGCGAGCTCGTCTGGCGGTGCGTGCCTTGACAACCATGGCGTTTCTGTCGATGGCGCTGTTCCTCGTGGTCGCGCTGTCGCTCATCCCGCGCGCGGCGCTCGCGGCGAGCACCGGTGGCACGGCAGTACCGCCACCCGCACCCGCTGTCGCGCCCCCAAGCACGACGACGCCGATGAGCACGTCCGGGTCGACGGCCACGGGCGGAACCAGCCAGACGAGCGTCGCGCCAGCGCCCGTGTTCGCCGGCAGCCCGTACCCGATGAGCGCCGGCGGCTGGGTCTTTCCGCTGTACCCGCTCTCGCGCGTCGCGCCCACGCGCTGGTGGACGCTCGACCAGGGCGTCGACCTCGGCGGCAACGCCAACCAGTGCGGCAGCCACCTCGAGGAGCTCGCTGTCGCTAGCGGCACGATCGTGCACGAGGGCCTCGAAGGCTTCGGCAGCTGGGCGCCCGTGCTGCTCGTCGAAAGCGGACCCGACGTCGGCCGCTACATCTACTACGGGCACGCCTCGCCCGACCTCGTGCCCGTCGGCACGCACGTGAGCGCCGGCCAGCCGATCGCTGACGTGGGCTGTGGGGACGTCGGCATCTCCTCCGCGCCGCACCTCGAGCTCGGCATGCTGCCGCCCGGCGCTGACAATCCGGAGGACCTGCCCGCGTTCGGCCAGACCTCGCACGAAACGCTTGGCAATTTGAAAGGCGCGTTGGGGGCGGCAGAGGCTGCGGCGGCGAAGGCCGAGGCGGCGCACAAGGCCGCGCGATCTGCGGTCAAAGAGCGTAAGGGCTGAGGGGCGCGGGGTACGGGCACAAGGGCCCGTACCGACTTCTGCGAGCGAAGCGGCTACCTCCACGACGGTCTCCTACGAGAAGATTCGCGACGCGGCTGCAAGCGGTCACGGCGATAAGCCCAGCCGAGCCACGACACAGCCCTACCGGGACGTACTCGAACGACTCTGGATTCTCGACCCGGTCCCCGCGTGGCTGCCGACACGCAGCCGACTCGCGCGCCTCTCTGCGCCGCCGAAGCACCACCTCGCCGACCCCGCTCTCGCGGCACGCCTACTCGGCGCGGACGCAACGACATTGCTGCACCCGAGCGGCACCGCTGCGCCCATTACGCGTGAAGGCGCCTCGCTCGGAGCCCTATTCGAGTCACTCGTCACACTCTGCGTGCGCGTCTACGCACAAGCCGCGGAGGCACGTACGAGCCACCTACGCACCTGGAGCGGCGACCGAGAGATCGACCTCATCGTCGAGCGCGGACACAAGGTGCTCGCCGTCGAGGCAAAGCTCGGCCCCACGCCCGACGAGCGAGACGTGCGCCACCTCAACTGGCTCCGTGACGAACTCAGCGACGAACTGGCCGATGCAATCATCATCACGACCGGGACAACGGCATACAGAAGAGCAGACGGCATAGCCGTCATACCCGCAGTGCTCCTACTAGGGCCATGACCGCAACGAGCGCTCTTGGGCCTTTCATCCGAGGCCGCTGCTTCATTTCCTACGCAGGCAGCGCTCGTAGCGCACGAGCAGCTCCGAGGGGCGCACACCGAGGGCGTGAGCGACTCGCAGCAGGTTGGCGAAGCTGAGGTTGCGCTCGCCGCGCTCGATGCCGCCGACGTAGGTGCGGTGCAGGCCACAACGGTCGGCGAACGCATCCTGGGAGAGCCCAGTCGTCAGGCGCAGCTCCCTGATCGCCTGTCCGAGCGCGGCGTGGTCGTTGGATCTCGCCGCCACCGTGCGCGGATCCTGCCATGGCACAGCCTATAAGTCCACAGACGATACATAGCACCTGCGTCGCTGCCCTGCCCGGGACGCCGCCACGCGGATCGCGCATCCAGACTGGGCGTTAACGTGCTGCATCGACACATCAGTCGCCCGTACAAAGTGGGTTTGATATGCTACTTATAGTATGCGAGTGTGGTAGCCGCAACGATGCGATCCGGGCCGCGTCCTGGCCGCATGCGTGACATCGCGTGCGATACCCATAGTCATCTAAGCAAGCGTGCCGTCCTTCGCGCATGAGCTCTCAACATCGATCATCCGACAACCCCCTCGAAACGCCTGGCGCCCAGCAGATGGCGGCATGGACATTGCGCCTGGCGCAGAGCCCCAGCTTCGGCTGGCTGCTCGCCGCAGATCCGCACCTGTTCGCGTTGCTCTACGCGAGCTGCGCCGCGGCCGTCTCCCCGCCTGAGCCGCTCGCCGGCGAGCGCTGCGAGGAGGGTGCGGCCGATGAGAAGCTGTTGCCGACGCTGAAGGACCTCCAGCGACAGTTCGGCGAGCGCACCAGCGGACGCTTCGTCCGCCTGTATCTGCGTGGTACGAGCGTGTTCGGACTGATCGACCGAGATCAAGGTGCATTTCGGAACGCGCTACGCGGCTGGGCGCGTGCGGCGGAGGTTGCGGCGTCGCGGTACATCACCGCCCTGGATGAGAACGTCGACCGCATTGCGGGGCTGCTGGATCTGAAGGCACCGGAGCGCGAGGTGCTCGCGTTCCAGATCGGTCGCGCTCGGCCCGGATTCTCGCAGTTGTTCGAGCTGCTGATGGGCGACGACCACGCGACGAAGGCGGTGCTTGGAGCGGCACTTGGCCACTCGGAGTCAGAGGTGGTATCGGCGCTGTCGGAGCAGAGCGCGCTGGTGCGCTCTGGCCTGCTGAGCGTGAAGGAGCGTCCGCTGTTGGTGCGTGGGCCATCGAGCCACCTGATCGCGACGCTCGCGGAGCCCACCGGGGAGGATGCCGCGCTCGTCGAGCGGTTCGTCAAGCCGATGTCCTCCTCGCCCTCGACAGGGTCACTTGGTCGACTGCATGAGGACGACAGGCAGATCCTCCTGGGTCTCCTCCGCACGCCGCTGCTGGCCAGCAGTGGTGTTCACGCGCTCGTTTACGGGCCCAAGTCGGTTGACAAGCGAGACATGATGGCGCGGTTGCTTCAAGACGAGGGCATCCAGGGGTACGCGGTCGTCACCAGGCACGTAGCGGCAGGAGACATGCCGACCTGGACGTACATAGCCCAGCGCCACGTGGAGCGATCCAATCCAAACGCGGTGCTGGTTGTCGATCGTGCTCACGAGGCGCTCGCGTCTCGGCCTCGCACCATGTTGCATCTCTTCGACTTCGACGATGCCGAGCTCGTTCATGACGATGACCCGGAGCGCGCCTCCGACCAGGGCTTGACGGGAAGCCGGGTACGCTGCGTCTGGATCACGGACCGCGCACGGCAGCTCTCGGAGCGCAACCTGGGCGCGTTCTTGTTCCATTGCGAAGCGTTCCCCGGCTCGCGCGCGGAGCGGCGGGCGCGCGTCGCACAGGTGATCTCGGACTTCGGCCTCTCCTCGCGACTGGAGCGCGACCTCGCAAAGTACAGCCTGCTTGGCGAACAGCAGGTCCGCCAGGCCGCCGAGCTCGCCCGCCTGGTCGTGCTGACAGACGATGAGTCACACGGTGAGCCCGGCGCGCGCCGAGGGCGATTGGACACAGAGCGCGAGCGGGTGATCAAGCGCGCAGTCGCCCACAGTCAGAAGATCCTCGGGCGCGACCGCACCGAGGGAATACGGGACTCCGTCACCAGCTACGACCTCGACCTGCTCAACATCGCCGGGCGCTTCGCGCCACGGCAAATCATCGCGTCTCTGCGAAAGCGCCCAATGGGATCGCTGTGTTTCTGGGGCGTCCCGGGTGCCGGCAAGACGCAGCTCGCGGAGCACATCGCCGTCGAGCTGGACCTGCCAATTCTCATGCGCTCGGCTTCCGAGCTCCTGTCGATGTGGCTCGGTGAGACGGAGCAGCAGATCTCGAAGATGTTCGCCGAGGCAGAGAACGAGGGTGCGATCCTGTTCCTCGACGAGGCGGATTCGTTCCTGCGCGATCGCACGCTCGCACGCGCACACTGGGAGGTGACACAGGTCAACGAGCTGCTCCAACGAATGGAGCGCTTCGAGGGAATATTTATCGCGGCAACGAACCTGATGGACTCGATCGACGCGGCGGCGATGCGCCGCTTCACCTGGAAGCTGGAGTTCAAGGCCCTCCGTCAAGAGCAGGCATGGTCAATGTTCTGCAGCGAGAGCGGGTTCGACCCAAACGCAAATCCCGAGTGCGCCGACGAGCTCGAGCAAGCGCTGGGCGCCATCGACGACCTTGCGCCTGGGGATTTTGCGACGGTCAAGCGCCAAGCGCAGATGCTGGGGGAAGATCTCTCTCCGCAGTCCTGGATAGCGCAGCTCGCCGCGGAGGCCAAGGCGAAGATGCTGGGTTTGAGGCGTCAGCAGCTTGGGTTCGCGAGCTAGATGAGCGCGGCCTGAGGCGCGCTGCATCGGGCCGCCGTGCCCTTCGCCCTCGCTGGGATCGCCGAGTTCTTCGCCGCTGAGGCCGGGATCGCCGCACCGGCATGGGTGGACCCACGTCCTCGCACTGGCGAGGCATACAGGGGTTCATAGAAGTCGCCACCTGCCTACCCATCTAATCGCCATCTGCCGATATACTAATCGCCATCTACCGCGACCAAACTCCCCATCTGTCCGCCGATGTCCATCTCGGATGAGATCTTCGTCCGATACGCGCAGCCACTCGTGCTCGAAGCGCTGGCGGATACCCGTGTCGTCTTCGTCGCCGGCGCCAGGCAGGTCGGCAAGAGCACGCTGGCCAAGACGATCATCCGCAGCGGTCATCCAGCACAGGAGTTCAGCCTCGATAATCGCGCAACGCGTGAGGCGGCGCTCGCGGACCCGGACGGGTTCCTCGCGGATCTGAAGGGACCCGCTTTCATCGACGAGATCCAGCGAGCGCCGGACCTGCTGCTCGCGATCAAGGACGCGGTGGATCGTGATCGCGCGCCGGGCCGCTTCCTGCTCACCGGATCGGCCAACGTGCGTACCGCAAGGAAGGTCAAGGACGCGCTCACCGGGCGTATGGAGACGATCTCGCTGTGGCCGCTGTCGCAAAGCGAGATCTACGGGACCAACTCAAACATCGTCGATGCCCTGTTCGCCGGCGAGCCACCGCGGATCACGGGCGCCACAGTCGGCCGACAGGCATTCGTGGCACGGGTCGCTGCCGGCGGATTCCCGGAGGCGCGCACACGCGACGGACGACGGCGAGCGCGATGGTTCGCGAGCTATATAGACACGACGCTCGACAGAGACCTCCGCGAGGTCACCGACGCGCGCAAGCTCACAGAGATGCCGAGGCTGCTGCGACTGCTGGCTGCGCAGGCCGCGAATGTCCTCTCCTATCGCGCGCTCGCCGCCAAGCTCGAGTTGACCCACGACACCGTGAGCGAGTACATCGGCCTACTGCAGACGATCTTCCTCGTGCGCCTGCTGCCGGCCTGGCGGCCGGGAATCGCGGCGCGGGAGATACACGCCCCAAAGGCGTATCTCGTCGACTCCGGGCTGCTGGCCTACCTGCTCGGCGCCAACGAGCAGCGAGTCGCGACCGACGACCAGGTAACCGGCAAGGTGCTCGAGAACTTCGCCGTCACCGAGGTACTCAAGCACGCCGAGTGGGCCACGATCGACACCACCGCCTACCACTACCGCCAGCGCGAGGAAGAGATCGATCTCGTGCTCGAGAGCCGCTCCGGAGAGATCGCCGCGATCGAGGTCAAGGCCGCCGCATCCGTAGGCCGCAGCGACATACGCGCCTTGCAAAAGCTACGCGACCACATGGGCAAGAGATTCAAGGCAGGCATCGTCCTCTGTGCGTGCGAGCAAACGCTGCCATTCGGAGACCGCATGTGGGCCATCCCAGTGAGCGGGCTATGGGCGGAGCACCAGCGGTAGCCCGCTCCGTCATTGGCAGTCAGAGGCGCGGTGCCCGCTGGGAACCGCCCCCGAAGTTCCACGACAACCCGGACATCCTCGGCAGGCCATCGGATCGGCTGGGAGCGTCTTGACCACGAACGAAGCTTCGCCGCCAATGCGGCCAGCCTCAACGGCCAGAACGAGAAACTCAAGGCGTTGCTTGAGCAAATCGTCGATATGCCCGAGTGCTAAGCATCGTTCGCGACTGGCTTCGGACCGACATGGCACGGGACCCGCTCGATGCGGACAGTGCTAGAGCACACGGTCCGATTCCTGTCGCGTGAGCGTCCCCTATCGCCCTGCCTGTCGGATGAGTCAGGAGAAAACCACATAGGGAGAGCTCATGTCTGTACTCATCGTCCTCGTTCTCATTGCCTCTGTCGTCGCGTTCTTCCTGCTGCGATCCGGGGAGAACCTGCGGTTCGGGACTCCGTCGGACCCACACCGCGTCGTCATGGCTGCCATCGGGATCGTCGGAGTCAAGCGGCGCTGGGAGATCATGGCGCAGAGCGACCACAGCGCACACTTCAGTTACCACAGGCGGCCCAAGATCCCGGTGGCGATCATCTTGTTGCTGTGCTTCTTGATCCCCGGGATCGTCTACGTGTTGCTCGCCGGCAAGCGTGAGTCGCTCGTCGTCAACAGCGACGCCGGCACGGCGGGAATGACGGTCGTGCAGATCACCTCTAACGGATTCCGCGGCAAGGCTGCCGGACGGGCACTTCAGCGACAGGTATCGGTGCCGGCGGGCGCATTGGGCGCCGGAGGGACGCCCGTGCTCACGGGCTGAGCGGCTCGCCGAGATCGTTGGCGACGATCGCGAGCTGCGGGTCGGTTGCGATGTCCTCCGCCCCCGCGAGCGCGTCGTAGAAGGCTGCGTAATGCGCCCACGGTAATGCTGCAATATCGGACTGCAGCATTAACGGTCGCCCGCGGAGCAGGTTCCCCTGCGATTACTGCATCTCCTGTGTTATCTGCGTCTTATGTGCTAGGCGCACCTGGAGGCCGCCCAGGTACTTCAGATCGCCAGGGTCGCTCAGCGTGCGGCGCTGGAGGAGGTCGCCGGGAGCATCCTGGAATGGACCGAGCAGAACCACCCGGACGCCTTGAAGCACACGACCGCCGAGATAGATGCGTTTTTCGCCGAGCTCCCTCAGCCGACCGCGACACCGGCCGATGAGTTCGTCGCCGAGCTGCACGCTGCGCTACCGCCGGAGTGGGCTAACAAGGCCGAGCAAATCTGGCGTGCTCACACGGGCAGCGTGTAGTAGTCGCCGCGATAGCCCTCGCTCCTACGGCCATGGCGAAAGCCGAAGTGCGCAAGCTCGCTCGGCGTCAGAGCGATGCCCCGATCCAGGACAAGACCAACGCGGCCAACCCGACTCGTTGCGCGATCGATCGCCGCCGTCACACAAACCAGTAGCCACAGCGCGACGAGGTAGTCGGCGCGCAGCGCCGCGTCCTCGACATCCAGGCGCACGGCGGCGGCTGTAATCAGATGTGGGCGATGCCTGCCGCCTCGGGCGCCGGGCTGAAAGTGCCACGCCAGAATGGTCGAGCACAGGTAGGTGCCCTCGTCCAGCAGCGTCGCGTAGGTCTCCTCCGGCGAGACGTCCACGAACCGCTCGGGGTCGAACTACCTGCTCTCCCCATGCGGGTTTCCCATCAAGTGCCTCGTGGATCACCTGAGTGATACGATCGGTCAGTTCCTTCGTAAGTTCACGAAAGCGCTTCTCCGCAGACGTGATGCTGAGGCGCTGCTGGAGGAGATCCTGGTCGACGCGCGGCGTGGCCGGCTGCGCCAGCGCCAGACTGGCGTCACGTTCGCGGACGTCGCCGAGGACTGGTACGCGCGCGGGCCTTTGGCGCGTGACTGGTCTGTCTGGACGCAGCACGACTATCGCTCGGTGCTCGACGCGCATCCTACTGCCCGAGTTCGGGACGAGCCGCATCGAGACGATCACCGCGGAGCAGTTCGCGCGCTGGCGCGACCGGCTGGCCAAGGACGGGGCGCGCTCTCGAAAGACGGTCAACAAGATCGCCACCCAAGCCCACGCGATCTTCCAGCACGCCGTCGAACGCTTCGGCCTCGCCGCCAACGTCGCCTCACAGGTCAGGCGGCTGCGCGAAAGCAGCGACCCCGGGCGCTTTGACTTCTTCTCGCCGCAGGAGGTCGACCTGCTCGTCACCAGCGCCGCGAAGGGCGCGCACCGCGACCCGAGCCGCCCGGCCATCAGCGAGGCCGAGCAGGTGCTCCGTGCCGAAGAGGACCGGCAGGACGGCATGATCTACCTAACTGCGGCGCTCGCGGGCCTGCGTCGCAGCGAACTGCTCGCGCTGCTGTGGCAGGACGTCGACTTCGAGCACACCTCGATCCGTGTCTATGAGGGCTACATCGCGAAGAAGACCGGCAAGCCGAAGTCGCGCAAGTCACGGACCGTGCCGATGGTCGAGCGGCTCGCCGCCGCACTCGAAGAGCTGAAGGCGCGCGGGCATCACACGGGCAGCCGCGACCACGTCTTCGTGAGCCGTTTCGGGACCGAGCTAGACGGCTCGGCGCTGCGCCGCCGCTACCTCGCCACGCGTGACGCAGCCGGTCTGCGTCCGCTGCGCTTCCACGACCTGCGCCACACGTTCGCGAGCGTCGCAATCAACGTCGCGAGCATCACCCAGGTCCAGGCATGGATGGGCCACGCCGACGTGAAGACCACGATGCGCTACCTGCACCACAAGAGCCGCGCCGACGACGCCCGACTGCTCTCCGCAGCATTCCACCCGTCTCAGCCTCCACGGTAGTCGCACACCGCCGGCGACACGAGCGCAGCCCCGCGCGGCGTTTCGGGCAGCAACTCGACGGTCGATGTGGCGCCAGCCCCAAGGTTCGCGGCTGCATGCGGTTGTTCGTGGCCAGTTGCGGCCGTTTGCAGCTGGTACTCAGCGGCTCGGGAGGAAATCTCGGCAGGAAATCACCGACCGCGGAAGCTCTAACAACGTCAAAAACCGCTCAACCGAGCGGTTTTTTGAGGGATAGCGGGGGCGGGATTCGAAACCCGCGACCTTCGGGTTATGAGATCGCCCAGGGGGGGTCAGGTGGGTCGGTATGGCCCGCGTTTGCTGAGGTTAGCTCGGGTTCGGTGGGGTCGGATTTGCTCAAAACGGAACCTTGAATGGAACCCTGGCGTGGACCCGAGATGGGTCCCCCGAATCCCAGCCCAGACTCCGGGCCGGGCGCGAGCTCACGTGTTCGTGCGACGCACTAGCCCCGTGATGCCGGCGAGGAAGGTCGTCGTCAGGATCCATCCTGCAATCACGAGCGCGGTAGCGACAAGCTGAGGCCACGTGTGTTTCGCGATCCAGTCTTCCCGCTGCCCGAGATTGATGACTGGCAAGAGCAGATCCAGCGTGTAGAGGAACGCCACGAAACGTGGCGGGTGCTCATTGCCGTCGTGCTGAAACACCTTGTGGTGATGCGACGCGTCGAAAAACATGGTGCCAGCGACCAGCAGGAGCGCGAACCAGCCGACCGCCTGCCAGCTTCGATAGCCGTATCCCAGCAGCGCCCCGGAGATCACGTTCCAGCCTTTCGCAAAGAGCGGCAGTTCTTTCCGACGATTTCGTTGTCGAGCGATCAGGACGCGGCGTTCGCTCGATTCATGTCCGATCCGCCGATAGTGTTCGGCCAACTGGTCGTAAAGGTGGGCGTGAAAGCCGTCGCGCTCGTTCTCGAGCCATTCAAGGCGTTCCGTGACGGCTTGATCACGTTGCCACAGGCCCTTGCGATTGACCCCTTCGGTGTACCAGCCGCCATCCGGCTTCTGCTCTTTCGGCCCAGCAATCTGTCCGAAATCGAGTCCATAAAGTGCGTACTTGCCCCGCGGCCAAGATGGTACGCCGTTGTCCCTCAGGTAGCCCAGCTTGGCGTTGATCAGGTTGATCTGGCCCTCAAACCGAGGTGTCCCGTTTTTGGACATTTCGGGTTTGAATGCAAACGCTCGACCCACCACTGCGGCCTCGAGGTGCCACGCGACATCGGCACCCTGCGGTTCGGTCTCTTTGGTGGGAGGCTTTGTCACCGCGCCTTCGAACCGGAGCTGGCCTGCGACTTCCGCTCTTCGTAGGTAGACCTGGCCTTCGGCATTGAATCCGTTGCCGCAAACCATTCGCCCGTCGACTTTTAGGCCATCGGCGAACAATGCCACGCGTCGGGGATTTAGGAACTCGCCGCCAGTGCAATTTAGTTCCCCTCCGATATGGGCCCTCGCGATCCGCACTTGGCCCTCGGCTCGGAACTGATTCGGCCCTTGCTCTCGTCCCGCTTGGCCAGCGAGAGCCGCGCGTGGGTCGCTCTGTGTTGTTTGCCGCGCACCGCAGTACATGTCAGCGGCCGACATGGATCTCGTTCGCCGAGAAGGCCACCCGTGCCGGATTGACGAATTGTCCACCCGTGCAGTCAAACCAAGTGCCGACGCGAGCAGAATCCAGCAACGCCTCCCCTTCGACGCAGAACCCATCGTTTAGCTCCAGGCTTCCCCTGACGCTGATACCCCGACCGTCGAGACCAGCGGGGAGCCGGCAGCCGGGAAGACGTAGCGCCGCCATGCTCGCCTCGCGAAGCACCAAGCGCTCGTCGAGATAACAGTCCTGGAGTACGACGGGGCAGTTAACACTCAATCCTTCGAGATTAATTGTGTCGGTGATGCGCGCTCCGCGAAGATGGACACACTTCAAGCGTTCAGCGCGACGCGGGCGGAGCAGGAGTTCCACGAGCATGTTTGCCGAGACCGTCCGCCCCGGCCCCCATGTTGCTCCATCTCGCGGGTTATTCAACGACGGGTCAGGCGAGCGCAGGTCGAGCACTGTGCCCGCTTCGCCATGTCGACGGAGATCCCAGGCGCGACCTCGACGCCAGTGGTCGCGCACGGATACAGCCACCTACGTATCCAGCTCGTACTCGGCCAGAGGAAGGCTCTCGCCCACCCAGGCATCCTCGAACGTACCCATTGGCATCTCGGATGCCCGGATCGAGTCGACGGTGCCGGACAGGACGGAATTGAGCGGCGGGACCTCAAACGTCTGGTGATCGTCCGAGATCACTCGGGCGTGAAGCGCTCGGGCCTCATCGGCCGGGAGCACCCGCCATTGGCAGACGACGCCCCGCTTCTCGAGCTCGGTTGAGAAACGCTCAAACGCCTTCTTGGTCTTGGCCGATAGGTTCGCCGGTCCCGAGAGGAGTCGAAGCTCGTCAATCTGATCGACGGACAGCTCGTCGGCGAGGATTTCCAGGGCCTTGCGGTCCATGTGCTGCTCGTACCAGAGGACGTTTCCCCGTAGTTGTCGCACAACCCTGCGAATTGCGAGGTCGTTCGAGAACGGCCGGTCAGGATGTAGATATGTGTCGGCGATGGCATCGGGCAGGAGTGCCGGGCCAGCCGCTGGCTCTGCCACGGTTGGTGGAGCGCCGATCGCCTCGAAGCCTTTCCGGATGACTTGCGCTATGAGCTTGCGGCGCTCTTGGAGAAACTCGTCGTAACCCATGTGCGCCCAACCTTCGGGCAGCGCGTGGTGGAACAGATCTTCGGATGAGAACTGATCTGCATAGCGCGGCCAGTAGACGGAAGGCGCTGTATCGGAGATCTCGATGTTCTCGGGCCACTCCACGTAGGACAGATTTGCGATCTGGTTGATGTTGGACGTGCCGCGGACGCCTTGGCCTTCGAGGTACTTGCGCGGGAAGAGATGGTGGCGGTCGACCGGCGCCTTCTTGGGCTGGAGGACGGGATCGAACAGGTCGCGCAGGAAGAGGGCGGCCTTGTGCTCGTGGTTGGGGCCCTCTTCGACGAAGGGCGGGACGCGTGCGTTGAGGAGGCACAGCGATGCCGCGTACGCGAACAGGCCCGGGCCTTGAGCTGCGGAGGTCGCAAGGCCTTGGGGCAGGGTGATCGTCCAGTAGTCCGGGGTGAGCGTCGTGGAGATCGCCTGGCGCAGTCGCGCGAGGTAGTCGGGCCCGTTCGTCGCCTGGGTAAACGCCTGCACGTCCTGCGTGATCTGCGCCTCGAAGGAGCCCGTGTACCGCCCAGTGAGTGACGACATGAAGAAGTAGCGGGCGATCGTCGTCCTGAGGTCGCTGTGCGAGAGGCCATAGCTGCGCCCAATGATACAGCGCGTAGACGAGCACGACGTTGTTCTCCGAAGAGATCTCATTCGAGCGCCGGAAGCCCGCCGACATGAGCGTCTTTATGTACTCGTGCCAGCTCGTGAGATCGAGGATCACGTCGATCGCTGCGGTCAGCTTGTCGAGCTGAGCCTCGCGGTCGCCCTCGACGAGTGTCGCGTCGCCGTCGAGACTGCCGCCGCGCAGAAGCGCAAGAACGGATTGCAGTCGCCCCCGCTGAAACGCGACCAGGACGGCGACGCGTAGTAGCTGGTCGGCGGCGGGTTTGACCAGATGGTTGTAGGGGCTCGGGGTGGCGTCGGCGGGGACGATCCGGACTGCCTGGGCAAAGTGTTCTAGGCGCCGCCGGTCCTCCTCGCGGAACACCGAGAGCAGCGTCAGGATGAAGTCGGCCTGGGTCAGCATCGTGCCGCCGCTATTGACGCGCAGAAAGATCTCGGCCACGCGCTCCTCGTCGACCTCGTGGCCGATCTGGACGGCCAGAAATGGGAAGTCCTCGAGGCCGCTCAGGCGTCCGAGCGCGGTGCGCAACTGCTTCTCCCGACCCTCCTCGAGCGCCTCGGGTTTCGAGTTGCGCAAGCGCTCGACGAAGCTCTCGATGACTTCCCAGTCCTCGCCGGTCCAAAGTTGGGTGATGTTGGGCAGGAACTCGGGATCCTTCTCGACGGCAGCATCGGTGACGTCGAACTGCCCGTCGCGAGGTCGAAACGCAATGCTGATCCGACCTTTGCTGAAGTCCTTGAAAGTGATCTCAACCCCCTTCATCACGGCATAGAGTCCTGTCAGCCGCTGCTGGCCATCGACGATGAATTCCGTCGGGGTGTGCTGCTTGCCATCGACGCCGATCAGCTTCGAGTCCACGTCCGCGGCGTTCCAAAGCATCAGGTAGCCGACGGGGAAGCCTCGATACATCGAGTCGAGCAGATCACGCACGGCAGCCTTCTTCCAAACGAAGGGGCGTTGAAGCTCGGGTAGCGCAAGCTTTCCGAGGTCGATGTCGCCCAGCAGCTGGCTCAGCTCGTAGGAGACCGGCTTGAAGAGGGTCTTTGCCACGGCGGGAGCCTATTCGGAGGAGCCGACTCGCGCATGCCGACGGTCCAACACGCGACGGCCACATCCGCAGATGGAATCCGGTGGCAAGCAACCCTCGCCTTCTATAGCCCGGCGAGCAGTACAGCCACAATCTCGTGCTGGGGGAGCGGCTCACTCCTCTTGCTGGGCGACGGTGCCGGCTCGCGTGACGGCACTCTCGACCACCAAGTCCGTCAGGGCATCGGGAACTCCGTACAGAGCGCATACGAGCCGCTCGACGACCTCCACCAGCTCCCGTCCGACGGCGAGCAGGTCGTCAATCTCGCCTTGTCGACGCGCGACCTCTTCGCGGAACGCACCGAGGCTGGCGGGCATCCGCGCGGAGAGCAGATCGTCGGGCATCAGCCGCGCGGCACCGAGCAGGTCCTGCAGAAGCGCGACACGGGCGTGTGGACCATCCACGCGCGCTGTCGCTCGACGTGAATGCGTGAAGACCAGCGCGCCGTCCGCCAGATGGGGATGGCCAAGCACCCCGTCAGTAGTGATATTCACGGTGAGCTCGGGATCGAGGCGAACGGACCGCACCGCCGTCGCGGGCAGCGCGGCAAGTGCGGTCGCACGATCGACCTCGACCCCGCGCGTTCGCCACGGATTCTTAACTGCGCGTCGCAACTCCGGCGCCACCGAGCGGAGTGGCAGGAGCGCCCGGCGGTTGGCTGCAACGGCGCGCACGAGATGCTCGATCGCTGCGGCAGCGTCTGCGTCGCCAGCCTGCGATCCGACCGCCGAAAGCAATGCCCGGGCCTCCGCGCTCATGGTCTGGAGATCAGCCCTCGCGGCCGCGCGGGCGAGCGTGTGGACGTGATCGCCGGGTACCCATCTGTCCGGCGCGGGGACATGACGATAGGGCATCTCATTCATTGGCTTGGGCTCGTAGTTGCGCCTCACATGCCACGGAGTCTTGCCACGTACCGCGTACCAGAGGTCGAGCAGCTCACTGTTCAACAGGCCGCAGAGGTACGCCACCGAGAGGCGATCGCCCTTCGGCGTAGCGATCGTTGTCTTGATCGACGGCTGCCATTCGCCGCGCTCGTCCAGCGCAAAGCGTCCACGGTCTGTGCGGTACAGCGCGATCACCTTCGGGCCCATGAGCGCCTCACGGTCGCGCGGCCACGCCGTTTCCCACCATTTGCGGCGCGAGTTTCGTGCGAACTCGGCACGCGTCCGGAGCACCTCGCGCCAGGGCTCCAGCGCCTCGACGATGTCGGCCGGGGGATTGTCCTCGCGGCGCAGCCACACGACGCTCGCGTAGTCGGCCTCATCGATCGCTCCGTAGAGCAGAGCTCGCGGCTCGGGCGAGTGTGCGAGGAGCTGCGGGTAGTCTCGCCACGGCGGATTGCGCTCAGCGCCTGGCGGAAGCTCCAGGATCGGGTCACCTGTCTTGTGTCCACGTGCGGCCAACTCCGAGCGGGCGCGCTCAGACAGCCGCCGCTGCACGCGAGCCGAGTACGCGTCAGCCCCTGTTTGAATGCCCTGGGCCACCGCCCAGCGATCCGCCATCCGCTCGACCGGCGTCGCCGGATCGTCCAGCGCCATCTGGAGATGCGCCACGACACGGGCCGCCACGTCGCGCGAGGCGTGCTTGATGGGCCAAGGGCGAGTGGAGCGCAGCTCTTGCTGCGCGACATCGTGGACGAGGATTCCCTTCGATCGACCGGCGCGCCCGTCCGCGCGCGCCGCCATGGTCGCAAGTAGCGCTTCTCGCGGTGGCACTCGTGCGGCCGGGTCGCCGGTGATCGCCGCAGCCGCCTCGCCCTCGTCCTCCAGGAGCACTACGCGCATCCGATGTTTCTTGGGCGCGGGCGCCTTCGTCGCCAAGAGAATCGCGCTCTCTACCGTCGGCGGGGTCATTCCGGTGCGCGTGTCGCGCTCTTGCTGCTCGGTTGCGAACAGGCGCATGCTTCCGAAGAGGTAGAGCTCGTCGAGCCGGAGGCTTGAGGCGATCCTCTCACGAAGCCAGTCCGCATTGCCGGCGTTCATCCAGCCAGCGGGCGTGATGACGCACAGCCGTCCACCTGGTGCCATCTTCTCTGCCGCCATCGCGAGGAAGTAGTAGAGATAGTCGCTCTTGCCGTGGTAGTCGCCGCGCCATCCAGGCAGCGCGCGCAGGCGGTCGAAGAGCACCTTGTTTCCGGACTCGAAGACGTAAGGCGGATTGCCGATGACGAGATCAAAGGCCTCGTTTTTTCGGATCTCCGCGAAGCGTGGCTCCTTGGCTGCATCGAGCGGGACGATCCCGTAACGCTCATCCGAGGCAAGCAGTGCCGCATCCTTGCGCTGCGTCGCGTCGAGCTCACCAAAGCTGTCGTGCGGACCACGACGGGCGCCAAGCGAATCGGTGTGTACGACGCCCAGCGTGAACGTGCCGGGCTCCTCTCCCACCTCCCGCAATCTTCCGAGCAGACGCGAGACCTGCAGTAGCAGGTTGACCTCGGTGAGGTAGTACGGAAAGGGACTGATCTCGCAGCCATGGAATCCGCGCACGATCGACCGAAGACCCTCGCGCAGATCACGTGGATTGCTCAGGTCAAGCCCACCATCGTCGATCACACGGCGAGCGGCCTCGACGAGAAAGCCACCCGACCCGGAGGCGAAGTCGAAGATGGTCCGCTCATGCCGCTCATCACCCTCGACCCGGAAGACTCCCTCGGGCCCGGCGAAACCGGCGCGGTCGAGCATGAACCGGACCACCGCACGCGGGGTGTAGAACTGGCCGAGTCGGTCACGGTCGATCTCGTCGACGTAGGACTCGTACAGGCCACCGAGCACGTCCGCTCCCAGACGCGCGAGCGGGAACGGCACGAGCGCGTAGAGCACATCAGCCAACGCCTCATCTCGTGGTCGGAACCAGTCGTAGTTGTTGTCCTCACCGAACAGCCAGCGGTAGCGCGCACGGCCGCGTTGAAAGGCCTCGTCGAGCACGCGCTGGAGGTTGCGCCCCATGCGCTCGTAGACCTGCTCGAAGCCGCCGTCGTAGAGGCAGTCCTCGACGAAGCCGGCGTCCTCCCAGGAGCGGTAGAGGAGGATGCGGGTCAGAGCGAGCTGGGAGACCCGCATGAGGTATTGCGAAAACGCTCGGCCGGCAATCCCATCCGCGTCTCGATAGCCGGCGACCGTAGCGGGCAGGGCCGCAACATCAACGCCTGGCTCGATCTCCCGGGCGAGAGTCTCGAGCTCCAGACACAGCCGCTGCTCGTGGTCGGGGTTGAGGTCAAGATCAGCCAGGAGCCGGTCGTGCTGGGCTGCGGCATCCTCGGCGAGCACTCTCGACAGTGAGCGCAGCTGGCTGACGAGGAACTCCACGTCGATCTGGAGCGCCTCGTCCACGGCGGCCCGCTCGCGCCAGGGCTCCGCCTCCGCGACGAGCGCGATCTTCTCCGGGAGTCCCATCGCGCGGAAGCCGAAGAGGCCACAGAACCGGACGAACCGATCGACCTCATCGATGTCGAGCGCCTCCCCGTGAGCCACCTGCCAGAGCCGTCGAACATCGAAGGAAAGGCTGGGATCGTGTCCGCTCGCACCGCGGCGATAGACCCTCAGCTCGCGAAGGTTGAACAGCACCCCGTAGTCGAGGTGGCGCTGGTCGATGTATGCGCGGATCTGGCGCTCGTGTGCCCCGAGATCCTGGGTAGAGCTCTTGGCATCGAGCACGAACCGGTGCGCCACGAGGTCGATGGGCGTGAAGTCGGGCTTCAGCCCGCTGCGGCCCAGCTGCGGGAAGTAGGCGTCAGGAGGAAACCCGAGCACCCGCTCGATGAGCGCCGCCAGGATGGGCTCCGTCAATAGCTCCTCGTCCTCGCGGGTTCTCGCGTGGTCGAAGTATTCCCCGAGGTGCCGCGCCCCGTTGAGCTCCCGGTAGCGCCCGGTCTGCTCGTCGAGAAGCGCCGCGAGTGCTTGGAGCCCCGGCGACATCGAGGTCGCGGACATCAGAATCCCGCAACGAGCGGGACGGCAGCACCCCGAGCGAGAGAAGCATCCGAAGCCAGGGCTACTGTCCGACACGTGGACACGGCCATCACCACCGAGGATCTGGCGCCCGAGGAGCTCGAGGCGCTCCGCGCCGCTGGCGCGTGGTACGCCAAGTACCACGCGGTGCGCATCGCCGAGCTCGCTGACGATCCGTCCGCGTACGCGGAGCACAAGCGCGAGAAGTTCCTCACGCTTGTCGCGGCACTACGGAAGCTCGGCTTTGAGATGGCGCTCCCTGACGCGCTGCGCGCCGACGAGCGCCAAGCGGCGTAGCTGACCAAGTTCCTGAGCGGCACGTGCCGGATGGTACGGGTACGCCTCGACAGGCTGGTTGGCGGAGCACGCGCACTCGCTTGAATCAGGCGGCGTCCGGCGGAGCGTGATCTCCGTTGCCGAACGCCCGTTCAACGAACGCCGCCCCATTGGAGGGGTCGGGCGCATAGTGGCGGTAGATCTCGGTGGTCTTCGCGTCGGCGTGGCCCATCCACTCTTGAATCGCGCGCAGCGGTGCGCCCGCGGCGGCCATCTGAGTGCCGAAGGTATGGCGGAGCTCGTGGAAGGTGATCTCGCGGACGCCTGCCTCGGCGAGGGCGTCCTTGAAGCGCTTGCGCATCTTGGAGGGGTCGAGGACATGTCCGGTGTCGGGGTGGCAGAAGACGAGGTCCCTGTCTGCGGGGAAGCGGGAGCGTCGGCGCAGGTCTTCGAGCTCGTGGGCGAGCCGTGCGGCCATCGGGACCGAGCGGCCTTCGTGGGACTTGGGGGTGTCCATCTGCCCGCGGGTGAAGTTGTCCGCGACGCGCACGCGCCCGACCTGCCAGTCGATGTCGAGCCACTTCAGCGCGAGCAGCTCGCCCTGGCGCAGGCCGGTGAGCGCGGCGGCCAGATACAGTGCCCGCTCGACGCCGCCGAGGGTGTCCTCCGGCACGGCGTCGATCAGCTTGTCCAGTTCGGCTGGCTGGAGGAATCGGACGCGTTGGTGGGGGGAGCGGTTCTTCTTGGGGCGGTCGACGTAGGCGACCGGGTTGCTCTGTGCCCAGCCGCGCTTGATCGCGAAGGCGAACACGCCGTGGAGGAAGTTCAGGTGGTTCTGGACGGTCTTTGACGACAGGCCGTCGTTGCGCTTGCGCTTGAGGTACTTCGCGACCTGGGCTGCGTCGATCTTGTCGATCGGGCGGTCGCCGAAGAACGGCACGAGGTGGCGGCGCAGGTGTCCGCGGTAGTCCTGGATCGTGGAGCGCTTGCGCTCCATCACGTGCTCCAAGTGGTCGACGTAGGCGCCGCCGGCCTCCTCCAGTGTTCGCCGGGCAGCCGTGGGCATGATCACGTCACGCTCGATCCGCTTGCGCAGCTCCTTCTCGGCCTGGGCGCGCGTGAGGCCGTCCGCGGCGCCCGGCGTGCGCTTGGCGGCGATCTTGCGCTTGACGCGCGTGCCGCCGGACCACCACGAGCCGTACCAGCTCACCTGCCCAGCCGCGTCGGCTCGCTCGAAGAGACGACCGCTGCCGTAGGAGCGCCTACCCATCGCCGGCGACCCATGTGTCGGTGTCCGATGTCGTGTGGGGCATCAGCCGTCGACCTGCTCGGCGAGCCACTGTTCGAGCATCGCGCGGGTGAAGCGAATGTGCCGTCCGACGCGCAAGCACGGTATCCGGTGGGCGCGCACGGATTCGTAGACCCAGCTCGGCTTCACGGACAGCAACGCGGCCGCCTCCTGCGGACACAGCAGCGGCCCCTCGGCAAGTATCGACTCGACTACGGCGGCGCTTGTGGGTTCTGTTCCGCTCATTCCCGTTAATGACCCCAAGTGGCCGGAAACGGCCAACGAGTTGGGCGAGGAGTAGATAGGGACGGCATTGGCGCGTCGCGCGAGACTCGTCGCAGTCGGAGCCGCCGACCCTGCTGCTGGGTGCCTGCCGGGGCATCCGGAAGCGCCTATATCGCGATCAGCCCGAGCTCATCCAGCCGCCAGACCGCGCGAGACGCCGAGACAGACTCGCCCGAGATCTGCACGATGCCGTCCTGATCGAGCCTCGCGAGTGCGTCGCTGATGTCGAGCGGCTCTACGTTGGAGATCTCGACCTCCAGCTCTGCGCGCGACCAGCGATCCCCGCGATCGTCGCGAAGGAACTGCAGGATGATCGCCCGTTCGATCCGCGGGTCGCACTCGCCCAGAACTTGGCTAGGTTGATCTTGCATGGAAGGGTCACTCCTTCTGTGCCGGGCCCCGGGCAGCTACAACTGCGCCGGGGCCACTTAGTTTTGTGGTGTCTGTCGCGATGGTCTAAGAACTGAGCGCGACACAGCTATCGCACGGCCAAATGTAGCACATAGAGTGCTATAGCCCTGTGGATAGGCTCCCGCCCATGAGCCCCGAGCAGCAGTTCGGTGTCAATCTCGCTCGCGCCCGGGAGCGAGGCGGCCTCAGCCAATCCGACCTCGCTCGCAAAGTCGACGTGTTGTACACATACATCTCTCGACTCGAGACCGGCAAGGCCACCCCTTCCTTCGGCCTGATCATGCGCCTGGCTGCGGCGCTCGATCTCCCGCCCTCGGATCTGTTCGCCGGCATCAAATAGCGTTGACACGTCTGGGGCGGCCCGGTCAGCGTCTGCGATCGACGTTGCGATCAGCCGTTGGGCGGTCGTGATTGCGGCTGGAGCGCATCAGGATGGCCGGGACGCGGAGGATTCGTAGCGGCCCGAGGTCGTAGCCGGGGCCGAACGCAGGGTCGTAGGGCTCGTAGGCGAGCGAGGGCTTCTGCGCTCGGCTGGTGCCCATCCGGCGCGCGAGCTGCATGACGCGGTCGGCGTCTTGCCCTTGAGCGCCGAGCTCCTCGCGTGCGAGAAACCAGTCGGTGCCCTGGCGGGCGCGGGTCGCCTCGACGTAGGCGCTCTCCTTGCTGGTCTGCCAGCCGCCGGTCACCACGACGGTCCGCTCGACCGTTGCGCCCTGCTGACGGTAGACGTGTTGCGCGTAGCCGAGCCGCAGCGAGTCGACGTCTTCGCCGGCGAGACGCACCGAACGGCCTGAGCCGTCCAGCTCCACCGTCAGTCTGCCACGCTCGTCCAGGTGTGTGACCTGGCCGCGGGTTCCGTTCTCGACCCGGGGTTGGCCCGGTGCGCGGTGTTGGGATGTGAAGGCGACGATGTCGCCTTCACGCAGCCCATAGTGGATGCCTCCGAGCGGGATCTCGCGGTGGCCGAGTTCGCCGCGCTCAGCCCGGAGGTGTTGGGCGCGAGCGTTGAGTCGGTCGATCTCCTTGTTGGAGGCGTCGGCGATCAACGCGACCTGGCGTATGCCGTGGTTCTCAGCGAGTGTCATCCAGCGCTGGATGGCCGCCTCGCCGGCCTCGTCGCGGGTGTTCGAGAAGTGAAGCTGTGCGCGTTTGAAGTAGTGCGCCATGGCGCGCTCAGGTTCGCCGGCCCGAAGGGCGGCCCATGCCCTGCGCTCGTCGGGGTCCTGGGTGCGGCGGATGTCGGTGAGCTCTGCGGTCGGGGTATGGGCGGCGAGCCTGTCGAACATCCCGCCGGGCCCGATCGAGGGGAGCTGCTTGCCGTCGCCGACGGCGACGAGCTTTGCTCCGGAGCGCTCGACCAGCTCGGTGAGGGCATCCATGCGCTTGTGGTCGACCATGCCGGCCTCGTCGAGGAAGACCGTCGTGGCCGGGTCGATCTCGACCGTCCCCGTGTTCGCACGAGCGACCAGCGCGTCGAGCGTAAGCGTCCGGCCGGTGAGGGCTGGGCTGTCGGCTCCGAGCCGCTCGGCGGTGGACCCGGACACGGCGATGCCGATCGTCTCGCGGCCCGCGTGCTGCTCGGCGCGAGCGGCGGCGTCGATCACCACGCCCTTCCCGGTCCCCGCCGGGCCAACGAGCACCGCGGCACGCTCCGGACCTGTGAGGACTCGCAGCGCGTGATTCTGCTCCGTACTCAGTGGTCCCCCGATGCGCTCGGAGATCACACGCACAGCGTTTGTGCGAGCGTGTTCGCCGACGTCCCGGCCCGCCGGCTGGGCGAGCAGCTCAGCACGGCGCTCGATCGCCTGCTCCTGAGCGCGCACGGCGAGAGTCGTCATCCGCCCGCCCTCCAGGGTGAGCACCCGTCGGGCGCGGAGCATCTCCCGAGCGACCGCGAGCGCCTGCTCCGGTGGCATCTCCCCGACTGTTTGCTCCAACGCGACTGCGTGCAGATCACGCGCCTGGAACACGGCGTGCTGCTCGGTCAGCCTCGCCTCGATGCGATCCTCGACGGGGCGCTCGACCCTCGGCCGTTCGGGCGCTCCGATCAGACGCACGGCCTCGTCGGGCCCGAACCCGTGGCGACGGCCCGTCTCGCTCCACACCTGCTGCAGGTCTCCGCGGGTTGTCAGCGCCTTGGCGCGGCGGTTCTCGAGCGCCAGGTTGCGCAGCTCCCCGCGCTCCGGTGCCCGGCCGTGACGGGCACGGAAGCGCTCCGCGGCTCGGGCGACCTCTCGACTGCGTCCTGAGAACTCCTCGGTCAGGCCACGCGGCACCCCCGCAATCTCGAAGTACCGGCCGTCCTTACCGGTCCCGCGCTCGATCTCATAGCCGTCCCCGGCCAGCTCCTCGGCGAGCGATGAGCGGTAGAAGGCGCCCAGCTCGCGGGCCGAGCGGAAGATCGGCCGTGAAGCGATCGCGACGATCCTCTCGTCCTCCCTCACCGCGCCGCTGATCACGACATGACTGTGCAGCTGCGGATCGGGGGCCTGCGCCCCGCTGACTCCCCTCGCGGTCGTGTGCCGGTACTCCGCGGCGATCACATCCTTGGCGTGCTCCTCCACGACCTGGCCGCCGTAGCGGCGGCGCACCACCGGAACCTGCTCGCGCATGTACCTGACCGCGCTCTCCACGGCCCTGCCATGCGCGGCCTCGATCTGCTCGCGCTGCCACGGGTCGCCGAGCGCCCAAACCGTCGAGACGGACTTCGGAGCGCTGAACGTCACATCGATCCCACCGCCCCTGCCGCCACCGGCGCCCTCGGGTCGTAGCCATCTGCCGGTGCCCGGGTGGCGACCATCCATCAACGCGATGAAGTCCGCACCATCGACCGCCGCGCCCGTCTGCACCCCTAGCCTGGTCAGCGTCTCCTCATCGGAGAGCCAGCGACCCGGCGCCTGCGTCATCTCGCCGTCCGGGGTCAGGTAGTAGTCCCCGCGCTCGGGCGCGACCGTCTTGCTCTCCAGGTAGCGAGCGTAGCCGCCGCCTCCGGACGCAGGGATGCTTGCTGCCGTCATCACATGGGTGATGACCCTGAGCACCCGAAAGCGGCCAACGAATTGCACAGCGCTCGCACAGCAAGCGCACACCCGTGCATCTCGTCTGTTCGACGACGCTCGGGACGGTCTCGCTGCGAGACCTCGCTCACAGTGCGGCGATTAGGCGCGCTCGGCCGGGCCCGACGCCAGGTACTGCTCGACGTAGCTCAAGTACGCGAGGCCAGACGCGGTCACGTCGTATCGGATACGTGTGCCGCCGGAGTCGAGTCTGCGCACGAGTGCCGGATAACGCTTGAGGATCTTGTTCGCATTGTTATGCCGGATCGCGGCCCCCTGCTCTCCCGTCCAACTCTCGATCTCATCGGTCGAAAGCGGCCGTCCAGAGGCCCGCAACGCTTGCAGACAACGGAAGAGCTGCGCACGGTCGGCGCGCTGACCCGCCGGAGTACCGCCGAAGCCCGGGATGTTCTCTGCAGGCGCGCCGGCAAGGATCGCCTCGATCTGCTGGAAGTACGTGTCGAGATTTTGGTCGTTCACAAGCCGCACATCGGCGAGCTGCGAGCCCGCGGAGAGCAGGCCGAAGCTTCCCTGGTCTAGATCAAGTCGCTTGAACTCCTCGAGCGAGAGCGTGTCGTCCGCGGATCTTCGGCGCTGCAGGAAACGGTCGTAGCGTGTTCTGAGGGGAGCGTCGAGGTAGAGCACGCGCGTCATCGAGAGCGCGCTTCGGACGTACAGGAGCTCCTCGATCGTGCGAAAGCCGGTGATGACCGCGCCGGTCCGAAGCTCATCGCCGTAGTACTCATCTACGATGCGTCGCGCGGCGACGTCAAAGCCGTGTGCGCCGAGGACGCGGAGCGCGAAGTCGAGCGGACTCTCGCTTGCCTTCGGGCCGCCGTCAAACGTGCGCACGATGTCGCTCGCCTCAATGTGAAGCATCGGCTCGCGTCCCTCCGACGGCTTGGCCGCACGGTTGCCGAACGTAGTCTTCCCAGCACACGTCGGTCCAATCACCACGAACGTGGGACGATCGTCCGAAAACAAGGTCGGCTCAAGCATGCGAAGGCGCTTGACGCGCCGGGTGCTCGCCGCGGTCGGGAGGTTAAGGACGGCCGCGTACTCCTCAAGCCTTCCAATCAGCTCGGTTAGGGCCTTGGCACGGAAGTCATACCGCCAGGACTCCTCTACTGTCATCCCGCCGAGCGGGTAGTCGGAGCCGTCAGGGACTAGCCAGCCATTGAAGCTGTCGGGTCTAAGCCAAGGGTGCTCGATGCTCGCCTGGAAGCCTGGCGGTGCGTTTGCGACGACGCCGCTCGTCTCTCCGTGGAAGAAGAGCGGCTCTTCGAGGTTCGGCACATGAAGCGCGATGTCGGACTTGACTGTGGCGGTGCGCACATCCCCGGCGGCTTTGAGCTGACGATCGAGCTCGCCAAAGCTCGTCCGCGCGAACCAGTCCTTGACGTGAAGCCCCGGAACCTCACTGGTGGGGCCCGAGAGGGCATCGATCCGTAGCGAGGTGTCCTCCACGAAGAAGAGGGTCGAGGCTGCGGGCTGTACGGTCTCACAGATCTCCTCAATGGCCCGCGTCAATAGCTCTCGGGATGTGCCCTCCTCGTCCTCGCGGTAGGGATCATGACGGCTCTCGAACTCCGTGACACTGAGACCCGAGCGCTGGAACGCAAACTGTGCTTGGGCGAACTTCTCACTTGACGTGGTGTAGAAGAACAGGCGGGGCTGGCGGTCGAGCCGCAGGAAGGCGTCGCGTAGCCCTAGCCGGCTCACGTCACCTGAGCGCCCGTATTGCAGGCCAGCAACGGCCCGCTTAGGGCAATGCCGTGAGTCCTTGCGATCGCCTCGAGCACCACAGTCGAGTCATCCTCGCTCGAGGTGATCGTATATATCGTCGGCCCCATACTGCTAAGGCCAGCGACCAAGCCGTGATCCCAGCAGTCCCTGAGCGCCGCCTTCACCGAGCCACTTTGGTGGGCCAGCTCGTGTGCCTTGAAGCCGACCTGATGCAGTTCGAGCAGCGCTGATCGGAGACGTTCGAAGTCCTGCTCAAGGAATGCGGGCGCTACGCCGTGGTGCACGAGCGCAAGAACGCGCAGAACCTCCTCTACCGGCAGCGGCGTCGCAGCAGCGAAGAAGGCGAGCTCGTCCTCGCCGTGGATTCTCGGTCCTGGGGCTGTCAGCAACGTCACACGCCAGTGCCGTGGGAAGGGGGCCCAGGTCAGCATCGGCGGATGACAAGGGGCGAGGCGGCTGCTCGACGGCGCAAGTGTCGGGACGAGCCTTTGCGCGTGGCCCGCATCGAGCACGAAGCCGCCTCGGAAGTAGGTGCGGATACCGACGCCGGATGTCCCGCCTCGCCCGCTGAGCGACTGGAGCTCGCTGTCGGAAAGCGACAGCTCGAGTGCACGGTTCGTGGCGTCGAGCAGCGCCAGCAGCAAGGCGGTCTTCGTGCCGAGGCCGACGTGCTGCGGAATCCAGCCGTCGATTGCGAGCTCTGCGTCGATCGGGTGCCCCACGTGCTTCGCAAGTCGCGTGAGCGCGTCGCCGACATCTTCTCTGCCTCGATCATCCAGCGTCCCGACGTAATTCAACGCCAGCGAGGTGCCAGGTCTCGCATGGACGCGGACCACGGGCGCTTCGATTGCGAACCCGCAGCCGCCGTATGCTCGCGGTGTCGCTCTGCCGAGATCTATGAGTGCTACGTGGACGCGTCCGTGCGCCTGGACGCTCACCTCAGGCACTTCCCACCTGATCCCAGTCGACCGCAGCCGAGAGCTCCGGCCGGCTCCAGATGTCCTCAAAGTGCGTCTCAAGCGCCTTGAACAGCGGCCTGCCTCGCACCGTCAACAGCGTCGGGGAGTTCCGGCTGGGCCTTCCGACGAGGTACGGGCCCCAAAACAGGTCATCGTCGATGCGAAAGACCCCGATAGCCGGCAGGCAGCGGAACAGTCGGATGGAGAGTTGGTCGCTCTGGTGCAGGCCGCGTTCCTTGACCGCGTTGAGGAACGCCTCGACGTCTTGGGCGATGTTGCCGGATCCCTCCTCGCGGTCCCGCTGATCGGCATAGGAGTTTTCGGGCGAGGGGAAGCTCGGGTCGAGAAGCAACAGCCTGATCGCCACGCCGCGCGCGATCCATGCGGAGAAGTCGTCGATGTGATCCTCGCGAAAGCTCCGCTGGCCGAAGCCGAGTAGGTCGACGCTCTCACGAGCGGCGTCGAGACGCTGGTCGTACTCGTGCCGGATGCGCACTGAACGCACCATCCATATTGCGCGAAGCCCGGCGTCGAGCAGCGACTCAACTTGGCTGGACCAGCGGTCACTCAACAGTACATACCCGAACAAGGAGGCTCCGGCGGCCCCCGCAGCGATTAGGGACGTCCCGATCGCGAGCCCTATCTTGCCGTTGCCGAGGACGACGACGAGCACACCTACGACGACGAGGAAGGTCTGGACGATCAGGTAGACGATCAAGCGCTGGGACAGGCTGAGCGCGCCGCGCCAAGTGCGCGCGATCCATTTTGTTGCCCTAGCTGCACGTCCGCGTCTGGCGCCTGGCGAGCTCACGCGGCCCCCTCCGCGGCAGCGAGCAGCGCCTGCGTCGAGAGCTGAAAACTCGTGTAGAGCGCCTCGCGAACGGGCCCGCGATCCGCGGCCGAGGAGTTGATGAGACTTTGTCGCCGCACAGGCGTCACCTTCATCCCCGCGAACAGCGCTCGAAGCGAGGGATGGTCGGCGTTGGTCATCGCGACCCTGACGCCACGGCCGATCAGCTTGGCTGTGACGTCACTCAGGCGTTCCTGACCCTGCCAGCTGAAGAGCTGTGCGTTGTACTTGAGAAATCCGTTGTTGTTGTGGCCCGTTACATAGGGGGGATCGAAGAAAACGAGGTCGCCGGCCTCTGCGTCAGCGGTAGCGTCGGCGAAGTCGGCGCAGCGCAGATCCGCGTTGCGCAGCGCGGCCGCGGCAGTGCGCAGGCGGTCCTCTTGGCAGATCGTCGGGCTCCGGTAGCTCCCGAAGGGGACGTTGAACTGCCCGCGCGAGTTGACCCGGTACATCCCGTTGAAGGCGGTCTTGTTGAGATAGATGACCCGGGCTGCGGCGCGCACGGGCGAGCGCGGTCGCTTGGACCGCATCACCAGAAAGAACTCCCGGTCGTGCGGATAGCGCGAGAGCTCGGCGACCAGCGGGTCAACGTGATCGCGAAGTGACGCGTAGGTGCAGATGAGCTCCGCGTTTACATCCGAGAGCACTGCCCGGGCGGGCTGCGCAGCAAAGAACAGCGCCCCTCCCCCAAGGAAGGGCTCGAAGTAGCGGCGCGTCGACCCCGGTTCGATGAGCGCGGCAGCGATCGGCGCGAGCCACTGCTTGCCGCCGGCCCACTTCAGGAACGGCCGGGCGCGAATGCTCGAGAAGTTCACCGGCACGTGCGTGTCGATGTTCGCCTCTGGGTCGCGGATAGCAAGGAAGCCTCTGCCGAACTCGAGCTCTCTTTCTCCCCCGAGGCTGGCCATGGTGTTAGTGGCCGCCATCGCGGCAATCCTACGGGCTCGAAGACGCTCTGAAGCGCCGACTGAGGCGCCAACGCCAGACGAGCCTCGCAGAGTACCGCCCGCCGCGAAGAGTCGGGGCGATACTCGGGGTCCGTGCGCCGACCCGTCTACAGCCATGTCGAGGGCTGCGGCCGGACGCGAACAGGCCACAAACGGAACCCTATTGGAACCTTGGCTCTCTCCGGCCACCCCACCGTCCCACGGAAAAACCCCGCCTGAGCGGGGCTTTTCCAAGTAGCGGGGGCGGGATTCGAACCCGCGACCTTCGGGTTATGAGCCCATTTCGGGGGTGTTGTGGGGTGTCGCCTGAACCGCTGATTTGGCTCTATTGTTAGAGATTCAGGATCAGGCAGAATTGCCGCTGTCGTCGTATGACGTGGGGCATGTTTGCACTTTGTTTGCACTCCCTCGCGTCTCTACAGACGGACCTCGGGCTGCGTGCCTCAGCCAACCTCGCTAATGCCGCTTCCCGGGCTAGGGAGTCGCCCAGGGTGTTTCTGGCGAGATCGGTGTGCTGGTCATCGACGGGTCGGCCACAGCGGCATCACCGGATTCGCTCGAAAGCGGCTCGTTGCCAGGACGTAGGATGTCGCCCGACTGCGCCGCATCAGCGGCGACGGTCTCGGTCTCGCCATCTTCTGGCGCATCTGCGTTTGCGCCGCTGGCCGCCATCCGGTCGGCGGGCATGAGAGGCAGGAGGTCGGGCGGCGATGGTGGGGGGCTGGCGTCGATCGAAACAGGCTCTGACCGAATCTGAGGTGCCGGCGCCTGCCAGGCTTTGAGATTCTGGACAAGATCGCGGTAGAACATCACCGTCTGTTCGCGGGTCTCGCGCACGAAGGAACCCTCGGTTCGCCCTCTCTTCTGGCCCATCGGTCGGCTGAGCGTCAACACGAACGATCGCGGCTCCCTCTTAGGTTCGGCGGGAAAGAACAGGCTTTCGGGCTGGAGCTGTGCTTCTCTTGCTCCTCCTGGCTTCGTATGCCGTAGGTCGGGATCAGCCGTGCGTGCGGCCAAATCCCCGGCTCGGCACCTGGCTGCCCGTCGCTGCCGATAGTCGCCATAGCCGGAAACGTATCGAGAATCGGCCTTTCGGGGCCGTATCCGGAGCTATCCCAACGGGCGGAGTGCCTATGACACCCTGTCCTCCGAGCCCTCAGCCAGCTCACGTGCGCGGCGGGCGGCGAACTCGACGACCTGCTGCTCGACGCGCCGCATGCTGGCCATCTCCTCCTCGACGCCCTCGGTGACCTGAGCGTCCTCGCCCGCCAGCAGGACGCCCCGCTTGCCAACGGTGTAGCGCGTGACGGCGATCGGCGTGGAGATGCCCTGCAGCGTGAGATGGGCAACCGCCTCGTCGCGACCTGCACAGAGGATGAACCCGACCGTTGGCTGATCCTCGTCGTGGGCGATCAGCGAGTTGACGGCGTTGACGTAGAGGTTCATCTTGCCAGCGAACTCTGCCTGGAAGCGCCCGATCTTGAGATCGATCACTACGAAGCGACGGGTCGGGTGGTGATAGAAGAGCAGGTCCAGGATGAACTCCTCGCTGCCGATAACCAGGGACTTCTGGCGGCCGGCGAAGTAGAAGCCCTCCCCCAAGGCGAGCATGAAGCGCTCGATGTCCTGCAGCAGCGCCGCTTCCAGATCGCGCTCCTTAGACTCCTCGGCCAACTGTACGAAGTCCAAGACCACGGGATCGCGAGTGATCCGCTGCACCGCCTCGGCGTCATCGGCAGCCAGCGTCTGGTCGAAGTTGGTGAGCGCTGCGCCCTGACGCTCGCGAAGCTGGCTGGCGATCGCCGTCTGTAGCTGGGCCTGCGACCAGCCAGCCGCGCGCTCGGCGTACCATTCCTGTTCGTCGCGGCCCAGCTTGGCAACCAGCATCGCCACGTGCCCCCAAGGAAGGTCTCTCATACGGTCTGAGAGACCCTCGGGCCAAGCGGTGGCCAACGTCCTCATCCTGTATAGGTTGGGAACCGAGTATCCGCGCGCTCCGGGAAAGGCCGCACGCAGATCCGCCGACAATTGCTGCACGACGCCACGTGTGCGACGTCCCAGCTCCGGCCCTTCCTGCTGCTGGCGCCGCACGATCTCAGAGCCGATCTGCCAGTACACCTCAATCAGCTCTGCGTTGATGGCTCTCGCGGCACGCGCCTGGGCGCTGCGGATGCGTCCCTTGATGTCCTCGAGGAACTCCTCGTAGCTGCGCATGGGCTCGGACGCGTCGGCGGATGGATGAGCTCGGAGATCGGACATATTGGCCAGCGAGACTATCCGGCGGCACCGTTGTTTCGCTCGCCTTCGACCGGGGCACCGGGCGGCGCCGCCTCGGTGCGCGCAGCATGGAGTGGCTCGCCAAGGTCGTTGTCGAGCAGGTGGACGTAGGTGTCGAGCGTGAAGCTGGCCGAGTGATGGCCGAGCCACCGCTGCACCTGCACGACGTTCCTGCCCTCAGCGAACAGGCGCGACGTGACCATATGGCGGAAGGTGTGGAAGCCCGCCCACTCGACGCCAGCCGCCCTGCAAGCCGGCGCGAGCACCCGCGTGGCGAGGTTGTCGGGATCGAGCACCGAGCCGGCAGTCGAGCGGAACACAAGCTCGTCCTGTGCAGCGCCGTGGGCCGACAAGCGATCGGCGAGCCCGCGCGGGATGGGCACGTCGCGCTTGGAGTAACGGGACTTGAGCGGGCCAATCACGAGGCCCTCGCCGCGACGGCGACGGACACGCTGGCGCACCTTGACGTGAGGCCGCTCGCCGTCAAGCGCTAGATGGTGACCTTCGAGCACCAGCAGCTCGGAGCGGCGCAGCCCGGTGGCTGCAAGCAGCTCGAACATCAGCCGGTGCTGCTCTTGGACGTGCTCCATCACCAGCTCCATCGTCTCGACCGTCTCACCGTCGCTGCCCTCGACGCGCGGCAATGGCCGCGGTCGTTCCTCGTCATCATCCGTCCGCGCCCGGTGAGGAAGCGCTACGTCGGTCGCCGGGTTATGGCGTATCAGCCCCTCGCGGCGAGCGGTCGCCAGGCACGCCTTGAGCGGCCCGAGCGCGTTGCGCACGGTCTTGTCTGACAGCAATACCCGCCTGTCCGGCTCCTCCTTGGTTGCCGACGGCTTGGTCTGTTCGCACAGCCAGCCGACGAACGAGGCGATGTGCCTGGGCGTGATGTCGGTCAGCCTCGCCCGCGAGGGGAAGTGGCTCAGGGCGTAGTTGTCGAGCAGCGCGCGGTACTCCGAGCGCGTCTCCTCACGAAAGTCCCTGCGCCCCGTGCCATGGTAGCGCTCGATCCACTCGCGCGCGTACTCGTGCAGCGTGATCCGGGATCGCTCCTCGAACTCCCCGCGCACGACGTCGGTCTGCCTCGCAGCCTTCTTGCGCCGCGCTTCGTTGAGGGTCCGACAGGACTCCCATCGCTGCTTGCCGTCGACGCGATCACCGAAATGCGATCGCCCTGCTGGCGGACCAGCTCATCGATGGCTCAAGGCCGATCCTCCGTTGTGAGCGCGAGCAGCACGCTCTGAGCGGATATGTTCTTCATGGTTCCTCCTTGTTGTTGGAGGCTCCGGGCGGAGTGCTCGGGCAAGGAAGCCGCGCTGCCTGGCTGGTAGCTTGGCTGGCGTGCCGGGAGTTCCAGCTCTCGGCGCCACGGCGCCCGGATGATTACTCATCGCGGGCGGCAATTTGTATGTTTGCTCGGCAAAGCCTAGCGAAACTTAGCCTAACTGTAAAGATGGACGGACCGTCTTGCCGCACCAAAACCAAGCCTTGGATGATCCAGACGACTACGTGATCCTCGGGCGGGCTCTGCGGGAACTGCGTGACCGTGCGGCGCTGACGCAGGAGCAGGTGGCGAAGAAGGTGGGCGTCGGAGCGACGTACGTATCGCAGGTCGAGCATGGACATCGTGGCGTGCGCTGGCACACCCTCCGAAAGCTCCTCCAGGCCCTCGGCGCCGACCTTCGCCAACTCGGCGACGCGATTGACCGGCAGGAACGACAGCCCGCCAAGTGACCTATTTGCCACTCGGGCCGCGAGCGGCGATAC
>Ga0187780_10000392_pt1 | contig 33290 bp, 31 predicted proteins | sample 1015_Q2_SP10_20__FD_132429 | JGI IMG/M metagenome (GOLD analysis project Ga0187780, IMG submission 132429) | Tropical peat soil microbial communities from peatlands in Department of Meta, Colombia - 1015_Q2_SP10_20_MG | ecosystem: Environmental > Terrestrial > Soil > Wetlands > Peat | place...
CGAGGATGGTGTGCGCGGCCGGCGTGCGCGCCTCGCCGACGCCGAAGAACTCCCCGGCCTCGGTCACCGACATCGCGAGGACCTCGCTGATGTCGCGGCCGCCAAGGCGGTAGTCCAGCACCGATGCCTGGAACCGCTTCCCCTCGCACTCCTCGCAGGTGGTGGCGACGCCGGCCATCATCGCCAGGTCGGTGTAGATGACGCCGGCGCCGTTGCAGTTGGGGCAGGCGCCCTCGGAGTTGGCGCTGAACAGCGCCGGCTTCACGCCGTTGGCCTTCGCGAACGCCTTGCGGATCGGGTCGAGCAGTCCGGTGTAGGTCGCCGGGTTACTCCGTCGCGAGCCGCGGATCGCGACCTGGTCGATCGACACCACACCCGCGCCGGCGGGGATCGACCCGTGCACGAGCGAGCTCTTGCCGGAGCCGGCGACGCCGGTGACGACGACGAGCACCCCGAGCGGGATGTCGACGTCGACGTCGCGCAGGTTATGCGCGGTCGCGCCGCGGATCTCCAGCGTGCCGGTGGGCGTCCGCACCGTCTCCTTGAGGGCGGCCCAGTCGCCGAGATGGCGGCCGGTGATGGTGCCGCTGGCCCGCAGCCCTTCGACGGTGCCCTCGAAACAGACGGTGCCGCCCGCCGTGGACAGGATCGACTTCTGGATTCTCGGGATCAGGCCCTCGTACGTCAGGTTGACGCTGTCGACCTTGATCCTGGTCGCCTCCTGGTAGAGCAAGTCGTGGAGCTCGGTCTTGGTGAACTCGCGGATCGGCTTGTCCGGGTCGAAGAAACCGCAGCCGCTGAAGATGCGGCCGAACCAGCCGTCCACGCTGTAGCCGGGGACGATGAGCGCACCCTCGTTGATCGACTTGCTGTCGTCATACAGCGCAGACGGGTCAAAGTCGGTGACCGACCCCAGGACCTCGCAGCGCGGGCACATGCCGCCGATGCGGGTGAAGGTCTTCCTCACGGTCTGGCTGCCGCCGCGTTCGACCGTGATCGCACCGCTCGCCCGGACCGAGGCGACGTTGAAGGAGAACGCGTTGGGCGAGCCGATGTGCGGCTGCCCGAGCCGGCTGAAGAGGATGCGCAGCATCGCGTTGGCGTCGGTGGCTGTGCCGACCGTGGAGCGGGCGTCGGCGCCCATCCGCTCCTGGTCGACGATGATCGCGGTCGTCAGCCCTTGGAGTACGTCGACCTCGGGCCGTGCCAGCGCCGGCATGCCCGGCGCCGAGGCGTCAGACCAGCCAGCGGCCGTCGCGCATCAGCTCACGGTCGGGCAGCTCGTCCACCTCGCGCCAGGCCTGGATGCGGCGCGGGTCGGCACTCATGGGTCCTGGAGCAGCCCGAGGACATTGCCATCGGGGTCGGTGACGGTCGCCACCAGGCGGCCGCCACCGACGTCGCGTACCGGATCCTTCACGGTGGCTCCCGCGGCGGTCACCTCGGCCAGCTTCACCTCGATGTCCGGCACGTGCCAGTAGGCCACCGGCGAGGTCATGCCCTGCGGTCCACCGCCCGGCACCAGCCCGATGTGCTGGCCCGCGGCGTCATAGCCGACGTAGTAGGACGAGTCGGCCTGCGGCGCCACGCCGAGCAGGGCGGTGTACACGGCCTTCGCCTTGGCCAGGTCGGACACGGGATGCAGCACGATCTTGATTCCCTCGGTGGAAGAACCGGTCATGGTCACTCCTGAAGTCGTGGGTCACATCGACCCGGTATGTACGGGAGGAAGGTCTGGTGAATCGTGATGTCCACGGCAGCCAGGCTACGTGCGGCTCGGCGACCGGCGCTTCTCGATTCCTGACCGGTCCGGTATAGCTGGGGTGGCGCAGCCGGCGGTACGGGCCGGCGCTGATCACCGGCTGATCAGAGCTGACCATGAGGTTGAAGGTGAAGTACTGGCCCAGCGTCTTGAATGACCATCCGCGCAGTATTATCCCGGCGGCCAGGACCACCATGCCGAAGGCGAACGCCACGGCACCGGGCCGGTTCGCGGCCGCCGCGACGATGCGCGGGGCGAGATGGAGCACGATGGCCGGGGCGATCAGGGACGCCCGGCGCACGGTCGTCCGGGCCGGCCGCGCTCACCGCGCCGCCGCTAGCCCGGGCCGCGACCCGGACTCGCCGCGGCCAACCGCGGGCCGGCCGGATCAGTACCCGCCGTAGCCGCTGGAGCTGGATGGAGCACCGGACGCGGGCGCGGTGCCCGACACCGTGACCTCGTGCCACAGCCCGCCGAAGCCGTTGACCCCGTTGCCCTTGTTCTGCCCCGGGGCGCTGTCCCCGGCGAACGTGTACAGCGGATGCCCGTCATAGGTCTCCTGCGTCCCGCCGCCCGGCCGGGTGATGGTGCTCAGCGTGCCGGTCACGCCGGAACCCGCGGTCGCGGGACCGGCCACGGGCGGCCAGTAGGTCGTGCAGGCACCGGTGCACTTGGATGTGGTCGACGTATCCGGGGCGAACCAGTACAAGGTGCGGCCCGCCGAGTTGGTCAGCACCAGCGTTCCGTTGATCGTGCGGCTCAGCAAGGCGCTCGCGGACGAGCTGGCCGCTGGGCTGGACCCGGCGGCCGCGGCCGGGCTGCTCTGGGCGGCTGAGCTGGAGGAACTGGTCGAGCTCCCGCACGCCGCGACGAGCAGTGCAGCAGCGGCCAATCCTGCGGCACCCCATATTTTTCGCATCTGAAGTTCCTCCTCACACCGTGTTGATCTCCCACTAGGTATCACGAGTCACCGGCCGGTTTCGTTCACCCTAGGTAACATTTCCGCCGATCAGGCTGCCCACGGTGAGCGTCACCGCGGCGGCGAGCCGGCCCAGAGCCGTCTGGCGCAGGCCGGCTCGGAGCGGCGGCAGGCCGGCGAGCCGGCCCCCGGCCAGGCCGCCCGCCCCGCAGTGCCGCCGCGGTGATACCGAGGGAACCGATACCACTATCCACCTGGCTCGGGGATCTCCTCACCCGCCTGCGGGACTATCACCCGGGAGGAGCGGGAGCGCCCGCAGGCGCCGGCCGGTGGCGGCGAAGATGGCGTTTCCTACCGCCGGAGCGACGGCAATGAGCGGCGTCTCCCCGGCGCCGGCGGAGGGGACGTCCGGGCGGTCGACCAGTACCACGTCAATCGCCGGGAGGTCGCTGAACCTCGGCACCCGGTAGCCGGCCAGCGACCGGCTGCCGAGGTGGCCGTCTGCCAGCTCCACCTGCTCGAACAGGGCACCGCCGAGCGCCATGACGGTGCCGCCTTCGATCTGGCTGGCGACGGTATCGGGGCTGACCACGGCACCGCATTCGTAGCCGGTCACGATCCTGGTCACCCGTATCCGCCCGTCATGGCCGACGGCAACCTCGGCACAGGTCGCGACCCGCCCGCCCTTCTCCATCCCCACCGCGACCCCCCGACCCAGGCCCGCGGCGCCCGGTTCCCACCCGAATCGGTCGGCAGCCGCGCGCAGCACCGCGGCGAGCCGCTCGTCGGCCAGCCGGTCGAGCCGGAACCTCAGCGGATCACAGCCGGATGCGTGCGCCAGCTCATCGAGGCACGATTCGCGGGCGAAGGTGTTGGCGGTGGCGGCCAGGGCCCGGTAAGGCCCCTGGGCGAGTGGCGATGCGGCCGGCTGGTAGCGAAGCCGCCAGCTGGCGGCGGCGTAAGGAAAGGCGGTACCTTGCGGGCCGGCATTGATATCCAGCAGGTCCCAGGCGGCGATCCCGCCGCGCGCGTCCAGGCCCGCGCGGATGTCGATCACAGCCATCGGCCGGACAAAGCCGAACTGGAACTCCTCCGCCCGGCTCCAGTGCACCTGTACCGGGCGCCCGACCGCCTGCGCCAGGCGGGCCGCCTCGATGGCCTCGTCGCCGCGCTTCCCGCCGAACCCGCCACCGGTCGGCGGGACGATGACCCGCACGTCCTGTTCGGGTAGGCCGAAGGTCTCGGCGAGCCGCGCGCGGACCGGGAACGGGACGTTGTTGCCGGTCCAGACGGTCAGGCGGCCGCCGGCCCAGGCGGCCGCCGCGGCCCTGGTCTCCAGCGGTACATGGGCGAGGTAGGCGGTGGTGTAGCTGACCTCGACCTTGATCGCCACCTCGGCCAGGGCGGTCTGGGCGTCACCCGAGCCATGATCGACCGGCTTCAGCCACCCCTGGCCGGCCGCCGGGTGCGAGCGAAGGTAGTCGGCCACCGGGCCGGGACGCCCGGCCGGCAGGTCCCAGTCAGCCCTGATGGCCGCCACCGCCCGGCGCGCGGTGACCAGGTCGGGCGCGGTCACCCCGACGAACTCCCCGTCGCGCACCACGGTCACGCCGGGCATCCCGGCCGCCGCGCTCGTGTCGACGGCCCGCAGACGGGCCCCGCGGACCGGCGGCCGGAGCACCGCGCCGTGCACCATGTCAGGCAGCCGCAGGTCGGAGGCGAACCGCCGGCCGCCGGTGACCACATCCAGCCGATCAGCGACCTCGCGGGCGACACCTTCGTGGCGGTCAGTGGCCCGGTCGGGCCGGCTGGCGGCACCGCGGCGGTAGCCGGCGACCCGCCAGGCCGTCGGCGGAGTCAGCGGCGGTTCTTCGGACAGGACTTCCAGCCGGCGCAGGCCGGTGAGCAGCTCACGGTACGTCAGCCGGGCGCCGTCCGGCCCGCCGGTGACGGCCCCTCCGGCGGCGACCCGGGGCGCGTCCTGGGTGCGCCAGCGCTGCGCGGCCAGCTCCAGCAGTGCCTGCCGGGCCCCGGCGGCCGCGCGGCGCAGCCACTCACCCGCGTCTGGCAGGGAGCGGCTGCCGAACGTCCCGGCATCGGACGGGCACAGATCGGTGTCCCCCTGCACGACCCGGACCGAGCCGGGATCGACCGCCAGTTCCTCCGCGACCAGCAGCCGGAACGCGGCCCGGTTGTCCTGGCCTACGTCGACCTTGCCGGTAAACGCGGTCACCGCGCCGGACGGGGCGACGTGGACCCAGGCGCCCCCCACCGCTCCCCACCCGGCCGCCGCCGGCGGGGGCCACACCACGACCAGCCCGTCGCCCAGGATGTCGAACCACTCGCGATCTTGCGGCGGGCACAGGTCCCAGGGACGGCGCGGCCGGGCCAGCGGCGGGTCAGACCGGGGCACGGGCCCGGATCCCTGCTGGCCGGGATCGCGCAACAGGACCGCCGCGCGGCGGACCGCGCGGGCGATCCGCGGATAGCAGCCGCACCGGCACACGCTCGGCTCCAGGGCAGCGGAGATGGCGGCCTCGTCCGGGTCGGGATCGGCGGCCAGCAGCGCGGCGGCCCGCAGCGCGAAGCCGGGGGTGCAGTACCCGCACTGGAAGGCGTGTTCTTCGGCCAGGGCCTGCTGGACCGGATGCAGCCGCTGCCTGGCCGCCAGTCCTTCGATGGTGGTGACCGAATGGCCCGCCACCTCGGTGGCCGCCGTCTGGCAGGCCAGCACCGGGGTACCGTCGACCAGCACCGTGCAGGCACCGCACTCGCCTTCGCCGCAGCCCGGCTTGGCACCGGTCAGGCCGAGATCAGACCGCAGCAGCGCGAGCAGGGTCCCGGACGGCGCCGCGCCGAGTTCGCGCCTCTCGCCGTTCACGACGACGCCGGCCGCGGACTCGGCCTGTCCCATGCTCATCTCCCTTGGGTGCCCGCTGCGGCCTGGCGTGAACGGCCGCGGCGACCTGCTGCTGGTCTTTACGCTAGCCGGAGTCGGTGAGCGCCTCGGGTGCACCGTTCACCTGAACGACCGCCGTTCGTGTTCGCCGCCTGAATAAACTGCTGGTCACGATGAGAGTCAGCCAGTGACCGCCGCTGCCCGCGACGCCGGCCGAGAACGTGACCCATGATGTTCCCGGCCTGGATCTGGGCGGCCTCGGCCGCGGGGCTGATCGCGGCCGTCGGCGCGGAGATCGCGCTGACCGGCCGGCCGGCCCGCGGATCCTTTACCGTGCGCCAGGCGCTCGGGTGGATCGGGGTCTACGTATCGCTGGCGGTGTTCTTCGGGCTGGGCATCGGGGTCACGGCCGGCTGGGTGACAGCGGGTCAGTTCTACGCGGGTTACCTCACCGAGTACAGCCTGAGCCTGGACAACCTGTTCGTCTTTTTCGTGATCATGAGCTGGTTCGCGGTGCCGCCGGCCCGCCAGTCTCGCGTCTTGCTGCTCGGCATCGTGCTGGCGCTGGTCATGCGGTCGGTCCTCATCGCGGCCGGGGCCGCGGCGCTGAACCGTTTCGGCTGGCTGTTCTACCTGCTGGCCGGGGTCCTGGCGTGGACCGCGATCGGCCTGATCGCGGGCTCGCGGTTCAGGCCGGACGAGCAGCCCAAGCGGCACGCCCGGCTGACGTCGCGGCTGCGCCGCCGTCTGCAGCCCGCGACGCAGGGCCACCGGCCAGCCGGGGAGGACCGTCCGGTCGCGTGGCGGTCCGGCCGGGCCACGCCGATGCTCCTGCTGGTCCTGGCGATCGGGTTGGCCGATCTGCTGTTCGCCTTCGATTCGATCCCGGCCGTCTTCGGCATCACGACCAGCGCCTGCCTGGTCGTGGCCTGCAACGTGTTCGCCCTGATGGGGCTGCGGCAGGTGTACGCGCTGGTGGCCGGGGTGCTGGACCGGATCGTCTACCTCAATGCCGGCCTCGGCATCATCTGCGCCTTCATCGGCGTGAAGCTGCTGCTGCACGCGCTGCACGGCTCCGGGGTGGGATGGGCGGCAGAGATCCCGGCCTGGCTGTCGGTCATCGTGGTGGCCGCCGTGCTGCTGCTCACGGTCACCGCCGGGCTGATAGACCGCAGGCGCCCGCTCAGCGCCGAGGACCGGGCGGTGCTGGAGCGCCGCTTCGCCGTCGTTGATACCGACGGGAACGGGGTGTGGCAACGCGATGACCACCAGCTGCTGACCCGGCGTCTGTGCGAGACCTTCGGCTACGCCGCCGATTCGGCGGCGGGACAGGCGGCGGCCGCGGCGCAAAGTGCCCTGTTCGACGCGCTGCTCGCGCACATGGACGCCAATGACGACCAGGAGATCACCCGGGACGAATTCGTCGCCGGCCTGGGCCGCACCATGCGAGACCGTCCGGCTTTCGAGGGCGCCGTCGGCACCACGGCGCGCAGCCTGATCCAGGTGGCTGACCAGGACGGCAACGGAGTGCTCGACGCCGGCGAGTACGCGCGGCTGGCCGCGGTGTACGGGGCCCGGTCCGATGAGGCCGAGCGGGCCTTCGACCGGATCGACCAGGACCACAACGGCGTGCTGGACGCCGTGGAACTCACGCTGGCAATCCGCCAGTTCTTCGCCAGCCGGGCCCCCGGCGTGTGCGGCAACGTCGCCTTCGGCCACCTGTGACCGCCCGGACCTCGTGGCGCGGCCGCGCCGGCGAGGTCGGCCCGGCGGGGTCCTTGCTTCGCCATCTGCCCCTCCTGCGCGGGCAGGCCCCCGGCCCCGCCCGCGTGGACCAGCAGCGCGGCCTAGAAGAAGCCGAGCGCCTTGGGTGAGTAGCTGACCAACAGGTTCTTGGTCTGCTGGTAGTGGTCGAGCATCATCAGGTGGGTCTCCCGGCCCACGCCCGACTGCTTGTAACCGCCGAAGGCCGCGTGCGCCGGGTAGGCGTGGTAGCAGTTCGTCCACACCCGGCCCGCCTGGATCTCCCGGCCGGCCCGGTAGGCTCGCGCTCCGTCCCTGGTCCAGACGCCGGCGCCGAGGCCGTAGAGCGTGTCGTTGGCGATCTTGAGGGCGTCGGCTTCGTCGGAGAAGCTGGTCACGGCGACGACCGGGCCGAAGATCTCCTCCCGGAAGATGCGCATGGAGTTGTGGCCCTGGAAAATCGTCGGCGTGACGTAGTAGCCGCCGGCCAGCTCGCCGCCGAGGTCGGCGCGCTCGCCGCCGGTGAGCACCGCGGCGCCCTCGGCCTTGCCGACGTCGATGTAGGACAGGATCTTCTCCAGCTGGTCGTTGGAGGCCTGCGCCCCGATCATGGTGTCGGTATCGAGCGGGTTGCCCTGCTTGATCGCCTTGGTCCTGGCGATGGCGTCCGGCACGAATACCTCGTAGATGTCGGACTGGACCAGGGCGCGGGACGGGCACGTGCAGACCTCACCCTGGTTGAGCGCGAACATGGTGAAGCCCTCGAGCGCCTTGTCGTAGAAGTCGTCGCGCGCGGCGGCGACATCGGAGAAGAAGATGTTCGGGCTCTTGCCGCCCAGCTCCAGCGTGACCGGGATCAGGTTCTGGCTGGCGTACTGCATGATCAGCCGGCCGGTGGTGGTCTCGCCGGTGAAGGCGACCTTGGCCACGCGGCTGGAGGAGGCCAGCGGCTTGCCTGCCTCCACGCCGAAGCCGTTGACCACGTTCACCACGCCCGGCGGCAGCAGGTCGGCGATCAGCTCGATCACCTTGAGGATGGACCACGGGGTCTGCTCGGCCGGCTTGATGACGACGCAGTTGCCGGCGGCCAGCGCGGGCGCCAGCTTCCAGGTGGCCATCAGGATGGGGAAGTTCCACGGGATGATCTGGCCCACCACGCCCAGCGGCTCACGGAAGTGGTACGCGATGGTGTCGGGGTCGATCTCGGAGATGCCGCCCTCCTGGGCCCGGATCCCGCCCGCGAAGTAACGGAAATGGTCCACGGCGAGCGGCAGGTCGGCGGCCAGGGTCTCCCGGACCGGTTTGCCGTTCTCCCAGGTCTCGGCGACCGCGAGCATGTCGAGGTTGGCCTGGATCCGGTCGGCCACCTGGTTCAGGACCACGGCGCGCTCGGCGGCGGTGGTCCGGCCCCAGGCGCGCTTGGCGCCGTGGGCGGCGTCGAGCGCGAGCTCGATGTCCTCGGCGGTGGACCGGGCCACCTCGGTGAACGGCCTGCCGTTGACGGGCGAGGGATTCTCGAAGTACTCGCCCTTGCTCGGCGGGACGAACTCGCCGCCGATGTAGTTGCCGTACCGGCCCTGGACCGACACCAGGCTGTCGGGCTGACCGGGTGCTGCGTAACGTGCCATCGTGGAACACCCCTTTACTGATCGGGTTGGCCGTCGTGGCAGGTGACCTACCCGTACGACTCGTGACCCGAGTCACGGTAGGGAGCGCAACGTTGCGGTCACGTTGCAACCGCGGGGACCTAGCCGAACTCGGCGTCGAGCTTGGCGGCGGTCGCGGCGGCGATGGGCCGCAGCGGTGAGCCGGCCGGGAGCACCGCGCACAGCCGCTGCCATACCTCGAGGTCATCCGCGCCCCACCGGGTCCTGATCCAGCTGACCAGGAACTCGGGCCGGCCCGCGGCCAGGATCGCGGCCCGCAGCGCGCGGTGCACATCCCCGCGCAGTTCCACCACCCCGGGAGCCTCGCTGCGCGGCAGCAACGGGCCGCGGTACAGCCGCAGCGCCTCGGCCAGGTTGCCCGCGGCGACCTGGGCCGACACGGCGGCCCAGTCTGACTTGACGTCGCACGTCAGCCGGTAGGGACGGGAGGCGAGGACCTGGTCACCCAACAGGGCGCGCAGCCGGACGAGCTCGGCGCGCGGAGTGACCGAGATCACGTCGGCGGGATAGAGCAGGTAGGCCAGTTCGTCGCCGGTCAGCCCGCCCGGGCACGAGGCCAGGATGACCATGATCTCGCTATGCCTGGGGCTCAGCCGGACGGCACGGCGACCGACCGACGCGACGCATTCCGACCGGCCCAGGCCGGACATTTCAATCTCGGTCAGCCAGGGCTGGGGATACCGCGCCGCGGCGATGTGGGCGCGCCGGGCCAGCTCGGACTCGGCCATCCGGGCGGCCGCCCGGACCATGGCGATGGTCTGCGGCGAGTCAACGTGCCGCCCGCCGGTGACGTCGATGACGCCGAGGATGGCATCCGAGCCCGGCTCGTGCACCGGCGCGGCGGCGCAGCTCCACCGTTGCACGGGCCGGACGAAGTGCTCCGCCGACTTGATCGTCACCGGGGCGTCCAGGCGCAGGGCGGTGCCCGGCGCGTTGGTGCCCGCGTGCCGCTCATCCCACTGCGCGCCCTCGACAAACTGGATGGATTCGGCGCGGCGCAGCATCCGGGGCTGGCCGCAGACCCAGAGCAGCTGGCCGTGCCCGTCCGCGATGGCCATGACGCTGTCGCAGTCCTCGGCGGCGGGGCCGAGCACGTCGCGCAGCAGCGGGAACACCGCAGCCAGCGGATGGGCGGCCCGGTACTCGCCGATCCGATCGGCGTCGAGGGTAATGGGAGGCCGGCCGGTGTCGACGTTCACCCCGGCCGCTACCGACCGCAGCCAGGAGTCGGCGACCACCTCCCGGACGCCGACCGGGGCCGCCCCCTGCTCGAGCAGGTGCTCATGGGCCTTGCGGACGTCCGGCAAACGGCCCCTAGCGGGCACAAACGTGACGGTAACACGAGGAAGCGGGCCCGGCGAGAGGCCGAAGGTCCCAGGGCGGCTACCGCCATGGCGGCAATTGCTGCAACGCCCAGGTGTTGCCGTCGGGGCCGCTGAAGGTGACGAACGAGCCCCACGGATATACCTGAACGTCGCTGGCCTGCACGCCACGCGCGATGAGCCCTCGCCGGGCGGCTTCGACATCGGCCACGACGACCTGCACCCCCTTCTGCCAGTCCATATCCGCCACGGTATACGCAGCCCCGGGCGCGCCCAGGTTCCCGGCCACTGCCGGCGTAAACTGCTGTGTCGAACAATTCGAGCGTCACTGGTGGGAGGTCGTGAGCCGGGTCGGCCTGGAACATCGTGTCAGAATACGTCCTTGATCATCACCTGGAAGGCGAGCGCCAGCGGCTGGCACTGATGTCGCGGTTGCTCGATCCGATGCACCGCCGTCACATCGAGCGGCTCGGCGTCGGGCCGGGGATGCGCGCGCTCGAAGTTGGCTGCGGGAACGGCTCGATGTCGGCGTGGCTCGCCGAGCGGATCGCGCCCGGCGGGCGGGCGGTGGCGGTAGATCTAGACCTTTCCCTGGTCGACGCGGACCTACCCGGGCTCGAACTGCGCCAGGCCGACATCCTCGCGGGGCCGATCGAGCCCGGGAGCTTTGACCTAGTCACGGCCCGGGCCGTGCTGCACCATGTCGCCGACGCCGAGGCTGCGGTGGTCAACCTGATGGCCAGCGCGCGGCCGGGCGGGACGATGCTGCTGATCGAGCCGGATTTCCTGCCGGCCGGTATCGCCGAACCGCCTGAGGTCCGGGCGTTCTGGGACGGGTGGCTGGCCTGGTCGCGCGAGCAGGGCATCGACTATTTCATCGGCCGGCGGCTGCCGGCGATGCTGTCCGCGCTGGGGCTGGAGGACATCGGGGCCACGGCAGAGACAGCCCTGTACAACGGCGGCTCGCTGTGGGCTTCGTACTGGCAGCAGACGGTCAGCGAGCTACGCGCTGGCCTGGTGGCCTCCGGCAAGCTGGACGACCGGCCAATCGACACGTTCCTGGCCCAGTGCGCCGATCCGGCATGGTGGACGCAGACCATTGCCTTCACGGCCGCCTACGGGCGCGTGCCGCGCAGGTGAGCGCACCTTCGGGAAGCACCCCCGTCGGGCGGAGGTTCACGGGCTGAGCCATTCGATCCACCCGCCGGACGGGTGAGCGCGGGCGAGAAGGCGCTTGTGGTCGCCGGTCCCGTCGAAGATGCGGGCGCCCAGTACGGCGAAGACGCCGTTCTGCTGGTAGTCGCGGACCAGTGCGGCGGGAAGAGCCAGGTCCTGCACGCTGTCGCAGCCCGAAGGCCCGAGCGGAACCAGCGGATCCAGTGACAGCCATGTCACCGGGTGACTCCGTCCCGCCTCGGCGAGGATGCCGACCAGCTGGGCCCGCCGCTGGTCGGAGAGGAACACCGCCATATAGGCGTCGACGACGGTGATGCGCTGTCCGGGCGGGATGCTGCCCAGCACGCTGGGCAGCACGTCAATGACGTCGCCCGCGATGATCCGGCCGGGATGCCGCCGCGCGATGTCCGTGGCCGCCGCCAGCCGGGACAGGGCGGATGCTTCCTGGGGCGTGCAGGCCTCCAGCCACGCCCGGGCCGCCTGGTTCTCCAGGTCGACGGGATCGAGTTCGACGCCGACCCTGCCGGTGATGCGCGGCAACCGGGCCGGCGGCGGCACGACCGGACCGCGCACCTCACAGGCCAGGCTCAGCCCGGCCTCCCCCGGGCCGTACGTGCCGAGGCCGATCCGGTAGCGATAGCGGTCCAGCTGCAGCCCGAACCCGGCGCCCGTGCCCAGGTCAACCAGGATCACCGGGTCCGTAGATCCGCCGCTGGTCGCAGCGATCCCCAGGGCGATCTGGCTGCACCTGGCCACCTCGTTCATCTGGTACCGGCGGCCGCGGCAGACATCGATGATGTCCTCCAGGCGGGCCGCACAGAACGCCCGGAACGCCGGGAAGAATCCCTCGTCAAACTGCGGCTGGGGCCCCTCGGGCTCCGGAAAATAGCCGATCAGCGGGACCGGCCGGTCGCGCCGTGCGATGAAAGTGATGGCGGCGCTCGCCAGCAGCGCGGGGAGCCGATCGGGCGGGAGCGCGGCCAGGCGCTCCAGAAGGTCGTCATGAGCCGCGATGGCCTCGAACAGCGCGGCGGTCAAGCGCCATGACGGGGGTGCTCCAGGCGGTGACCAGCCTCTGGCTACCTCCAGCGCCTGGGCCCGTAGATCATCCGCCCCGGACAAGCCGGCCCCCGTCGGGCCGCCCGGGAAGGGTCAAGTCGCCCCGCGATTCGCGCACGCACGTCACCTGGCCAGGCTATTCGGGCGGGCAGAGGTGGTCCATCCCTGAGCGTGAGATTCTGGGGATCATGCGGGATGCAGGCTCTGCGGGTCCGGCCGTGCGGCCGCGGGTCGGCGTGTCAAGCTGCCTGCTCGGCGAGGAGGTGCGGTTCAACGGCGGGCACAAGCGCTACCGCTTCCTCACCGATGAGCTGGCCCCGTACGTGGACTGGGTGCCCTGCTGCCCAGAGATGGAGATCGGGCTCGGCACCCCGCGTGAGCCGATCCGGCTGACCGCCGGCGGCCGCCTGGTCAACCGCAGCGGCACCGCGGACCACACCGCTTTGATGGCGGCGCTGCCCTTGCCTTCTGGATTGGACGGGTACGTGTTCAAGGCCAAGTCGCCGAGCTGCGGCATTCACTCCATCCCGCGGTACCGCGACGACGGGCACCCCGCCGGGGCGGGCCCGGGCCTGTACGCCGAGCGGGTCCTGGCGGCGTGCCCGCTGCTGGCCGCCGAGGACGAGGGCCGACTGTCCGACGCCGGGCTGCGGGAGGCGTTCGTCGAGCGGATTTTCGCCGCGGCCCGGCTGCGCTCGCTGCTGTCCGGGCCCTGGAAGCCGTGTGAGCTGGTCGGCTTTCATGCGCGGCACAAGCTGCAGCTGCTGGCGCACGACCCGGCGCGCTACCGGTCGGCCGGGCGGGTAGTGGCCGGGGCCGTGCCGCGCGCGCAGGCCGCGGCGGCGTACCGGGAGTTGTTCTGGGCGGCGATGGCGAGCCGGGCCACCCGGGGGCGCAACGCCAACGCGCTGCTGCATGCCTACAGCCGGATCGGCCGGTCCCTGGAGCAGGCGCGACGCGACGACCTGCTGGCCAGGATCGACGCGTACCGGCGGGGCCTGGAGCCGCTCAGCGTCCCGGTCGCGCTGCTCGCCCACTACGCCAGCGGCGGCGAACTGCCGTGGCTGGCCGAGCAGACGTACCTGCGGCCGTTTCCCGCCGAGCTGCGCCTGCGGCACGGCGTCTGACCGCCTGGTCAGCCGGCAGATCCGGCAAACTATCGTCCGTACCAGAGAGGTAGGTGAGATGGGGAGTCGTTTCATCTCGGCGGTGGCCCTGTACGGGCCGAAGGCCGGGCCGGTCCGCGATTTCCTGGCCGGCGTGCAGGCCCTGATCGCCGGGCAGGTCGGCCGCGATTTCCGGCCGTACTCGCTGGAGCAGATCCATGCCACGCTGATCGCGCTGAACGCCGTCAGGGACCCGGCGACCGGGATGATCGTGAACGAGTACTTCCTGGAGCACGCGGGCGCCGGGGTCGAGATGGACCTGCCGCGGGCGATGCGCATCCTGGCCGCGCATTTCGCCGATCCGCTCGCGGTGCGGATCGGCGGCTGGCGGCCGGATCGGCCGGCTCCCTTCCTCAGCCGGGGCGTTCCCCTGCACGAACGGGCGTTCTCGGTGCAGCGCAACGCGTTCGTGCTGATCGGGTGGCCGGTCGCGGCGATCGACGGAAACGGGCGCCCGCTGGACAGCCTGCGGCGGGACATGAACGCCGCCGGCGTGCTGCACAAGTACCACCGGCGGGACGCGGACGTCGACGACGACCTCTACCTCGTGGTCGGTCATCACGCCGGCGCGCCGGCCAGCGCCGTCGAGCGCGCCGCGGAAGCGGTCCGGGACAAGCTGGCGGACGAGCCCCTGGACGTGGCCATCGGCCTCGGGGACGTCACCATCGTGGCGGCGGATTCGCACACGCTGGCACCGCCCGTCTTCACCGGCACCGTCCCGGTGGAGGAGGCGGTCTTGCGCGCGCTCATGCCCTGAGCGCCGCGGCGTAGCCGACGGCCCCGGCCTGGACGGCGGCGTGCACCGCGCGGGCGATCCTGGCTCCCCACGGTGACCGCGGCCCGGTGAATTCCCCGCCCGCCGCGCCCGCGGGCGCGGCGATGCAGACGGCGTCCGTGGCCGTCCCGGTGCCCGGGAACCCCGCATCCAGCACGGCCTGGACCTTGGCCTCGGTCGCGGTGACGACGGCGTTGACGAAGGCCGGGTCGCTCAGCGGTACCGGCACGGACACGACGACGTTGATGGTGCCCGGGGGCGCCGGGAGCTCATGATCGATCGGGGCCTGTTCGGGGTCCGGGCCGCCGGGCAGGGCCGCCGCCCAGGTCGGGACGCGCAGGCCGACCGTGGCGGCGGCGTGCACCCCCTCGTCCTGGCGCTGGACGACGTCGGTCACCGGCGCGGCGGTCAGCAGCCCGATCCCCGGCCCGGACAGGCCGAGGCCACGGGCCAGCTCACGCAGGTGCATGGCGGGGTCGGTCCGGGCGTACCCGGCGGGTACCTGGACGTTGAGCACCCACTCGCGCGGCCCGAGGCCGCCGCCGAGCACGCCGCTGGAGATCATCCGGTATCCCGGGCCCGGGTGCCAGAGCGCCATCGGCAACCGCCGGCCGTCTTCGGCGCGCCAGTGCAGGTCCAGCCGCATGCTCGCTCTCCTCCGGGCGCCGTGATGGGCCAGGGTGGTAATACCACTGTCCGTTCGGAATATTAAAGATCTTCTCCCGAACGGACAGTGGTATTACGCTCCCGGGACGCGCGCGGGAGGCCGTCTGCTCAGTGCACGGGGCGAAGGCCGAGGGCTTTTTCCGCAGCGCGGCGGCGGCATCGTGCAGCCCCCGGGCGTCATCTGGTGCTGTGCGCGCCCGGGGGCTGTTCCTGGTGACGCCCGATCTTCTGGAGTACCTTGAGGCCATGCGGGCCGCGGGGTGGTGCTGAGATGCACGTCGTCGGGTTGGTGCTGCATCCTGAGCGGGATTGCGGCGGGGCAGTCGGATCGGTGCTGGACTGGGCCGATCGCCGCGGCATCCGGGTCCTCGGCATCGACACCGAGATCGGCCGGCTGGGCTGTACCGCCGATCCGGTGACCGCCGATGAGCTGCGCGCGCTGGCGGACTTGCTGGTCAGCCTGGGCGGCGACGGCACCATGCTGCGCGCCATGCGGCTGGCGGACCGGCAGCGGTTCCCGGTCCTCGGGGTGAACCTCGGCAAGCTGGGCTTCCTGGCCGAAGTCGACGTCCCCGAGCTGCCCACCGCGCTGTCCGCGATCGACGGGCACAACTTCGCCGTCGAGCCGCGGCTGGCCGTCGACGCGGTCATCGGAGACCGGGTCCTGACCGCGTTCAACGACTTCGCGTTCGTCCGGTTCCCCGGCCAGAAGACCGCCGCCATCGCGGTGCGGGCCGCGGGCCACCCGTTCGTCAGCTACGCCGCCGACGCGCTGGTGGTGGCGACCCCGACCGGGTCGACCGCGTACAGCTTCTCGGCTGGCGGGCCCATCGTGAGCCCGGCGGTCGAGGCCCTCCTGGTCACGCCCGTGGCGCCGCACTCCGCCTACAACCGCGGGCTGGTGGTCTCCGTCGGTGACCAGCTGGCGCTGGATATCCTGCCCGGCAGCGGGCGGCTCGCCGTCGAGGCGGACGGCAACCTGGTCGCGAACGTGGAACCCGGCGACACGATCGACCTGATGCCGCGCCCCGGCGCGGCCCGTGTCGTCCGGCTGGGCCGCACCACGTTCTACGAGCGAGCCCGGCGCAAGCTGCGCCTGACCGACTCGGCCGAGATTCCCGTGACCTGGGGAGCATGAGGCCGGGCAGGCCCGCCTGCACGGCCGCCATGACAGCGGCGGGTTCGGGGGCTTAACGGGGTTCGCTCCGGTACAGCCCGGATGACGGACACGGTCCTCAGCTGGCGCCCTGGGGTTCAGGCGTCCCGGCGGGTGATCATCAGCGCCGCGACCAGCAGGGCGACGGCGGGCCAGGCCAGCAGCACAAGCAGGGACAGGGCCGGGGTGAACAAGTTGGTCGCCGGGTGCAGCGCGGTTACCTGGTGCGCGGCGTCGAGCAGGGCAAACCGGCCGGCCCGGCCGCCCCACGGGGCCGGGAGCAGGCCGAGGACGGCGGGCAGGAAGATCAGCGCGACCAGCGCGGCGATCCCGCCCGCGGTGTGCCGGATGATCGAGCCCAGGGCCAGGCCGAACATGGCCACGACGAACAAGATGATGCCGTCGGCCAGCACGGCCCCCGGGACGCCGGGGCGGGACAGCGACACGCCGAGGTGACCCAGGACCGCCTGGACGACAAAGAACGAGATGAAGGCGACCAGCTCGCCGGTGACCAGCGCCACCGCGCCGGTCACGGTCGCCTTGGCCGCGAGCACGGCGCGGCGCCGGGGCACCGCGGCGAAGGTGGTGCGGATCAGCCCGGTGCTGTACTCGGTGCTGAACGCCAGCACGCCCAGCACGCCGATGGCCAGCACCGCGTACTCCAGGCTCGCGAAGCCGGGCAGCAGCGGGTCCGCCGGAGGCTGGCCGGCGGGCTGGTGGGCCAGCGCGGCAGCGACGATCGCACTCAAGCCGATCGGGGTGACCACCGCGATCAGCAGGGTCCAGTAGGTCGAGCGGACCGACCAGAACTTGGTCCACTCGCAGGCGAGCACGTCACGGGCCCGCACGGCGAGCGGCGGCACGGCCACGGCCTGGTCCGCCGGGACCTCGGTGACGGTCATCGGCTCGGCACCTCCTGCGGGTGGGCGGCGCGGTACTCGACGCTGTCGCCGGTGAGGTCCAGGTAGGCCTCCTCGAGGGAGGCGCTGCGCGGCACCAGGGCGTGCACGGCGATGCCGTGCTCCGCGGCCAGGTCCCCGATGGCGGGCGCGTCCAGGCCGGTCACGGCCAGCCCGCCGTCGTCCTCCCGGGTCACGGTGCCGCCCCGGGCGGTGATCAGCCCGGCCAGCTCGCCCGCCCGCGGCGACCGCACCAGCACGTCCCGGCGGGTGCTGGACTCGATCAGCTGCGCGGTGGGCACGTCGGTGAGCAGCCGACCGCGGCCGATGACGACCAGGTGGTCGGCGGTCTGGGCCATCTCGCTCATCAGGTGGCTGGACACCAGGACGGTCCGGCCGCCGGCGGCCAGCGCCTTGAAGAACTGGCGGATCCAGGCGATGCCCTCGGTGTCCAGGCCGTTGACCGGCTCGTCGAACATCAGCACCGGGGGGTCGCCGAGCAGGGCGACGGCGATGCCGAGCCGCTGCTTCATGCCGAGCGAGAAGCCCTTGACCCGGCGGTCCGCGACCGCCTCCATCCCGGTCAGCCGCAGGACCTCGGTGACCCGGCGCCGCCCGATGCCGTTGCTCTGCGCGATCGACAGCACGTGCGCCCGGGCGGTGCGCCCGCCGTGCAGCGCGGTCGCGTCCAGCAGCGCGCCGACCTGGTGCAGCGGGCGGACCAGGCTGTCATACCGGTGGCCTTTGACCAGGGCGGCGCCCGAGGTGGGGGCGTCCAGGCCCAGGATGACCCGCATCGTGGTCGTCTTGCCCGCGCCGTTCGGGCCGAGGAAGCCGGTCACGTGCCCGGGCCGGACCGTGAAGCTCAGCCCGTCGACCGCGGTTACCGCGCCGAACCGCTTGACCAGCCGGTCCACCTCGATCATCTGGTGCCTTGGAAGAACTCAGTCGAGCTGCGCCGCCAGAGCAGGATGACCGCGGTCAGCCCGACCAGCCAGGTGACCACGGCCCAGATCTTGACCAGGCCGGCTTCCGGCGCCAGCGTCGCTCCGACCGCATCGATGGTGGCGATGGCGAAGAAGACCGTTCCGGTGTACCGGGCCCAGCTCCGGCCGGCCTTGCAGTTCAGGGCGATGACGATCCACAAGGCGGTGGCGATCACCCCCGTGACGATGAACCCGGCGATCAGGGTGTGCTGGGCCGCGTTGATCTGGCTCGCCGACGAGTGCGGGGATCTCTTCTCGATGGCGCTCTTGGTGGCGTTGACCGTCAAGATCTCGATGAGGATGCCGATGATGCTGACGGCCGCGCCCGCATACATGACCTTGACGGCGTTCATGACCGAGGTCGGAATGGGCGGACGCTGGACTTCCGGCATCTGGGCACCGGTCGGGTAGGGCTGGTACATGGGTTCCTCCTAGGTGCGCAGCAGGCGGGCGTCGATGGAGTTGATGGGGATCATGCGGCTGGTCAGAACGACCTGGGTCCGCTGATCCCGGACCCCGCGCAGGTCCAGCTGGCTGATGGCCGCGATCAGGGCCTGCGGCGGGACCTCGGCCAGGAGACGGCCGCTGAAATGCTCCCGGATCTCGTCCTCGGCTGGGGGCTGGCCGGCGCCGGAGAAACGGGAGACCACCCAGTGCAGTTGGGCCAGCGCGTGGCTCTCCCCCGGGTCGCAGATGAGCTGCTTGAGGGCGGCCCAGTTCGGCTGGCCGTACTCCCGGGCGATGGCCGCCTGCGCTTCGTGCAGGCTGGCGAACTCGCCCGCGGCCAGGCGGCGTTTGGCCTCGAGTCGCAGGTAGCGCAGGTTGGGCCGGCCGGGCAGTGAGCGTGACCCACCGGTCATGGCAGCCCTTCCACTCGCGCCCGGGGTCCGCTCGCTTCGGGCGGGAAAGACTCGCCGTCGATCGCAGCCGTGCAACCGGTGAGCTTGCAGCTCTGCCCGCGGACCTAGAGGCGGCCGGAACCACCAGAGCCGATGATACTCCTCGGCGGGGTCGGGCGCCTCACGATAATCTGCCAGGGTGATCGTCGAGGGATCGGGAGTAGTCGTCACCGGTGGCGGCGCGGGGATCGGCCGCGCGCTGGCCCGCAGGCTGGCGGCCGGGGGCGCGCGGGTGGTGGTCAACGACCTGGACGCCGGGGCCGCGACGGCGGTCGCGGGGGAAATCGGCGGCTACGCCGTGCCCGGCGACGTCGCCACCGAGCAGGGCGTGCGCGATCTCATCGCCGCCGCTCGCGGGCAGCTCGGCGAGATCGACATCTACTGCTCCAACGCGGGGACAGCCGCGGGACAGGGCCCGGACACCCCGGAGGAGACCTGGCAGCAGGCCTGGGAGGTCAACGTCATGGCCCACGTCCGCGCGTCACGGGAACTTCTTCCTGGCTGGCTGCGGCGCGGGCACGGGTGCTTCGTGGTGACCGCGTCGGCGGCCGGGCTGCTCACCATGCTGGGGGCCGCGCCGTACTCGGTGACCAAGCACGCGGCCGAGGCCTACGCGGAATGGCTGGCCGCGACCTACGGCCACCGCGGGCTGACCGTGCACTGCATCTGCCCGCAAGGGGTGCGCACATCCATGCTGGCCGCCTCCGGCCGCGCCGGGGAGATCGCCTTGAAGGAGGCCGCGATCGAGCCCGAGCAGGTCGGCGACGCGCTGTGGGACGGCCTGGCGGACGGCAGGTTCCTGATCCTGCCGCATCCGCAGGTGCACGGGTACTACGGGATGCGGGCCGGCGACACCGACAGATGGCTGCGCGGGATGAACCGGATGCAGCAGCGGATCGAGGAGGAGGCCTCGCGGTGAGGGCATGGCAGGTACACGAGCTAGGCGAGCCGCGCGACGTGCTGACGCTGGCTGAGGTCCCGGATCCCGAGCCCGGGCCGAGGCAGGTCCTGGTGCGGGTGCGCGCCGCCGCGGCGAACTTCCCCGACGTCCTCATGTGCCGGGGCGGATACCAGGTCCGCCCGCCGCTGCCGTTCACCCCGGGCATCGAACTGTGCGGTGAGGTCGTGGCCGCGGGCCGCGAGGTGACCGGGTTCGCCGCCGGCGAGCGGGTGATCGGGGGGTCGTCGCTGCCGTCGGGCGCCTTCGCCGAGCTGGCGGTCATGAACTCCGACAGCGTCTTTCCCGCCCCGGAGGGCCTCGACGACGCCGAGGCGGCCGCCTTCTTCATCACCTACCAGACCGGGTGGTTCGGGCTGCACCGGCGGGCGCGGCTGGCGGCGGGCGAGACGCTGCTGGTGCACGCCGCGGCCGGCGGGGTGGGCAGCGGCGCCGTCCAGCTCGGCAGGGCGGCCGGGGCGCGGGTCATCGGCGTCGTGGGCGGCGAGCGGAAGGCCGAGGCGGCGCGCGCCCTCGGCGCGGACGTGGTGGTGGACCGGCTCAGCCAGGACTTCGTCGAGGTGGTCAAGGAGGTCACCGACGGCCGCGGCGCCGACGTGGTCTACGACCCGGTGGGCGGTGAGACGTACACCCGGTCGACCAAGTGCATCGCGTTCGAGGGCCGGATCCTGGTGATCGGCTTCGCGGGCGGGGAGATTCCCACGGCGGCGCTGAACCACGTGCTGATCAAGAACTACTCGATCGTCGGGCTGCACTGGGGCCTGTACCAGAGCAAGGACCCACAGGCTATCCGGGATTGCCACGCCCAGCTGACCAAGCTCGTCGCCGACGGCCTGATCCGGCCGCTGATCGGCGAGCGGCTGGGCCTCGCGGAGGTCGCCGACGGCGTGCAGACGCTGGCCGACGGCGACACGGTGGGCAGGATCGTGTTCCTGCCCTGAGCAGCCGGTCACGCGTCGAGGATGACCAGGTTGAGTTCGCGCAGCCGGTCCCGGTCGGCGACCCGGTTGATGGCGGTGATCGCCCCGTCGGCCAGGGTGAAGACGAAGGCGACGCGCGGCCGTCCGCCCGGAGCCCAGACGGCTCCGGCGAGCCCGTTGATGAGGGCCGGGCGTGCGCCGCGAGCGTACTCGGCGAAGACCCGGGCCACGGCGTGAGCGCCGAGGATCTCCTCGGGCGCGCCCAGCTGCACGCTCTCGCGGTCGCCCCGGAGCGCGACGTCTGGGTCGAGCAGGGCGACCAGGGCGGCGAAGTCACCGCCGCGCGAAGCAGCCAGGAAGGCGGTGACGACCTCACGCTGGCGGGCCGGGTCGCGGCCCGAGATCGGGCCTGCGGCGCGGACCCGGCGCCGGGCGCGGCTGGCCAGCTGGCGGGCGGCGGCCGGGGAGCGTTCGATGACGGGAGCGATCTGGTCGAAGGGGACGTCGAACATGTCGTGGAGCACGAACGCGAGCCGTTCGGCCGGGGTGAGGGCGTCGAGCACCACGAGCAGGGCGAGCCCGACCGAGTCCGCCACGAGCGCCTGGTACTCCGGGTCCTCGCCGTCGCTCGCCGGCAGGTGCTCGCTGACGGGCTCCTCGCGCCGGGACTGACGGGAGCGCAGCAGGTCGAGGCAGACCCGGGCCACGACGGTGGTGAGCCAGCCGGCCATGTTCTGCACGCCGGAGGCGCCGGAGCGGCTGAGCCGCAGCCAGGCTTCTTGCAGGGCGTCGTCGGCTTCGGCAGCCGAGCCGAGCATCCGGTAGGCCACCGCGCGCAGCCGGGGCCGGTGCGCCTCGAAGCGCTCCGCCAGCCAGTCAGCTTCGTCCATCGGTCACACCCCCACGTCGGGATCCGTCATAGCAGTGTCGAACCGGACACCCTCGATGTGACAAGGAGGCTTCCATGGCGTCGCTCATCTTGGTCACCGGCGGCACCGGCAGGCTCGGGCACCTCGTCGTCCCGCGGCTGCAAGACGCCGGTAGGGTACGGGTGCTCAGCCGCCGTCAGCGCCGGACGTAGAGGCCGCCTTCCGGGACGTCGTGGGCGCCGGGGCCATTGACCAGCCCGATCAGCTTGAAGTGGCTGGTGAAGTAGGCGTACAGGGCAGCCGTCCAGGGAATCTGGCCCTGGCTGCCGGTGAGCAGCCAGACGTAGCGTGCTTGCGCGAAGGCTGAGTGCCACACCGCCGTGACGTCACTCACCTGCTGACCCTTGGCCATGGTCTTCCGCCCGTCGGTCATGGCCAGGAGAGTGCCGTACGCATCCACCAGGGCCGGGCAACCGGCCGCATCGTCCGGGGTGAACCGGTCGACGGCGACGGTCAGCGACGAATCGTTGGTCAGCACGCAGGATCCGGGCGGGATCAGCGGGTCCGTGCCGGCGGCGAGGGTGGTGGTCGAGACGCTCAGGCGGGTCTCCGCGGCGAACTGGCGCAGGCCGACCGCCGCGATCACGGTCGCCGCGACGACGCTGACCGCGATCAGCGGCACGATCTGATAGCTGTGCTCGGCCGGGCGCAGCAAGCCGACCGGGAGAGCGAGGGCCAGCGCGATGAACGGCCCGGCGAAGGCGCCGTAATGCGGCCAGTAGCCGTACGGCCACAGAAGCATGCCGATCACGGCTACCACACTGATCAGGGCGTACCAGTCCAGCGCCGTGAGGCGGGCTCCGGCGGAGCAGATCGCCAGGTACCCGAGGGGCACGATGGTCGCCGCGGCCAGCAGCAGGAGGTCCCTCAGGCTGGCCGGGATGCGCGGGAACAGCGCGAAGCCAGCCAGGTCACTCAACCGAGGCAGCGGCGGCGTGTGCCGGACGTTAGCCCGGTCGAACTGGCTGATGAGCAGGTCCGTGATCACCGCGCGGGGAGCCATGGCCAGGAACGGCACCAGCGGGACGCCCAGGCCGACCGCGGCCCCTCCCGCCAGCGCGGCCAGGCGCCGCGGCCTGCGCAGCAGCAGCAGGCCGACCACGGCCAGCGGGACCAGCGCCCAGATCTTGACGGCGGCGGCGAAGCCGAACGCCGCGCCGCCCCAGGCGAGCCGCCAGCCGTCTGTCATCCGGTCGCCCTTGAACACCAGCAGCGCGCCGATCAGGCAGAACAGGTTCAGCCAGGGCTCGAGGAGGAACGTGTGCGCCGCGATCAGCGCGTCCGGGTACACGGCGTAGATCCCGCAGGCTATCGCCGCGGCCACCGGGCCCCGGTGCCTGACGAGCAGTCCGAGGAGAGCGACGCAGGCGGTGTCCGCGAACGCGGTGAGCACCCGCGCGATGGCGAGTCCGGTGGCGCTGCCCGTCACCTTGGCCAGCAAGGCCACCGGCGCCATCAGCAGGAAACTCATCGGGGGCTGCATCACGACGAAGTCACGATAGGGGGTTACGCCATTGACCAGGCGCAAGGCATCACCGAACTGGACCCCGTCGTCGTATTCGGTCACACCGAGCAGGTAGCTGGGCCTGGTCAGCTGGTACAGCCGGAGGAACGCCGCGGCGAGCGTGCACAGGGCGATCACCGCGTACACCAGCCGCGGGGTCTCGACCCGGCCCAGCGGGACCCCGTCTTGAGGGGCGCGGGTCATGGCGACGCCATAACGAGTAGCCACGCATTACCCTCCGGAGTTAATGCCGCTGCACCTGGTCTGGCACCCCAACCCGTGGTATAGCGTAGTGGCTGCGCCTGGAATCCGGGCTTCGACTTACCTTACGCGTATCGGGGGCGCCGCAGCCGTGGAGGGTAAGCCGTGCTGAGCTGGTCGAACTACGTCGCGCTGGGCGATAGCCTGACGGCCGGCCGTGACGACCACGGCCCCGATGGCCTCCGGATCGGCTGGGCCCGGCGGCTGACCCGGATCCTCAGCGCGCGGACCGCCGTGCCCTGCGCGCTGACCAACCTGGCCGTCGACGGCGCCAGCGTGACCGACGTGCTGATGCGGCAGCTGCCCGCGGCCGGGTGGATCGAACCGGACCTGGTCAGCGTCACCGTCGGCATGAACGACATCCGCGACCCCGGCTTCAGCTCCGATCGCTTCGCCGCCGGGCTCGGACGGTTGCTTGACGACCTGACCGCGACCGGCGCCACGGTGCTGACCTGCACTCTTCCCGATATCGCCGCGATCATGCCGTTGCCTGCCGAGCTCGTCGGCGTCGCGCGCCAGCGGATGCGGCAGGCCAGCGACGCCATCAGGGCGCAGGCGGCCGCGCGGGGGGCACTGTGCCTGGACCTGTGGGCCCGGCCGGGCGCCGCCGACCCGGACCTGTTCGGCCCGGACCGGATTCACCCCAACGCCAGCGGCCACCAGCTGATGGCCGACGCGTGCGCCGACCTGCTGCTGGCCGGCGGTCACCGTCCCGGGCCAGGAGAGGGCGGCTAAGATGCGGGGAGTGTCATCCGGTCAGGAGCCTGTCGTCAGCCTTCCTAGCCGCGCAGGCAGGAAGCGATGGGTTGCCCCGCTGATCTATGGCGTCCTCGGCCTCGAGCTGGCGGCGGTTATCGGGTTCGCCGCCACCTATAACGCGCTGGACTTCCGGATCTACATGTGGGGCGGGCACGCCGTCATCCACGACACGCGCCTGTACCTCGTCCTGGCCTACGGCCACTGGTTCACCTATTCGCCGTTCGCGGCCATCGTGTTCGTGCCCATCGCCGCGCTACCGCTGGCCGTCGCCCGGGTGCTGTGGGACCTGGCCTCGGTCGCGGCGCTCGCGTACTCCCTCGTCCTCATCCTGAAGCTCGCCGGGTACCGGCCGTCCAGGACCATGGTCGCGGGCGTCACCGCGGCCGCGCTGCCGCTGGACCCGGTTTACCAGACGCTGTATCTCGGTCAGATCAACCTGATCCTGCTGGCTCTCATACTGACCGACGTCTGGCGGGTTTCCCGGGGCCGCAACGCCGGCCTCGGCGTGGGCATGGCCGCCGCGATCAAGCTGACCCCGGCCATCTTCATCGTGTTCTTCCTGCTGGCCAGGAGGACGAAGGCGGCGTTCATAGCGGCCGGCACATTCGCCGGCTGCGGGCTCGCCGGGCTGCTCATCGCGCCCCGCGCGTCGGAACTGTACTGGGAGCACCTGTTCTACGACACCAAACGCGTCGGCGCGCCGTACATCAGCAACCAGTCGCCGTACGCGGCGGCGATCCGGATCGCCGGCGGAGCCGCCCACGTCGGCGCCTGGTATGTCGTCATCCCGCTCGCGCTCGGCGCCATCGGGCTGGCCGCGGCGACGATCCTGGCGCGGCACGATGACTGGCTGGGCGCGGCGGCGGTCACCGGGACCACCGGCCTGCTCGTCTCGCCGGTCTCCTGGGCCCACCACTGGGTGTGGATCCTGCCCGCCCTGGTGGTGCTCGTCCGCTCCGGGCACCGGGTGGCCGCGGGCTTCGGCTACCTGCTGTTCGCGGTGGCGCCGTTCTGGTACACGCCTCATTTCGGCGGCCCGCGGGAGTACGGATTCCACTGGCTGCTGACGCTCGCGGCGAATTGCTACCTGATCGCCGGGCTGGCTTTCCTGGCCTACATGGCCTGGCGTGCCTATCTGATCCGGACCGCCTCTCCCCCGGCGGTCAGCGACGATGACAAGTCTGGCCTGGCCAGGGCTGACCTGTCACGCAGCGCGGGGAACCTGAGGGATTAGGCGGGCGCCTCGCTCCGCGGCGGGCGGGGCCGGGTGCTGAGGATACGCGTTCGCCGCCCTGGCCGCCTACCTTCTGGTTCAGTCCACGGTGGTGCTGATCACCGGGTATCACCCCGGACATTCCGCGCTCGGGATCGCCTGGACCGCGGTAACGCTACGGTGATGTTCGCGCTGGCGTACAGCAAGGCCAGGACCGGCCGGGCCACAGGTAGCGGCACCGATGGCGCTCACCAGGATCAGCTCGGCGAAACCGGCGCTCAGGCCGCAGACCCCGACCGCAGGACCCCGCTGGGGGGGGTGAGCGGGGTCCTGCGGCGTTACCGGGAGTCACTCCCCGGTGCGCGCAGGACTTCTCTCGGCAGAGAGGCCCAGTCCTGCGGCCTGCCGCAATACTGCCCCGCGGCGACGAGGCTGTCAAGGAAGAAACAGCACGTGCACCAGCACATGCAGATTCAAGGACCACGGAAGCAGCCGGGAACGGGCCGACTTCAATTCATGACCGCGGGCGGATCGGCGGTCCCGGCCCTGATCCTGCCGACGGTGGCCGGGCCGGGCCGCCTATGCGCGGTCCGCCGCTGCGGAGGCAGGGCTCACAGGGAGCGGCCGGCGTGCACTTCCAGGACGGTGCCGGTGATCTCCGAGGCCTCACCGGAGAGCAAGAACGCGACCAGCTCGGCGACCTCGGTCGCGCTGCCGAACCGGCGCAGCGCGATCGTCTCGGTCAGGCTGGCGGTCGTCCGCTCCGGCACTATCGCGGTCATGTCCTGGCCGACCGGACCCGGCGCGATGGCGTTGACGCGGATGCCGAACCGGCGCGTCTGGGCCGCCAGCGCCTTGACGAACCCGGCGATCCCGGGCTTGGCGGCCAGGTGATCGCCCACGGCCGTGTGGCCGTACACCCCGACCACGGAGGACACCGTGACGATCCGGCCCGACCCGCGTCTCATCATCGGGAGCACGGCGGCGCGGCACAGATGGAACATGCCGTCCAGTTCGGTGTCGATCACCGTCCGCCAGTCGACGTCCGCCACCAGCGCCGGCGGCCGGTCCCTGATCACTCCCGCGCAGCTCACCACCGCTTCGATCGGGCCCATTTCGTCCTCGGCCTGCCGTACCCAGGAGGTGACCGCGGCGGAGTCGGCCATGTCCACGCTGGCCGTAACCACCCGCACCCCGAGTTCGCCCGCGGCCTTTTCCGACTCGCGAGCCGATTGCTCGTCGTCGTGGTGGCTGAAGCTGACGTCCCAGCCGGCCGCCGCGAGCCTGCGGACGATGGCCGCGCCGACCCCGCGGGAACCGCCGCTGACCAGCGCCACCGGGCCGTAATCCTGGCTCAATGCTCCAGCCTTTCCCAAACGAAACAAATGAAGCACCCGTCAGGTCCGACCCGTAGGGACACAAAAGTAACACTCGGCGGCAGGTAAAGCGACGATGAATGCTGAGTTACGGCGTGTCGACCTAGCCGCGTTTCTGGTGCCTTTTCAGGGCGCCGGCTTCGGCTCGTGTCGTAGCCTGAACCGTGGACGTGCTACGGATCGGAGTGCTCGGCTCGGCGCGGATTACCACGACGGCGCTGCTGCAGCCGGCCGCGAGCGTGCCCGAGGTGACCGTGGCGGCGGTCGGGGCGCGGGACCAGGCCCGCGCGGAAGTCTTCGCCGCGCGGCACGGGATACCGGTGGCCTACGGCAGCTACGAGGACCTGCTCGCCGACCCGGATATCGACGCCGTCTACAACCCGCTGCCGAACTCGCTGCACGGGCCGTGGACGCTCAGGGCGATAGCCGCCGGGAAGCACGTGCTGTGCGAGAAGCCGTTCGCGTCCAACGCGGCCGAGGCGGCGCGGGTCGCGGAGGCGGCTTCCGCCTCCGGCCTGGTGGCCATGGAGGCCATGCACTACCGCTACCACCCGCTGATCCGGCAGTTCCGGGCCGTCGCCCGCGAGCTCGGACCGGTCCGGCACATCCAGTGCTGGACGAGTTTCGTCATCGAGAACCCGGCTGACATCCGGTACGACTACAACCTGGGCGGCGGCGCGCTGATGGACGGCGGCTGTTACGCGATCGACTGCCTGCGGCTGCTCGGGGAAGGCGAGCCCGCGGTGACCGCGGCGCTCGCTGACCCGCAGGGGGACCCCGGCGACCCGTCACCGGGCCTGCCTGACCTGCGGCGGGATCTGGTTGATCGCGCCATGGCGGTACGGCTGGCGTTCCGCCGCGGCGGCACCGGCTGGCTCGAGTCCGCGTTCACCAGGGACGGTGAGTTCCGGGCCGACGTGCACGTCATCTGCCGGGACGGCTACGCCTGGGTGCGTAATTTCATCAAGGCGCACGAGGGGCGGCTGGTGGCCACCCGGCACGGCTCGGTCGTAGCCGATGAGTTCGGCGGCGGCGAGACGACCTACGTCTACCAGCTGCGGGCCTTCGCCGCAGCGATCACCAGGGGGGAGCCGGTCCCCACGTCGGCGGAGAACGCCGTGACCACCATGCAGCTGATCGACGACGCGTACCGCGCGGCCGGCCTTCCCACCCGGTAATGCAGGCGCTGAGCCCGGCTGGGCAGGAGGCGGCGCGCTTCGCCGCGGACCTGATCAGGATCGACACCACCAACCGGGGAGGCGGGGACGCCCGGGAGCGCCCGGCCGCTGAGTACGTGGCCGCCAGGCTGGCCGAGGCGGGGGTAGAGCCGTTGCTGCTGGAGTCCGCGCCGGGGCGCGCGAACGTGGTGGCACGGGTCGGCGGCAGCGAGCCGGACGCGCCCGCGCTGCTCGTCCACGGGCACCTGGACGTGGTGCCCGCGGACCCGTCATCCTGGTCGGTGCCGCCGTTCTCCGGCGAGATACGGGACGGCGTGCTGTGGGGGCGCGGCGCGGTGGACATGAAGAACGCGGACGCGGTGCTGCTCGCGGTGGTCAGCCAGTGGGCGCACAGCGGCAGCCGCCCGCGGCGCGACATCGTGCTCGCGTTCACCGCGGACGAGGAGGACACCGCGGCGTTCGGGTCCCGGTGGCTCGTCGAGCGGCACCCGGAGCTGTTCGAGGGATGCACCGAGGCGGTCGGGGAATCGGGCGCGTTCACCTTCCACGCCGGCCCCGGCCAGCGGCTGTATCCCATCGCCTCGGCCGAGCGAGGAACGGCCTGGCTGAAGGTGACCGCCCGCGGCCGGGCTGGTCACGGCGCCAAGCCGAACCCGGAGAACGCGGTGACCAGTCTGAGCGAGGCGATGGCGAGGATCGGGGCTTATCGCTGGCCGGTCCGGCTGATCCCGACGGTGCGCGCCGCGGTCGAGGCCATCGCCGCCGCGGCCGACCAGCCGGCGCCGGCCGGCGGCTTCGGCGCCCTGGGGCCAGAGGACCTGCTGGCCTACCTCGGCCCGGCGGGGGCCCTGGTGGCGGGCACGATCCGCAACAGCGCCAACCCGACCATGCTGCAGGCGGGTTACAAGCTCAACGTCATCCCGGACGAGGCGGTTGGCTACGTGGACGGGCGGGTCCTGCCGGGCTGCGAAGCCGAATTCCGCGCCACCCTCGACGAGCTCACCGGATCCTACGTGAGCTGGGAGTACGCACACCAGGAGATACCGCTGGAGGCGCCGCTCGGCGCCCCGGTGATGGCCAGCATGGCGCAGGCCCTGCTGGCCGAGGATCCCGGCTCGACGATCGTGCCCTACTGCATGAGCGGCGGGACCGACGCGAAGCACTTCGCCCGCCTGGGGATGACCTGCTACGGCTTCACGCCGATGGTGCTTCCGCCGGGTTACGACTATTACGCCATGTTCCACGGCACCGACGAGCGCATCCCGGTGTCCGCCCTCGAGTCCGGCGTCCGCGTCATGGACCGGTTCCTCACCACCACGGCCGACTGAGCGCTAGCACGCAGAAGTCCACAGAGACGGTTAGTTAGCCAAAAATTCTCCGTTTCTTGATCTAAGGCATTTTCGCAGGTCAAGAGCCATGGGCGGCGCTCGCGGCGGCCGGTTTACGGACCAGGGCCGATGGTGGCTGGTATCGCCGGGCGTAAACGGGGCATGGTCCACCTGGCTGGTGAATGAGCAGGAGGTAGTCCACCTGGCTGGTGATGGGCAGGAGGTAGTCCACCTGGCTGGTGATGGGCAGGAGGTAATGGTGAACGGGGTTGAGCAAGCTGGGGTGGTTGTGGCACCGTCCGGTCCGCGCGGGGCGGACCGGTGGCTGGGCGGGAGGTTCCGGCTCGACGAGCGGATTACCACGCCGGACGGGGGTTCGTTGTGGAAGGCCACCGACGAACTGCTCGGCCGGCCGGTCACCGTTCACCTGCTTCCCCGGGGGCTTGACGTCCCCCGGCACGTGGTCGAGGCGGTACAGGCCGCGGCCCGGGTGAGCGATCCGCGGCTGGCCACGATCTACGACACCGACTACTACACCGAAGGCCCGTACATCGTGTCCGAGTGGTCGCCCGGCACGCATCTGGAGGACCTGGTGCTGTCCGGACTGCCGAGCCCGGCGCTGGCCGCGGCCATGGTGGCTGACGCCGCGGACGCGATCGCCGTGGCGCACGAGGCCGGCCGGCCGCACCTGTGCCTGACCCCGCGCTGCCTGCGCTGGGACACCAGCCGCGGTCTCAAGATCACCGGGCTCGGCATCGACGCGGCGCTGTCCGGGGCGAACGCCAGCGATCCGGGCGCCGTGGACACCAGGGCCCTGGCCGGGATGCTCTACGCCCTGCTCACCGGGTACTGGCCCGGTGAGCAGGTCACCGCGCTGCCGCCCGCCCCCCGGCACCGAGGCGGGGTGTACACCCCGCGGCAGGTCCGGGCCGGAGTGCCCGGCGTTCTCGACGCGATCACCTGCCGCGCCCTGCAGGCCTGGTCCCCGGCCGCGCTGGCCATGGCGCTGCGCTCGGTGGTGCGGCCCACGTACCCGCCGTTCCGCCCGACCGAGCCGGCCGGCTGGGCTCGGGTCCCGGACCATGACACCATGTCCCGGCGGCATGCCCGGCACGCGAGGGTCGGCATCAGGCACCGCCCGACGCTGCTGCGCCCGGCGGCCTGACCGCCGCGGTCAGTTGCGCCCGGTCAAGGTCGGGGTCCGGTGCCTGGGCGTCCCTTTCCGCCGCACGAGCAGCGGTGCCGCCGCCACGCCCGCCACGCCGACCGCGTAGGCGACCAGGACCGGCACGGGCAGCCGCCCACCTGGGGCGAATCCGGCGATCGCCAGCCGGGCCAGGCCGACCATGGCGGCCGCCAGGCCGACCAGCAGGATGGCGGCCGACGCGGCCGACGGACCAGGCGAGTCCGTCGGATCCGACGAGTCCGGTCTGGTGCCGGAGCGGTCCGCCCAGCTGAACGCCAGGACCACCAGCACCAGGACCTCGGTCAGCAGGACGAACCAGGCCAGCCGCAGCGCCCACCACGAGGCGGTCGCGATGGCCGGCTGGGGCAGCAGCCCGGTGGGGTAGAGCGCGACCGCGATGATGATCACTGGCGCCATGTGCCACAGGTAGACCGTCATGGCCTTGTCGTTCAGCCGGGTGACGGATCGCCACAGGCCGGGCCGCCTCAGCAGTCGCGACGCGGCAGGCTCCAGCATGAGCAGCACCCCGATCTGGGCGGCGGCGAACGCGAGCAGGGCGATCGACGGCGGGGTGGTGTTGGTGACGCGCTCACCGTCGCCGATCATGTCGACCGGGAACGGGCTCCACCTCCACAGCCCGGCCAGGACCAGAGCGCCGACGGCGGCCAGCGCCGCCGGACGCCACCGCGGGTGCGTCAGGCTGCCGTCCTGCCAGGCGAAGCCCCACTGGTGCATCGCCCCCCACACCAGCAGGTAGTTGGCGAAGCCGATCACCGGCAGGTGCAGGTGGAGAACTCCGACGTCCACCGCGGCGGCCGCGGCGGCCATCGCCGTGGGCACCGCCAGGCCCCAGCGCCGGTGCGCGGCCAGCAGTGCGGGAGTCAGCACGATCAGCAGCAGGTAGACGGGCAGGAACCACAACTGCAACGCGACAAGCCAGCCGGCCTCGGCCAGCACGGCCGGGCTCGCGTGCGCATACCTGGCTCCGCTAACCGCGAGGACGGCCACCACCACGTACACCGTGGTCGGCCGGAGCAGGCGGACGGCCCGGCGCCGGACCCACCAGGCCCAGGTGTCCGCCCGGTGCGCCGTCCAGGACGTGGCGTTGGCGTAGCCGCCGACCAGGAAGAAGACCGGCATGACCTGGAAGACCAGGGTGCCCCAGCGTCCCCAGCTGACGTATCCCAGGGCGTCCAGGCCGCCGAACTGGCGGTTTTGATAGGTGACGTCGGTCAGCAGCCAGTGGCCGTAGACCACCGCGCCCATGGCGAGGACCCGGAGCAGGTCAGCGTAACGATTCCGGTCCATCGATACGAGCGTCCCGCACGGGAGCCGCGCCGGAAACCCCCAGGGCGGCACATTTCGGGGCTGCGCGGGCAGCGCGCGGATCAGGGCAGCGCGGGCGCGCGGATCAGGGCAGCGCGGGCGCGCGGATCAGGCGGGGGCCAGGAGGGAGCGCACCCGGTCCTGGCCCAGGGCCATCAGCAGCGTGGGCAGCCGCGGGCCGGTGTCCTTCCCGATCAGCAGCTGGTACAGCAGCACGAACCAGGACCGCTGGCTGACCTTCAGCTCCGCGGTCGGCGGAGCGCTGATGGGCAGCCCGCGCTGGAGCTTCGGGATGCCGTATAGCAAGGTGGTCAGGCCCTCCAGGGACCAGTCGGCGGCCATGCCGTCGAGCAGCAGCTTGATCGCGTCACGTTCGGAGTCGGTCAGGGTCGCCAGCCTGGCGAAATCGGGCTCCTCCCGGACCTGGGTCCGGTCGGCGGGCTCCACGTAGCCGGTGACCCACGCCTGCGCGCAATCCAGCCGCGGCCGCACCTGGTCCAGGCTGCCGATCGGGTCGTCGGCGGTCAGGTCCCGCAGGATCCGCAGCATCTGCGCCTGGTCGCCGGCCGTGATGTCCGCTACCGAGGCCAGGGTGCGGAAGGGCAGCGGGCGCGGCGTGGCCGGCAGCGGCCCGTCCGACGTGCTGGATGCGCGGGCGAAGGTCGCCCGGGCGGCCAGGTCGGCGTCGCCTTCCGCGACCCGGAGGCTCAAGGCGTCCCACTCGTCGTAGACCCGGCCGACCTCGGCGTCGAACGCCAGGGTGATGGACTGCTCCGGACGCCGCCGCGCGTACAGCCAGCGCACCAGCCGGGCCTCGAAGATCTCCAGCGCGTCGGTGGGCGTCGGCGCGCCGCCACGGGAACCGCTCATCTTGGCCGACCCGGTGGTGCCGACGAAGGAGTACCCGAAGTGCAGCGGCATCTCGCCGCCGAAGATCTCCGACACCAGCGCCTCGCCGACGGTGAAGCTGGACCCGGGCGAGGAGTGGTCTACCCCGGCGGGCTCGAACGTCACGTGCTCGTAGGCCCACCGCATCGGCCAGTCGACCTTCCAGGCCAGCTTCCCGGCCACCTGCGCGACCGGGGTGGGACCCGCCACCGCGCCGCAGGCGCAGGTGTAGGTGATCTCGGTGGACTCGTCGTCGAAGGCGGTCACCGTGGTGTCGTCACGCCCGCAGGACGCGCAGTACGGCCGGAACGGGTAGTAGACCCCCGTCCGCGGCTCGTCGTCCAGGTCCGCGTCGCGCTTGGTGCGGTAC
>Ga0187780_10000393_pt1 | contig 33239 bp, 25 predicted proteins | sample 1015_Q2_SP10_20__FD_132429 | JGI IMG/M metagenome (GOLD analysis project Ga0187780, IMG submission 132429) | Tropical peat soil microbial communities from peatlands in Department of Meta, Colombia - 1015_Q2_SP10_20_MG | ecosystem: Environmental > Terrestrial > Soil > Wetlands > Peat | place...
CGTTACGATTGTTTCTCAAGGCCTCCATTGGTGAAACGTCTGTTACTTGAGCAGGCCCATACTTCAACAGTGCAGTAAAATTGCGGCATGATACACCTACGCCGCTTCGCCACGCTCACCTCTATCGTTCTTCTCTTTTCTTCTGCCTCGCTTTCCGCTCCACAAACCGATGGAGTGCAAAGATTCGCGGAGTTTGCTAATTTCAAATTGCGCAACGGCAGCGTGATTCAGGATTTCCGCCTCGGCTATCGAACGCTCGGAAAACTAAACGCCGAAAAATCAAACGCCGTCCTTTGGCCAACCTGGCTCGGGGGCAAATCGGAAGACTTGCTTCAGTTCGTGGGGCCCACAGGGAAAGTCGTCGATACCAGCCAATATTTTGTGATTCTTGTCGATGCCATTGGCAACGGCGTCTCCAGTTCGCCCTCCAACAGCAAAAGACAGCCGCGCATGAATTTTCCCGTATTCTCGATTCGCGACATAGTGGAATCCGAGCATCGCCTCGCCACCGAAGTCTTGCACCTTTCGCATCTCCGCGCCGTAGTCGGACTTTCCATGGGCGGGATGCAAGCCTTTGAGTGGGCCCTCGCTTACCCTGACTTTATGGACCTGGTCGTTGCCATGGCCGGTTCGCCACAATCCACCTCGTATGACAAATTGCTCTGGACCGCCGAAATCGGCGCTATTGAGCTGGATCCGGCGTGGAATAGCGGCAACCCCACCGGACCGTTGACGCGCGGCATCGTTCTTGAACGGGAAATTGAGTCGATGAGGGACACTTCTCCCGCCTACCGGGTGGCGCAGACGGCTCCCGGCGCCTTCCCAGCCTTTCTGGAGACATTGCGTGCCGGTGCGAAGGCCGACGGCGGCTCGGCAAGCGACCAGATTCGCCAGCGGCAAGCCATTCTCTCGCTCGATATCCCCGGCGAGTATGGCTTGACGTTGGAGCAAGCTGCTTCCCGGCTCCATGCGAAGCTGTTGGTCGTCGTTTCGCCGCAAGATCACACCGTAAACCCTGAGCCAGCCATGAAGCTTGCCGCCTCCGCCGGCACGGTCCTCGTGAAGCTGGATTCCCCTTGTGGACACCAGAGCTTGGCTTGCATCTCCGTTGGCCCGACAGTCGCACGGTTCCTGGCCGATCCCACCTCGGTCCACAGCGAGACTCTGATCGACCCGGCGAATCATCAATAGCCTAAGGGGCGGTAGCCCGCTCACCACTCAGCTTCATCTCAAAATGAGCCAGGGTAGACTGGCGTGTCGCTCGTTGAGACGTTTTAGTGATCGGCAGTAGCCGACAGGCAGTTCGTTGTGGATTAGCCGATACGGCAACGAAAGCGCGCATTGTGGAAAACGGATCGGAGATTTGCATTGAAAGCAAAGAAGATGTTTGAAGCGGGTCGACGATGGCCCGCTGCAAACCGCAGCTTCATCTGAGTCTTGTCGGTTCCCGAAAGAATAGGCGAGTTCCTGGCACACCCTGTGCATAACTTCACGCAGGTCCGCGCACGCGACGGTTCTACCAGGGAGAAACGGTGCAACGCGGCGCCGCCGAAACCCAGGTCCTTGCCCCAAGCGAGCAGGTGAAGTGGTTCCGCCCGGCCGCGAAAGTTGGCTCCCAAACCGCCAAGTCCCCGGAGGCTTACCTCAAAAGTGCGCCCGTAGGTCGAGATGTGGTGCAGGTTGTCCGAAGTCAAGAAGTCACAAGCAATTCTCAGGTTTCTGCCCGTTCAACTAAGTAGCCCCCTAACCACACTGTTCATGCTTTTCCTGAGCTGTTGTGCGCTGAGTTTTTGGGCGCTGGGCGCTCACGCGCAAGCGTTGCTGCCGGAAAAGCCGAAAGGAAGTATCTCCGGCACTGTGTATCTGCCGGGAAAGAGCGGGCTGGCGACCCAGGTGGCGGTTAGCCTGAAATCGCACGAGAGCGGCGTGTACCGCAGCGTGCTCACCGACTATGACGGCCGCTTCCAAGTCTCCGGGCTGCCGCGCGGCGCCTATGAAGTCAGCGTGCAGGAAGCCGGCTACGAACCCCTGCGAGACAACGCCGAGCTCGATGGGCCGGCGCTTGATCTTGAACTTCATCTCATCGCGTCGACGCCGCAGGGTTCACGAAATGCGTACACAGTATCGGTCCGCGAGTTGAAGATCCCCGGCAAGGCGCAAGATGAGTTCAACAAAGGTCTCGGGAGCCTGGCAAAGAACGATTGGGCGGCGAGCCTAAGTCACTTCACCAAAGCTGTCCAAGTGTTCCCCGGATATTATGAAGCTATCTACCATGCGGGAGTCGCGGAGACCAATCTGGGCCAACTGGAAAAGGCCATGGAGGCTTTTCAGAAGTCGCTCGACTTGAGCTCTGGCCGCTATGCGCGGAGCGATTTCGGGATTGGCTACGTGCTCTATTTGCAGGGGAAGGCGGGCGAGGCGGAGAGCATCATCCGGCGGGGATTGGAAATGGACGGAAACTCAGCGGATGGCTACGTAATTCTCGGAATGACACTCCTGCGGCTAGACCGCGCCGAAGAGGCGGAGAAAAGCGCGCGCGAAGCTCTGCTGCGCAATCCAAACCTGGCAAACGCCTACCTGGTCCTGGCCGATGCGTGCGCCCGCATGCGCAGGTATCGCGAACAGATCGAAGGGCTGGATGCCTATTTGAAGCTGGCGCCTGCGGGGCCGGTCAGCGAACGCGCCCAGGCAATCCGCGAAACGGCAATGAAAATTCTCGCCGAGTCTCAACCGCAAAACTAAACGTTCCTATGACGCGGAAAACCGCATCATTCAGGTGGACGGCACTCTCGGCACCTGCACCGCACCCACCACCGCCTGCTACGTCTACGACCCCGACGGCAACCGCGTCGAGAAAATCTCCACCACCGGCGGAGGCGGCGACCCCGCCGGAACCTGGCAATTCCTGTATGATCAGTCTGGTCGCATGATTCAGCGCTTTGACGGCACGCTTTTTCAAGGCAACATCTACGCGGGCGGCCGCCACCTCGCCGAAGACGGCGGCGGCACCAACATCAGCCACTCGGACTGGCTCGGTACCGAGCGCGTGCGCGTCTCTTACCAGAACAATTCCGTGTGCGAAACCATCGCCAGCCTGCCCTTCGGCGACGGCCAAACCACCACCAGCAACTGCTACCAGTCCAGCCCGCTCCACTTCACCGGCAAATTCCGCGACAGCGAATCCAACCTCGACTACTTCGGCGCCCGCTTCGACGCCTCCTCCATGGGCCGCTTTATGTCCCCCGACGACCCCTCCGACCCTGACGATGAAGGCTCCCCACAAAGCCTAAACCTATATAGTTATGTTCAGAACAACCCTACGAACGCGACTGATCCCGATGGTCACGACTGTGTTTTCCAACAGGGTAACGCCGTCAACTATCAGCTCGGCGATTGCTCGGGAGCTCCAGCGGACGCTACAAATGTCACGTATGTGCCCGGAAGCGTCGACCCGCACTCCGGCTCCTACGACCGCGAAAATGGCACCTTCTCTTTCAGCTACATGCCTTATAGCAGCAACGATCCTGTCCTTTTCCACATGGGAGGCGTCTTTCCATCACACCCCGGGAAGACGGAGTTTGAAAAGTTTGCGTCTCGTATGACCGCTGGCGCGGACCAGCTCAACGCCATTTCCTTCCAAGTCGGCCTCCAGGCCGCAACGAGTGCGGGCGGCGGCCTGTTGAGATACGGAGCCGAAGCACTCTTGGCGGCAAGGGCGGCCAGGGCAGCCGCAGCAGCAGAAGCTGTTGTCGATCTCCAGAACATCTCGAAGAAAATTGCGGGACAGATGGCTTCGCGCGGATGGACGAAACAGGTGATCATCGATACCATCAAAGAAGCACAGGAAGCAGATACCACGTATCCGGCCATAAACAAATCGACGGGTGGCCCCGCGACGGAGTTCGTGAGCCGATCCACGGGCAAATTCGTCGTCATAGACAACACCACGAAGCAAGTTATACAAGTATCGCGAGCTGGGTACCTACCCAACTATATGAAACCCTGATGAGGGATTTTGAACGCATACCGGGCGTCGCGGCTGCTGCGATTGGCAACGTGGGAGATGAACTGACTTTCCCATTCCCCGAGGTCTTGAGCGTTATTGAGCTGTGCTCAGCCAACCAGATTGCAGTCCTTGGCGTTGAAATGTTCCTTGTGAAGCCCGAAGGGCACTATGCATCTGGCTGTTCGGCCTACGAGCTCCAGGAGAAGCAGAGGTGGCCGACAGTGGATTCAGCTAACTGGCCACAGTACGCGACGTATAACAATGCTCTCGCCGGGGAGTTTGTCCGCCGGAATCCCCTTGGGGATGATCACGTTTACGTGCTGACCACTTCTTCGTGGAGAGAACTCTGCGAACTTCAGGCGAGCAAGAAGCGCTGACTTCCGGCTGATCTGATGAGGGCGTCGGCTCCTGACGCCGAGTAAACTCGGTTGCGCTGAAACCGGGGAAACCGGGGGAAACCGGGGAAACCGGGGGAAACCGGGGGACGAAACCGGGAAACCGGGGGACAGACGGGACGTTTTCTTGATTTGCCGAACTGAGTTTGCCTTTCCGCGCAACCCACAGCATCCACACAACTTATTTGACTATCCGAAGAGCTTGCCCCAAGCTTTCGAAAAGGTCTCCAAGCTCTAGCATCCAAACCACTTATTTTCTGCTTGACAAACAGTACTGATAGTGTATCATGGTGGTTGCGCGGGCACGCTTTTCGTGCCCGTTGTACCATGCCCGCCCGCCCCGCGGTACGTCTAACTCCCCGCGAGCAGCTCCCTGCCTTCTCTCAATCTCCTCTTAAGTCCTTTAGATTCCGCTCTTACGTCCGTGACGCCTCTAAGTTCTTTAGAATCCGCTCTTACGAAAAACAGGGGGGTGTCGTGCCTAGTTTTTTCCCAATTTGGAACTGCCCGTCCCCCTGCTCTCCTAGCTCAATGAGAAAAAAGCAGGGTCATGCGGAGACGATGGAAACCATGCCGAGGGCGGGGAGAGCCAGCGCGGCATCTCCTGTAATTTTGACCTGGGCACGAACGGATTCGCGATCGATGCCCTTGGTGAAAATGCGCCAGGCAATTTCCTGCGGAATGGCGGCATCCGAGACGATTGGACCTTGCGGCTGCCCGGCGAGCTGCCAATCTTGAGACGCGCGGAGCAAATTCCAGGCACCGCCGCAGTCGCCCGTCACTGTGATTCGCACGACGGTTCCCGGCTTTGCTGGAACATTGCGATAGGTAAATGGCAAGGCGCGCAGGAAGCAGTCCAAAACAGGAAAATAGAGTTCCGGCGTCAGGATGCCGGGGCGTGCGGATCCCAGAGGGTCAACAGCGAGGCGCATCTGCTGCTGATGATGCCACCGTTCGGTGTATTCGCGCGCGGTGTCAAACCAGTTGGCGGATTTTTCTTCGCCCGCCCAACTCACACCGTAAGGCGCCAGGGCGTGGGGATCGCGGGAAGCGTGGTATTCGGCGAGCGCTTTCGTGGCGAGTTCCATCAAGGAAATCAAGACAGGCGGGCTCAAGCGGCGGTAGACGGCGACGCCTTCGGCGTTCAGGCGATCGATGTAAGCGGCGAGCGCAGCTGGCGAATCAATGTTCGGGGCAGGCGGAAAGTAGCTGTCGCGGGCAATGGAAATGCCGCGCAGCGCCGTGTCCAAAAGGTGAGCCGCAACATCCTTCACTTTCCACTTTGGCGAAACCGTTTGCTTTTCCCAATCCTCAGGAGAAAGGTCGCGCAGCAGTTCCAGGAGCAAGCCGTCGACCTTCGGGAAAAGATGGGCTGTGAGAATCGGCTTCAAAGCCTCCATTGGATGGGGTTTGACGGACGCCATGGGGAGAAATCGTCGCATCTCTTGGCACGTTCTGCAAACAGTTGGAAAGGGCGCACCGACGCACTGGGTGATTTCTTGCCAGACAAAATCGCAGAGGGCCACTAGGGGTTTGGGGCGCAGCTTGCTTCGCCCCTGCATGGCATTTCGGCAACGTGAGAACGGTTTGAGTGAATTGGGCTGACCGAGGCTATTCAGCTGCCACCCCTGTGGACCCGCAGCAACCTTTTCGGCCGCGCAGTGTTAGATTTGGTAGACGCCCGCTCTAACCCGATGGGGTAAAAGGATTTAAGTTTGTTAGGAGAGCGAGGCGGAGAGAAGGGAATCAGGAGATGCGATACCTAAGAATAGCAGCGTTACTCGGGATTGGCCTCTTTTGCGCGTCAATGGCACACGCGCAAGGCGTGTACGTGGGGGTAGGCCCTGGGTACATTGGCGCGGCGCCAGTTTGCCCCTATGGATATTATGGCTATTACCCGTACGCGTGCGCGCCGTACGGCTACTACGGCCCTGACTGGTTTGTCGGCGGCGTGTTCATCGGCGCCGGCCCGTGGTTCCATGGATATTGGGGAGGCCGCGGTTACTGGGGTCGTGGCTACTATGGACGCGGTTATTACGGCGGCCGCGGATACTACGGAGGTCGTGGCTATTATGGTGGCCGCGGCTTTGTCGGACGCGGGCCTGGATTTGGCGGGCGCGGAGGCTTCGCCGGCGGCGGGTTCCATGGCAGTAACGGCTTCCATGGTGGAGGCGGATTCCACGGAGGCGGCGGGTTCCACGGTAATGGTGGTTTCCATGGCGGCGGTGGATTTCACGGTGGAGGCGGTGGCCACGGAGGTGGGCACCGATAATTCCCGCAGATTCTGGAACTGAAATTGAGAGCGGCTGGCGGTCGAATCCGCCAGCCGTTTTTCTTTTTAGAGATGACGCAGCAACAGGAGAGCTAAACGCGAACAGGTTCGTCCGCGGGCTGCGGGAAGTGCTGGGAAAACCAGAAAGAGTACGGAGTCGCGCCGTACTTCTGGTAATGCTCCATGCGCTCGCGGCCTTCGGTGACGGTGGGAATGTGCCCCGCCGGAATCCACCAGAGGCAGTAGATGGGTTTGTCCATTTTCTCGAACCACTTGGCGCGATCGCGCAAAACGCGGGCGTGATCGGACCGGTAAACGTAGTTGCGCAGAGACTCGAGCGATTCCCACACGGACATGTTGAGAAGGATGGAAGTGTCGCGCGGGTCGTAGAGGATGTCCGTGGCGTTGCCGGAGGCGGACTGCAGGCGCCAGACGAAGCCGGGCGCATTGTCCGCGAGGGCGTTAATGGGATCGAGTTGAGCGACGAATTCGGCGATTTGAGGATTGTCGATGGGCGCGAGGAGCCTGCCGATGTTGATTTGCGCCAGATGATAGTTCAAGGTGGTTCTCCCAATCCAACAAAGAGACGCGTCAGAAGTTGAAACGGTAGCCGAGAATCGTTTTAAAGATCAGGTGATCGGTGGAACGGGTCATGCCCACGCCAAGGCCGAAGTTGACCTCCCAGTTCGGGGAAAGATTAAGGTCGATGGCAGGGAAAAGTTGATGCTGCTGCTGGCCAATGGGGAGAAAATCCGTGGCTGGACCAACGGCGCCATAGTACTCGAAACCGCCGGTGACTTTTTTGGTGAAGTCGTAGCTGAATTTGAAATCGGGGGAAAAGACGACTCCTTGATGGACCGTGTCCCCGTGAAACGAGCGGTCAAAAGCCGGATTGAAAGAGAGATACCAGGGACCAATCTGTTTGTCGATGATGGGGCGTATTTCCCAGGTCCACGTGTCGGTGGAGAACTGGCGGCGCTGATAGCCGATTTCATTGGAAAGACTGAGGCCGACAGGCCAATTCCATTTTTTCGGGATGCGCACGCGGGGACGGATGTGATCGCCGACCCACTGGATACCCTGCCCGCTTTTTTCCGAGGTAAAAATGTAGAACCCGGTCTCGAACCAGTCGGTGAACCCGCGCGTGATTTCAATCGTTTCATGCAACTGGTGATTCGTTGGGAGAACACCGTCTTGAGGAGTTTTCGAGCCTTCAAAGGTGAAATTGCTGTGGAGTTCGACCATGGTGTGGTGAGGCTCGACGGTCTCATATTCGTAGACTTGAATCTCGTAGTTGTCCTGGCCGCGAGCGGGATTGCACAGCCCCGCACAGGAGAGCACGAAGAATCCGCAAACTGCCGCAGCACGCAGTCCCATGCTCCTCCCTTCAAAGCTCTCTAGGGTATCCCAAGCTCCCCGACCGGCAAAAAGCAATAGATGCAGGAATCAGGCGTGGGGGTGCGTCTTGTCGTACGTCTCCATCAACTGGCGGATAGAGGCGTGTGTGTACTTCTGCGTAGTGGAAAGCGATTGATGGCCGAGTAGTTCCTGGATGGCGCGAAGGTCGGCCCCATCCGCAAGTAGGTGAGTGGCAAACGCATGACGGAGCGAGTGGGGATGCAGATCCCAATTCACGTTGATCAGGCGAACGTATTTCTTGACGATGCGGCCAACCGAGCGCTGGGTGAGGCGCCCGCCGGCATAGTTGAGAAAAACGGGCTGGCCGTGGGGATCGGACTGAATGTTTGATTTCTGTGATTGTCGCAGAAGCTGCTCGCGGAGCGGCCAATACTTTTCCAGTGCTTCTTGCGCCTTCGTGCCGTAGGGGACGATGCGCTCCTTGTTGCCCTTTCCGCGGACGCGGAGGATGCGTTCTTTTTGATCGATGTCGACAAGATTCAACCCGGTCAATTCGCTGACGCGGAGTCCGGCAGCGTAAAGCAGCTCAAGCAAGGCGCGATCGCGCCGGAGAAAGAGACTATCCTCCATCGCGGCCGAGGCCACCGAGCCGGCTCGCTGTTTTGCAGAGGCGCGCCTGCGGAAAGGCCGCTCACTCACCGTGGGAAGCGAGGCCGGTTCCGAGAGCTGATTCAAAAATGCGCTCATCTCTTCCGCGGAAAGAACCGACGGAAGGCGCTTCGGCAACTTGGGAGTGGGAATGAGCCGGGCGGGATTTTCCGGCAAGTAGCCCTCGCGGACGCAATGTTTAAAGAAAGAACGAAGAGCGGCAATTTTCCGGGCAATGGACGTCTTTTCCAGGCCGTGATCGTGGAGATGAGCCACGAATTCCCGAATCATCCCGTGTTTTACCTCGCTGAGGGCCGGAGGATTGGCGCCGGGCGGCGAAAGATAAGCGAGGAATTGTTCGAGGTCTTTGCCGTAATTCAAGACGGTATGCGGCGAGGAATTCTTCACCATACGAAGGTATTGAAGGAATTTCTCGATGGTCTCTTTCATGCGCGAGAGCAGCTCCAGGGTAAGGGCCCACGAACAGTATAGGCGGACACGACCCTGCGCATAGCGGAATCATGGCCATGTTTTTTTAGATGCAATGGATTCAGGACTTGGCGGCCACGGGGACGGGAGCTTCTTCCGGTTGGGTTTTCGCGGGAGTTTCGACGACGGGCATTTCCCAGTCGCAGCCTTCCTTCAAGCAGGTGCGAACGGCGCCGGTTTTGGTGCGCTTCTCGACGATAAATGGGGCGCCGCACTTGGGGCAAGGTTCGGCGATGGGCATGTGCGGGGTGGTGAAGTCGCAATCGGGGTAGCGCGAGCAGCCGTAGAAAATGCGGGCGCGGCCGCCTCTTCCAGCGCTGCCACGGCGCACGAATTCGCCTTCGTGGCACTTGGGGCATTTGATGCCCATGGTGATGGGCCGCGTGTATTTGCACTTGGGATAGCCAGAGCAGCCGATGAATTCGCCAAAGCGGCCGTGCTTTTTTACCAGGCCGTTGCCGCAGGTAGGGCACTTTTCGTCGAGCGGCTCATCGGGCTGATGGGCGACGCGCGTGCCCTGGACCAGACGCCGAGTTGTTTTGCAATCGGGATAACCCGTACACGCGAGGAAAGTACCAAAGCGGCCGCGCTTGATGGCCATTTCCTTGCCGCAATTGTCGCAATAGTGGACCTTGTTTTCGTCGCCGTTGTCCTGCCCTGGGAGCGCAAGGTCCTCGATGAAATCGCAATCGGGATAGCGGGAGCAGCCGAGGAAGAAGCCGTGGCGGCTGATGCGCTCAAGCAGTTCACCTTGGCCGCACTTTTCGCATTTCCTGCCGGTAGGAATGCCGGCTTTATACGAGAGCATTTCGTCGTCGGCCTTGTCGAGATCGATGACGAATTTTTCCCAGAACTCCTTGACCGAGTCCCGCCACGCAAGCTTGCCTTCTTCAATTTCGTCGAGCTCTTCTTCCATGCGAGCGGTGAATTTGAGGTCGAAAATGTCCTCGAAGCTTTTCACCAGAAGCTTGCAAACGCGCTCGCCGAGCATGGTAGGCGAAAAACGGCCCTGATCTTTGGTGACGTATTCGCGCTCGACCAGCGTGGAGATGATGGAAGCATACGTTGAGGGGCGGCCGATGCCGTCCTCTTCCAGCTCTTTCACCAGCGTCGCATCGTTGTAGCGCGGCGGCGGCTCGGTGAAGTGCTGTTCGGGACGAATCTTGTCCAAACGCAACGTCTGCCCCTCGGCCACCTGCGGCAGCGCGCGACCTTCGCCTTCGTCGTCCTTTTCGTCTTCTTCGCGGTCCGCCAGCGAAGCGGGCAACTGATAGACGCGGAGATAGCCATCGAACTTCTGCACCGAGCCGCTGGCGCGAAAAGTGTATTCGCCGGCGCGAATGTCGATGGTGGTCTGATCGAGAATCGCGGGAAGCATCTGCGAAGCCACGAAGCGCTGCCAGATCAACTGGTAGAGCTTGAAGAGATCGTCGTCCAAATACTTGCGCACATCCTCGGGAGCGCGCGTGACGTCAGTTGGCCGGACGGCTTCGTGCGCTTCCTGCGCGTCTTTTTTGGACTTGTAGAAATTGGGCCGCTCGGGCAGATAGTCCGGCCCAAAGCGTTGGGGAATCAGCTCGCGCACCTGGGCCAGCGCGTCGTTCGAGACGTGGACGGAATCCGTGCGCATGTAAGTGATCAGCGCGACCAGTCCTTCATCGCCCAGCTCCACGCCTTCGTAAAGCTTTTGCGCCAGCGACATGGTGCGTTTGGCGGTGTAGCGCAGCCGGTTGTAGGCGGCTTGCTGCAGCTTGGAGGTCGTAAACGGCGGCGGCGGGTTGCGCTTCTTTTCTTTTTGCGTGACGGAAGCGACTTGCCACTTCTCTTTGCTGACCGCGGCGACAATCCTGTCCGCCGTTTCCTGATTCTTTACCTCGACATCTTCATCTTTGTGCTTGATGAGCTTGGCTTCGAAAAGGGGAGGCTGGCCCGCATCCAGCATCGCATGGATAGTCCAGTATTCCTGGGGAACGAAGGCGCGGATTTCTTCTTCACGCTCGACGATCAGGCGCAGCGCTACAGTTTGTACGCGTCCGGCGGAAAGCCCCCGGCGAACCTTGTTCCAGAGGATCGGAGAAATCTTGTATCCGACCAGGCGGTCAAGGACGCGGCGGGCCTGCTGGGCTTCAACGAGATCCGTGTCGATCGCGCGCGGATGCTCAAAGGCCGCACGAATGGCCTTGGGGGTGATTTCGTTGAAGGTGACGCGAAAGATCTTTTTCGGGTCGGCCGGGGGAATATCGGTTGCCAATTTTTCGTCGTTGGCAGCGCGCTTGGCAGCTTTGGAGTTCGCCGTTTCCCTCTCCTCGGCAGCTTTGCCGTTCTGCTTGCCCGGGGGTTCGGCTTCCACGAAGCGGCTCGGTTTGGAAAGCACCATAGCCAGGTGCGCGGAAATGGCTTCTCCTTCGCGATCCGGGTCCGGCGCCAGGTACACGGCATCCGCGTTGTGGGCGGCTTTCCTCAGGTCATGAATGACCTTGCCTTTGCCGGAAATAATCTGCAGGGTGGGCTCGAAAATCTTGTCGTCGTTTATGGAAATCAGCTTCCTGTTGTTCTTTTCCTGAGCCTTGGCCGCTTTCTTCGCGCCTTTTTTCTTCCTTGCCTTCTTTTTCCCCGAAGGATCCTCGCCGGGCAGGCGAATGCCAATCGTTTTCGTCGGCAGGTCCATGACGTGGCCAATGGACGCCTTGACGGTGTAATTCCGTCCCAAATATTTGTTAATCGTCTTCGCCTTGGCAGGCGATTCGACAATGACAAGCGAACGAGCCATGTTGCCTTTGTAACCCCGTAATCTGTCCTGGGAAGGGCGGAACGAGGGGCCTGTGTCCTTCTCGCTACCTTTTGCGACTCTCTCCCGTGGGCGGCCGGGCGTAACATCTGATGCTTCCCAAGCCCGCCAGGGTGCTTTTCCCGATAAAACAGCCGCCTCGCGGCGGCCGATTCCGTGCCTATTTCCCTCTACAGCAAGACTTTACAAAACTGCTTGCCCGGCAGTTGCCGGACGATCCCTTTCATCTCCAGGTTAAAAAGCGTAGCCAGAACTTCGGAAGAGTTCAAGCCGGAGCGTTCCACGATGTCGTCTATGTGTATCGGCTGCTCGGCGCTGAGCAATTCGTACAGCTTTTTCTCCGAGCCGTTCAGCGCGGCACCAGCCAGAAGATTTCGTTGTTCGGCCTCCGGCTGCTCGGCCTGGACCAGAGCCGCACGCACCGGAGTCGGCAGCTCTTCTATCACATCTTCGGCGCAGGTGACGAGCTTCGCGCCCTGCTTGATGAGCTGGTTGGGAGCGAAGCTGACCGGCTGCGTCACGTTCCCGGGTACGCCGAACACTTCCCGGCCAAATTCCATGGCCAGCCGCGCGGTGATGAGCGAGCCGCTGTACTGTGCGCCCTCGACCACAACGACGCCCAAAGGCAAACCCGCGACAATGCGGTTGCGTACCGGAAAATTCTCCGGCGCCGGATGGGTGCGCAGGGGTAACTCGCCGATGATGGCGCCGCGCTCGAGGACTTGTTCGTAAAGCTTCTTGTTTTCCTTCGGGTAGCAGACGTCGATGCCGGTGCCAAGCACGCCGATGGCGCGGCCGTGCGCTTCCATCGCGCCCTTGTGGCCGATGGCGTCAATGCCGCGCGCCATGCCGCTGACAACGACCAGGCCGCGGACCGCCAGTTCGCGCCCCAGCCGCTGCGCCATTTGCGTGCCGTAGAGCGTTGGCTTCCGCGTGCCTACAATGCTGATCGTGGGCAGATTCAGAACTTGCGGATCGCCGCGCGCGTACAGCAAAACCGGCGGATCGTAAATTTGCAGCAAGTTCTGCGGGTACTCCGGCTCGGTCCAGTTCAGCAGCGAACAGCAGGGAATCTTCTGAATCCCCGCCAGCTCTTTCTCGGCGCGCGAGAACGCTTTTTTCTCCACCAGCGCCTGAGCGGGCTCGGATGGAAGCTGGCAAGCTTCAAGCTGGGCCAGCGAAGCACGGAAGACACCCTCCGGTGAGCCGAACTCACGCAACAAGCGCGCGCATAAGCGCGAGGCGAGGCCCGGAGTAAGCGTAAGCGCTAGCCAGGAGAGGGAGCCGTCGAGCTGCATGGCCCGCCCAGCCTATGCGTATAGTAACCTACCTGTCAAGTCGACAGCTATAAACTAAGAAAACTAGAGAACTAGAGGAAACTTTCCGGTAGACGATTGCTGCCCACGGTTGTGGGCTACTTCCTTCCGACGAAGCGGACGCGCAGGGTGGAGGCTCGCCCCTGGCCGCCGGAAAACGCGCCATAGCATCCCGAGGTTATGGTGCTGGTGCAAGCGGGAGCATCGACGTTGTTCACGACGGTATTGGGATTCTGGCGGCCCAGAATGTTCACCGATTCAACGCGCACGGCCCATAAGTAGCCGCGCAGCGCAAATTTTCGTTCGAGGCCCAGGTTGAGACTCGCGTAAGCGGGGAAGCGCAGGGAATTTGGCACGCTAGCCAACTGCTGCTGCAGATTGACCGCAGTGAAGGGATAGCCAGTCCGGTATTCGAAGAAATAGCTCAACTGCGTGCTCCAAATATGGGTCGGAAACCATCCCCAAGATAGAAAACGGTTGGGCGCATCCCACGCCAACGGGGCGGATTGCTGCGGCGCGTAGAAGATGGAGCCGAGAGAGGGATTCAAGACTTCATTGGAATGCGCGCGCGATCGAGTGTAGGCACCGAACAGTTCCATGCTGTCGGAGAAAACGTGGCGCACAGATAGAGTGGCCGAGCGATAGCGATCTTTGCGGTGGTCCTGCAAAAGAAAAATGCCTCCGGGCTGGGCCGGCTGCTGGTCGACAAAAGCAAAGCCGTGATAGCCATTGCGCGCGAGGAGATCGAGGCTAACGAGAGTTTTGCGGGTAAATTTCTGCTGCCAACCCGCGCTGGAAATGGTGAAGCGAGGCTGGTGCAAGCCGCCCGCAGGAAGCACGAACCGGCTCACGACCGGTCCCGGAGGAAGCACGTTGCCGGTGGGGCCGTAGAACGTGTCGACTTGCTGCTGATCGAACACCTGAGCAATCAGGGAAAGATTGAGCGGCGCGTTATAGATGCCCCAGCCCGCTGACAGCTTCGAGCGGTCGTCCCCGAAAGGAAGAAAGTTGGCCGAAAGCCGTGGCTCCATCATGTAGCTTTGCGTAAAACGGTCCCAATCTGTGCGCAAACCCGGCTGCAGGACAAAGCGTTTGGAGAGCGACCAGGTGTCCTGGGCATATCCACCGGCCTGAGTGTTCGAGAGGGCCGGGTTTGCCGTACCGGTAAAAGTCGTTTGCCTGACCAAGCAGCCCGGCGTAGTCGGAGAAGCGCAGGGAGAAGGATTCACTACGTTGGGAGGAACATAGTTGAGCGCATCAATCACGCTGCGCTGGGCCGATTGCGTATAGCGCAATCCTGCGACGTTGAACCCCACCGCAAATTGATGAGTTCCGAGAAACCGGTGTGACACTGCGGTCACGCCGCCGACCGCTTGCAAACGGCGGCCGCGGTCATGCAGGTGCTGAAAATAATTTCCGGTGGTGCCGTTAATGAGCAGGACGAATGGTTGTGTTCCCTCAGGAATGTATTCGAGAGTGCCGTCATCGGCGGCAATGCCCAACTCGACCAGCGTGTTATGGAAGGAGATTTGATCCTTCAGGGAAACGAAACCGCGGCGCTGCTCCGCGGTTACCGTCGTCGATTGGGGGTCCAGAGCATCCAAACCGAGATAGTCATCGTGGGCGCGGTTGTAGAGAAAACTCGCGTGCAAGATGTGTTTTGGCGTGAGGTTGTATTGCAAGCGCAAGAGATTGTCTCCCGCCCACTCCTCGGAAGTGTTGGCGCCGGAGGGAAGCCCTTGGACCACGGCAAAAGTGTGCTCGACGCTGATGGCGTCAGAAAACCAGAGGTGTCCTTTCTCGATGGGCCCGGAAAAGGTGAACTGTGGGTACCAGTTCCCAAGGTGCACGCCTTCCTGAACGTTGATGCCGGGAAACGGGTTGGTGGTCCCGAACCGCCAGCGGTCGTCCCCGTCGGGAGTTTCCAGGCTCAGGATACTTGCGCCCGAATGTGCATACCCTGCGCCGATGCTTCCCGTCTGGATTTCCGCGTTGCGCGTGGCGTAGACGGTGAAACGGGACGTCAGTGCGCCACTGGCCGGATCGCCAATTTCAAATCCATCGAGCAGGTATTGCGTATCGGCGGACCGAGCGCCAGCCACGTGCAAGTTGTCACGATTGTCTTGAACGATCTCGGGCAAGGCGACCAGACTCTGTTGAAGGATGTGAACGTTGGGTACGGGAATATCGCGAATGTCGCGGGCGCCAAGCGACGAGCGCTGCGTGGTGTCCTGGGTATCAATTTGATTGGATGGCGCGGTGACTTGCACTTGTTCGCGAATTTCCTGCTCATGGTTCAAGATCAGGGAAATTTCATTGGCGCCTGTATGCAAGGTGAACGCCTGACCGGCAAGCAGAAAAAAGCCTTCTTTGCGCACTTCCGCTTTGTAATCGCCAGGAGAAAGATTGTGTAGAGAGAAATGCCCCGTGCCGTCGGTCTCGGCTTGATAGGTGTGACCGGCGGCATCTTGGAGTTTGACCTGCGCGGCCGCGACGGGAACGCCGGTCTCGTCCAATACGACGCCCTTGCAATCAGCGGTATCCGCGGCTTGAACACGAACCAGCGCCAACATGGCGAGACACAGCAACACCCCCGCGAAAAGACAGGCAAACCTCATCCGGCACCTTCTGGGCTGGACCTCAGAAACTAAACTACATTTTGCGCGCATTGGTTTCCACTGTTTATCAGGCCACGCATAGATCGATGGACTCCGCACGCGCTGGGATGCCTCGAGATTCGCCATTTTAATTATCGCTGTGCGTCAGCATTCGCCGCTGCCAAGGCGAGACGAGAATTCAACCACATGGTATTCTCTCTATTGGCACCAGCCAACAGATCCAACTCAGCCACTGCGACATGGCTTTCCCAACCTCGTCAGGTCGCTCCGCTGACCAACCGAGGAGCCCGATATGGGCGCCCCACAGCAACTTCCGCTGAAAACAGTCTTTGCGTGCATGACGGCTTTTTGCCTAATGGCCGCGGCATGCAACAGCGGATCCGGCTCAGGGAGCGGGCCGGGGAATCTGAATCTCACCCTGTCCTCTTCCATGGCGATGGCTCCGCAGGACGGCACAACGGCTCAAATCACCGCCACTGTAACAGGAAACTCAGGAGCCGTGACGGTGTCGGTGAACGGAGTCCCTCAAGGCACGACGGCAACGGTTGTTCAGCCGAGTGGAAATGCAGCCGCCACAATCACGCTGAAGAGCAACGCGAATACCGCCGCGGGTACTTACCCACTCAAAGTAACGGCGACGGACAGCACTTCGACGGTCAGTCAGGGTCTTGCTCTAGTGGTGGCGGTTGCCGCAGCAGTGAGCGGCACAGTGGACCAGACACAAGGAGTTAAAGGAAAGCTGCAGCAGTTTATGTCCACGTCGTTTCAGCCAGCCGAGTGGGACGATCAGTTTTTCATCCATTTCCCCGACGTGACTCCGCTGACGACGCTCGGCCCCCAGCACATCCGCATCCAGGCCGTTTCGCAAGCCGTTCCGCTAAGAACGATTTCGAATCCGCCACAAGCAAGCGATTGGGATTTCACAATCCTGGATGAAGTCGTGAAGCCCATTCTGAGCGCGGCGGATCACAGCCCGGAATTTCAGATTGCTGTCGCGCCAAATATTCCGGGACTCGTCGACAGCAACGGCCACTTGATCGTGAACTCCGCAAATCTGACCACATTTTCGACTTACTGCGCGAACCTAGTGAAGTACTACAACAAGGGAGGGTTTACCTGGGGCGGAACGCTCTTCAAATCCGCGAGCGCCTACCCGATTATCTGGTGGGGCATCTTCAACGAGTACAACATCAACGGCCTGACTGCGGCCCAATATGGGCAGCTCTACAACGCTGTGGTTCCTGCCATGCTGGCGGTTGATCCGACGATCAAGTTTTCCGCGCTGGAATTTGCCGATTTCGGGCTTGGCACAGGCGATCAGGGAGATCCTGAACTGTTTCTGCCCACTTTTGTCGCAGCACAAAGCGCGGGTGGAGCGAACGTGCAAGTAAACATCGTTTCCACACATTTCTATTCGTCGTGCAATCAAAAGGACACGGACGTGATGCTCTTTGAAACGGTCCCCGAATTCGTTGGAAACGTGAACTATTTTTACCAGGAATTGCAACTGCGCTCGGACCTTGCCAACGTTCCCGTGTGGGTCACAGAGAATAACGTCAACGCGGATTATGCCAACGACCAAGGAAACAGCACCTGTAATCCATCACAGAAATTTGTTCCTGATCAACGGGGCACCAGCGCGTTTTTCGCTGCGTGGCGTCCGTATGTTTTTTCACAATTGGGGAAAGCGGGCAACCAGGCTCTTTATCACTGGGACTATGACGCCGACGTGCAGTACGGCGAAGTGGATTACAACACCGGCAACAAATATTTGAGCTATTGCGTGGATTACTGGCTCGGCCAGTTGTATCCGCAAACTCCGGCCGCACCGGACATCCTCGACCTAACTGTCACCGAGAGCGCTACGGTGGAGACCCTCGCCACCAAGAACAGCGATGGGTCGGTGTTAGTGATGGTGATAGATCGAGCGGTTCTTTCGTCTACTGACAACAACGGCACCGGCGATGCCCGCACGGTCATCGTCGACATTTCTGCGTTTGGCAATTTCTCCTCCGCATCTCAGTTGAATATTGGTGCCGCGACCAACGTCACCAATGGCCCGCAGCCTAGCTCCATTACCATGGCGCCGAAACTGACGGTCACTCTGCCGGGTTATGGCGTGAGCTTTCTTCTCCTAAAGCCTTAGCAACGTGTGGAACAGACCCTGGTTGCACCGCCCTGACTCTGCCATTCCGGGCGCAGCAAGGAATTTACTTTTGTAGGTCTTCAAGGAAGACGTGAAGAAAGCTCAACATCCCGGCTGCGCGGCGTCTTCGCGCAGGATCTCGTCGAGCGCCTGCACGAAAATGCTGGCGTCGGCTTGGGTGAACACGAGCGGCGGCCGAAGTTTGATTACGTTGTGATGTGGCCCGTCGGTGCCCGTCAGAATGCCGCAGTCGCGCAACCGGTTCACAACATAAGCCGCCTGGCGCGGCGCGGCTTGGCGTGTTTCCCGATCCAACACCAGATCGACGCCCAGAAACAGTCCAAATCCTCGCACATCCCCAATCAGTGGGTAGCGCTGCTGCAGCGCCTCCAACGCGCTCTTGAGATAAGTCCCGACGCGCAGCGCATTTTCCTGCAATTTTTCTTCTTCGAGCACGTCAAGCACCGCCAACCCGGCTGCGCACGCCACCGGATTCCCGCCAAACGTGCTGAAAAACTCCATCCCATTTGCGAAGGACTCGGCAATTTCTTTGGTTGTGACCACAGCGGCAAGCGGAAACGCATTTCCAATCGGTTTGCCGAGCACGACGATGTCCGGCACAACGCCCTGCGTTTCGAATCCCCAGAAGTGCGTTCCCAGGCGGCCGAATCCCACTTGCACTTCGTCGGCGATGCACACGGCGCCCGCCGCACGGACGTGTCGGTAAACTTCCGCCAAATACCCTGGCGGGAAGGCAATCTGCCCGCCAACACTTGGCAACGTTTCCGCAATATAGGCCGCGACGCTACGGCCTTCGTAGCGACTTCCGCGAAGAATTTCTGCGATCAGGCGTGCGTATTTCACGCCGGCTTCTTTGTCGCCGCGGCGGTACGGGCCGCGATAATCATCGGCCAGTGTAGCCACGTGCACCCAAGGCTTTTTACCGCGGCCGCCAGGTCCGTCGAATTTATAGGGGCTGATGTCAATGAGCGTGTTCGTGTGGCCGTGATACGCGTGTTCAAGCACGATGACGTCTTCGCGTCCGGTGTGCGCGCGAGCCAGACGCAGCGCCAACTCGTTCGCTTCGCTCCCGCTATTCACAAAAAAACACACTCGCAGCGGTTCAGGAAGCTTTTGCGTGAGCCGTTCGGCGTAGCGATTCACGTTGTCGTGCAAATAGCGCGTGTTCGTATTGAGCAGTTCAAGCTGTTCTTGCGCCGCGCGAACCACGCGCGGATGGCTATGCCCCACCAGCGGCACGTTGTTGTATACGTCGAGATAAGCGCGGCCCGTCTCGTCATACAAGTATTGCATCCAGCCGCGGACAATTTTCAGGGGATGCTCGTACGAAATACTGAGGTTTTTTCCAAGAAGCGCGCGGCGCTTTTCCAGCGTCTCTCCGAAACTCATTTCTCTTGCAGGAAAGCGCTCGGCTGGAATCCCTAGCAGAAGATTCGGATCCGGCGAAAGGCTCTTCCACACTTCGCGCTGCGACGCGTACGCGACTCCAGGAAAATCGGTGCCAAGCTCCAGCAAATCCAAAATGATTTGAAAATGCAGGTGCGGCGTCCAGCCGCCGTTTTCGGATGCGGTCCCCACTTGCGCAAATTCTTCCCCGCGCTTAACACGCTGTCCCACCTTCACACCGCGAAGACTTTCCCTCGTCAGATGCCCATACAATGTGAAAAATTCTTCGCCGCCCTCCGCCTCATGCCGCAATATCACCACTGGCCCATAATCCAGCGGCGCAACATTATCCGACGCTACGTGCACTACGCCTTCCAGCGGCGCGCGCAGCACTGTTCCCGGCTCTACGAACAAATCCGTCCCGAGATGAATCGTGCGGCGTTCGTCGATGGGGTTCTGGCTTGCACCAAACAAAGGCGACGTGTACACCAGCCGCGCTTCGTCGTAGCGTCCCACACCGAAAACTGCTCCCGTGCTCTTCATTTCGCCGAAGATTTTTTCCGTCGCCGCGGAGACCGTCGCCGCTCGCGGATCCGCACCAAGAAACGTGCTCCCCACGCTCAAATCAAAAACGCAGCATGGCGCTGTTCGCACATGCGTCTCAAGTATCGAGCTAGCTGACTTCGCATTCTCCTTCAGCCAGCGAACCGTCTTTTCTGCTTTTGGAAATGCCGAGAGGCCACACGCCGCCCGCAAAGTGTAATGCGCAAATCGCGGATGAATTTTCGCGAGCCGCTCCAACCCTTCCCACGCGGGCGCTTCGCTCACCGTCACATACGCATCCCCCGGCCTCACTTTCTTGCGATGCGCGGAATTCGTCACGCTCACCGCCAGCCGCGCCACCATCAAAGGAAAAACCACAGCCAACTCGTCTTCTTTCAGCGGAAACACGCCGTGATATCCAGCAACCACTTCCGCCGCTGCCTTCAGTGGCTCGCTTTTTCCCAACATCGCGTACGCCGCCGCAATGGCCGTTTCCGAAACCGTCAGCCCATGGTGCATATCGCCAAAATCGATTACGCCTGCAACTTTCCGCGGCTGCGGCCACGGCTCGCTCACCAGCACGTTGTAGTCGTTCGCGTCACCGTAAATCACGCTGCGCCGCAAGCGCGGCAACCGCGGCACGACTTCCTGTTCGTACAGCGCCACAAACCTTTCCACCAGCGCACGCCGTTCCGCACCTTCGATCTCCGAAACAAACTCTTTGATCCACCCCGCGCGCGCCGAATCCCATTTCAATTCCCGATGCGCCGCCGGATGCTCGAACGATTCCAGCGCGGCGTCCATCTCGCCCAAGAATCGCCCCAAATCGCGCAGCAACTCCGGCTCATGCGGCCGCACCTCCGCGAGCACGGCTCCCTTCACGTAGCTCAGCAGCCATACCAGCCGCTTCGCACCGTCTCCGCCCTTAATCTCTGTGAAAAGTTCGCCGTTCCGTGCAGGAACAACTCTCGGCAACGGCAACTGTGGCGCGCGCTCCGCCAAATGCACCAGCGCCTTGCACTGCAAATCGATGAATGACCGCTCCCGCGCCGGATGCATGACCTTCAGCACAAATGCGCGGCCGTCCGCAGCCCTCAAATGAAAATTGTCGTCGTATTCGCCCGGCAGTGCCCGTGCGGCAGCTTCGAGCCCATAAATTTCCCGAGCCAGGCGAATCGCTTCGGCTTCCGTGGTAGGTTTTTCGACGCGCGCTTCCAGCAGCATGCGCCAAATCTTATCTGCAAGGGGCGGACGGCGTCTATCTCGCCGCCTGCCTTCATCGTCCAGCGGTCACCGTCACCGCTTCACATCTCCTCGCGCTCGCGCGAGTCCCGCACCGAAAGCGGCCCATTCACTGTCGAAAGCCGCAGCACCGCGGGCGACGAGCCATACTCAATCCTCCGGTGCTCGTCGTCCCAGGTCTTGCGCGCATTTTCGCAAATGCTCGCTTTGCAACTCATCGGGGTGTGGTTGCTCGTCTCCAGCAGAAATCCCGATTGGAAGCCGCTGGGCACCGTCAAAGTCACCGGGCCGTTTTGCGCATCCGCCGACAACCCCGCGCCGTTCCAGCTCGTTCCCTTCACATCCACATTGATGGGTCCATTCTCCGTGCGCACGCTGATATTTCCGCTGCTGCCCTCGACGCTGATGGGCCCATTCACGGCGTTGACGTTGGCCTCGCCCGAAAAATTTCTCAGGCTGATGGGCCCGTTCTGCGCATGGGCGGTCAGTTTCCCGTCGAGGTCGTATACGGAAATGGGACCGTTCTTCGTCTCCAGCTCGATGACCGCGGATCTCGGCGCGCGAATCAGCAAAAAGACCGTCCAGCCATCTTCGCCGCCGGGGCCATGGGTCGAGACCGTGCCGTTTTCGATCGACATCGTAATTTGCGAGAGCACTCCCTCCGCGTCGCTCCCCGGAGCGGCCGCTTTGCACGCCGTCACGGAATAGCCGCCGTCATCCCAGCCAACCACCTGCGTCCCGCCGTTGGTGTGTGGACGGACTTTCAACACCGCAGCTTCCGCCTTGCTGACAGTGCGCTCTTCCGAACGCACCACAGCATCCTGATGGTCAAATTGGATGTGCAGATCGGAACAATCAGCCATGGGATGCCGGTGGCCTCCCGAAATGCTCACAGAATGGTGGCTCGAGTTCGCTCGCACGCTGGTAAGAACCGTGCCGAACAACACCGCGGCGAAAGTCAGGCAAAGAAGGCTTCGAGTACGCATGGCTCCTCCTCGCAGCTATAGACGACACCCGAGGCCCATTGGTCACGCTGGGTCCATGCAAAAAATCAGTTCTGCCAGTCCCAATCCTCATCCGTTCCAATGGGCGGACCATCCGGCGGCTCCGCGGGCACCGTCAGGTCCATTTTCTTCGGATCTTTCTCAAACTGCTCGATTTGCCGCGAAGCAAAGGCTACGTGTGCCCGGTCGGAGATGGCGTGCTGCCCCGCTAGCCCCGCGGCTAGCCAGACATCCAGTTCATGAAGCTCTAAAGTCGCGATCGCCCGCACCTCGTCGCTCGCTCGCTCATTCGCCGCCAGCCCCATCAAGTCATAAAGCACCGTATCGTCCACCACATTGGCGATTTGTTCGTTGTAGCCACCCCCATGCGGCGCTTTCCACGTTGCCGTCAACACGCCATCCAGCACCTCCAGCAGCCCGGGATTCTGCGAATCCCGCGCATGAAACTCCACCAGCCGCGCCGCCCGCTCGGGATTAAACAAAAACTGCAGCGTATGCTGCGCCGCCGCTTCCGCGGGCGCCAGCGCGTCAAACGCTGGGCTCGTCCGAATCTTGAAGTGCTCCCGCCCGCGCTCGTAATCCGGCGGCCTGGGCGGAATCATCTTTAGCAGCGATTCCGGCAGCGCCAGCGCCTCTGGCTTCAGTGTCCCCAGCACCGCCGCCAGCGCTCGCCGCTGCTCCGCCGGCGCGACGATTTGCGTCGGCGTCTGCCCGTCGCCCCGCAGCGCAAACGTATAATCCATGCCTCCCACCAGCTTGCTCGCCGCCTCCACCTGATACCGGTGCAACAGGTACAGCGGCACAAGCACGTCTTCCATCGTCGCCAGCGGCGCGCCCTCGCGAATGTTGTTCTCCCCAAACCGCTTCAGCGCCGCCGCCCGCACTTGCATCAGCCGGTTCAATTCATCCACCGCGTTCGCGCCCGAATCCCACAAATGCGCCAGGCTGCTCGAGGAGCCTGCCGGCCGCGCATCCTGATCCGTCAAGAACCGCAGCCCGCGCCCGAACGCATCACTTAAAATCTTGTTCAGCGCCGCATGCTCATCCGTCCCTGCCGGAAAATCCTGATACCCGTACGCAATCGACACTTTGTCCCACTCGCCGATCCCTTTCGCGTACGCGTCCGACAAATCCGGCGTCCCATCTGCCGCCAGCTTGATGGTCGGCGGCGGATAATCCATCACCGACGACCGGTTCACCGTGCTCGCCGTGTAATTGTGCTCCAGCCCCAGCGTGTGTCCCACCTCGTGCGCCGCCAGTTGCCGCAGCCGCGCTAGCGCCATCTCCTGCATCTTCGGCGAAACAGGCTTGCCCTTTTCGTAGGGCGCCAGCAGCGCTTCCGCAATCAAGTAATCCTGCCGCACGCGCAGCGACCCCAGCGTGGCGTGCCCCTTGATAATTTCTCCCGTCCGCGGGTCAGTAACCGCCGCACCATACGACCATCCTCGCGTCGCGCGGTGCACCCACTGAATCACGTTGTAGCGCAAATCCATCAGGTCCGCGCCCTCGGGCAGCAACTCCACGCGAAACGCGTTCTTGTATCCCGCTGCCTCAAACGCCTGGTTCCACCATCGCGCCCCTTCCAGCAGCGCCGAGCGGATCGGCTCCGGCGCGCCCCGGTCCAGGTAATACACGATTGGCTGCACCGGCTCGCTCACCGCCGCTTTCGGATCTTTCTTCTCCAGTCGGTGCCGCGCAATGAACCGCTTCACAATCGGCTCGCTGATGGGCGTCGCGTAATCCATGTAGCGGATGCCGAAAAAGCTCGCCCGCGGATCGTACGCGCGCGGCTTGTATCCCGGCGGCGGCAATTGCACGAACGAATGATGCTCGCGCACCGTAATCGCTTCCGGCGTCGGCGTCACGTCACGCACCCAATTCCCCGGCTCGTCTCCCGCGAACGTCAGCGTCGCTTCCACTTCCGTGTTCAGCGGAAAATTCTTTGTTTGTGGCAGGTAAATCACGCACCGCGACCCGTCCAAGCGATACGCGCCCTGTTTGGTGCGCTTCAGCGTCTCTGGAACGCCGTGATCGTCACGCAGAAAAAAATCCGTCGCATCCACCAGCGCGTGATCCTGGGTTTCCGCCGCTACCGTGAATCCCCACAGCACCGACTCCGCGAACGAATCGTGCACCGCCCTCCGCTCATCCGCATCGTTGCTCACCGCCCGGTAATCCCAATTCTCATGAATCAGCAGCACTTTCGGCCCGCTGCGCTCGAACCGCACAATCCGCGTCGCTCCCAGTTGCCCGCGGTCCAGCCCAATGTCGTTCGACCCCACCCCCGCAGGCAGCCCGCTCTGGTACAAGAACTCGCTGTTCCACCTGTCAATTTCCAGCCACAGCTTCCCCTGCTTCGCGTCCCAATACAGGTTGAAGTACCCGGGCATCTTCTCCATCCCCGCCGTCTTCTCCCCTATCGTCGCCGTTGCCTTTTCAACCGTGGCGGTCTGCATGTTCGCCGCCCCCACCTCTGCCTTTCCTTGCGCCTCCGTCCGCGGTTGTAGGGGCCGGTCTTCAGACCGGCCCTTTTCCGCGTAAACGCCGGCGAATACCACCGCCAGCAAAGCCACGAAAACTCGCATCGTGTTCTTCCCCATGGTTCCTTCCTCCCTTTGCGCCGAATGGTTTTACACCAGAACCCGCCAGTTCGCGAACTTTCTTCGGGTGTGTAGCGCCGCCCTTCAGGGCCGCATCTTTTTTCGGAGTGCGGCAGCCCAGCTGCCGCTTTCTACGGATTGCACAACATGTAGGCGGGTGTCTTAGGTTTCGGGTTTTGAAACCTGGGTCTTGGTTCCACTATTTTCCAATTTCCCTTTTCCAATTTCCGCTTCAACGTACCTTTTGCGGCATCGGGACCCCGCAAATTCATGGTTCAGGCGCGCCGCTCTTCGCAAAATGGAATGCAGAGCCTATATGCGGCTGCGCCCATTCGTCTTGCTTTGCTTCCCGCTGGGACTCCTGGTCCTCGCCTGCTTCGCGTGTCGAAACTCTTCCTCGCAATCCCAGCCACAATCCTTACCGCTCATCACCAAGGAACCCGTCGTCTTCACAAACCACTCGTTCGACCCGGCTTCCCCGCCCCCCGACATGCCGCCTTTGTCCCCAGGAGAAAGCGCCGAGTGCGATTCCGATTTTCGGTCCCATGCCAGCCTCCTCTGGCGGCCGGGGCGAACCGACGCCACGCACGCGACCGTCACCATCACCCAGGTCAGGATGACCCTCCAACTCCGCATCAACACCTGGGTTCCTGCCGGCGCATCCCAGCATTTGATCGAGCATGAGGACGGCCATCGCCAAATCTCGGAATCCTATTACCAGACCGCCGACAAACTGGCCGCGCAAATCGCTGCGGACTACATCGGCCGCCAGGTCGAAGTCACCGGCGCGGATCTCAATGCCGAGTCCGAGAAGATGGTCCAACAAATGGCCAAAGCGATCACCGACGAATACAACCGGCAATTGGACCCCAGCCCGGCGCAATTGCTCTACGATTCCATCACCGACCACGCCCGCAATGACGTCGCCGCCAAGGATGCCGTCGCCCACGCCCTCAAGAACGTGGCCATCGAAGCCCCCCGTGATCAGAACGCCAGGCCTTCCCCGTGAAGTTCCTTCTACTCATTTGGTCTTCACAGTAAATTCGCGCCCACCCTTACAACCTGTGTTAAATAGCTAACGTCTAACTAGCGTGACGGGCCTGTTTTTTTGGATGGGTTCGTCAGACGCATATGCCCGGCCACTGCTTGGACTTTCCAGACACCGCGGTCGTGGCTTATCTCCTCGCATCACAGTCCTGGTACCAAGTCTCATGTCCTTCGTTTTCTATCACTTCCAAACTGCCCAATTTGCAACTCCTTTCTTTTCATAACGATCCACACTGCCCCCCACCCCCCTCCCCTTTACCACTCTTCTCTGTGCCCTCTGTGCATCTGAACTCTGTGATCTCTGTGTTGAGAAATCCCTTGCCCCATCACCTAAGCAGACTCAATGCGGCGCTGCTCATATTCTCTTTCTCTGGCTCCTCGTCTAACTTTTCAACCTTCGACTCTTCGACCTCTTCCGCAGTCAATGATTTCAAATCTTTCGTCGTTGCCGAATCCTTCCAAGTTTCAGCAACTTCGCATGAATACAAAATGCCCTGCTATACTGGCTCTTCTTCAATGAGCACTCGCATCGTGACCAAACTTCGCATCTCCATCGTGCAGTACCTGAACACCGCGCCGCTCGTCTGGGGCTTCACCAGCGGCCCCCTCCAGGGCAAGTACGACCTTTCCTTCACCGTGCCCTCGCAATGCGCCGAAGACCTGCGTGCCGCTCGCGCCGACGTCGCCATCATCCCCGCCATCGAATATCAGCGCATCCCCGGCCTCGCCATCCTCCCCGACATGGCCATCGCCTCGAAGAATCAGGTCCGCAGCCTGCTCATCGTTTCCAAAAAGCCCATAGAGCAGGTAAAAACCTTCGCGCTCGACCGCAGCTCCCGCAGCACCCAGGCGCTCACCCGCATTCTCTGCGCCGAAAAGTGGCGCATCGCGCCGCAATTCTTCGAGGCGCTTCCCGATCTTCCCGAAATGCTCCAGCAAGCCGACGCCGCCTTGCTCATCGGCGATCCCGCCCTTCGCGTCTCCGTCGGCATTGAAAAAGACAGTTGGCCCGGCGCAGCCGGGCAAACCATCTGCCAGTCCGCAACCCTTGGCATGACGAATTCCGAATTGCTCTACATTTATGACGTGGTTGGCGAATGGCGCGCTCTCACCGGACTGCCAGCGGTGCTCGCGGTCTGGGCCTGCCGCCGCGAACTCGCCACCGCCGAAGTCACTGCAGATTTCATTGCCTCGCGCGATTTCGGCCTTTCGCGTCTCGCCGAAATCAGTTACGAAGCCGCTCACGATTTGGAATTGCCCCAGCGCGCGCTCGAATCCTATCTGCGCAACAACATCGACTTCTCGCTCGACGCCGAAAATCGCCGCGGCCTGGAGCTCTATTTCGAGCACGCCGCAAAGCTCGGCCTCACCCCGGCAACGAAACCGATTGAGTGGGCCGCGCCGCGCTCCGAAGCCGTGAAGTTGTAAGGAACCAATGATGTCATCAAACCGTTTTGTGCGTGTCATCCTGAGCGCAGCGAAGGATCTCAACGAAGACACGGCCCGGGCGATTAGATCGGTTGAGATTCTTCGGCGATCCTCATCGGATCACCTCAGAATGACAGCGTTCTCGCTAGGTCTATGACATCGAGAGCACCTAAGGAAATGTCGTGCCACTGACCAAACAACAAGCCCTCGACATGCTCGAATCCGATGACCTCATCGGCATCGGCATGGCCGCGCACCAGACGCGCCTCAAGAAAAACGATCCCCGCGTCGTCACCTACCAGATCGACCGCAACATCAACTACACCAATTTCTGCACGGAATATTGTTCCTTTTGCGCGTTCTACCGCCCGATCGGCGCGAAAGACGGCTACATCCTTCCCTTCGAGGAAATCTACCAGAAGATTGACGAAATGCTCGAGCTCGGCGGAACGGGCATACTTCTTCAGGGCGGCTTGCATCCCGATTTGCAAATCGGCTACTACGAAAATCTGTTGCGGTCGCTCAAATCGCGCTATCCGCAAGTTCATCTGCACTGCTTTTCGGCGCCGGAGATTCTGTGCATCGCGGAAGTATCGGAAATCACGATTCGCGAGACCATTCAGCGCTTGATGGACGCGGGCTTGCAATCCATTCCCGGCGGCGGCGCGGAAATTCTCGACGATGAAATTCGCGCGAAAATCGCCCGGCTCAAGTGCACCAGCGACGACTGGGAAGAAGTCCACCGCGTCGCGCATTCTCTCGGACTGCGCACCACGGCCACCATGATGTTCGGCTGCGGCGAAGAATTGCGCCACCGCGTGAATCATCTCGACCGCATTCGCCGGATTCAGGAAGATACCGGCGGCTTCACCGCCTTCATTCCCTGGATGTTCGCCGCGGAAAACACCGCGCTCGGCAAAAAAGTCCAGGAAACCACTGCCGTCGATTATCTGAAAACGCTGGCCGTCAGCCGCCTCTATCTCGACAACATCGATCACATCCAGTCGAGTTGGCTCACTCCCGGAATCAAAGTCTGTCAAATAGGTTTGCAGTTTGGCGCCGACGACGTCGGCAGCATCCTCATCGAAGAAAATGTGGTCTTTGCCGCCGGAGTAAAAAACCGCACCAACGAAGGCGAGCTGCGCCGCATCATTTCCGACGCAGGCTTCATCCCCGCCCAGCGCGACACCCTCTACCGCAGCTACGCCCTGAAATAGAGTTGGGAGTTCGTCGAAGGATGCCTTCGCTTGCCATTCTGAACACAGCAAAGAATCTCTCTTGTCGCTGCGACAAACAGTCGAGAGAAACTCAAGGTTTCTGGATCGGAAAAATCGAAACGTGGACGACGGTGCCATCGGGCAAGCCCACGTCTTCGAGAAGATAGAGAATACCGCCGCGGTAGCGCGCGGCGATTTTCCGCGGGCCCGAATTTTGAGCCGGAGTCGCTTTCGATTCGCCGGCAGCGGGCTTCGCAGGCTTGCCCTCGGTTTCGTCTAGCGCTTCGTTGACCAGCGCGTCGGCTTCGCGGTTCTGTTCGCGGTACACGTGCTCGATGCGGAACGACTCGAAGCCTTGCGACATTTTGCGTGCTCGTTCGTAGAGCGGTTGCAGGTCCGCGCTCTTCACTTTGTAGAGGCCGCGCATCTGCTTGACGAGCAGCTCGGAGTCGCTTTCGACGCGCAGCGCGCGAACGCCGTGCGATTGTGCATAATCCATCGCCGCGATCAGGCCGTAGTATTCCGCAACGTTGTTGGTCGAACGCCCGATGTACTTCTTCAGTTTTGCGGCGATTTCGCCGCGCGCATCGCGAATCACCACTCCATACGCGGCCGGGCCGGGATTGCCCCGCGAGCCGCCGTCAATGTTCGCGCGGTGCGCCGCAGCGGCAGCCGGCTTCGGCTCGGCAGCTGCTTCGCCGAAGAGGCTCTTTCCTTTGGGAGGTGACGGGCGGCGCGGCATCAGTGGGTTGGCGCCGTGGACGCAGCGTTCGCGGAGCCGTTCGCGGATTTGGCGTAGGGAATCGGCTCCAGCGTGTACAGAATCAAGCCGCAGCTTTCGCAGCGGTACACTTCTTCGCTGGTTTCCGAGCGCAAATCCTGCACCGTGTGCGGCAGGACGCGCAAACCGCACCCGCGGCACTGATCGTCGCGGACCAGGGCCATGGCGATGCCGTTGTGGCGTTTGGCGATGCGCGAATACAGGTCGCGCATTTCTTCCGAAACCGGCGCGATGATTTTTTCGCGCTCCGCCGTAGACGCATCGAGCTGCTTCTTTTTTTCCGCGCTTTGCGCCTCGATGGCTTTGCGCTCCGCCGCGAGGGCTTGCTCGGCTTCTTTCAGGCGAGATTCGGCGATCTTCAGGCGGCGCTCGGCGTCTTCGGCGCTGACCATCACTTCGAGCTGGCGGTCTTCAGCTTTCGCCACTTCGGCTTCGGCATTCGCGATTTCGTGCTGGAGCGCGCGGTAGGCGTCGTTGGTTTTCACGGCGCCGCTTTGATCGCGATATTTCTTCGCGCGGTCTCTCCATTCCTGCGCTTCAAACTCGAATTTCTTGCGCTGCGAAACGATTTGCGCGAGGGCATCCTTTGCCGCGGCTACTTCCGTCCGCGCGCCTGCTAGTTTCGAGTCGGCATCCCGGATGCGCTTGGGGAGCGATTCCAGCTCCGTACGAAGCGCAGCGATCTGGCTATCGACGCGCTGCAGTTCGACCAGATGAGGAATAGCAGGATGCATGGGGAAGCGATTCTATCACATTGGACCGGCGGCTCTTGTAGGGAGCGAGCCTCAGGATAGAATGCGTGGGACTTGCGTTCGGAAGATTAGAATTCGCCGTTTCTAGGAGGAGTGGCATGCCACACGTGCAAATAACTTGGGTCGAAGGGCGCACACCGGAACAAAAGCGAAAGATCGCGGAGCGCGTCACGGCGGTGCTCATCGAGGATGGCAAGGCGAAGCGGGAGAACATTCACGTGTCGTTTCATGACGTGCCGGCGACGAATTACGCCGAAGCAGGAGTGCTGGTTGCGGACCAGAAGCGCACGCCGTGAGGTCGCAGAACACACCGGAACAGAAAGGCGGGAGTCCCGAACAACTGTTGGGACTCCCGCCTTGAAGCTGACACTCGCCTGGTGGTCCTTACGCGCGGGCGTCGCGGTGAATAAGTCTCCAGTCGAGGAAATAGCCGATGCCCACGGCCAGCGGAATAATGCCGAAGGCCGCGGCGGTCCAAATGTCCCGGTCCGCCTGAATTTGTGCAATCAAACCAAACGTCAAGATGTAGCCAATCGCGCCGCTGACCAAAAGGATGCCCGCGCGACGGGAACGCGCCGCCTGATTCAATTCGGGCTCCATGGGGATGTTCACGCCACGCGCAATGGCCGCGAGCCGCTCTTCGCTGCGCAGCTTGCGAACCCGGTAATACGTGTAGAGGATGCCCAGGGGAATGCCCAAAGACATGATGACTGCCACCAATCCGATGATATCTCCGCCCATACCACACTCCTTCAAATTGTTCATGCACCTCTGGGGGCGCATTCGTTGTAGGAACCGCTTGCACTGGAAGATACGCGGGGGCGTCGCGGAAAGTTCCGGGGATTTCAGGGGTTGAACTTGACGGGCTCAGCGGCTCTGAAACAAGGCGAGGGGAATCGCGTTGCCCTGGGCGAGGTTTCCGGCGTCGTTGACGTGCAGATGGTCTCCGCTGTCGTAAGCGGGCAGCAGTTGCGCAGGATGGTCCGGGTCGCGCACAGCCTGGTCGAAATCGATCACGCCATCGAATTCGCCGCTCGTGCGGATCCAGGCATTAAGTTCCTGGCGGACTTTGTCGTTCTCAGGAGTGTAAAAGCGGTCAAAGAAAGGGCTACGAAAGATGGCATGCTCGAAGGGTGGGATGGTCGTGCCGATGATTCGGATTCCCTTTTTGTGTGCCCGCGCAATGAGCCGCCGATAGCCGGATATGAGGCTCGGAGAATTCACGGCCTCGGTGGCTGGTATGAACGAGCCCGGGAAAAGGATGTCATTGGCGCCGAGAGCAAGGATGACGTACTTGACGCCGGATTGAGCAAGTACGTCGCGTTCGAAACGAACTATGCCCGATTGGCCCAGGGCTGGGCCCAACTGCGCAAAAACGGCTCCAAGCGGAGGTGGGCCCCCTGCCTGCCGCGGACTGTCGGTGTCGCTCAGCAGGCGGTTGCCGATGATGCCTTCATTCAGGACACCCAGTTCCGCCGCCGGGCCGCCTGCTTTTTGCAGCAGTTCCGCAAGGATATCGGGCCAGCGCTTGTTGGCGTCCTGAGTGGAACCGTCTCCATCGGTTAGCGAAGAGCCAAGGGCTACGATGGTTGCTCCGCGAGGCGAAGCCGCGACGTCCAGTCCCGTAAGGAAGGGCCAGGAATCGATAGTTTTGGAGACTGGAAATTTCTCCGATGCAGTGGAGTCGCCAGACTCGGCGGAGGCGTAATTTGTCTGCAATGCCAAAATGTGCATGGTTGTGGCAGCGGTGGTCTCAGGAAGAAAAAGGCTGATGGCCAGATCCGAGAGCGCAGGCACTTCCAAATCGACCGGATCGCTGATCGCCATGGAGCGGGCAGGGATTGTCGTGGACCTGTTTGCGGCAAACGTCAGAGTCCGGTCGGAGGCAGGATCAATGTCCGCGCCTGACAAACGGCGGGCAATGTGCGCGGCGCCGATAACCAACGGCTGGTTACCAAACGTGTTCGAGATTTTGATCCTGACTTTCGACCCACCAGCGCTGGTGTGGACGATGAGGCGCAGGGTTTGACCGTGAAAGGTCTGAGAGCGCCCCGGCACGGATGACTGTGCGGCGGTGGCCCAAGTGCCAATCCAATGCTGGCTCTTCCGGCTGTTGCCGGCACCCAAAGCGCGCGGCAAATGGGCCGAGAGCAAAAGCGCGAGGGCGGCCACGAGGAGCGCCCAACCGCAGGTCCGACGGGCCCGATAGCTATTTCCCGCGTGGTTCTTCATCGCCCGCCTCCTTGCGCTCTAATAGTCAGTTGACTGACTTACAGGATAGCCCCGAGAAGAGAGTTTCGTCAACGCTCGAAGTTGGGTTGACCCGCCTCTCGCGTCTTTGTACCATGTGAGTCAGTCAACTGACTCTTGGACGAGCAAATGACAAAAGGGAAAGCCGACAGCCGGTTGCGGCTGCTCCTGGCGGCCACAAACGTGACTCATCGCCTGGGCTACGGCAACGCCGCGCTTGCGGACATCGCCAAAGAAGCCCGGGTTCCCCTGGGCAACGTCTACTACTATTTCAAAACGAAGGACGAGATGGGCGGAGCCATCATCGACTTGCGGGTTTCGCGATTCCGGAAGCTGCTCGAAGAGCTGGACAAGGCAGGTTCTCCGAAGGAACGGCTGTGCGCGTTCGTTCAGATCAAGATCAAAAATCGCCAAGAGCTGGCGCGGGACGGGTGCCCCGTGGGGACATTGTGCTCGGAACTGCAAAAGCATGGCGGTTCGGTGGCGAAGAAGTCGAGGGTCTTGTTTGCGGCGGCACTGGAGTGGATGGAGACGCAGTTTCAGGCCCTTGGGAAAGGGGAGGATTCACGGGAACTCGCCGTGCACCTTTTGTCCGCGACACAGGGGGTATCGGTGCTGGCTCATACGTTTCACGACCCCAGCCTGATTGAGATGGAGGCGGCGCGACTCACGGAGTGGATTCGCACCCTCTGAATGACGTCTGGCGTCGCGCTATAATGCCCTCGCTATTGCCATGAACAAACAGCATTTCTTTTTCAAGTTAATTCCGCCCCGCCCAACCTTCCTGCAGGACATAACCGACGAAGAGAAAGTCTTGATGAACGAACACGGCGCCTATTTCCAGGAGCAGTTTGACGCGGGCAAGCTTCTTCTCTACGGCCCAGTGATGGCGCCTGGGGGAGCTTTCGGTGTGGGGATCCTGGAAGTCGCA
>Ga0187780_10000394_pt1 | contig 33235 bp, 29 predicted proteins | sample 1015_Q2_SP10_20__FD_132429 | JGI IMG/M metagenome (GOLD analysis project Ga0187780, IMG submission 132429) | Tropical peat soil microbial communities from peatlands in Department of Meta, Colombia - 1015_Q2_SP10_20_MG | ecosystem: Environmental > Terrestrial > Soil > Wetlands > Peat | place...
CGCAACCGGGGCGTGGACGCCACCCGGAACCGCGCCACCGGCTGCCCCGCCGGGGTGAACCGCAATTCCGGGTCATCGACAAGATTCCCCGCGATCGTGATCTGAGTGTCGCCTGCTGCCATCAGCAGAACTCCTCACCTGAGTCTTCATATGGTCCGCTTCCCGGTCCCACCCCCATATCGTGCCCCAGGCCACTGACATTTTCGGCCAGTCTGGCCGGCGGGCCGTCCGGTGCCGCCTGCCGCCTGATGAAGTACCGTCGATCGCGTGTTGCTCACCACCGCGGGTGCCGTGGTGCTGCTGATCGACCTGCAGCAACGGCTCATGCCCGTCATCCACGACCACGAGACCGTGGTGGCCCGGGCCGTTCGGCTCGCGGAGGCGGCGCGGCTCCTGGATGTGCCGGTCTGCGCGACCGAGCAGAACCCGGCTGGCCTCGGCCCGACGGTGCCGCCGCTCGCGGCTTACCCGCAGGTCGTCCTGGCCAAGACGACGTTCTCGGCAGTGGAGGATCAGGGCTGGTCCGGGCTGCTGCCCGCCGGGGCCGGCGAGATTGTCGTCGCGGGGTGCGAGGCACACGTCTGCGTCCTGCAGACGGTGCTTGGCCTGCTGGCTCACGGGCGTCGTGTGGTCCTGGTGGCAGATGCGATCGGCTCACGCGATCCGGCTGACCGGGCCGCCGCGATCGAGCGGGCCAGGCAGCATGGCGCGGAGATCGTGACCTCGGAGATGGTGCTGTTCGAATGGCTGCGTGACGCGCAACACCCGAAGTTCCGTGAGGTACACAAGCTGCTCAAGTGAGCTGGCTCAGACCCACCGGCGCGGCCCGGCCCGGCTGTCGCCGCTGGTGCGCTGGCCACGGAGCGGGCACCGGCAACGACCCGCGGCGGGCGGGCGGCGGATGGCCGGACTGAGACTGTAACGCGCAGACTCGGGCGGGGACTGAGGGTACGCAAGCCCATCACCCGCATGAGGAGAAGATCATGACACTCTCGAATCGCCCCGGCGCGCCGGGCGGCCAGCGGGCCGCGGCACCGGGTGCCGCGGCCCTCGCGCGCGCGGCAGCCGGGCCGGCCAGCATGCTGCGCTCGCGGGCCCGCCGCAGGCTGGGCGCGGTCCTGCTCGCCTTCCCGGCCGCGGCGGCCGTGGCCCTGACCGTACCCGCGCCGGCTTCCGCCTCAACCGGAGCGTCCCCGGTCGTCGGGCACGTGTACGTCAATGACAACACGGCCGGAACCAACACGATCGGGGCGTTTGACCGGCACGCGGACGGGAGCCTGACTCCCGAGGCCGGATCCCCGTTCGCCGCCGGCGGGGCCGGGACCGGATCCGGGCTGGCCTCGCAGGGCGCGCTGCAGGTCTCGGCCGACGGCCGGTTCCTGATCGCCGTCGACGCCGGCAGCAGCCAGCTCTCGGTGCTGCGGATCTGGCCCGCCGGCTCACTCAGCCTGGTACCCGGCGGGGTCGTCTCCTCCGGCGGTACCTTGCCTGACAGCATCGCGGTCCACGGCAACCTGGTGTACGTGGCAAACTCCGGGGCCGGCCACAGCAACTACACTGGCTTCCGGCTCGGCTGGGGCGGCCGCCTCAACCCGATCCCCGGATCAACCGTCGCGCTGGCCGCCAACGCCGCGCCCGGCGACGTGCTGTTCAACGGCACTGGTACCAAGCTGGTCGGCACCGAAGTGGAAACCTCCCAGATCGACAGCTTCACCGTCGGCTTGGACGGGCGGCTGACCGCCGCCCCGGGATCGCCGTTCCCGGCGCAGGGCCTGGGCCCGTTCGGCAGCGAGTTCCGGCCGACCGATCCTGGCCAGCTGTTCGTGTCCAACGCCCACAACACCGCCGCCGACAGCGGCACCGTCTCGGCGTTCACCGACTCGCCGGACGGCACGCTGTCGCCGATCGCGACCCCCCCGTTCGCGGATGACCAGATGGCCCCGTGCTGGGTGGAGATCACCCATGACGGCCAGTTCCTGTTCACCGTGAACACCGCCTCCGGCACGATCTCCCGCTTCCAGATCGCCCCCGACGGCGTACTGACCCTGCTGGGCAGCACCCCCGTCGGCCAGACGGGCGGAGTCGGCGCCGTCGACGCCCGCCTCAGCCCAGGCGGCCGGTTCCTGTATGTCGATGAGAGCAGGATCGGCAAGGTCGGCGCGTTCGCCGTCAGCGGCGGCAACCTGACCGAGCTGGCCACCTCCCCGACCTCGCTGCCCGCCGGCGCCACGCCCGCAGGCATCGTGGTCAACTAGCCCCTCACCAGCAGACGCCGGGCCGGGAGCCCTGCCCGGCCCGGCGGTCTCTGACTCACCGGAACCCACGGCCGCTCCGGCAGCCACCGGCCGCCGGTGTATCAGGCCCCACGCCGTCTCCTCCGTCTGGGTGAGCGGCGGGGTGCCTGGCCGCTCGCGGGGGCTGGCCCGTTCCCATGCGGCGATGGCCACGTCCGTCCCCGAGCGATGCCGCCACCGTGCACCCGATTCCGGGCTGCGGGTCGCCTGCCCAGGTGACCAGCGGTGTGACCGTTGCCTTCGGTCACGGGGAAAGAGGAGATCAGTATGCGGGCAGTCATCGTGGGGGCAGGGCCGACCGGGCTGTACACGGCGATCGCACTGGCGCGGCGGGGGCACGACGTCGAGGTGATCGACCGCGATCCGGGGCCGAACGGCGACCAGTGGTGGGACCGCAGGGGCGTGATGCAGTTCCATCACCCGCACTTTTTCCGCCGGCAGGTCGCGGACGCGCTGCTCGCCGAGATGCCCGAGGTGTGGTACGGCCTGCTGGCGGCCGGAGCGGAGCAGGCGACGCTGCCCGGTCAGCCCGGCGTGCTGGCCGGGCTGTTCTGCCGCCGCCTCACCTTCGAGCGGGTCCTGCGGTCGGCCGCCGAAGCCGAGCCCGCAGTGACGCTGCGCACCGGTCACGCCGAGGCAGTATCGGCCGAGCGGGGACGCGCGACCGGGGTCAGGGTGGATGGCCGTCGGGTGGAGGCCGATCTGGTCATCGACGCCGGCGGCCGGGCCGGGCGGCTCACGCAGGCGCTGCGGGAGCCGGCCGAAGGCGGCGACTGCGGGATCGCCTACGTGTCGCGGCAGTATCAGCGGCGGCCAGGCGCCCCGGACGGGCCGATCAACGTGCCGTTCGGGGTCATCGTGACCTACCCCGGCTACCTGGCGGCCGTGCTGATCCACGACAACCGGATCCTGTCCGCCCTGATCGTCCGGTCCAGCGCGGACCGCCAGCTCGCGGCGCTGCGAAACCCGGCCGCGTTCGAGGCCGCCGCCCGGGCGATCCCGGCCCTGGCGGCGTGGACTGAGCCGGGGCAAGCCCGGCCGGTCACTCCCGTCCTGCCGGGCGGGCGCCTGCACAACAGCTACCGGGGTCAGCTGGACGACGCTGGCCAGGTCGCGCTGGACGGGCTGATCTATGCCGGAGACGCGGTCTGCGCCACCAACCCGGCGGCCGGGCGGGGCGTGGCCACCTCGCTGCTGCAGGCCCGACGGCTGATCAGCCTGCTGGAGGAGTACGGGCGCGATTTCACGTCCTGCTCGCTGGCGTTCGATCACTGGTGCGCCCGCAACATCAAGCCCTGGTTCTACGATCACGTACGCTGCGACGCGGACCTGATCCGGCGCTGGTCGGGCCAGGACGTTGACCTCACCCGGCCTCTCCCGTCGGACCTGATCATGGCGGCGGCCGAGGCCCACCCTGGGATGATCAACGTCGTCGGGCCCTACCAGGCCATGCTCGCCCTGCCCGACAGCCTCGACGCCGTCCAGGCCCGGGCCCGGCAGATCTACGCGAGCGGCTGGCGCCCGCCCGTACCCGCCGGCCCGACCCGGGATGAACTGGCCGAGCTGGTCACGGCGGCGGCCGGCTCCGCTAGCGAGCGCAGAGTTGACGCGGCGATGCCCGCCACGGCGGTTCCCGGCCACGGACACCAGCCCGCGAGACGAGCGGAGCGGAACGACCAGGCGACACCGCGTTACGCGGCTCGAAGCTAGGCGCATGGGCCGGGATCCGCGGGCGCGGCCCGGCCGGGCGCTCCCGGGGCCGGCTACCGCGAATTGCGTCTTGGCGGCGTCCGCCGCGGCTGGAATGCTGGTGCCAGGTGTCCATGGTGCGCAGCGCCGCGCTCGGCGCGGGAGGGAGGGCGCAGTGCCCGGGCAGATTCCGGCCGGCGAGATCCATCATCTGCGGCTCACTGTGACCGACGTGCAGCGCAGCCGTGAGTTCTATACCAGCCTGCTCGGCTTCCAGGTCGTGGTCGAATCGCCGCCCCCGGGCGACCCGGCCGCGGACCAGGCGTTCAGCATCCTGTTCGGCGGCGTGGTCATGATCCGCGGCAACTTGCTGATGGGGCTGCGGCCGGTCGCGCCCGCGGAGGACCGTTTCGACCCGGACCGCGTGGGCCTGGACCATCTCAGCTTCGGTGTCGCCAGCCGTGCGGACCTGGAGGAGGCAGTCCGGATGTTCGATGAACACGGCGTGACACACGGCGAGATCACCCGGATGCCATCGTTCGGCATTGACGTGCTCTCCTTCGAAGACCCCGACGGCATCCAGCTGGAGCTCACCACACCGGTAGTCCCGACGCCGGACGCCCGCTGACGTGCCGGCGCACGGCTGACCGGCAGCTCATTCCGGCGCGGTGCCGGCCCGCCCACCTGTCGGTGCGGACCGGCCAGCGTGAGGCTCAGAGCAGGCGCAACTGGCGGTCACCGGCCTTGCGAGCGCGCCGCGGCGTGGCCAGGCCGAGCAGCGCCGGATCGATGGTGGCCAGGAACGGGGATCGGCCGGCCGCCTGTTCGGCGCCGTATCTGGTGCGCCGGGCCGAGCAGGTGAGCAGCAGCTTGCTGCGAGCCCTGGTCATCCCGACGAACAGCAGCCGCCGTTCTTCCGCGGCGCCGGCGGCGGTGATGGGCCCGGATCCGGGGAGCCGGAGCGGCAGCAGGCCGCTTTCGCAGCCGGCCAGGAAAACCACGTCGAACTCCAGGCCCTTGGCGCCGTGCAGGGTCAGCAGGGTGATGGCGTCGGCCCGCGGATCCAGCGCGTCCGTTTCCGCGCCGAGCGAGATCTCGGCGCGGAAACGCTCGGCGTCGGTCCCGCACCGGCGGGCGAGGGGCGTCAGCAGCTCACCCGCGGCGCGGATGTCGATCACCGTCGCGTCCGCCCGCCCGCCTGCCCATCCCCCTCCTCTGGCCGTGGCCAGAGCCCGCACGGCCGCCGTCAGCCCGGCCAGGACGCTGTCGCCGCCCAGGCCGGCGCCGTTGCCGGCGGCTCCGGCGCCGGCCTCCACCGGGATCCGGGGGCCGCCTTCCGGGCCGGCCGGGCCGAGGCGCATTTCGTGCAGGATGTCCGCGACCCCGGCCCGGCGCGCGAGCAGGTCGTGCGAGCTTTTCTGATGCGGGAACCCGGCCCGGGTCAGCGCCTGGCTGAGCGGCCCGGCCTGCGCGTCGGTGCGGTACAGCACGGCAATGTCGGAAAGCCCGAGCTTGCCATGGTCGTGCCCGTCGGCCCGGCCGCTGTCGAGGGAATGAAAGGACGCCCCGCCGAGCAGCCGGTCGACGGCCGCGGCGATCCAGGCGGCCTCGGCCTGCTCGTCCGCGGCCTCGTGGAAGGTGACCGTGCCGAGCAAGTCGCCGGGGGCCGGATCGCGCCCGGGCCTGCCCGTGACGCCGCTCGCCGGGTCCGGCCGGACCGCGATCGCGGTCCGGCCGGGAACCAACGTGGTCGGGGCTATAGCCTGCATCGCGGCGGTCACGATCGCGGGACTCGAGCGGTAGTTCCGGGTGAGCCTGATGGTGGTGGCGGCCGGGAAGTCGGCCGGGAACCTGCCGAAGATGCCGACCTCGGCGCCGCGGAAGCCGTAGATCGCCTGGTCCGGGTCCCCGATCGCGGTCAGGCCCGCGCCGTCGCCGCCGATCAGGCGGAGCAGGCGGTACTGCACCGCGTCGATGTCCTGGTATTCGTCCACGCTGATCCAGGGCCACCGGGCGCGTAGCTCGGCCGCCAGGGCCGGGTTGTCGCCGAGCAGCGCGGTCGGCATCTCGACGAGGCTGTCGAAGTCAACCAGGTCGCGGGCGGCTAGCTCCTTGCGCAGCGCCAGCTTGCCGTCCGGATCCCCGGCCAGCCCGGCGAGCAGTTTGCGGCCGTCCCGCTCCGATCCCGCCAGCTCGGTCGCGACCCCGAGCCTGGCCGCCTCGTCCGCGACCCCGAACCGCCGGGGAAGCCCGGCCGGGCCGTGGTGCTCGCGCAAGATGCGCAGCCCCAGCCCGTGAAACGTGGTCACCTCGACCTGGTCATCCCGGCCCGGGCAGAGGGCGGCCAGCCGGCCCCGCAGCTCCTCCGCGGCCCGCCGGGTGAACGTGATCGCCAGGAACTGCCCGGCGCTTCCGCCACGCTCTGCGATCTGATAGGCGATTCGGTGGGTGAGTACCCGGGTCTTGCCGCTCCCCGGTCCCGCGATGATCAGGAGCGGCCCCGCGGCGGTCGCCGCGGCCCGCTGTTCGGGATCCAGCCCGTGGAGCGCCGATCTTGTCGAGGACGGCATCTCAGCGGCCGCTGTCGCGGCTGGCTCCGCGTCACCCCGGTCGGCGGGAAGCCCGCTCCCGGCAGGAGTTACCACCGGCCGTTCGGGAAAATCATGCTTTTCCGCGGTCGGTGCCAGCAGGCTGGTGACGGCGAACAGCGCCGCCCCGCCCAGTTCACCCGGCTGGAACAGCCGGATCGTGCCGTACTCCCCGTCATAGCCCGCGTCCCTGATCACTTCGCCGCGCCGCAGCCGGGCGATGGCCTCGCTGAGCAGCGATCCGCCGGCCCGGCGGAGTTCATCGAGCGGGACCTCCCGCAAGATGCCAAGCTCTGGCCCGAGCGTGGCGACAAGCCGGCCCACTTCGCCGGCTACCTTCTTGCTCTTCGGCCCGGCAGCGAGGATTTCGCCGATGATCTCGGGCAGCTGCACCAGGCGCGTGAATCCGGCCGACCCGGGCGGCCGGAATCCCGCCGGGCGGTCGGCGAGCTCGGCCACCCGGTGCAGCACCCCGACGGTCAGCGGCTTACCGCATTCGGGACAGGTGGCATTCAGAGCACGAGTCTGCTCCGGATCGACGCGGATCCCGCATTTACGGTGCCCGTCAAGGTGATATTTACCCTCCTCGGGAAAGAACTCGATCGTGCCTTCCAGGCCGTGGCCCGTCTGCAGTGACGCCGCTATCGCGAAATAGTCCAGGCTCGTCTCAAATGTCGTCGCCTCCCGGCCGAGTATCGGCGGGGAGTGCGCGTCAGAGTTGCTGACCAGGCGATACTGATCGAGCGACGAGCAGGTCCAGTTCATCGCCGGATCCGACGACAGGCCGGTCTCGACCGCGAATATGTGCCCGGCCAGGTCGCCGTAGCATTCTTGCACCGCATCAAAGCCGGATTTGGAGCCGAGAACGGCAAACCAGGGCGTCCAGATATGCGCCGGCACCAGGAAGCAGGCCGGGTCCGCCGAAAGCGTGATCTCCAGCAGGTCACGAGAACCCAGGCCGAGGATCGGCCTGCCGTCGGAGGCCAGATTGCCGATCTTGGCCAGCGCCGCGGTGATCCGGTCCGCGGCAGCAAAGCTCGGCGCATAGATCAGGTGATGCACCTTCCTGGTCCGCTCCTCGCGGCGGTAGATGGTAGATATCTCCACGGACAGCATGAACCGGACGGTGCCGGTGCAGGACGCGGGTGAATCACGGCAGAGCCGCCGGGCCAGGTCCGGCCGGACCTGGAACAGGCCAGGCTCGGCCGGGACCAGGGTTTCTTTCAGCTCCGCCGCCCACGCCGGGTGCGTGAAGTCCCCGGTTCCGATCACCGTCAGCCCCTTGCGCCGGGCCCACCAGGACAGATGCTCGATATCACTGTCCTTGCTGCAGGCACGCGAGAATCTCGAATGAACATGCAGGTCAGCGTGGAACATGTCGCGGCGGTAACTCTCCTGGCCCGGTCCGGAACTGCTTGCCCGCGCCATCGGCGCGGCGTGTCGCGGATCTGATCTTGCCACGGCGCCATGACATTCCGGCGCAACTACCGCCAAGCAAACCCCGCGTCCGGTGACGCAGACCCGCGCGGCGGCCGCGATCGCGGGTTCGGCTGCCGCCGCGTTTGTGGTGAGCGCGGTGCGAGGCGCCGCGGCGCTTGTGGTTGCCGTCAAGGCCGTCGCGCCGGGCGGGTCACCCGGGCGACGCGTTCCCGCTGCTATAGCGGCCGGCGGCACCGGCTATCGTGGGCAGCGTGTCCGACAGATCCCCGCAGCCTGGTGCGGCCGCGCCGGGCGGCCGCTGAGACGGCAACACCGTGCCGTCTCAGCGCCTGACGCGCCCGCCCGCCAGCCGGGCCAGCACGCGCTCCGCCCGGTTCGTGGCGCTCGCCGCCCGCTGGATCCGCGACGGCAGGCGCCTGGATATGCAAGGCCTCGCCGATGAGCTCGGCGTGTCGCGGGTGACCCTGTTCCGCCGCGTCGGCAGCCGGGAGGCACTGCTCGGCAAGGCCCTGTGGGTGCTCACCGAGCGCACCCTGGAGGCAGCCGCGGCGCGGTGGGAGGCCGAGCGGCCGGAGGGCGAACTGCACACGCCGGGTACCGGCCGTCACATCAACGCCATCGTCTCGCAGTCCAAAGGCCTGCGCAGGCTGCTTGACGATGAGCCGGTCCCGGCCATGCGCGTCCTCACCGACCCGCGCGGCCAGGTGCAGACCGGGACCGTGGCCTTCGTCACCGAACTCCTGCGCCGCGACGCCGCCGAGTTCGGCCTGGTCACGATCACCGAGCCGAGAGCCCTGGCCTACGCGCTGGCCCGGCTCGGGGAATCGTTCCTGTACGCGGACGTGCTCGCCGCGCGTAAGCCCGATGTCGAAACCGCTAACCGCCTCCAGCAGGCGCTGTTCGAGGCATCGTGCCGGGAGATCGCCAGCGCGACGCCCCGTCGGGCCGGATCGGCCCTGGGCGTCGCCTGAACGGGCCAGGCGAGCAGCCGCTCGGGCCGCCCGCCCGGCTCGGATCTCCTCAGCCGGTCAGGCGGCGGCCTTGATCTTCTCCAGCTCGGCCTGGACCATGGCCTCGTGCTCGGCCTCGTCCCGGCGGGCATCGCGCGGCCGCCACCGGCCGCGCAGTATCGGGACGGACAGCAGGAAGACTATGATGCCGCCGAAGCAGATCCAGTACCAGGTCTTCCACTGGCTGGCGGTCACGGCGGCCGCGCTGGTCACCGCGGTCCCGTGCGCCTTCAGGTACGCGAAGACGCCCGGCGGGACCTTCGACAGCGCGGTCAGCTGCGGCCCGGAGGGAGCCATGGCGGTCAGCTCCGCGGAGTACGGGGCGATGGTCTTCAGCTGCGCTGAGTACGGAGCGATCGTCGTCAGGTCCGCCGCGTACGGGGCGACGGTCTTCAGCGCGGGCGCGGCCGCGATCACGCCAGCGATGGCCGCCTTGTTCGCCGAGATCGTGGTGAGGATCTGCACGCCCTTGGCACCGCCCCCGGCGGCATTGATCGCCTGGGTCAGCAGCGCGGGCGGGATGCTGGCCGGGCTCGCGTAGGTGGCCAGCTTGGCGAACAGCGCCGGGTTGGCCTGGATCACCGCGAGCTCGGGCGCGAACTTCTGCGCGTTAGCGAGCTGCGTGGCGTTGGCCTGCGCGGTAGCCAGCACGGTCGGGAGGACCTTCTGCGCGGTGGCCAGGACCGTGGGCGGGATCGACTGCGCGGTGGCCACGACCGGCGGGGGGACCTTCTGGGCGGCCGCCACGACGTTCGGGTGCGCGCTGGCGAACGCGAGTTCGCTGCTGTACGTGGTCGCGTAGGCCGACACGGTCGCGCCGTAGTCCACCAGCGGGGTGACCGAGTTGATCACTAGCGGGAGGCACAGGTACGAGACGAAGACCACGATCCGGATGATCCAGCCCCAGATGGCCAGGCCGGTGGCGATCAGCGCGGGGTTGCGGGCCTCCACGGTCTCGGTGTAGCTGGCCATCCACGGGGTGTAGGCGATGCCGAGGCCGAACGCCAGCAGCGCCAGCATGATCGCGAGCGTGTAGTAGCCGGGATGGTGGCCGGCCTGCTCCAGGTAGACCACCGTCATTACCGCGCCCAGCACACCGCCGATCACCATGAACGGCTTGCGCACCCGGAACCAGTCGGAGATGAACCCGACCGCGATCACCGCGATGACGTTGAACCCCCAGTTCCAGTTGCCCAGCCCGTTGGCGCTCTTGACCGAGAACCCGAACACGGTCGTCAGGTAGATCAGGCTGAAGCCCACGGCGGTGTAGTAGATCAGCAGCATGATCGACACGGCGATGGCGGAGATGATGATGTCGGGCTTGAGCAGCTGGCGGAACGGGTGCCGCAGCGCCGCCTCGATGTCCTCCTCAGACAGGCCCTTGGCCCTGGCCTCGATCAGCGCGCGGTCGCGCATGGTCACCATCAGCTGGTCGCGCAGCTGCGGGGATAGCTCCTTCAGCCCGATGAACGTGATCAGGAACACGACGAGCCCGGCGATGCCGCTGATGCGGTACTCGTGCGTCCAGAACCGCGGGTCGGTCACGATCGCGGGGATGGTGGCGCTGCCGACGACCGCGACGATCAGGCTGCCCACTACCGGTCCGCTGGTCCAGAAGCCCATGGCCGTGGCCCGGCCCACCTGCGGGGAGAAGTCACGGATCAGCGCGGGCGTGGCCACCAGGCAGACGCCCTCGACGAAGCTGACCACGAAGGTCTCGATGGTGAAGGCCCACTTGCTGGTCGCGGCCGGGATGACGAACGCCACGAACACCGCGGTGAACAGCAGCCCGAACACCACCATGTTGGCCCGGCCGAGCCGGTCGCCGAGTCCGGCGCCCAGCGAGCCGAACGCCCCGATCAGGGCCCCGAAGGCTACCGTCACCACGTAGAACGTGAAGCTCATGTGCAGGTTGACCAGGAACAGCGTGGACACCGAGCCGGCCACGTACAGCTCGTAGTACAGCGTGATCGTGGCCAGCACCGTGATCGCCAGGTACATCACCCTGGGCGTGGTATCCGGATAAGCGTCCAGCTGCCGGTTCCAGATCCAGGAAAGCCCTCCGGACCGGCCGGGCGCTGGCTCCGCAGTGGCTCCTGCCATCTGGTCACCCCTTACGTCAGAGCGGTTAGCACGGGCTGACGGTAAGACGCCGACGAGACCGTAACCCCAGCGCAGGTAACAGATCAACAATTTGTTTCAGCCCCACGCGTCCCGGGCCCGGCCGGGTAAGACTGCCAGAGCAGGACTCGTGCAAGGGAGCAGCGATGACCGAACAGCGGGTCACGGTGAAGATCACGGACGGAGTCGCGGATGTCCGCCTGACCCGGCCGGAGAAACGCAATGCCCTCGACGGGGCGATGTTCGCAGGCCTGGTCACGGCGGGCGAGCGGCTCAAGTCCGAACCCGGCGTCCGTGCGGTCGTGCTGTCCGGCGAGGGACCGGATTTCTGCGCCGGCCTGGACTTCGGCTGGTTCCAGGCCATGCGCGACGGCGATCGGCTCAGCGTCCAGGTCGATCTGCCCCCGGGCCACGGGCCGGCGCGGGCAGCCGGACAGCGCGCCGCGTACGTCTGGACCGAGGTCCCCGTCCCGGTCATCGCGGCCGTGACGGGGAACGCCCTGGGCGGCGGCCTGCAGATCGCGCTCGGCGCCGACATCCGCATCGTCGCGCCGGACACGAAGATGTCGGTGCTGGAGATCAGGTGGGGCCTGGTGCCTGACATGACGGGTACCCAGCTGCTACCTGAGCTCGTCGGGCGGGACGTCGCCAAGGAGCTGACCTTCTCCGGGCGCGTCGTGCGCGGCGAGGAGGCCGTGGCGCTGGGCCTGGCGACCAGGGTCGATCCTGACCCGCGCAAGGCCGCTCTCGAGCTGGCCCGTTCGGTGGCGGGCCGCAACCCTGATGCCATCCGGGCCGCGAAGCGACTCCTGGACCTGGCGGGCCGCGTGGACCTGGAGGCCGGCTTCGCCGCGGAACAGCAGGAGATCGGAGCCCTGATCGGCAGCCCGAACCAAGTCGAAGCGGTCGCCGGGGAGTTCGAGAAGCGGCCGCCCAGGTTCACCGATCCCGGCTGACCGCGCGCCGTGACGCCGCCGGCTGGTCAGCTCACCTGGTGGTGCGCCGCCAGGTGCGCCCCGAGGGCGTCGTAGCCGAAGTCGGCCGCGGGATCGCGCCACACCGAATGGGCGTGGTTCGCGTGGCGCTGGGTGTTGTCGTACTCGACGAGCAGCCGCGGGCCCTGCAGGCGGTAGTAATGCGGCTGGCCCGGGTCGGTCGGCCCGGCCCAGGCCAGGTGGACGGCGTCCAGCGTGGCGTCGTCCTGGTAGTCCTCCTGCCGTGACAGGCCTTCGGGGACGCGCCCGAGATAGGTGGCCAGCAGCGCGCGCAGCAGTTCCCGCTGCCCGGCGGTGAGTTCCCGGGCCGGCAGGCCTTTCGGGACGCTGGTCAGCGCGAGTAGCTGGCGGTCGCCGACGTCATAACCGGAGGCCAGTTCGGCGTCGGCGTCCATCTTGGCGATCCGCTCGGCGAGCCTCGGGTCGGTGAACGGCCGGCGCCACAGTTCGCGCAGGTACATCATCTGGTCGCCGTCCGCGAGGCGGGACCGGTTGCCGCCGACGATGTCCGCTGGCGCCCGGTCGAGCAGGGTGGCGCGGGCGGCCTGCCCCGGGCCGAGCGAGCGGACGAGCTCACGGGCCAGATCCTCGGCCCCGCCCAGCGGGCGCAGCTGCGCGGGACCCAGCAGGGGCGAGACCGCCGGGTCGGCGCCGAGGAAGCACGGGGTCGCCGAGCGGACGGTGCCGCCGGCGATGAGGTTGTTCAGCGACACGTGGTGGCCGCCGAACCGCCAGCCCCACGGCATCGCGCTGCCGGGCTCGCCGAACACCCGCAGATAGTAGAGGCCGGGGTCGCGGCCCCGTTCGCGGCCCCAGTCGACGGTCCAGCCCTCGGCGTGATCGAGCACGTTGTCCAGCCCGATGATAGTGGCGACCGTGACGTACCCGGCGGTGGACAGCCCGGTGGCGACAAGCTGGTGGGCCAGGCGCTGCTGAGCCGGCCGCTGGGCGCCGAGGGTCAGGCCGCCATGGTCGGTGGGAGTGTAGAACCAGCGCCGGCGCTCGGCGTCGGACGCGGCGTCCGGGCTGGGCGCGCCGCCGGTAGCCGCCGCACGCTGTGCGGGGTCGAGCGCGTCGAGCCAGGCGACCGCGGCGGTCGCCATGCGCGTCGCGACCTCCCGGGCTGCGGCGTCCCGGCTGGTGACCGCTCCGGTCGTGTTCACCTGGTCTCCTCGCTGGGGCTCCGGCCGTCGTGGCGTCGGCCAGCCCGCGTATCTCCCCAGTCTTCCCGGCCGTCCCGCTGGGCCGCCAGGACCTTCGGCACTACGACGGGAGAGCCCGCCTGGGCATGATGGCGTTTGGTGTTTTCTTCCCGTGCATGGAGGTACCCATGGCCGCCAGGCCGCATGACCTTACTGATCTGTATCTCGCGCCCGTGGTGCTCGCGGCGGATGCGCGGATCGAGGAGCTCGGCCACCTGGACAGGGACGGGCTGGCATACGAGGTCGCACTCGAGAGCGATTCACCTGGCTTCACTCGTCGCATGAGGGAAGAGGCGCTGATCAGGACGGTCACGCACCTGATTGACCGCCACGACTGGGAATTCAGCTGGGATCCGCGCGGTCTTCGCCTCACTCACGATGCGCATACGTTCGTCCTGGGCGTCCCGGCAGTGTTCCTCGAGTACCTGGAGGACAGCTCCGGGACGTGACAGCCATCGCGGTCCGGGCCGGCGCTGATCGAGAACGCGGCGTTCCGCGCTCAGGCATCGTGGCCGGCCGGGCTGGGCGGCGCGGGTCCAGCGGCACGGCCCAGCCAGCGAGCAGTTCGGGCGCCTGCTGGGACGGCGAGCCGGGCTCTGCGGCGCAGGCGACGATGGTCCGCCCAGGATCGGCCGGGATTTCCAGGGCGTCGTAGTCTAGGGTCAGGACCCCGCGAGCGGGTGGCGGAACCGCTGGATCCCGCTGCGGTAGTACCTGACGTCATGCGCGGCCCAGCGCACCCGGAACTCCTGGCTGCGCATGGATAGCTCGCCCACCGGGTCGGTCAGCGCGCGGTCATACGGGTCGCGCGGACATCCTTCCTGCTGGTCACGGTTCCAGGCTACGGAGTCCCGCGCCCGGTAAGGAGACCCTGCCAGTACCCCTGTCAGCAGGATCCCCCGCGCGTCTCGGGTCAGGGGTTCCATCGGGACCGGCCCGGCCGCTCGAGCGCGGGCAGCTGCTCAGCCCGGGACGATGACCACGCGCGGGCCGGGCTTCTCGGAGGCGGTCCAGGCCGCGCTGATGTCGGATAGCGGGAAGGTCCGGAATGGCACCTGGACCGAGCCGTCGGCGATCAGCCGGATGTAGGCCGGGATCTGGGCCTTGATATCGGCCGCGGGGACAGAGCCGGCGCCGCTGCCGGAGATCGTCAGCTTCCTGCTGCGCAGCAGCGAGGAGGGCACCGCGGCCTCGGCCCCGGCCAGCGCGCCGATCTGGACGTACTTGATGTCAGCGCGGTCTTCGCTGAGCCCCGGCGGCCGAGCGCCGCGAAGGCGGTCTCGGCCACGGGTCCCCACACGAAGTCGAGCACCAGGCCGGGTGCGTCACCGTCGAGGATCCTGGCGAGGGCGTGGGCATCGGCATCGCGGTCGCCGGTCAGGGCGAGAGTCTGCGCGCCGGTGTCGGCGGCACGGTCCAGGCCGGGCTTGCTCCGTCCGCATCCGACCACGCGGGTGGCGCCGAGCAGCCTGGCGTTCTGCACGGCGAGGGAACCGGACATCCCGGTGACGCCCAGGACCAGCACGGTGCCGAGCTGGTCGGCCTCGGCCCGGCGGGCGGTCAGCGGCAGCCAGGACGCCAGGCCGGGATTGACGCCCGCGGCCACGGCCTCAGCCGACGCCGTGGGCGGCAGCGGGAACCTCATCGCGTCGGGTGAGGCGATGCGCTCGGCCAAGGTCCCGTACGGCGGCGGGCCGGACGAGGTGAAGACCAGCGTGCCGTCGGCCGCGCGCGCCACCGCGTTCAAGCCGGGGATGACGGGGAAGGCTCCGCCGCGTCCGTAGTGGCGGCCAGCTGCCACCGACCGGGTCAGGTGATGGATGCCCGCAGCCGCCAGCTCCACGATCTGGCTGCCCGCGCCGGCCGGCGGTTCGTCGAAGTCGCCGTAGACCGGAACGGAGTCCGCCGAGTGCAGAATCGCCGCCTTCACCTCAGCCGCTCCTTAACGTTGTTAAGTGATAATGCCCAGCATGCCTTAACGCTGTTAAACTGTCAACCGTGTCAGCCGGACTGACCAAGGCAGCCATCGTGCAGGCGGCGCTCGACCTGCTGGACGAGGCGGGCATGGACGGCCTCACGGTCCGCGCGCTGGCGTCCCGGCTGGGGGTCCAGGCACCCGCGCTGTACTGGCACGTGCGCAGCAAGCAGGCTCTGCTGGACGAGATGGCCACCCAGATATGGCGGCAAATCGGCGACGTGATGGCCGGGCTGCCCGGCGACCTGCCGTGGCGCGAGCTGATGGCGATCTACGCCACGACCGTCCGCAAGGAGCTGCTCGGCCACCGCGACGGCGCCAAGGCCTTCAGCGGCACGACGCTGACCGACCCGGACGTGGTCAGGCGCCAGGAAGGCACCTTCGGCAACCTCGTCGGCCACGGGTTCACGCTGCAGGACGCCGCCCGCGGCCTGGTCCTGCTGCACGACTTCACCATCGGCTTCTGCGTCGAGGAGCAGGCGGTCACCCAGGCGGTCGCCTCCGGCGACGACCGCTACTCACCCGGCCGCCGCGCCGAGCTGATCGGCCGCGAGGCCGCGCCGCTCGCCGTCGAGGCGGGCACGGTGATCTTCGGCGACCCCGACGCCCGTTTCGCCGAACTCGTCGACCTGCTGCTGCAGACGATCGCCGGGATGCGCGCGGACCGGCCCTGAGATGGCGCGGATATTGATCACAGGGAGTCATCAAGCATGATAAGGACCGCGGGTAACTGCATGATCGGCCGGCCACCCGGCCGCCGCCCGCGGTGCCCGGCCAGGGACCGGCCCGGATCCTGGAGCTCCCGGGCGCGCGGCGTGCAAGCCGATCACCCGGCCGGCCAGCGACACGGCCGGGCTGCGCCCCGCCGGCTGGCTGCGCGGCTACGCTGCCGGGTCGTCCGGCGCTCGGCTCAGCACGATGCCGAAGTGGTCCCGGTACGCCGCCAGCAGCTGGTCGTCTGTGTCCAGTTGCTGCTCGGTCCGGGCCCCGAAGCCGGTCTGGATGAGCATCCGGCCGCTGATGGACACCCGGCCGCCCGGAGTCAGCCTGGAGCAGATCGTGCTGCGGGTGAAGTGCGACAGTGGCGAGGTCCGGTGCCACCAGCACGTCGGGACGCAGTCCGCGAGCGACCGCTCGCGCGTCTCGATCCGGTACTGAGGCAGGCCGTCCTTCAAGACGTCGATATCTCCTGCAGCGGCGGCAGCGAGCCGGAACCGGCCGGCCGGATCGTCCTGGTCATCCCTGGCCTGCAGCGACAGCGGATAATCGCTGTGACTACCGAAGCCTACATCGGCGAGCCACGGTCCACTGCCGTCGGCCGGGCGCACGATGAGCGCCAGATGATCGAACGGCGGCCCCAGGCCGGCCTCCCCGTATACCCGGGCCGCGACCCGGCTTACCTGCGCGCCGAGCGCCTCCAGCAGTAGCGCGAATGCCCCGTTGAGCTCGTAGCAGAAACCGCCGCGGCGACGGCGCACGATCTTGTCGATCAGGTCGCGCTCGTCCAGGGAGATCGGCTCGGCCAGGTGAATGCTCAGGTTCTCAAACGGCACCGTCATCTGATGCGCGCGGTGCAGCGCGCGCAGACCCGCCGCGTCACTGGCGGGCTCCGCGATGACGCCGACGCGGTTCAGATAGGCCTCCACGGTTTCGTGATCCATCGGCATCCTCAAGATAGGCGCACGAGCCGCGTCGGCCCCCTTACTGCCACGGGCCGGTGCCCGCCTGGGTCAAGCGACACGGCGCAGCTGCTCGGACTCCTCCAGTGTTGCGGCCTCGTCGCCAAGCTTGCGAGACAGGCCTGCGAAGAAGGCGAGGATCTCGTGCCAGAAGTATGCCGCACCAGCGATCATCAGCCCGGGCGCCCGGGGACCAGGGCGCGAAATCGGACCAGGCGTGCCCGCCGGAGACCGGCCACCCTCGGATTAGCCTCGGGGCGAGGCTGGCCGAGGGTGACCGGCGCCGTGGCGGAGCCGGCCTTGGGTCCGGCTGCCCGACGCCCCTGGGCGCCACGTAGCGCCGACGTGTGGCCTCGTCGCCGCGGCAGCCAGGTGACTGCCATCAAGGACCTCCTCGCGGTAGGCTGCTCCGCCGCGTCGCTCCCGCGGTAGCTGAGTCCATGAGACGTGTCCACCACGCAGATGCTGTGCGACCGATGTGACGACCGGATGAAGACGGGTCCAGATGGCTGGTACCTGAGGGTCACCGCCTCGAGCAGGCGGAGCCAGCGCCAAGCCGAACGGCAGTGGCCCGTGCACGGCTTCAGCTCCTCCATCTGACCTGCATGGCCAGCACACGCCGGATCCTGACCCGCCGGCTACGAAGGGCAGGACCGGCCGTCGGCATCCGCACCCAACTGCAGCTACCGGGACCGACGCTGCCGGATGCCCGGCCTGCTAACCCTCATCAGGAGCCAAGAGTGCATCCTCCCCGCGCGCGGGCCACCCGGCTGCCCGGTATCGGCGTCCAGTACGACCTCACCACCCTGGACGGCCGGCATCTGTCGGTGACCGCGCATCGCGACGGTTCGCGCAGCCTCAACGCCTACCGAGAGGACGATCCCGACGCCTGCGCGCTATCGCTGCGCCTCACCGGCCAGGAGGCGGCCGTACTCGCCGATGCGCTCAGGTCCGTGCCCGACGGTCCGAGGCTCTTCCACGCCACGGACATCGGCCTGGTCGCCGAGCAAATTCCGCTGCCGATCACCTCGCGGTGGAACGGGTGCCAGCTCGGTGAGACGCGGCTGCGGAGCCGCGCCGGGTCGTCGGTCGTCGCGGTCTTGCGCGGAGCCGACGCCATCCCGTCTCCCGCGCCGGGCTTCCGGCTGGCGGGCGGGGACACGCTGGTGGTCATCGGCACCCGCGAAGGCGCCGAGACCGCCGCGGCGATCCTCATGCAGGAGTGACCTGGTGCATGCCACCGTGCTCGCCGAACTCGGCGGCATCATCTTCGTCCTGGGCATGCTCGGCCGCCTCGCCGCCCGGTACGGCCAGTCCCCGATTCCCCTCTACCTGCTGGCCGGGCTCGCCTTTGGGCAGGGCGGGCTGCTGCCGCTCAGCGCAAGTGAGGAATTCGTCGCGACCGGCGCCGAGATCGGTGTCGTCCTTCTGCTGCTCACGCTTGGCCTGGAATACACCGCCGCCGAACTGGTGACCGGCCTCAAGGCCCACTATCCGTCGGGGGTCGTCGACTTCTCCCTCAACGCGCTGCCCGGGGCTGCAGCAGCGCTGCTGCTCGGCTGGGGGCCGACCGCCGCAGTCGCGCTCGCCGGTGTCACCTGGATCTCTTCTTCCGGCGTCATCGCCAAGATACTGCGCGACCTGGGCCGGATCGGCAACCGCGAAACACCGGTGATCCTCAGCGTCCTCGTGCTGGAAGACCTGGCAATGGCCGTCTACCTGCCGATTCTCACGGCGCTGCTGGCCGGCGCCGGCGTGGCTGCGGGAAGCCTGACCCTCGCCGTCGCCCTCGCCGCTGTCGGAGCCGTGCTGTTCATCGCCCTCCGGTACGGTCGCGTGATCTCCCGCTTTGTCTCCCACGACGACCCCGAAAAGCTCCTCCTCGTCGTCCTCGGCCTGACCCTGCTAGTGGCCGGGCTCGCCCAGCGGCTACAAGTATCCGCGGCGGTCGGCGCGTTCCTGGTCGGCATCGCCTTGTCCGGCGAGGTCGCCGAAGGCGCCCGGATCCTGCTCAGCCCGATGCGCGACCTGTTCGCCGCGGTCTTCTTCGTCTTCTTCGGCCTCAGCACCGACCCGGCCCAGATCCCGCCCGTCCTCCTCCCGGCTGTCGTCCTGGCCATGGTCACCGTCGGCACCAAAATCGCCACCGGCTACCTCGTCGCGCGGCGAGCGGGAATCGCAGTGCGCGGACGATGGCGGGCCGGAGGCGCGCTTGTCGCTCGCGGCGAGTTCTCCGTCGTCATCGCCGGGCTCGCTGTCGCCGCCCGGATCGAGCCTCGCCTCGGTGCACTGGCTACGGCCTACGTCCTGGTCACGGTCATCATCGGTCCGCTTGCCGCGCGCTATACCGAGCCTCTTGCCCGGCGCCTGGTCCGCCGCGGGGGCCGGACCGGACCGGATCAGGCCGGCTCGCCGCCACGAGCCCCTGGCCGCTCTCCTGCCCGCAGGTGACAGCACGGCCGCCCGGCAGCGCGCTCGCCATATGCCGGACCGCCGGCGGGCGCGGCTACTGCCTGATCAGTGCCGGGCTGAGACGCGAACACGCGGGTGCTCCTCCGCCTGGCGGGGGCGGCTTGGTCCTGCGGGCCGCGAAGGCTCGCGCCGACCGCGACCGCCAGGCACGCGGCGATGACCCCGAGGGAGATGGCTATAGGGATGTGGACGAGGTCGAGCAGCAGCATCTTCAGCCCGACGAACCCGAGGACCGCCGCAAGACCTAGCTTGAGGTAGGTGAAACGGTGCATGAGGTCGGCGAACAGGAAGTACAGCGCCCGCAGGCCGAGGACGGCGAAGGCGTTCGAGGTGAACACCAGGAACGGTGCGCCGGTGACGGCGAAAACGGCCGGGATGGAATCGACGGCGAAGAGCAGGTCGCTGACCTCGATCAGGATCAGCGCGACGAGCAGGGGCGTGGCTGCGAGCCGGCCCGCCCGGCGGACCAGGAACCGCTGGCCGTGATAGGCGTCGACGGTGGGGATCACCCGCCGGATGAGCGCGATAGCGCGCCCGCGGCCCGGGCCGGAATGTCGGCCGCGGGAGCGCGCCATCCGCCACGCGGCTACGAGCAGGAACGCGCCGAAGGCGTACAGCACCCAGTGGAACCGGTCGAGCAGAGCGGCGCCACCGGCGATGAAGGCCGCCCGCATGACCAGCGCGCCGAGCACGCCGAAGAACAACACCCGGTGCTGGTAGGCCCGGGGCACGGCGAGACCGGAGAAGATCAGCGCGAAGACGAAGATGTTGTCCACGGCGAGGCTCTTCTCGATCAGGTAGCCGCCGAAGTATTCGCCTGCGTGCTGGGCTCCGCCGATCGCCCAGACGATGGCGCCGAAGCCGAGCCCCAGGGCGAGCCACACGGCGCTCCACAGCACCGCCTGGCGGGCGGTATCGGCCCGGCCACGGCGGTGCGCGAGAAGGTCAACGGCGAGCATGGCTAGGATCACGGCAAGCGTCATCACCCAGATCCACACAGGCACTGACATGATCAATCTGTCCCTCGGTCGGCAGTGACGGGCGGAGGCGCGACGCGGCGCCGGGCTCCGCTCCGGCGGGTGGGAACGCCCCGACGTTCGTCGGAGACGGCACCAGGGTCGGCGGTCGGTATGCAGAGGCGGCGGGCGAACCGTGGAGACCCGGTGAAGACCGAACCGGGAGAGGCGCGCCGCCCCGCACCTCGGCCGGCTCGCGAGGGCGGCCGGTCACGGCCTTCCAGCCCGGCTCCATGACCGGCGCATCGGGATACCTCCCCCGCGCGGTACCGAGCAGACATAACCCGAACGAAGGTGAAATGGCGGACTGGCCTGGGTGCTCCCGGTGGCGCCGGCCTGTGCGGAACAGCGTTCGCGGTGTTCCCGGCCTGACCGCACTCAGGTACGGGGCAGGGTGAGTGTCATCTGGGTCCCTTGCCCCGGCTGGCTGGCGGCGGACAGCTGCCCGCCGTGCGCCCGGGTGAGCTCGGCAGCCATGGCCAGGCCGATGCCGCTGCCGGAGGTATGCGAGGCCTGGCGGCCGCGCCAGAACCGGTCGAAGATGCGGGGCAGTTCGTCGGCGGGGATCCCGGCACCGGTATCGGTGACGGTGAGCACGGCTTCGGTCCCGGCGGACCAGGCCGAGATGATGACCCGGCCGTCGGCCGGGGTGAACTTGAGCGCGTTGGTGAGCAGGTTGGTGATGACCTGATGGAGCCAGCGCGGGTCGCCGAGGATCTCGGCTGCGGCCAGCCGGCGTTCGAGGGTGATTCCGGCTGCCTCGAACCGCCCGGCCAGGCTGTCGGCGGCGGTGGCCGCGACGGCGGCCAGGTCACAGGGACGGCGGGACAGGTGCAGGGCGGCGGCATCGGCCGCGGCCAGGTCCTGCAGGTCGGTCACCATGCGCGCGAGCCGCAGCACCTCATCGCGCAGCGAGGCCAGCTGCCCGGGGGTGGGCTCAGCGACCCCGTCGAGCAGCGCCTCATGCCCGGCCTGCAGAACCGCGACCGGGGTGCGCAGCTCGTGCGCGACATCGGCGACCAGGTCGCGGCGCAGCTGTTCCTGCCGGTCCAGTACATCGGCCATCTGGTCGAACGCGGCGGCCAGCTCGCGCAGCTCCCCCGGGCCGGTGACCTGGCCGACCCGGGCTGTGCGCTGCCCGCGTCCCATCGCCCGGGTCACCGCGATGATCTTCTCGACCGGGCGGGTGATTCGTCGCGCTACCGCCAGCCCGGTCAGCATGGCCAGCAGCGCCGCCAGTCCAGCCGCGCCCGCGATGGCCCGCAGCAGCGCGGTCTGCAGCGCATGGTCGGCGCTGGCCAGGCCCGAGCCGGTGAACCGGACGTCGGCCTGTCCCGCCGGCTCGCCCCGCACGACGATCGGTGCGCTGGTCCGCGGGCCCGCCGCCTGCCCGGTGAAGCCGGGCGAGGACGTGACCACCCGGCCTGACTGGTCGCGGATCTGGACGTCGGCGCCGGCCTGCGCGGCCAGGTCCAGCACAGGGGACAGGTCGGCCGTGTGCCAGTTGTCGGTCCGGTCCCAGGCCGCTCCTGCGGCCACCGCGATCGCGCTGGTCAGCTCGGCGTGCTGCCGTGTGGCCAGCGCTGAGACGTCCGCGGCGGCGAACGCCGCGGTCAGCCCGGCCAGCAGCGCGACCGCTGCCAGCGCCACCGAGATGAACGCCAGCGCAAGCCGCAGGCCCAGTGCGCTGCCGCGGGCGGCGGGGGCCGGCTGCGGGCCGCCGCCGCCGTCAGTCATCGCGGGCCAGGCCCAGACGGTAGCCGCTGCCGAGCACGGTCTGTATGATCAGCGGGCTGCCTGGATCTTGCTCGACCTTGCGGCGCAGGTTCTTCACGTGCGAGTCGATAGTGCGTTCATACCCCTCGAACTCATACCCCCGTACCCGGTTGATCAGCTCGTACCGCGAGTACACCCGGCCCGGGACCGTGGCCAGCGCCACCAGGATCCCCCATTCGGTCGGGGTCAGCTCCACGCGCGCATCGCGAACCGTCACCTCCCGGCGCGGCTCGTCGATGACCATGACGCCGCCGCCGTAGCTGGCCGCGCCAAGCCCGGCCGCCGGCGATCCGCGGCGCAGGACGGCCTGGACGCGCAGGACCAGCTCCCGGGGGCTGAACGGCTTGGTTACGTAGTCATCGGCGCCAAGCTCCAGCCCGGCGATCCGGTCCTCCTCCGCCGCCTTGGCGGTCAGCATCAGGATCGGCACCGGCCTGGTGGCGCGCAGCTCGCGCGCGACCGTCTCTCCGGGCACGTCCGGCAGGCCCAGATCGAGGATCACCAGGTCCGGCGCCGCCGAGGAGCCCAGGTCAATCGCCTCCGCGCCGGAACCGGTCGACAGCACGGTGAACCCGGCTCGCTCCAGATACGAGCGGACCAGGTCCCGCAGCTTGCGCTCGTCTTCCACCAGCAGCACCGTCGCTGTCATGGCAGCTCACCCGCCTCTCCTCCGCCTGCCCGCCGACCGCCTGGCGGCCGCATTCCGCTTGGTTTACATCGTCCGGCGCACGCGAGCGCGCGATGGCCGGGACGTACGCCTGCACTCACCGGGTGCCGGTCTTCACACCGTCACCATCCCAGTTTCACCTGTTCCCGGCCGGGAGGCTGCCTGCGGCCAGCCAGCCACAGGCCGGGAAGCCAGAGCACCGCCCGGGCTCGTGGCCTGGCCCGGATACCCGCGCTGGCGGGGCGTGAGCAATTGACCGCAGGATGTTACCACTGCGGGTGCGTCTCACGCAGGAGCCCGGCACCGTCAGCCAGGCGATGCTCGGCTGCGCGTGCGCGGCCGATGCCTATGGCGCGGGTCACCTGCTGGGAATGGCCGGTGAATACCCGTTTCCGGGCCCGCCGCGCTGGCCTGCCATCGAGTCAGGCGGCCGGGTCAGCGCGTTCGGCAGGGGAAGCTGCGCGGGCATTTTTCCTGCGGGCCGGTCTCCGGCCGGGTGGCTATGCTGGGCGCGAGCAGACCGGGCAATGGCTTCTGACGCAAGTGTCAGCTCCTCGTTGACGTACCGCAGAGCGCGGATCGCCCGGCGGAGGGCAGTCACCGCCCATCCGGAACGTGAGCGCCGTGGCTGTTGCGCCGTCGTCGTCATCACCTCGTCCGTAGTGGAGAGCAATGCCGAGCCCGGGCGGTGCAGCGGGAGCAGGCCCTGAGCGCTCGGCTGGGATGCCGCGGCACCGCCCGAATCGTCGTGACCTGGCTCCGCGCGGTCGCCATCGCGGAGGTGATCTTCCCGGATATGCAGGTCAAGCAGCGGCCTATCGGTATAGCGGAGCCCGCACAGCGGGCAGGTCGGGTTCAGCGTGCTGGGCATGTCGTCCTCCTCTGATGCCAATGGAAGCCCGGCAGGTTGGAGGCCCGGTGGGATAGCTGTGGTCGCCGGATGGAGATGGCCGGTCTTGCGGCTAGCGCGTGGTCAGCGACCTGCGGAGATGGCCGCCGATGATGCCCGCGGACAGCCACCGTCACCGGCACTGCCGCCCGCACTGATCCAGCCCTGGCCCGGCAGGCCGCCGCCCGCGGCAACAGCTGATCGCAGGCCTCCATGTCGTCACCATGACAGCTTCACCGGGCCGGCATGATCACGGGATGCACTGATCGGACAGCACCTGCCCTCAGACACAGGAAGCACGATGCCCTCAGAACAACGCAGAAGCCCCGCAGCAACGGCGCCAGTACGGACCGCCGGAACCGCCGGTCCGTACTGGCGGGCGCTGCTGGTGGCCCGGTGGGAGGCACGGCTGGAGGAGCTCACGGAACTGTCGCTGGCCTACCATGGCGCCGCGGCCGCCCCGGGCGGCGGCGGGGCGGACCAGCAGGAGATTCAGACGCTGCTCAGCCGAGCGGTCGCTGCCCGCCGGAGACTCGCGGACGTCGAAGAAGCTCTCGGCCGGCTGGCGACGGGCGATTTCGGCCAGTGCGAGCAGTGCGGATCGGCCATCCCGGCCGGGCTGCTAGCCGTCATCCCCGAAATCCGGTACTGCCCGCGGTGCGATGCCGCGCCACCCGAACCGGTGCCGTAGCGGGCCGTAGCCCGAGATGACGGTGCAGGCCCGGGCCTCCGCCGGGACGCTTTCCCGGCGGCCGGCTGCTGACCGGAGCTCTCCTCCCGGACCCGTCTTTCGTCCACACCGCGTACGCCGCTCCCACTTCGAGGTTTCCGCAGCGCCACAGTCAGCAACCTGGAACCGATCGCGGCCGGGCAGCCCGGCTAGCTGGTCATCGGCTAGGGCGGCGATACCGGCGGGCTGTGCCCTGGCGTCTCAGCAGCCGGTAGCCGATCACCGCCATGCCGGCTCCGAAGATCAGCCATGGAACCAGCACCAGCAGGTCGACCACGGTCACCTCCGCCTCCCTCGCCTGTGTTGAGCGGCACCCGAATCGGTCACTCCCATGACAGCCGGGCCAAGTGCGCAGCACGTGAAGCAGTTGTGAGGACCGTGTGAAGCACGCCCGCGGCGGCTGCTCGGCGAAATCATCGGTTCGGCGCGAGTCACTGGCACGCGCGTCTTTGCGAGATCCCGCCAGCCCGGAGGCGATGATGACCAGCATCCCGTTCACCAGCGACGACAACCAGCCGCGGGAATGGAGCATCGGCAACCGGACCCTCATCCTCAGCGCCGACAGCAAGCGCGCCCTGGCCGTCCTGAACGGACGCGATCCGCTACTGCTCCCGCCCGGCAGCGTACTGCAGTTCGACGACCCACCCCGCGCCGCGCACCGCAGCCACGGGTACCCGCACGGCAGCGGCCGACTGTTCTCACCCGTAGTCGTACATCCGACGCGGGGGTACCAGCCAGCGCATCTGCTCGCGGCCGTCCTGCAGGTCCGCGCGGCGTTGCGCCTGGGGCAGTGCCCCGGCCTGGCTCGCGTGTGCCGCCATGGCCGATCGCTGAACGGCGCGGGCGGCAGCGGCGTCCTCGCCCAGATCGACGTGCCAGCCACTGCGGGCGGCTACCCGCATGCGCGCCAGGGCCGGCACGCCGCTTTGTTCGGCGGCCGAGCACGCTGCCCTGGCCACCGCGACGTCGTCCGGGCCGCCTCCGGCTGGGTCGATGACGAGCAGCAGGTCGGACGCGAACTTGCGGATCACCCGCCGTACCCGTTCGCTGAGCTCCGCGACCGGGTACTGGCTCAGCCCGCCGTCGGTGAAGTCGGACACCGTAGTCGAGGAAATGCCGAGAAGGCTCGCTGCTAGCTGCAGTTCCCAAGGCCGGATTGTCTCCAGCCGCTCGCGGGTCGAGTTCAGCGGTGAGGCCTCGCCGCGGGACAGGCTCAGCAGCGCCAGGCTGGCGCCCTGGCGGCGGAAAGCGTACAACAGCCTGCCCAGGTCAATCGACTCCTGGCCAGGCCGGGCCGTCACGGCCAGGACGTGCCCCGCCCGGGGCAGTGAGCGGCCGGGGAGTACGGCAGTCAGCGGCTTGCCTGCGGCTGGCTGTGCGGGCACGGGCAGCCGACCCGCGCCGAGGATCCCGGCCTGACCGGGGGAGCAGGCGGGCTGGAACGAGGCTGCGGCCGAGGCACGGGTCATCGGGTGCTCCTTGTCGGACTGGCCGGGGTGAGGGGCGAAGATGCGGCACAGGCATCGGCCATGGCCGCTCCTGTTGCTGACGCCGGCCGCCTCATGGGGGTCTGGGAGGCGGCCAGCTCGCTTTCCAAGGTGGCCGGGGCATGTGAAGATGCAGCGCAGCGGCGATGGGGGCGGCGTGGACGTCGGCCCGCGTATGTAGATGAAGGTCATGAACGGGTTCCCAGCAGGCCGCCGCCTTGTCCGGGGTCAGCGCGACGTCGGCTCACCGGTTTCGGGCAGCAGGCCAGCGTCGCGCAGCAGCGCCCGGGCGCGATCCACGGTGCCCTCCCGGGCGATCAGGTCGTAGCGGCTGGCCGCCAGCCCGCGCACGGAGCTGAAATCACGTCGGCCGCGCGTTCCGGCGTGCGCGGCGAACCCGAAGACCGTGCCCCACACGACGCCGAACCCGGCGGCTACCGCGACAACGCCAAGCCAGGCGTGCCCGGTCGTGAACAGCGCGAGCAAGGAGCCGATCAGCAGGCCCGCCCACAGACCGCTCAGCGCGCCCGCGCCCGCGGCGCGCCCGGTGGTCACCCGCCCCGTCACCCGCTCGATCAGCTTGAGATCGCTGCCGACGATATCAAGCTTGTCCACCGGGAAGCCGTCGTCGGAAAGCCGGTCGACCGCGCGCTGGGCAGCCTCGTAGTCGTCGAACCGCGCGACCGTATTCCAGGCGGCGCTGATCGGGTTCAGCATCGGTGTGCCTCGCAACATGGGCGATCCTTCCCTCGTGTGACGGCACCAGGGTCAGCCGCGCGTGTGCAGAGACCGCGGGCAACCGATGGAGCGCCGATGGAGGCTGCCTCCATCCGAAGATGGCCCTACCGCGACTCGACGCCGTGATCTCGGTGCGCGGTCGTGCATCCGGCATCTGCCGGGCCGAGGTCAGCAGGCACGTCATCGGGAACTGCCCGGAGGTCGGCGGGCCGTGACCGCAGCGTGCGGTCGCGGGTCGTGGCATGCCATCGCCAGACGCGCCGTCCGGCCTCGATGAGCACGCTGGCCGCCGCGGCCAGCCCGAGCGCGAGCAGCAGGCCGATCCATGGCTGGTGTTCGAAAATCTTGCCGCCGAGCCGGCCGAGGGAGAACGCGTAGCTGGCCCACACGATCCCCGCCAAGGCGGTCGCGGTAGCGAACTTGCGCCTGGAGTAGCCGATCAGGCCGCAGGTGAGGGTGACCGCCGTGCGCCCGCCCGGAATGAACCGGCAGGCGATGATGATGCGGACACCGAACCGGCCCAGTGACCGCTCGGCCCAGGAGCGCCGGCGTGCACCCCGCTGCCCGGCGAACAGCCGCCGCTCCACGGCTGGCCCGAACCGCCTGCCGACCAGATAGGCGGCGTTGTCGCCGAGGAAGGCACCGAAGGCGGCCAGCGCGACGAGCAGCCCGATCCTGGGGTCGGAGCTGCCCGCGGTCACGGCCCCCAGTGCGATCACCGCGGTCTCGCTTGGCAGCCAGGGGATCAGCGCGTCCAGCGCTGGCAGCAGCACCGCGACGATGTAGGAGACCGGCGAGCCGACCTCCAGAGCGTACAGGCCGGTCACCGGCTATCCCCGCCGTGGCAGCGGCCCGCATGACCGTCGGCCTGGTCCAGCGTCACTACCACCAGCCTCCGTTCCTCATCCACGGTGACCTCCAGCCCACCACGCCCGGCCGCCCACCGGGCGCAGACGGTCTGGAGATCTGGTGGAGAGCCGGACCGATCGCCGTGCCGACCAGCGCGACCTGCAGACGCGCCAACCCGCCGCCACCGGTATCGGGGCGCAGTGCGGATCTGCGCGCTGAAGCGCCTGCCGGGCGCGGGTGAGGCAACGTTAGTTGGGTCCGGCCGGCTGGCCTCGTGATGTGCTGGCGGTGCGCCATTCGCGCTCGCGTTGCTCCGAGGTCTCGCGTGGATCATGGACGGTCGTGATGCCCGAGGCATGCGGGTCAGTGTGTTGCTCGATGGTGTAGAAGCGGACCTCGTGGCCGTCGGGATCGTGCAGCCCCGGCAGGATCCAGCCGATGCTGGCAAAGCGTACTCCGTCGTGGTCCTCGCCCAGCATGCTCAGCCGGACGGCCAGCTCATCGATGGCCTCCTTGCCGGGCACGCCGATGGCGAAATAGTCAAAGCCGGCGGCCGCCCGGGCGCGGCCCGGATCGAGCCGCAGGCCCAGCAGCGGGCCGCCGTTGCCGTGCTGTAGACCGTAGCCCATCAGCCTGCCTTGCTCGATGAACTCCAGCGCGACCTCGTAACCCAGCCGACTGCGGTACCACTGACGCGAGCGGGCCAGGTCACTCACCGGCAGCTTGAGGTGATGGACGCCAGCCAGCGTAGGTGCATCCGTTAGGTCCATAACTTCCTCCAGGTCAAGTACTGGTCATGGCGTGCGCGCGGAACGCGCCCGGCGCGGCCGCTGCGGCGCCGCGGCGGCGCGGACTCCGCAGCCGGGATCCTCAGCGATGATGACCGCCGCCTGGACCTCCTAGGGCAGCTGGCCAACCGTCGGCCTGCCGATGACGCCCCCGCAGCCCGGCCCGACCGCTTCGTGATCCAACGACGTGCGAAGACCGCACGGCCGCCACTACAGCGGACCAGGTCCATGTGGAGGACAGCTGCCGCACCGGTGGAGATCACGTGAAGCGCCCACCCCGAAGAATCATCCAGATGTCGGACTTGGTTGCGCCGGCCCGACCACGTCTGCGGCTTTGAGGCCCGTGTCAACGAACGTGAGATCTGATCCGGCCCAGGTCCGCCGAGGTCACCGGCCCGCCGCCTGTTCGCTGGCTGAGCCTTCCTCGCGCGTCCCAGGCTCTGGCCGGGCCTCATAGCGTCTCAGGGCGTCTCGCCGTACCACCGCCGGCCGGTTTCGACATCCGAATGCGCCTCGCACGCGTCGTGGGGCGCGCGGGTGCACACCACGGGCCGGCCTGCCCAGGTGGCCGTGAACCACGCCCCACAGCGATTATCGGGATCCAGCTGGTCGAGGATGCGCTGCCAGGACACCGCATCGCCTGCCGGCAGGTTCTGGGCGGGCCAGGCGCCATGTTCGCGGGCAGGTTCCTGCCCGCCGGGCGCCAGACGCGCATGCGCTCGTCGTGGCCTGGTCGGGTCGCCGGCGCTGAGTGCGTTTGACGTCGGTGTGGTGAGCGTGATCATGATGTCCCCTCCTGCGCGCTGGCGCGGGTGTTCTCCGGCGGTGCCGGTCATCCGTGCAGCTGTATTTCACCCGGGAGTGATGAACCTGTGATGCGCTGGCCGTGGAGACGGCGTGGACACGACAACGCTCCTAGGCTGCTGCCGCTGGTCCCCGGGAGGGCCGGGACCAGCGGGTGATCACGCCGGCACGACGTAGGGGAAGCGGCTGTCCCGCTGATCGCGGGCAACCGACGGCTTCAGCCCGGAGGGCACGGCCGTGCCGGCCACCAGGGACAGCATCACCTCGGGGGACCGCACGAAGCTGGCGGACGCGGCGTTCAGGCGTGCCCCGGCGCACCCCGAGGGGAAGCAGTCCTGTCGTCAGGAGAGCAGGGCGCGGATGTCGTCGGCGTCGAGGGTGCCGCCGAAGACGTTGCCGTCGTCCATGACACTCGAGAACAGCCTGGCCTTCCTGGCCTTCAGCGCCATGACCTTTTCCTCGATCGTGTCCTTGGCGACCAGGCGGTAGACCATGACGCCTCGGGTCTGCCCGATGCGGTGGGTGCGGTCGACAGCCTGCGCCTCGGTCGCGGGGTTCCACCATGGGTCGAGCAGGAAGCAGTAGTCGGCCTCGGTCAGGTTCAGCCCGAATCCGCCGGCCTTGAGGCTGATGAGGAAGACCGGGGCGGCACCGTCCTTGAAGCGCCGCACCACCGCGGCCCGGTCGCGGGTGCTGCCGTCCAGGTAGCAGTACGGCATGCCCTCGGCTTCCAGCCGCTCGCGGACCTTGCCGAGGAACCCGGTGAACTGACTGAACACCAGGGCCCGGTGCCCGCCGCCGGTCACCTCCTGCAGCTGACCGAGCAGGGCATCGATCTTGGCCGAGGCCAGGCCGGCGTGAGCCTCGTCGACAAGCCCGGCGTGCAGGCTCAGCTGGCGCAGTAGGGTCAGCGAGCGGAATATCGTGAACCGGTTGGAGTTCATGTCGCCGATCAGGCCGAGGACCTTCTGCCGCTCCCGCTGCAGCCGCGTCTGGTAGACCTTGCGGTGCTGCGGATGCAACTGAACCTCCAGGACCTGCTCCTGCTTGGTCGGCAGGTCGGCGGCTACCTGTTCCTTGGTGCGGCGCCGGATCAGCGGCTTGATCCGCCGTTGGAGCCGGGCCAGGCGCTCGGTGTCGCCCTGCCGTTCGACCGGCCGGGCGTAGTAGTCACGGAACCGGTCGGGGCTCGGGAACAGCCCGGGAGCCGTGATGGACAGCAGCGACCACAGTTCCATCAGGTTATTCTCCAGCGGCGTGCCCGTGATCGCGATCTTCACCGGGGCCGCCAGTCGGCGGACGCACTGGTAGACCTTCGACTGGCGGTTCTTGGCCTGCTGTGCCTCGTCCATCAGCAGTCCCGACCAGGCCAGCTCGGCGTAGGCCGCGAAGTCGATGCGCAGCAGGGTGTAAGACGTGACGACGGCATCGGCGCCCGCGGCGAGCTGGCCGAGTCCCTGACCGCGGCGGGCGACGGTGTCGAATACCGGCACTACCCTCAGATCGGGGGTGAACCGTGCGGCCTCGGCGGCCCAGTTCGCCACCACGCTGGTGGGCGCGACGATCAGGAACGGGTCGGCCGCCCGGTCACGCTGCCGGACGTGGCTGATCAGGGCGAGGCACTGCAGCGTCTTGCCGAGCCCCATGTCATCCGCCAGGATTCCGCCGAGCCGGTGCTCCCAGAGGAACGCCAGCCAGCCGAACCCGTCCTGCTGGTACGGGCGCAGCCTCACCCCTAGCCCGGCCGGCGGCTCGGCCCGGCCCGCGGCGTCGGCCGATAGCAGGCCCTGGACCTGCTCGCGCCAGGCCGCCGCCTGGTGCCCGATCACTCCCAGCGCGGCCAGCTCCTCCCAGAACCCGGCCTGGTACCGGCTGATCCGCAGCGGGTCGGCCGGCGAATCCTGCAGCGCGCGGGCCTCCTCGATCAGCCTGGCCAGCGCCTGCAGCTCAGGCTTGTCCAGCGAGAAGTAGGCCCCGTCGGGCAGCAGGAGATGCGGCTCGCCGCGGCTGAGCGCCAGGAACACCTCCAGGAACGGCACCGGGCGCCCCTCCACGGTGATCATCACGCCGAGGTCGAACCAGTCGGTGTCACCGGAGACCTCGCCGGTGGACACCGCGATCTGCAGAGAATCCCCGGCCTCCCGGTAGTCCGCAGGCTCGCCGGTGACCTCGACGATCAGCCCGGGCTGATCGGCCAGCAGCGGCAGCAGCTCGGTGGTGAACCGCATCGTATCGATGCCGGTCAGGCGGGTGCTCTCGGCCAGTTCGGGTACCGGTGCGCCGGACGCGCCGTCTGCCTGCCCGAGGAGCCCGTAACGGTCCAGCGGCAGATCGAGACGGGCCAGCAGCGCCCGCTCGGCGGCCAGGTCCCGGTACCCGTCGTCCGGCCCGCCTGGCTCCAGCGGTGTGCGCAGCGGCGATTCCCCCACCCGGTAGGCCCATTCCCAGCTCACCTCGAGCTCATGACCGCTGCCATAGCTGGCGCGCAGCACCAGGTCCGGGCCGGAGATAGCAGGCGGGGTGAAGGACCCGTCCGAGGAGACCACGGCCGCGACCTGCCGCAGCCGGGGATAGTAGCGATCCTGGAACCTGGGCTCCTCGGCAGCGGGCACCTCCAGCGACTCGCCCGCCAGCGTCATCCGCTGCAGCGGTGACGGCACCGGCTGGGAGAGCCTGACCAGCCGGAAACGCCAGCTTCCGGGTTCGCCGCCCGCCGCCGCCTGGGCGCGGTCGATGCACACCGCGCCGTGCCCCTCGGCCCCGATGAACGCGACCGGCACGGCCGGTTCCCCGTCATCGGCCCGGATCACCGGAACGATCTGCAACCCGCCGGCAGCGCCGCGGGTCACATCCAGGCAGAACTCGGCATCCTCGTACCCAGCCAGCACGCCGCGCTTGCCCGGGTAGACCAGCCGCAGGCCTGCCGCCCCGGCCTCGTCCAGCAGCGGCCAGAGCTGGCGCGAGCCGACCGAGGAGAACTCGATCGACCGGTCGTCGCCGTAGTAATAGCCGCGGCCCCCGCACGCCTGATACAGCACGTACAGTTCCCGCAGCAGCCGTACCTGCGGGTCACTGTAGCCGCCCGAGTAGCGCAGCATCTCCAGCCGACCCCAGCTCAGGTCGCCGCCGACCCAGCCGCCGTTCTTGCCCGGCCGGACCACACGTGCGATCAGCCGCAGCGGCGCCTGCCCCGCCGCCGGTCCGTGCCAGCGAGCCTGGCCCGGGCCGCGGGCCAGCGCAAGCTCGATCGCCAGCGGCGTCTGGCCAGGGCGCGCGGAACCTCCCGGCCCCGCGCCTAGCAGCGAGTCCAGCGACTGCTCCCAGGCCGTCGACTGCGGGCTCTCCAGCCGGTCCGGCCGCGCGGATCCGGGAGCCAGCGCCGACAGGACCAGCGCGACGACGTGCTTGCAGTTGAACTCCACCGGGCAGCTGCACTCACCCACCTCGAACCCTGCGGGCAGCCCACGGGTCAGCGAGAAGAACGCGGCAGCCTGGTAGAAGTTATTGCCGTGACCGCGGACCGTCCCGCGAAGCGCGTCATCTTCCGGATCCCACACGGCATACAGCACCGAACCCTGGCGCGCGTACTCGGCACCCCTCGCGTAACTGCCTTCGTCGACGGCCCGCCGCAGGGTACCGAGATCGAGCTCAAGGATCGTGACTTGCTGCATGGCGCGACCATAGCGACCGGCGCCGTCATTCCCGGCCCGACATGCCGGGTGGCTTTGAAGAACGTGACGCCGGTACGGGGCTGCCTGGCGACGACGATCGCGTGCTCGGTGTCGCCCGGCCACGCTAACGGGCAGAGGCGTCGGTCTCCCACGGCCCGGCGGCTTCAGCGGACCCGCGAGGATGGGTGCCACCTGCGGATGGTACGGTCGGCGGCGCCGCCGCGATCCGGATCCCGGTACCACAGCCCGGACGTGATCACGTTCGTGGCTTCGCTCAGGGCTGTGCCTGGCGGTACAGGGCGAGGGCGACCGTGATGCCTGCCCCGGCCGCGAGCAGCAAAGTGTTTCGGGCCTC
>Ga0187780_10000395_pt1 | contig 33231 bp, 27 predicted proteins | sample 1015_Q2_SP10_20__FD_132429 | JGI IMG/M metagenome (GOLD analysis project Ga0187780, IMG submission 132429) | Tropical peat soil microbial communities from peatlands in Department of Meta, Colombia - 1015_Q2_SP10_20_MG | ecosystem: Environmental > Terrestrial > Soil > Wetlands > Peat | place...
AAGACGGTCTCTGCTTCGCGGGTGCAGCCGCTGCACCGGCGCCTGCAAGTGGCATTGGAGATACCGGACTGGCCGAGATTTCGCTCGAACTCAACAACTCGCTGTGTGCGGTCGCATCAGCGGCAGTGCGCAGCGCACCGGCCATTGGTCGTGAGATTAGCTGCCAGGGGTTGGCCTTCTCTGGTGAAGCAACAGACGGTCGCGTTAGGTCGGCGGTGGGGTCCGGCATTGACTCCAGAAATGCCGCTTCGGTCGGTTCAAGCCGAGGCTGTGGTTCATTTTCAAGTTCAAAGCTTGCAGAAGGCACTGAGTCCGAAAGCGTCGGGGACAAGGAATGCGGGCCCGGAAGAGCACTCTGAGCTGCCTGATCTGCCTTCGCCGAGGTAGCGGCCAACCTCGTTGATTCGGACTTGCGTAAGAGTCCGCGTGCTACTCGAATCGTGCCCTTCGATTGCTCGACGTTAATCGGTTTGGTCAGAACCAGATTAGCCCCGATCCGGAATGCTTTCGCAACCCCGGCTTGCCCCTCGACTACCGCAATCGAAAGCGACGCCTGGTTCAGTTCCGAATTTCGTGCACTCTTGAACAGCAAAGTTGCATTCTGCTCGTTCTCACAATCAACGACGATGGCGTCGAAATGCTCTGCTGTCAACTTCTTAACGGTGGCAAACGGCTCGTTGGATGGCTCAACCTGGAAGTCCAGGTCGGTCAATACCTGCGTCACAGTTCGGGCAGTCTTCTCATCGGGGCAGAACAAGAGCGCCTTGTAGCTCATACTCGAATCGTAGGTACAGGGATACTCACCGGCAAGTTACCGAGGTCACAGGGGCTTAGGCCAAGAAAGCAGCTTCTGGCCTGCAGATACAATGGCACTCATGCGGCTGCCGCTTTGGCTCAAAATCGCGTGGACGTTGTGGTTAGTCGCTTGGGTGCCGGTGTACTGGCACCAATATGGATTGCAAAATTTTCTTTTTTTCTGTGACCTGGGGAATTTCCTAATCGCAATTGGCCTGTGGTCGGAGAGCACGCTTATCTTTTCCTGGCAGGCGACCGGGCTGCTGCTCTTTCAGACCCTCTATGCAATCGATCTCATCGGAGCAGTTATGACCGGGAGACATTTCATAGGTGGCACGGAATATATGTTTAATCCACTGGTGCCGTGGTTCGTCCGGGCGCTCAGCCTTTTTCACGTCGTTGTGCCTCCTTTGTTGTTGTGGGCGATCTGGCGGCTGGGATATGACAGTCGCGGGTGGAGGCTCGCAACCGTGACGACCTGGATTGTCCTGCCGATCAATTACTTTTGGCGTCCGCAATTCAACGTAAATTGGGCGCGAGGACTCTTCTTTCGGGAACAGCAAGTGGTTCCGGGATGGTTGTACCTGGCGGCTTACCTCCTAATCGTACCTGTAGCCATTTACTGGCCCACCCATCTGATTCTGCGATGGTGGATAAGTCGCTTTCGAGAGCGCGGTCGCGTTACTTCGCAGAACTAGTCGCGGCGAGCGCCCGCCCAGTAGCTTCCAGTAATGCCTCTGGACCAACAGGTTTTCCGGTGGCGTTCTCCATCCAGAGATCGGGAGTAACGCGGCCCATTTTAGCCATACGCTCGAACTCCGGACCAACGCTTCCTGCTTTCTTCATCTGCTCTTCTATCTGAAACGCAATCATGTGGCCGATGGGATAGTCGGGCAGATAGAGGAATGCATCAATCATGTGGGAGTACACACCCAGCAGAACTACATCCTTCTTGCCAAACACGGGAGCGTAATAACGATTCCAGACGTCCTTGGCAATCTGTACCGTAGCCTGGTTGAGCTGGCTTGGCGTGGCTTGCGGATGATCGTACATCCAGTGCCACACACCCATATCGACGAGCGCGACGCCGGAGATTTCGTAGGTTCCCCAAAAATCATTCAAGGTCTTTTCCGCCTCAGCTTTGGCGTTGGGGGCCGGCAGACCCAACAGCTCGAGATCGCGTCCTTGAAAGACAAACGCGAGCGCCTCGGTGAATGCAGTATTCGGAACTCCTTTGAGCAACGTGTAGTCGACCTCATTGAGGGAAAACGTCTGCTCCACGTTGTGACCCATCTCGTGCACCGCGATGTTGAAACCTTTGTAGTTCATCCCGGTCTTCTCGACACGGGTGCGCAGGTGAGCTTTTTCCGAGCGCATCTCCGCCCCCATCGCATGACCGGACCCGCGGGCCGGATCCACAACGATATTGTTCGCCACATATTGCGCCCGAGCCGGCGAGAGGCCGAGCTTCATGAGCAAATTGGGGATATCTTTTTGGTAGGCCTCCGCGCTTGGATATTTCTTAGCAACCATCGCGTCCAGTTCCGCCTCGCTGTATTTGCTGCCCGGGCGAAATCCGTTGTACCAAATATCGAAGGATTCAAGCGGACGGCCAAGACGTTGCTGAATAAGTTTGGCCGTCTGAGCCACCAGCGGTGAACTCACCACCTGCTCAAGCATGGCTCGTACACGTGTCTCGGGAAGCTCACGATCCTCGTCAAAGCGCCTGTCGATCAACGTTGGGGCGGTCGGGGAATAAGGATCAGCTTTCCGCGATGCCAGGAATGTCCCAAGCAATCTGGCATAGCGAGTATCGGGTTCACGTTCGTTGTTCGCGCGCCGAGTATTGCTACCCATGTCTGAATCCCTCGCTGCTGCGGCGCGAACTTCATTCGTGTAAGGATCCCAATCGACCTGCGGATTATCGATCGCGGCCAGCGGGATGGTCTGGGTAACGATTCTTTCCATGACCTGCTGAATCATGCGTTGTTTCGCCAGACCGTTTTGCGAATCGGCGTAGTCGGACTTGATCTCGTCGCGCAGATTCCAGTGGCTCAGCAGCCGCATTTTGGCGGGGAAGAGGCGTTTTCCTTGATTATCGAGCAGGTGATACATCCAGATGTTGTACTGCGCGATATAAGCGTCAGCGCTGGCGGCGGCCTGACCGATGGCCAGATTCACATCCGCTGGAACGCGCTTGTCAAAACGCTGCCCGAGCCGAACCTCAGCCCATTGCCGGCGGGTCCAGGTGGGGCCGTCGTGCAACCGCTGATCCAGAGTGGTAAGTGGAAAATTCAGAAGTACGATAAAGGCCAGCTTATTGTTGAAGAAGTCGTCGATGACATGGGCTGACGGGTCGTACCCGGCGAATATTTCATCGAAAGGAAGCGCCGGTCCGGCATCGAGGTCCTGCTGCTGCCGGAACTCGCGGTTAATCTCGTGCATGTGGCCATCAAGCTGTTCCAGCAGACGCTGATAGCGAGTGAACATTGTGTCGAGTGTTACCTGGTCGCCGGCGAAATTAGTGCGCACGAAGTCCTCGAACACGGCTGCATCGCCATCTTCAGTACGCCAAAACTCGCTTATCTGGCGCAAGCCGAGCTGGACGCGCGATGCCTGAGAATCGCCGTAGCTTGCCGTAAGCTCGGTTTCCATTTTTGCGATCGATGATGCCATCCAGGAATTCCGATTCGTGGTGTTTTCACTGGAGGCGGTTGCAGCCTGCGCTGCGGTTTCCTGTAGCTGAGTAGTAGCGACGAGAAAAACGAAGATCAAACCAATCAGATGAAGGGCGTGCACTCTGATAGCCTCCGTCGGGAGTAACTAGCAGATCAGTATAGCTAACGCGGGTGTGCAGAGATTGAAGGATAAGAATTGTTGTTGCTCGCCATCGTACTGACTAACACGCGAAAACGAGCAGAGCAGCGGTTTCCATCAGGCACAACTCGGGCCCCCGCGACCTTGACGACCTCAGCGCTTGGGCCGATATATATCCGTGGCCGTGCCGAAGAAGACTTCGGCAGATTCCATGATGGTCTCCGATAACGTCGGGTGCGGATGAATGCTGAGCTCGAGATCCGTAGCCGTGGCGGCCATTTCGACGGCGAGAACGCCCTCGGCGATCAATTCTCCGGCGCCGACTCCTACGATTCCAACGCCTAGAACACGCTCGCTCTCAGGGTCAAGGATCAATTTTGTCATACCTTCAGTTCGATCCAGGGTCATCGCGCGACCGGACGCAGCCCAGGGGAACTTGGCGACTTTGATCTCTCTTCCACTTTGTTGAGCCTGCGTTTCAGTCAAGCCACACCACGCAATTTCAGGATCAGTAAACACGACAGCCGGAATGGCATGTGGCTCGAAAACCACTTTGTGCCCGGCGATTGCTTCAACCGCGGTCCGTCCCTCGTGGGAAGCTTTGTGAGCGAGCATTGGCTCGCCCACAACGTCACCAATGGCGTAGATCACCGGGTCGTCCGTCTGCAGTTGTTTATTCACCTGAACAAAGCCGCGCTGGCCGACCTTGACCTTTGTGTTTTCCAGGCCAGAGATCTCGGAGTTGGGTTTGCGGCCTACCGAGACCAGGACCTTGTCGAATAGTTTTTGGCGTTCCTTAACCTCGGGGCCATCGAACGTTACAAGAATGCCGTTCGATTCCGCTTCCACGCCGGCCACCGTAGTGTTCAGGAGAATGGAGTCAAGTATTTTCTCCAGGCGTTTGTGCAACGGCAGAACCAGATCGCGATCTGCTCCCGGCAACAAGCCCGACAACATCTCCACCACAGAAACTTTCGATCCCAGCTCCGCGTAAACTGTGCCGAGTTCCAGGCCAATGTATCCGCCGCCTACTACCAGAAGGCTGCGGGGAATTTCGCTGACATCGAGCGCGGAAGTGGAATCCATTATGCGTGGCGGGCCCAAGTTGAGGCTGGGAATCGCCGCAGGACGTGAACCGGTGGCGATGACGATTCGGTCGAAGGTAAGTGATTGTTCGCTGCCGTTTGTACGGGTGACGCGCAATGTATTCGAGTTTTCGAACGCTGCGCGACCCTGGACGTATTCGACCTTGCGTTGCTTTGAGAGTTGCCCTAAGCCGCCGGTGAGTTTCTTGACGACCCCCTCTTTCCATGACCGCAGGCGAGCCACGTCGATTTTGGGATTGCTATACTCGATGCCCCAATTCTTCGCGTGCTGGGCTTCATCGATCAGCTTGGCTACGTGAAGCAGGGCCTTCGACGGAATGCAACCCCGGTAAAGACAAACGCCTCCAGGGTTCTGCTCCGGATCAATCAAGGTGACCTTCATCCCAAGATCAGCGGCGAGGAAGGCAGCGGCATAACCGCCCGGTCCGGCGCCAATGACAGCAATATGTAGGTTTAAGTTTTCAGGCATGTTTCACTTAAATTGTAAAGGTAAATCGGTGATTCATCCCTAATGTCCGTTCGCTTCACCTACTATCGGAGATGGCGACATAGGCGCCCAACCCTACCAGCACCAGTCCCGTGCCAGCACGTTGCCTTTTACGCAACGCTGACGAAGCACGCAGTCGTGCGCCGAGCGGAGACGCGAGCACGATCACAAGCATGTCAGCGCAAGTGTTCAGCGTTACAGATATTGTTCCCAACAGAAGGAATTGACGGAAGCTGCCATCAGTTCGATTCACAAATTGTGGGATAAAGGCGAGAAAAAAGACCGCAGTCTTGGGATTCAGAACTTCGGTAGCGATCCCTTGCCAGAATGGATTGCGTCGACCCTGTCGCGCCAGGTTCATGGTATCTGGATCTATGCGAGCACTTGCGATCATTCGGATGCCGAGGTAGATCAGATACCCAGCCCCAGCATACTTGACAAGCGCGAAAGCAGTTGCGGAAGTGGCCAGCACGACGGACAGACCGGTAGCTGCGGCCATGACATGAACCAGACCGCCGATGAAGGTTCCTGACGCGGAAAGCAAGCCTTCGCGGCGTCCGCCTGCCAGGCTGCGGGCGAGCACGTACAGCATTCCAGGGCCAGGCGCAATCGCAAGCAGTGTAGCGGCTCCCAGGAACAGCGCAAATCTATTCGGGTCGATCATGGATCATAATTCTAACGCGACGGGTTCGCTTTGACCGTTCCCGTTTCACGGTACTACGCCCTACGACGATATGAGGCAGATCGGCCTGGCACGTGTGCTTTCGAAACGAGGTTACTGCTCGCGGTCGCGGGCATTTGAACTCATTCGCGGCGGGTATGTGAAACTGAATGGCAGGATTTGCCGAGAACCGGAGACTCCAGTGCACTTGGAGCGAGACCAAATAGAGGTTCGCGGCAGTGAGCTCCTGTCGCAAACAAAGATCTACTTAATGCTGAACAAGCCGAGGGGTGTTATTACCAGCGCTGCCGACGAACGGGGCCGTAAAACTGTTTACGCATTCTTGAAACCTTGTCTTTCCTGGGTCGCGCCAGTCGGCCGATTGGACAAGGGAAGCGAAGGCTTGCTCTTGTTGACCAACGATTCGGAGTGGGGTGCTCGCCTGTCGGCGCCGGAAAGCCACATCGACAAGACTTACCACGTGCAGATCGGCTGCGTCGTAAACCAGGAGTTTACGGATCAGATCAATGCTGGCATTAAGACCAAAGACGGTGAACTCTTGAGGGCCAAGAGTGCGCGCGTCTTGAGAAAAGGCGAAAAGAACAGCTGGCTGGAGATTGTGCTGGATGAAGGGAAGAATCGTCATATACGCCGCATGTTAGAGATGCTCGGTGTAGAGGTCCGGCGCCTGGTTCGTGTCGCCGTCGGCCCTCTGGTTCTGGGAGATCTCCCGAAAGGGTCGGCGAGGCCACTTACGGTTAGAGAGAAGCGGAGCGTGGATGCGGCCATGAGAGCGGGAAATCACGGTACGTAGACAGTCTAGATGGGAAAGGCATTGCAGGTCGGTTCGGTGATGCCTTCGACTTACTGCTTCATGAAGGGCTTATTGGCGGCGACTTTGGCTGCGAGTTCGAGCTGTTGTAGGTCTTCAGCAGTGAAATCCGGACCAGCGGAACTGGCATCGAAGGCTTTGCGAGAGATCTGAATTACACCAAGTACTTTTCGGTCGTGACTGAGCACCGGAACCGACATCAGCTTCTGAATCGAAGCCTGTTCGGATTGATCTTCAGTGGGGTTTGCTGGCCTCACCGTCTCAAACACTCGGGCGTGCTTCACTTTGGTGAAAGCGTTAAACAGGTGCGTTTTCTTGGAGGCTGCGGTTTGCGCCGCAATAGACGACGAGCTTGAAACGGGAATCGATCCTGCAGTCTTGAGTTGTTCAGGAAGAACAAACTTTAACAAGCCCTTTTCCAACCGCAGCAGAGCCACTTCACCGGCGCGCACACCAAACAGTTTGGCTAAGGCAGTGCAGAACTTCTCCGCGGTGTCGGCTTGACCCAACACAAACTCGACTGAGTTGTCAGGAGCCAATGCTGCGGCTGCTGCGCTAACATCCTGCGAGGAATCGGGTCTTTTCGCCATATCGCCTTATATGAATACCAAAAAAGAGACGGAATCCGGGTGCTGACAGCTGCCCGTCCACTATGTTGATCTCTCACGGGCATTTCCCTCAAGTTACCGAGGTTACTGCGCTAATGTTCAGCCTTGGACAAGAGGAAACTTCTTCTCGCGCCAGCCCCGAATACCTCCGTCCATCGAGATCACATGTGTGTACCCCATCCTCTGGAGATTGTCTGCCGCCAATGCCGAGCGGTATCCGCCGCCACAATACAGGACCATCTCCGTATTCGGATCGGGCACTCGTTCCTCGATGTCACGCTCAATAATTCCCTTGCCTAGATGCGTGGCATTAGGCAAATGATCCTTGGCATACTCACTTTCTTCGCGCACATCGATAAGCAAGAACTTCTCTCCTCGATCGAGCCGCGCCTTAATGTCCTCGACTGTTAATTCGTGCACTCGTTTTTTTGCGTCGGCGACGATGCGCAGAAAGCCGGGGGAATGCTGATGTGCCATCGGTTTCTCCTAGCAGTAGTCGAGTCGATTGTATAAGAGGCAGAATTCGCACTACAGTTTCGGCGCAGTTTGATCTCTCGGAGGCCCGGCTTAGGTTGGCAAAGAATTGGGCGCGGACGAGGACTCCAGAAGTTTCTGGAGATCTAGTTGGAGGTTCCGGCTGTCTTCTTCGGAAAGGCCATCAAACTCGAAAGGCTGAAGGCAGCCTTGCGTGGCCCAGATCGGAAATAGCATACGAGCCTTGCCCCGCACTGAGTTTTTTCCTATGTGAAACGCAAGTACCACCGGTATGCCTTCGTCGAGCGGCTGATCGAGATGGAGCAGGCCTCCTGTAGCGGAGAGTTGATGTAAGGTCCCCCGCAATTGACGGCCGTTCTCAAGCAACAACAAGGTCAGAACCGTACCCGCGAGTTTCACGCGCGGCGCGCGCGCGACAGTATTTGGCTGGGCAAATCTGACCATTCTTGGCCTATAACACTATCCTCTTTGCCCAACAAATGCGGCAGGTTACGAAGGAACCAGTCCGGCCATCGACCGCCGACGGGAATGCGAGCAGAAGGCAACTGCAAGATTTAATTAGCTTTAGCATCGACACTTGGGTGCAACGCTTCTCTGTGGGTAAGGCCTGAAAGTAAATACTGTCCACATCGCTCTCGGATTGCCAGCCCGGTGACGATAACCGTCGATTCGAATGCAGTGAATGAGTTACTTGTACGGGTTAGTCGCAATCCGGCGGCATCGCGGCGATCGCAGATTCAGAGTCACACGGTTTCTTATTCTTTGCTGGTTCGAGGCTGGATGGGCGATTGTAGCGAAGCACCCAGAGCCCCTCATTATTGGTCAAATAGATGAGACCGTGCGCGCCATCCGGGAGCAGACTGGTAACACCGGTAAATTCCTGCAAAGTTTTGGGATTGCGCGGATCGCTAAGGTCCAGGATCCGAACCGTCTCGCTTGGGTGGTTGCTGCTGGTGATTGTCGTTGGTTTCTTCTCGGGGCTTTCTGCGATTGCCACGTCCGGGCTGACCATTTCAAGATTACCGGCCGTTGCTTGATTCGCTGCCGCAGTGCGCTTCAGCAAATTCGGCTTATCGGGCTTGGTGACATCTACAACCATGAAGCCTTGCTTTAAAGCCTGTTGCACGTAGAGATAGTGCCTCCCATTTTCTCTCTGTAGCAACATCTGACTGCCGGTTGGTTGGGGGAGGGGAAGGTGAGCAATCACAGTTGCAGGAACATCTGTAGATTTGGGCGGCTCGTCTTTCGCGGCCGCTAGAGAAAGAACGCCTGGCGTGAGTGCCAAGGCCAGCGAAGTTCCACTAAGAATCGCGGCTCGAATAGATCCCATGGTTACCCCGCACTCGTCGGATTAACGTTGTCAGGCACTATATCACGGTGCCGCCGCGACAGAGATCGGGAGGTCCGGATCTAGCCGAGATCGGGACCTCCGGGTTCCGGGTTATTGTTCTGCGAAGACGCCGATACAACCATTGCTACTTTGTGAAGTGCATATACCGCCGGCTTGCAGCGGCACAAACGCGTGATTGCTGCTCGAGTCAACTGCGACGCTGTGAGAGTTGGTATTCGTCGTAACGTTTTCCAGCCAATCGTGCGTTTTGGCATCGATCACTCCCAGAACGGGCCCATTCGGCATGTCGCGCGCCGCAAGGTAGTACCGGTTATCGCCCGGGTTGTACCAGACTTCGTCAACGCCGCCGACCTTGTCGATGGTCGCAATAATGTTGCCCGAAGTTCCGTCGATAATGTACTCGTTCGGTGAGAAGGCCTCGCCATCATGATCGGCGCAACCGACCAGGAACTCGTTGCCGGGTCCCTGAACGATGCTCGTGGGCATGCAGTTCTGCACAACAAACGTATTCACCACGACGGGTCCGTTGGGATTGCCGAGACGCGGGTTAATCGAGTCGATGCAGCCAATGTTCGTGGCCGTGGGAATGCAGTTTCCATTGGTCTCCAGCAGCATCCCCGTGTTGGAATTCCAGGCCATGCCACCTAAACCAGCTGGCGCGATAGAACCAGCGCAATTGCTACCTGGTGTTGCCTGATTGCAAAAGGCGCCCGTCGTCTGATCAATGAGCGGCCCGTGATGGCAGGGGATGGTGAATGGAGCACCCGTGGGTAGGGTACCGAAAGCGGCAAGACCGAGCGCTGGGTCGGCATCAGCGGCCCCTCCGGAGACTCCGCTAAAAACGTGGGGGTTTGAAGGATCCGGACATGGGAAGGTCGCCCCAACGTTGTCCACTGGGACGCCAGGATTCAGTCCAACTCCGCCTGAAGCAGCGCCACCCGCGCCGTCATAGTAGACTTGCCCGATAATGCAGCTCGGCGGATTGAAGGAAGTTCCTGCCACGCCTGGATCCAACACCGGCGCCGGTCCGAACCCTGCGATCCCAACTGTTCCCGGGAGACCAGTTCCAGACCCCTGAAGGGGATATCCGAACGGCCCGCCCGGCACCGACGGGAAAGGATAGGTTTGAGTGGCAGCACTGTATCCCGGAGGGTAAGGCCCGTATGCCAGCGTCGGTACCAGCGGCAGGCAATGACTGGTTCTGGCGACTACACCCGACATGTCAATAAACGTGACAAACGGCAACCCCGGGTCTCCATTAATCACAGCCAACACCTGATGGGCCGGGTCGTATGCCATTTCGTCGGCGCGGTCGTCACCACAATCCGCGGCGGAACCGGCCTCGCCGTTCCAGGAGGCGATGCATCCCGAGATCCCCTGCGGACCATCGTAACTCCCTGAGACACCCGTCGGGATCATGGCAATGGCAGTCGGGGGAGTGGTTGTCAGATCAAACACGGCGACGGTCGCATTGCCCACCGCCGTGAACAACGTCTTGCCGTCGGGCGTAACCTCTTCTCCGTCCGGGCCTGACATGGGGTTCACGCCGTTGGCGCGGGCAGCGCAGCATTGGGCACCAGGAAATCCGCCGAAATTGCCGTTGGGCCCGAAACCGCTGGCCAAGTGGAAGGTCGGCCCCGGAGGGGTGGCTGCGGACATATCGCTTCGGCAGCCGAAGCGGGTGAAGTTGCCGAACACGTCAACGTTCGGCGGTATAATCGGATTCCCAGCCGCATCCTTAATACATGGACTGGCCTGGTCGCCGGCCTCCGTGACAGCATTGCTTCCCTGGATGGCATTGATGGCGATATTGTTGACCGTATCCACCACCACCACCGCCAAGCCGATACGGTCCGAAACGTAGTCGCGGTGCGTAGCTGAATTGATCCAGCTTATGTCGAAGGAGTTGAAGGGACCGCCGGGTTCGCCGGTGGGGTTGTGCTCGGGCACCGGTATGTTAAGGATATCCGCATAGCCGTCAGCTGTCGTAGTACCGCACACTGGACAACCGGCGACGTTGCCGCAGCCGCTAGCGATCACAAACAATGCGGTGAGAAGAACAGTCATCAGAATCCGGGATCTCATCGAATCTCCTCCTGCAATTTCCCTACAGGACTGGGATTGATATCAGTCCTTCGCTACTACAACGACACTCAGGTTGCCGCTAGAAGCGGAACTGCAATTCCTGCGTTAGTGCCACGAAATTCTGTGGCAACTGCCCGGTCACGCTGGGCTGGTGCAATTGGTCGATGTTGACGTTGAACTTGTATTTGATCCAGTAATTCAGATACCAGTTGACTCCGAACGTGATTTCGTCGGTGTGATAGTTGTATTGCGGAACGAACCCTGGTGTGTAGAAGTTGAGGAAATTAGCGGCCGGTGCATTCGCCTGAATGCCCGAATAGCGAACGCCGATTTCCCAGGCTCCCAAACCGCGTCCTCCGCCACCGGGTGTGTCAGGACCAAAGAGTGGATGCTTTACGCGTGGCGTGCCGTTTTCAGGTCGTTTTTCGCCAGTCAGCAGGTAAGTCACAGTGCCATTCCAACCTTTGGCTCCAATCCCCGGGAGGGTCAGGAATCCAAGACCACCGACCTGCTCCGATCCGACTCCGTACCGCTGCTCCTGCATCTGCACGTACTCGCCGCGTGCAGCAAACGGTCCCGTGATGTAGGTGAAGTCACCTCCGTACCGCTCGATCGGGCCGTTAATGCGGAGCGAGGGGAAGAAGGTATAGGTCTGGTCGGGAAGCAGTCCGCTGAAGCTGGTGTCGCCGGAAAGACCGCGCGACCGGCTGTGGCTGGCGGATCCGCCAAAGGCAAACTCCTTCAACCGGTTGTTTTTCGATTTTCGGAACGGGTAAAAACGTAGCCTTCCGACGAATTCCGGCTCGTTGGTTACATTGGCAGTCACGCCGTTGCGACCGTTGAACGCTCCCGCCCACCACTGGACGGTGCCACCATCAATGTCTCCGTGCAGCGTTATCCCAGGGCAGCGATAGGCGGTGCCCGGACAAGGATAGAGCAGTGACTGTAATCCGCGCTCGGTGAAGTCCAGATTGGTAGCGCCCGTCCCTCTTTCGTAGCCAAACGGTTCTTTGAATTGTCCAGCTTGGAACTGGAATTCCGGGATGATTCTGACGTTGAGATAAACATCGCGCACGATCGCGCCCGATGTCGCATTCGCGTCGGTGAGAAGGGCAAAATCGAAGTGCGATCCGTAATTGCCCTGGAAACCGAAGCGGGCGCGCCGGATCAGAAATGTATCCGCGGGAGCACCGTCACCTTTGTAGGCGCGGTGGTCGATGTCCACGTACCCATACGGGTTGAGATTGAATTGCCCGTCTGCACTCCGAATAAAGAAGTGCTCACCATTCCAACCCGCGGTGAGGGGAGGACCGGAGTCTTTCTTGGGGGGCGTCGGAGGCTTGGCCTGGTCCAGCATGAGTGTCGTCGTCGACGGATCGGGTTCGACAAGAACAGTATTCAGCAGGTGAGCGCCAGTCGCCGATGCAGTTGCTGCAGGCGGAGCCGATGGCGAACTCACCTCGGCCACAGGCTTGATCTCGGCGGTCGAAGCGTTGTCCGCAGCCTGCGATTTGCTTTCAATCAGCTTCTGCACCACCGCTTTCAATTGCTCGATCGTCTTCCGTTGCTCGGCGATCTCTTGCCGCAGTTGGTTCACTTCCTCTTTGCTTGCCACGGAAGACGCGGATGCGGATGTATCCGCAGCTTGCTGAGCCTGAGCCAATGAACCGGCGACCAAAAGCGTTCCCAGCACCACATAGCTTGTTAGCGAGCGCATGTTTCCTCTCCCGAGGTAAGTTGAGGCCTAACCTCCTGCCGAGACGGACGGAATGTCAGGGCAAGTAAAACGTACGACGCACGCGACGGCGGAGCGGAGAGGCGGCGCCTTCCGGTATGAAAAGCGGACCAGTCCGTAGGGCTGCGGTGTACCACGAGTGACCGAGACTTGTCAAGTCGCGTTTTCAATTTGAGAGTGGCGCAATTTTTCCAGCCGGCGATGTCCTAGTCAGTGATGGGCATCACACATGGTCGCCCGACCTTGCCGTCCGGCACACGAACCCCCTTATCGTTTTGCTATTGTTCCTTAGATTTTGATAGAAGATTTTTATCAGTGAGATCACAAGAATAATCTTGGCCTAGGGGACCACTTCGGCTAGCTTGCATACGGGTTTCGCATTTTGTCGTCTCCACCGTACGTGCAGGATCCGCGTGGCTGGCAGCATTCTTGTGCAGGCAACAGGGGATCTCGCTCACTCGTCGAACGAATCTCAATGCGGGTATAAGATTAAATGCCTATGACGTTAAAAGCGGTGGAGACGCTGCTGGATGTTCTGCATTTTGCGGACAGCCATACCGCCTTTGTGCTTCCTGAGCTTGAGGTACGGCTCACGTACGACGGTCTCCGGCAGCAGGTTTTGGGGATGGCTGATGCATTAGCTTCGATGGGAATTCAGCCAGGTGATCGAGTGGCGATCGCTTTGCCTAATGGTCTCCCCGCCGTAGTAAGTTTTCTGGCAGCTTCCATCGCCGGAACGGCCGCCCCGCTGAACCCATCGTACCCTTATGAGGAGTTCCTGTTTTTTCTTCGTGATACCAGCGCCCGGCTTTTGCTCTGCCCGCCGGCAGAAGCTGAGTACGCTCGCAGTGCGGCCGCGGACTTGGGAATTCCGGTGGTTCCGGTGGAGATGAGCAGTGAAGGAGAGGTCCGCTTAACGGATGCCGCAAAGGAAATTGCAGCCAAGCCTCCAAACCCAGATGACATCGCACTGATTCTGCACACCAGCGGAAGTACGGGGCGGCCAAAGCGGGTGCCCCTCCGGCATTACAACCTGGCTGTTTCGGCGGCAAACATTGCCAATACGTACATGCTTTCGGAAGAGGACGTCTCATTGTGCATCATGCCGCTCTATCACATTCACGGCATCATGGCCTCGACGATGGCGACGTTATTGTCCGGCGGAACAGTGGTTCTGCCCTCCAAATTCAATCCGTTGGCTTTCTGGCGCCTGGTACGAGAATACGGTGTCACCTGGTACTCGGGAGTGCCCACCATGCATAAGCTGATCCTGGCGCGCACCCGCGACCAGGTCAGCGACTCCCGCTCGCTGCGGTTTATTCGATCGTGCAGCGCGCCGTTTTCTGCGGAGACGATTCACAAAATGGAGGAGATCTTTGGTGTGCCCTTTGTGGAGGCGTACGGAATGACCGAAGCGGCGCATCAGATGACCTCCAATCCTTTGCCTCCGCGCTGCCGCAAACCGGGTTCGGTAGGGGTGGGAACCGGGATCCGGATCAGCATCATGGATGCGTTCGGCAATCATCTTGGGACGGGACAGCGCGGCGAAGTGGTCATTCAAGGCGCGAATGTTTTTCGCGGATACGAGAACAATCCGGAGGCCAATGCCAAATCATTTGTGAACGGCTGGTTTCGGACGGGCGATCAAGGCTTTCTGGACGAGGATTGCTACCTGCACCTGACCGGCAGGATCAAAGACATCATCATCCGCGGTGGCGAAAACATTGCACCTCATGAAGTCGACGAAGTGCTGCTCAAACATCCCGCAATTGCCAGCGCAGTTACGTTCGGTTTTATGCATCCCACTCTTGGCGAGGAGGTAGCTGCGGCGGTAGTGCTGCACGAACCCGGCAGCTTGACGGAGTCCACCCTCCTGAAGTATTGCTGTGAACACATGGCCGACTACAAAGCTCCCAAGAAAATCTATTTTGTGGAAAGCATTCCCACGACGGGTACGGGGAAAATCCGGCGACGCGCAGTGGCGGCTGCGGTACTGGAAGAACAGGGATGAGATTTCTGATTGCGGGAGCCGGCGCCATCGGAGCTTACATTGGCGCATTGATGGCTCGCGCAGGTTTCGATGTAACCCTCTTCGCACGCGGCCCGCACCTTCAGGCCATGCGGGAACACGGCGTGCTGGTTAAGAGCTCCTCAGGTGAATTTCAGGCACACCCGAAAATTTCAGGCACGCTTAACGGCATTGGCTCATTTGATGTGGTTTTTCTCGGAGTTAAAGCCCATAGTCTGCCGCAACTCGCTCCCGACTTAGCTTGCGTGTTGCAGGGCGACACGACGGTCGTGAGCACGCAAAACGGTATTCCCTGGTGGTTCTTCCAAGGTTTTGGCGGCGAGTGGAACAATCTCCGTTTAGAACGAGTTGATCCCGGTGGAGTGATCTCGGCGGCAATCGATTCGCGCCGGGTTTTAGGATCGATTGTTTACTTTTCCGCCGAAATCACCGCGCCGGGCGTCATTCAGCACATCGAGGGCAACCGAATCTCGCTCGGCGAGCCTGACGGAACCCGCTCCGAGCGCTCCCGGCAGATTGCCGATGCCCTCATTGCCTCCGGCTTGCGCGCCCCGGTGACGGCGCGCATTCGCAGCGAAATCTGGGTCAAGATTCTGGGCAATTTGGCATTTAATCCGATCAGCGCTCTTACGCGAGCTACCCTGGGACAAATGACAAAAGACCCAGGCGTATGTAACCTGGCGCGACAAATTATGGGCGAAGCCGCTGACGTGGCGGCACGATTGGGATTAGAGTTACCAATCTCCATCGACCAACGAATAGCCGGTGCAGCGAAGATTGGCGAGCACAAGACGTCGATGCTCCAAGATCTGGAAGCGGGGCGGCCGATGGAGTTGGAAGCCATCGTGGGCGCGATTGTGGAGCTTGGACAAAGAGTGGGTGTTCCAATGCCGCACACCGAGACGGTATATGCGTGCGCGAAGCTGCTGGAACAATGTCGAAATCCGGTCTAGTTGCTCGTTCTTGCGGCGGAGGGTTAGAGACCTACATTCCCGGCAGTTTCATGCCGGCCAGTTTCCGCGCGAAACTCGCCTTGCCCATCTGCTTGAACATTTTTCGCATCTGGGCGTACTGACGAAGCAAATTATTGACTTCCTGGACGCTGGTTCCGGAGCCACGTGCGATTCGTTTACGCCGGCTGCCATTGATCACTTCGTGATGAATGCGCTCGTGGGCAGTCATCGAATTGATGATCGCCTCGACGCGATTAATCTGCTTCTCGTCCACTTTGTCCGCGTGCTTCTGTAAACCTGCGAATGGACCGATGCTCGGCAGCATGCCCATGATGTTCTGGATCGATCCCATCTTCTTGACTTGGCGCAGTTGATCGCGGAAATCTTCGAGCGAGAAGCCGTCCCCGGCCAGTGCACGGCTCGCCATCTCCTGAGCTTTCTTTTTATCGACGTGTTGCTCGGCCTTTTCAATGAGAGAAAGGATGTCGCCCATTCCCAGAATGCGGGATACGATGCGGTCGGGATGAAACGGCTCCAAAGCATCATATTTCTCACCAATGCCGATGAACTTGATGGGCTGGCCAGTGACCTGTCGAATCGACAGCGCCGCACCTCCTCGTGCGTCCCCGTCCATCTTGGTGAGCACAACACCGGTCAGCGAAAGTTTTTTATGAAACTCGTCGGCCGAATTGACTGCGTCCTGGCCGGTCATGGCGTCGGCAACGAACAAAATCTCCTGCGGATTGAGAAGGCGCTTCAGCGATTGCATCTCGTCCATGAGCTGATCGTCGATGTGCAGACGTCCGGCCGTATCCACGATGAGGACGTCACAGCCACTATTCACGGCCTCGCGACGGGCCTCTTTGGCGAGACGTTCCACCACTGCCGTGTTTGCCTCAGCCACTTCGCCTTCATAGATATTGGCCTTTACCGATTGTGCGACAACTTTGAGTTGTTCGCGCGCCGCAGGACGGTAGACGTCCACCGAGACCAATAGGGGCCGGTGTCCGCCATTTTTCAACCAATTTGCAAGTTTGCCTGAGGTAGTCGTCTTGCCGGAGCCCTGCAGTCCTGCCATCAGCACAACGGTTGGAGGCTGCGAAGCAAATTTCAAGCGCGCGGTGTCCCGGCCGAGAGTCTCGACCAACTCGTCGCGGACGATCTTGATTACCTGCTCGCCCGGGGAAAGGGCAGTCATGACCTCCTGGCCGACCGCTTTCGCGTGGATGCGATCGATCAGCTGCTTTACGACCTTGAAGTTGACGTCTGCTTCGAGAAGTGCAAGGCGGATTTCCCGCAGCGCTTCCTGAATGTTCTCGTCATTTAGGACGGCCTGGCCGCGGAGGCTCTTGAAAGCCCGTTGCAGTTTTTCCTGTAAGTTCTCAAACATGAGGAGACATCTATTTTACCAATGTAAGTGGCCGTCGATCTCTTGCCTGCCTGACGCAGTGAACAATCGGGGAATGTTTAATTCGGGGAATGTTTAATATGGTAAAAGATGAATGGCTTCCAGATTTGTAAATACCTGTGGGCTGGTGTCTATGCTTTGTGGCTGGTGTGGGCTTTACGGACAAAGCCCGCCCGAATCAAAGAGACCATCATTTCCCGACTGTCTCACGTCCTGCCTGTCGTCGCGGCCTTCATCCTGATGTTCACACGGTACGCCGGTAACAGCTGGTTGTGGGCACAAGTTTTTCCCGACGAGTTGTGGGTTAATCTACTCGGCATTCTGCTTACTTTTGCCGGCCTGGCTTTCGCCTTTTGGGCCAGGGTTCGCCTCGGTGGAAATTGGAGCAGTTCGGTCACAGTGAAAGTCGGACATGAGTTAGTTCGCACCGGTCCCTATCGTTGGGTGCGCCATCCAATTTACTCGGGATTGGTCTTGGCAATGTCAGGAACAGCCATGGCCAACGGTGAAGTACGGGGTGTTATCGCCGTCGTTTTGGTATTTATCGGGTTTACTATTAAGAGCCGGATCGAAGAACGAGCTATGATTGACACCTTTGGAGCGGAGTACGAAGATTACAGGCGAAGTACCGGAGGCATTCTTCCCAAATTGCATTAACCGATGAATTCCCCAGGCACGCAGGCAGTAGTTGATCCGAGCTATCGCACCATCGCCCCGGCGTGGCACACCGTCGTCGTGTTAATGGTTCTGCTGGGTCTTTCATTGGCCGGCGCTCGTTCGCAGAGCCTACCGTTTGCGGGCACTTACGGGCGCGCCCCCGGATACATCCTGGTGATGGTCGTTGAATGGGCAATGGTTGCATTCATCGGCTATGGCATTAGCCGCCGCGGCTTTCGCCTGCCTGATCTCATCGGTGGAGATTGGGCGCGCGCGGTTGCCGTTCTGCGCGATTTCGGAATCGCGATTGGATTTCTCATCATCTCCAGCGTGGTGTTAAACGGGCTGGGTCACTTGCTGAAAGCCGTTCCCAATCAGGCAATCCGCAACGCGCTTCCAAGCGGGCCTCTGGAAGTCGTTCTTTGGTTATTGCTTTCACTGACCGCCGGGTTCTGCGAGGAAACGATTTTTCGGGGGTATTTCCAACGCCAATTTTCTGCTTGGACGCGGTCAGCTGCCGGTGGAATCGTGCTGCAAGGGATTGCTTTTGGTGCTGGGCATGGATATCAAGGCTGGAAATACATGTTGGTCATTACCGTGTTTGGCACCATGTTCGGGTTGCTCGCGAAGTGGCGCCGGAGCTTGCGTCCTGGCATGCTCGCCCATGCATTGCAGGATGGAGTTGGCGGTCTTTTCGCTCGACATTTCCTGCGCTGATTAACTTTGGGTTGGTCGGGCCTCCCCGCAAACGTCGCCAGCGCAAACTTTAGATCGTTCCGGAATCTCCGCCGTAGACCTGTTTAGCCGCTATCACGGTATTGCAGTGGATTGTTACCGTATCTTCTACTTTTCTCGCGTAGCCTCCGGCAAAGGTCACCATCACCGGAATGTCGCGTGCGCGGGCAACACGGAAGACGAGTTCATCCCGGCGCTTCAAGCCTTCGATAGTTAGCGACAGACCGCCGAGTTGATCCTCCCGATATGGATCGGCGCCAGCAATGTAGCAGATCAGCTCCGGCTCGAACTGCCTTAGCCCCGAGCTTAACGCGTTGTCCAGCCAGGCAAGATAGTCTTCATCGCCGATCTCATCCGGCAGGTCTACATCAATCGAGGAGGGTGGCTTCCACATCGGATAATTGTTTTCCTGATGCAGTGAAATGGTGAACACGTCGCCGGCGTGCGCATTGCGAACTTTCGTGACGACCGACTGGGCAAGCGTTGAGGCTCCTGTTGAGGGCAGGGGGGCGGCTGGAACGCGAACTCCGGCGAAGATGGCAGCTGTTCCGTTCCCGTGGTGAACGTCACAGTCTACCGTCATCGCTCTTTCAATCTTGTCGTCGCGCTGCATTCGTCGAATGGCCACCGCTACGTCGTGAATCATGCAAAAGCCTTCTCCGTGATCTGGAAACGCATGATGGAATCCGCCGCCGATATTGAACGCGATGCGGTCCTTCAACGCGAACTCTGCCGCCAGAATCGATCCGCCAGCCGCAAGCCAGAATGCACGCACGAGTTCGGGCGAGTAGGGAATCTCCATCTGCAGTTCTTCGTGGGCGGTGAGGGTTCCGGTTTTTAACTTTCCCACGTACTGGGGCGTGTGAACCAGAAGGATGTCCTGATCAGATGCAGGCCGTGGTGTGACGATATCGTCAGTCGCGGCGACGGCAGTTTGGATGAGCCGTTTGTGGATTCGCTGGTACTTTTCCGCCGGGAATACATGTGCCCCTATAGGCAAATAGTAGTCATCACTGTAAACAAGCTTGAAGGGGAGCATGGTGAATCGCCACGGCTGGTCTTTATCATACGCGCTCGGAACGGAGAGCGCGTTACCAGGAAATTACTGCTCGACAGAAGCCGCGGTTGACTTCACATCCGTGTTCTCGGCGAAGCACCAATGCACAAACTGATCGGTGTAACTGGAAACGACAGAGGGCGGAATGTCGTTTTCCCTGAGCTCCTTGAATTCGAAACGAATCGCGCCCAGCGGCTCTGATGACGGATTAACCGTGCCCAACAGGTACCCATATACGTTCGTCTTCGCCACGCGCCCTAGGTCGGTTCCGGGCAGCGCATAACGATGGGCACCAGCAGTTCCGTCAATCCATCCGGGTAAGACGCCTCCATTGCTGCGCCAGTACGGCGTATTGAAGATGTCTTCCATGTAGTAATGGGAATGGCTTGCCAGAACATAAACTTTCTTGTGAGCGTCGTTCTGCAGCCTCAAGAGCGCCTGGTATACCTGCTTCCCACTTTCCTCGCCACGCGCCGATTCATTCATACTATGGCCTTGAGACATGCTGTAGGGAAGCGCTTTGTGCATGCCGACGACGACCGTTCGAATTGCGTCGTCCTGGGTGGCGTTCGCCATGCGATCTTTAAACCACTTCACCTGATCGTCATCGAACTGGTCGTCGGTGGCATTGTCGAGATAAATAAAGTCGACGCCGTCTGCAATCCAGTGAAAGTAGGTCCGTAGAGGCCCTTCCACCGCGCCGAGTTTCGCATCCTTCTCGCGCTGCTCACGCAATTCCTTACGATCGAGGAGATCAGCAAATTGAGTGATGAATTGCTCGCGCGTTTTCAATCCTGGCACCGTCTCATGGTTACCAATGCCGAGAAAGAACGGAATGCTAAAAGCAGCAACCTGGTTCTTTGTGAAGTCGACCCAGGCCGAGCGTTCGTAGCTGCTAATCGTCAGATGTTGCCCCTTCACCCTGTAAGACTGCAGCATGTCCTCATCAAAGTCATAGATTGCTCGCAGATCCCCCAGATGCCAGTAGAAACGGGCGCCTTCTTTCGCGGCGCTCCTGGCTATCGCGGGCATGACAACATCTCCGCAGTTTCGCGAGTCGCCAGCTACTGCGAAATGCCAAGTTTGCTGCGTAGATTCTGCACGGTGCTGAGTTATGGCGTGAGAAGACGAAGTGGTCTGTCCAGACAAAAATGCGGCGACAAGAATTAAGCAGACGAGGGCAAAGTGCCTAGTGCCAGTTTGCATCGAAGGTTTATGCTCCTGAAGGTTCTTCACGGACTGCCCGGCCAACTCGGACTCCACGAGCCTCGCGCCAGCCCTCCACGATCAGGTAGAGCACAGGAATGAAGAACAGGTTAAGCAGGGTCGACATGATCATCCCGCCGAAGACGGTAGTGCCGACCGAGTGGCGGCCTTCCTGGCCCGCCCCATGCGCGACCATCAGCGGCAAGACGCCCAGTATGAATGCGAAGGAGGTCATCAAAATGGGACGCAGGCGAATGCGCGCCGCTTCAATCGTGGCTTCCACCAGCGGCATGCCACGCTCGCGCAATTGCTCGGCGAATTCGACAATCAGAATGGCGTTCTTGCTGGCCAGACCCACCAGCATGACCAGACCGATCTGACAATAGACGTCATTCTGCAACCCACGCAAGGATTGCGCCAGCAGCGCGCCCAACATCGCCATGGGGACCGCGAGCAGCACGATGAATGGCAGAACGAAGCTTTCATATTGCGCCGAGAGCGTCAGATAAACCACCAAAACTCCCAGCGCGAACAGAATCATTGTGGTGCGGCCGGACGCGAGCTCCTCCAGCGAAATGCCGGTCCATTCATAGGTGAAGCCCTGGGGCATTACTTTCTTGCTCAGATTCTCCATTGCGGCAATTGCCTGGCCGGAACTGAACCCCGGCCCTGCCGAGCCATCAATCTCTGCCGAACGAAAAAGGTTGTAATGATTGATGACTTGGGGTGCGGCGCTTTGCGAGATCGTGACCAGATTGTCTAGCGGAATCATGCCGCCGATGTCAGAGCGTACGTAATACTGCTGTATATCCTTGGGCTGCGAACGGAACTGCTGGTCGGCCTGGACATAAACACGGTAAGAGCGGTTATTGAAGTTGAAATCGTTCACGTACGCCGAACCCATGTACACACCCAGCGCATCTGTCACCTGCTGCAAAGGAACGTGCAAGCTCTTTGCCTTCTCGCGGTCGATCGTAACTACGAACTGAGGATCGTTAGCCGTGTAGGTGCTGAAAAGGCCGGCAAGTTCCTTTTGGCCCGATCCCTGCCGAACCATGTCTTGCACGACGCTGGCCAATTCCTGCAGGGTATGCGCCCCCTGGTCCTGAACTTCGAATTGAAAACCACCTAAGGCACCGAGACCTTCCACCGCCGGAGGAAGGAAGGGCAGGACAATCGCACCCGAGACGCCAAACAACTTTCCCCGAAGCCGGTTCACAACTGCGTTGGCAGAATGCTCAGGACCTTTGCGCCGTGAATAGTCCTTGAGCCCCGCGTACACCACGCCCTGGTTGGCGGCTGCACCGGATACACCCGAGCCGGCAATGGCAAACACACTCTCCATATCCAAGTCGCTCTGCATAATGTTGGCCACCTGTTCCACGATGCTTCTTGTATATTGCGTTGACGCAGCTGGCGGTGCCTGCACCGCCACAATCAGCCAACCTTGATCCTCATCGGGCACAAAGGCTTTTGGCACGCGCTGAAAGATGAAGTAGGTGAGGCTCAAGCCGGTCAGGAACAAAACGACTGCAACCAGGCGGAAGCGCAAGAACAGGGTCAGTGATTTTCGGTATCCGTTTGTGACTGCGGCGATGATCTTATCGACCTCGCGAAATAACCAAATCTTTTCACCGTGTCCCCGGCCGAGAAGGAGTGCGGATAGTGCAGGACTCAGGGTCAAAGCGTTAAACGCGGAGATGGAAATCGAAAAAGCAATTGTGAGGGCGAATTGGCGGAACAAAATCCCGGTGGTGCCCGGGAAAAATGCTACAGGCACGAACACTGCGACCAGCACCAGAGAGGTGGCAATAACCGCGCCAGTTACCTCTTTCATGGCTGCCGCCGTCGCCTTATGCGGGCTATGTTCGCCTTCCTGGATGTGGCGTTCGATGTTTTCAATCACGACGATGGCATCATCCACGACCAAGCCGGTAGCCAGCGTGATGCCGAACAAGGTCAGCGTATTAATTGAGAAATTCAGCAGCTTTACAAATGCGAACGTACCCACCAACGAGACCGGGATCGTCACCGACGGAATAATTGTGCTCCGCCAGTCTTCAAGGAAGAGGAAGATCACTAAAATGACAAGCGCGATGGCCTCAATCAACGTGCTCAGGACGTCCTTGATGGATTCGCTGACCGCATCCGTGGTGTCGAATGCATTCTCATAAATCATGCCGGGCGGAAAACGTTTCGACAGCCTCTTCAATTCCGCCAGTGCCTGCCGGTCCACGTCGATCGCGTTAGCCGTGGATAGCTGGGTCACCGCAACACCGACCGAATCGTGCCCGTTGTAGATCAGGTCATTGCCGTAATCCTCGGCTCCCAACTCAGCGCGGCCGACATCACGCAGGCGTACCAGCGTGCCGTCCGCGTTGGTTTTTAGGATAATGTCCTCAAACTGAGCGGGCTCACTGAGGCGTCCAATGGCGCGCACGCTGATCTGAAATTGCTGACCAACCTTAACGGGAGGCTGGCCGACTTGCCCGGCAGCTACCTCGACATTTTGTTCCTGAAGGGCATTGACAACATCGGTTGCGGTCAGGCCGCGACTCGCCATGCGAACAGGATCGAGCCAGAGGCGCATAGAGTATTTACGCTCGCCGAACACAAAGACATCCGCCACTCCCGGCACACGCTTCAACGTGTCTCGCACATAAACGTCGAGATAATTGCTCATGAACAGCGGGCTGTAGCGGCTGTCAGGTGAATAAACCGCTGCTCCGAAGACGAAGTTCTGCGATGACTTGGCGACCGTCACGCCAGTGGTTTTGACCGCGGCAGGCAACCGGCCTTGCGCTGTGTTCACACGGTTCTGGATATCCACGGCGGCCAAGTCAGGATCACGATTCAGCTCGAAAGTTGCCGTAATTGAGCTAGTGCCATCGTTTCCACTGGTGGATGTGACGTACTTCATTCCCTGCGCGCCATTGATCTGTTGTTCAAGGGGAATTGTGACGGCTGACTCGACGGTTTGGGCGCTCGCGCCGATGTATGAACTCGAAACCGAAACCTGCGGCGGCGCAAGGCTGGGGAATTGCGCAATAGGCAAAGTTGGGATTGCGACCGCACCCGCCAGGATGATTAGTAGAGCGCAAACGGTGGCAAACACCGGACGATTTATGAAGAAGTTGACGAACATGAGAAAAGCCGTTTCAAGTTTCGGTTAGTCGAAACCAGAAGCTCGAATCTTCAAACTGAGAAAACTAACTCTGTGGCACTACGGGCGCGCCATCCACGAGGTACTGGGTCCCGGAGACAATCACCTTGTCGCCCGGCTTGATTCCATCCAGGACGACATAATCATTTCCGATCATCTCGCCCACCCGCAGAGGTTTCTGGTGCGCGACCAATCTTCCGTTCTCATCTTGTGCGACAAAAGCGAAGTAAAGTCCGCCAAGACGCGATACCGCTAATACGGGAACTACTGGTCCCTGATGCATCCCCCAAATCACGCGCGCGCGGATAAATTGCAAGTTGCGCAACTTGTCTTCGTTGTTGGCAATCCGCGCTTTGATCAGCACTGTCTGCGTCGTGTTGTCGACCTGAGGCGAAATGAAGCTAAGCCGGCTGTCGGCGAGTACTTTGCCTTCGCCGTCTACGATATCAACCGGCATGTTCATTTTGAGCTGAGAAGATCGCTCGACGGGAACATAAACATAGGCCTCCAGGCTTCCCGGCTGATCGACGGTAGTGAGGACCGTGCTGGTAGTAACGCGGTCGCCAACACGCACAGGAATGTCGCCCACAATGCCGCTGGTCGGAGCGCCCACCCGGTAGTAATGCAACTGGACCTGCTGTTCTTGCACCTGTGCATCAAGTGCCCGCAACTGGGCCTGCGCATTATCCAGCGTAGCCTTGGCCTGATCGAGGTCCTGTTTCGAAACCACTCCGGCAGCCGCCAGTGCGCTGGTCCGGTTAAATTGTTCCTGGGCCCACTTAAGGTTGGCTTCCTGCGCGGCGCGGTTGTGCTCCTGACTATTTACAGTCGCCTCTTGTTTTGTCGGATCAATTTCCATCAGAAGCGTGCCACGCGAGACGTGGTCGCCGGAATGAACCTGGATATCAATGATTTGGCCCTCAACCTGAGGCATGATAATGGCCGAGTCGCGGGATTTCAGCGTTGCAACATATTCCGTGCTGTCACTGATAGGAACCGAACGCGCGGGTTCAATTTTGACCGGGATGCTGGGCGGGCCTTGTGCAGCTTGAGCGTCCCTGGCGGAGCCCTGATTACACGCGGTACCTGCAGCCACAAGCAGCAGGACAGCCCAGATTTCGATGCGTAGCTGCGGGACTAATTGATATTTAAGCGTGTCCACTACGTGTGTTCCTGTCGTTTCTGTTGGTATCCGGTATGACCACGTGAATGTTCATTATCTCCTCGAACAAACCTAAAGGTCTATGACCGAGCGCCATTTTCCGGCTCGCACGCTTAGACTGCAAAAGACGCCGAAAGTTATCTACTGGAGTTCTGCTAAATTGTTGGTGCGATGAAACCAATTCGCAGCTTTGCCAGCGACAACAACGCGGGCATTCATCCCAAGATTCTGCAGGCCATTGCCGCCGCCAATGTCGGACACGTAGTTGGCTACGGCGATGATCCCTACACCGAAGCCGCGGTAGCCAAGTTTAAACAGCAGTTCGGGGACGACATAGAAGTCTTTATCGCGTTCAATGGCACCGCCGCAAACTGTTTGGGGCTCAAGGCGCTGACTGAAAGCTTCCAGGCCGTGATCTGCGCCGAAGGCGCTCACATCTATACCGACGAATGTGCTGCCCCTGAGAAGTTTACAGGTTGCAAACTGATTCCACTGTCTGCGCCCGATGGCAAGCTAACGGTAGAGTCCGTTGGACATGCCTATCACGGAATCGGCGACCAGCACCACGTCCAACCTCGGGTTATCTCCATCACCCAAGCGACAGAATTGGGAACAGTCTACAAGCCCAACGAGATTCGCGATCTGGCACATTTCGCGCACAAGCGCAGCATGTTTTTGCACATGGACGGGGCCCGAATTGCAAATGCCGCGGTTAGTTTAGGACTGACACTGCGCCAAGCCACGCGCGAACCAGGGGTCGATGTCCTGTCATTTGGCGGGACAAAGAATGGCGCCATGGGCGCCGAGGCTGTGATCTTTTTCGATAAGAAATTCGCTGCTGATTTCCTCTATGTGCGTAAGCAGGCCATGCAACTGGCTTCCAAGATGCGATTTATTTCTGCTCAGTTCGAAGCGTTGTTCACTGACGACCTTTGGAAAACAAATGCCGCCCATTCCAATCGCATGGCGGCCTTGCTACGGGATGAGCTTTCAAAACTCCCTCAGGTTAAGATCATGCATCCGGTCGACGCCAACGGAGTCTTTGCTCGGATCCCGGCGCATGCCATTAGCAAAATCCAGGAGCGCTACTTTTTCTACGTCTGGAACGAGGAGCAATCGCTCGTGCGCTGGATGTGTTCGTTTGACACCACAGAAGAGGACGTAAAAGAATTTGCCCGATTTGTGGCGGCCTGCGTCGCCAATCGGGCTTCGACGACGAACCGGCAGTGATCTTGATTTTTCAGAATTCTTCGCATAAATTGGCGCTTCCGTTAGAGTTTGTTAGCGAGGGAGCAGTGATGAGTCAGAAGTGGCTGGCGCTTGCTTGTTTGATTGCAACCGCAATCCTGCCCGGTTGCGGACACGATCAGGAATTGGTATCCATTGATGTCGAGCCCAACACAGAAACCTTCGGGGCGTCGAACATACCCGTGAGCGCCGATGCCGGGGCGAGCGTCCAATTAAGAGCGCTGGGAACTTACATACACCCGCCGGTCACCAAGGACATAAGCGATCAGGTCACTTGGAGTTCGAACACTCCGCAAATGGTCACCGTCAACTCCACTGGCTTAATCACCCCCACGGGTTTAGCTTGCGGCGGAACAATTATCTCGGCCACGGTGAAGACTAATAAGAGCGCTGGCGGAATTTCGTCGTCCGGGGCGATAGTGACGGGAACCATGACCGCCAACGTCACCTGCTTTACAGGCAGTCTTCGCAAGCCTGGAAAGGTCTTCAGTGCTGCCTTGGTGAGACCACAAACAGTCTTGAGAGTACTTCCGGCTAGTCCTTACTCGCGGTAATCTGAATCATCGAGTAGCTTTTGCAGAGTTGGCTTACGCTTCTCTGGTTTTCTCTTCCGATCATCCAGCACGCGTGACCCTGGAGGCATTCCAATCCGCTCGCGGGCCAATGCCTTCACCGCCTGCACCGCTCGAAACCGCTTTGGTTTCTTCTTTTTCGGCACTACCTCATCTTGCCACACGTCTATGGGCACGTCGTGCAATAATCAATCTTCAGCAACCGACGCCTAACGATCCATGGATGAGCGAGAATTTTTCGACGAGAAGCAAGAAAAAAAGACGGCAACCCTCAACTGTCCTCATTGCCAGCAGTCGGCTGATTACGAAATCACCTGGCTGGTTCGCACCAAGAAGAAGCATCTTCCCGGCCGCGCTGACGAACGGGACCGTGCCCGCTTCGCCAAGGCCCGTTCCTACATGCTCCGCAAAGATGACATGATGGCCTGCAAGAACCTGCGTTGTCGCAAGCGCTTCGAAATCTCCGGTGTGCAGTCGGTGGCTTTTACCGACTGATCACAGCGAAATTCTCTCTACTGTGGTACTCGTTTATACTAAAAGGTTTCGCCAAGCCAGGGTTTCGCCTTCAGGTGCGAGACAAATTGCTTTACTGCTTAAGTTGAGGAGCCGGTCTTGAAGATTCTGGTTTGCATGAAACAAGTTCCGCAGAAGGATGCACCGCTGAAGCTGAACGAGAATGGTACCTGGATTCGCGAAGACGTTTCGTATGAGGTCAACGAACCGGATGCTTACGCGCTGGAGGAAGCGCTGCGGCAAAAAGAGAAACATGGCGGCGAGGTAGTGGTAATCACTGCCGGTCCGGCACGAGCCCAACAGGTTCTGCGAGAGGCATTGGCGAAAGGCGCCGACCGCGCAATTCACCTGGAAGATAACGCTTTCGTAAGCTTGGATGCCTTCAACACCGCGCGCGCGTTCGCGGCGGCAATCAAGGATGAGAAATTCGACCTGATATTTACCGGGCTTCAGTCCGACGACTACGGCTACGCCCAAACCGGTGTAATTCTGGCAGAACTGCTCGGCTGGCCACACGCCACCATCATCATGCAAATCGAGAAAAGAGATGGCGGAATCCGCGTGAAGCGCGAACTCGAGGCGGGCTACTTCCAATTCGTAGACATGCCGCTGCCGGCCGTGCTCACCATTCAGTCGGGCATCAACAAACTGCGGTATGCAACATTGATTGGTATTAAACAAGCGAAGAACAAGCCATTGCGCAAGGTGACGATGACGGATGTGCAGTCCTCGATCGGCGGAAACCTGCAGAAAATTGACCGACTATACGTTCCGCAGAAGACGAAAAATACAGAATTTCTGGAAGGTCCTCCAGGGGAACTCGCGAAAAAGCTGGTCGACAAGCTGCGCAACGAAGTCCGCGTGATATAGGCGTCAAGGCTCCTTTTACCGGGCAGAAATCTAATCTTATGTCTGAAAGCATCCTTGTAGTAGCAGAGCAACGTGAAGGAAAACTCAACCGGGTCTCCTTGGAGACCTTAACAGCAGGGCAGGCTCTAGCCGCCGAAACCGGCTGGACACTGCAGGCTGCGGTCGCCGGCAATGCGGTCGGGCCTCTGGCAAATGAAGTTGCCGCGAAGAAGGTCTCGAAGGTCTACGCGATTGTGTCTCCCAAACTCGATCCGTATACACCTGATGCATTCGCCGCGGCTCTGAAGCAGTTCATCGAGTCTGGCAAGCCAAAGTTGGTTCTGATGCCCCACACCTACCAGGTGCGGGACTTCGTTCCGAAGCTGGCTACTGCGATGGGACGGACAGTGATCAGCGACTGCATCGGCTACAAGAAAAATGGTGAAAGACTGGTTTTCACTCGCCAGATGTTTCAGGGGAAACTGGCAGCTGATGTAAGCTTTGGCAGCGAGCCACCATGGTTCGTCACTTTTCAGAACGGGGCGTTTCGCGGCGACAAGGTAGAAGCTGGTGCGAGCCCGGCACCTGTAGAAACTATAAACGTTGAAATCGCTGACAGTGTCATTCGTAACAAGCCACAGGAAGTCTTCAAAGAGGCCAAGCAGGCGGTCGATCTCACCCAGGCGGAGATTATCGTTTCAATCGGGCGGGGAATCAAAGAGCAGAAGAATATTGAGCTAGCCAAGCAGTTAGCCGAAGCTCTGGGCGGCGAGATCGCAGCGTCACGCCCTATCTGTGATTCCGGCTGGCTTCCTATGGATCGGCAGATCGGGTCATCGGGACAAACAGTCGCGCCAAAACTCTACCTGGCTTTGGGAATCAGCGGAGCAATCCAGCACATCGTGGGAATGAAAGGTTCGCGCACGATCATCGCTGTCAACAAGGACGCCGAAGCCCCCATTTTTGAAATCGCAGATTACGCCGTAGTGGGCAATCTGTTTGATATCGTTCCACCACTGATCGAGGAAGTGAAAAAAGCAAAAGCAGGGGCGTAGGCGCCTGTTCTTCCCTGATTTGATTGCCACTTGGCCGAGTCAAAGCCGAATAACTGAATGCTGATTTTTCGCAAACCTCTTGAGGGCATCGAACGCCCGCAAATGCCGGCTGATGTCGTGATCGTTGGCGGTGGGCCGGCTGGTATGGCGTGTGCGCTGCGGTTGTCGCAGCTTATCGACCAGCACAATTCGCAAAACCCCGACAACCAACTGACCAAGGAAAATATTTACGTGCTGGAAAAGGCCCGCGAAATCGGGCAGCATTGCCTTTCTGGGGCACTGCTCGATCCACGCTCAATGCGCGAATTACTGCCCGGATTCGAGCAGGAAGCTCCCTTGGATGCGCCGGTCAGTAAAGAAGCAGTTTACTTCGTGACTCGAACCGGGAAGTTCAAGCTGCCTATCACTCCGCCACCTCTGCGCGATCACGGCAACTATGTGATTTCCCTGAATCGTTTTGTGAAGTGGCTTGGCAGCAAGGTCGAAGAGGCCGGCATCACCGTCTTTACCGGTTTTGCCGGATCGGAGTTGTTGTTCGACGGCAATCGCGTCGCCGGTGTGCGCACCGACGATAAAGGGGTTGATAAGCAGAACCAGCCGAAATCGAACTTTGAGCCCGGCTACGACCTGCACGCGAAAATCGTGATTCTGGCAGAAGGTCCCCGCGGTTCGTTAACCAAGCAATTGATTCAGAAATTTGATTTGATGAACGACCGCAACCCGCAAATCTATGGACAAGGGATCAAAGAGCTGTGGGAACTGCCTCCGGGGCGAGTCATACCGGGACAGGTGATCTACACCATGGGCTGGCCGCTAACCACAAAAGAGTACGGCGGCGCCTGGATTTACGGAGGCAAGGACAATGTTGTTTCCCTCGGATTTGTGACCGCGTTGGAATATCCCGACCCGCGGCTCGATCCGCAACATGTGTTGCAGGATTTCAAGCAGCATCCATTTATCGCCAGGCTGCTCGATGGCGGAAAGATGATTCGCTATGGCGCGAAATCATTTCCGTACAGCGGTTGGTGGTCGATCCCGCCGCTGGCCGGCGATGGCTGGATGATCGTGGGAGATTCAGCCGGATTCTTGAATTCCGCTCGTTTGAAAGGAATCCATCTCGCCATCAAGAGCGGCATGCTGGCCGCTGAAGCTGCGTTTGAGAGCTTAAAACAGGGTGATTTCTCTGTGAGCACCGGACAGTACCAAAAGAAAGTGGAATCGAGTTGGATCAAAGAGGAGCTGTGGAAAGTTCGTAACTTCCACCAAGGCTTCGAACGCGGCTTCTGGACGGGCATGTTTCACGCCGGAATCCAGCAGTTCACTGGCGGGCGCGGGCTTCACAATCGATATACAGGAAGTGCTGGCTACGAACATTTGCGCAAGTTGTCCTCGCTCCCGGCCGACGGCGGAGCGGAAGCACATCTGCTCGGCCCGGCAAAAGGTGATGGCAAGCTCACCTTCGACAAGCTGACTGACTTATACCACTCCGGCACCAAGCATGAAGAAGATCAGCCCGCGCACCTGATCATTCACGACACGAATATCTGCAGTGCGCGATGCATCAAAGAATACGGCAGTCCGTGTCAGAATTTCTGTCCGGCAAACGTCTACGAAATGGTGGATGACGTGGAGCAGCCCAACGGCAAGCGCATTAGCCTGAATCCGTCGAACTGTGTGCACTGCAAAACCTGTGACATTCAAGATCCCTACCAAATCATCACCTGGGTTCCCCCGGAGGGTGGCGGCGGACCTAACTACGATGGCATGTGAGATGAACCGCGGACATTCCTAACCGCGAACCCTCGGTCTCGTCTACAATGATTACGAAGTTTCCGACCGCCTGTGCCTTCGGGAATACCCTGGCTGTGGCGGCGAGGAGCGATCCGCTTCGAGGGTGGCGGTGGAAACGCCGATACCTCCCGGCTTCTTGGGAAGCCATTGGAAAGGAAACGCTCACCAGAGTAGTTCGTGCGCGTCTTTCCACCCTGATTCGAATCTAAGGAAGTGACTCTGAGAACGAAGTGACAACGCCTTTCCGATGCGTTTTCTGACCGACAAATTCGGCCGTACGATAACTGACCTACGAATCTCTGTCACGGATCGTTGCAACTACAAGTGCGTTTATTGCCGGACGGGCAACGGGGAGGGACTCTATGGTGATTTGTCCTTCACCGACTATTTGCGAATCGCTCATGTTTTCGCTGGATTGGGAATCAAGAAGGTCCGAATTACCGGCGGCGAGCCGTTGCTACGCAATGGCGTGGTGGAATTTGTGCGCCAGCTATCTCAGCTGAGGGATGTCGAAGGTGAACCTCTGGAACTGGCGCTCACCACCAACGGTCATCTGCTTGCCGACTTGGCGCAGCCTCTCAAGCAAGCAGGCCTGCATCGCGTCACCGTGAGCATGGATGCAGTGGATCCCGACCGCTTCGCACGCATCACTCGCGTGCCAAATGGATACGATAACGTGCTGGCCGGGGTTCGTGCCTCGCGTCGCGCCGGACTGTGGCCAGTGAAAGTCAATTGTGTGCTGATGCGTGGCTTCAACGAAGACCAGATCATTCCCTTCGGCATGTTTGCCCGCGAAGAAGGCGTTGTCGTGCGGTTCATCGAGTTTATGCCGTTGGAAGAAGATCGGGTCTGGTCGCCGAAGACCGTGGTTACCCTGGAAGAGATCGTCAAACGCATGGCCGAATATCGGCCTCTGGTCGAGATTCCCCATACTCGCAGCGAGACCGCGAGACGCTATCGTTTCGATGACGGGATCGGCGAGATCGGCATCATCGCACCGGTGTCGCACCCGTTCTGCGGCCATTGCAGCCGTATTCGTATCACCTCTGACGGCAAGATCCGCACGTGCCTGTTCTCTGTCTGGGACCATGATCTTCACGCATTGATGCGACGTGATGCGTCAGATGAGGCGCTGGCCGAGTTCATTTGCGGCGTGGTCCAACGGAAAGAAGAGCGACACCACATCGGAGAACCGGATTTCGTCCCAGCATCGAGAACCATGGTGCACATCGGGGGGTAGAGCGGTCGTGCTGCCGATGCTTTGACAAGGACTTGAGCCAGGGGACACAACTCGATACGGAACGTTCCCCAAAGCGGTTCATCTCGGATGTATGCGAAGCAATCTTGAAATGAAATTTGTTCTCATCGCATTCAGCGCGACGCTCACTCTTGTCGCTGCTTGCTCAAGGAGAGGTTTCACCCAATCCGATCCAGCGGATGCTTCCAGGGAGAGTTATCTTGGCTTTGACCGCAACGACTACCCGGGCGACGAACATTTAAAGAGCCTTCATCAGGTTTTCTCTTATGCAGGCTACTGGCTCAATAATCCGCCAGGGGAGACTGGTAATACATGGAGCGGGAAACGGTCGGTGGTGGAATCGGCGGGATTCGGCTTCCTGGTATTGTTCAACGGCAGGCTTTATGAGGAACTCAAAGCTGTGGCCAGATCGAGCTCACTCGGTAAATCGGACGGGCAAGCAGCGGTAGCGGCTGCCCACCGCGAAGGTTTCCCCGATCGAACGGTAATCTTTCTTGACCAGGAGGAAGGGGGACGCATGCTCTCCGAACAGAAGAACTACATTTACCGCTGGGTTGACGTGGTAAACGCTTCCGGGTTTCGGGCTGGGATTTACTGCTCTGG
>Ga0187780_10000396_pt1 | contig 33218 bp, 24 predicted proteins | sample 1015_Q2_SP10_20__FD_132429 | JGI IMG/M metagenome (GOLD analysis project Ga0187780, IMG submission 132429) | Tropical peat soil microbial communities from peatlands in Department of Meta, Colombia - 1015_Q2_SP10_20_MG | ecosystem: Environmental > Terrestrial > Soil > Wetlands > Peat | place...
CGGCGACAGGAAACGTGTTACCTCGAGCGCATCTCTTCCGCTCAACATCGACGTGGTTGCGATGATGGCCGGAAACAGAAGGGGGTGAAGATCTCCATGAAGGCTCAGCGTCAACTCCCGTGCATGCAACAGAGCATCGTATTGCGCGGGTTGATCCAGACGCAGCTCCTGAGTGGCATGTCCGATGGCCAGGATACAAGTCGTAATCAGCACGACCACAAGGCAGGCGACCAGAAACTCCCGGCCTTCCACGAGCCGCAACCACGGATCTGCCAAATACCGTTGGTACCTGGGTGCCGGACCGGGTCGCGATCGGGACAGCCGGTCCAAGCCATGGGAGGGAGTCTCGATCTGTCGAACTATTTGTATCGCGCTTTTTTGCAGGCTCTTCCACCAATCCGGAATTGTCTTCGCGTGATTGAGGTACCAGGCGATGGCAAACAGCACCAGGAAAAACAGCATCGTGGTTACCGCATTGAGTGTCCCCAAGCGGCTCAAAACAAAGGTAGAAATAACCACTCCCAAGACCATCCGCACCCAGTTTCCGGCGATCCGCATGAGCCCATCGGAATCCCCGCTCCGGGAAAAAAGATGTGCCGGAAACCAGAAAAATGCCGCGAGGAAAATGAAGAATATCCAACCACCCTCAAGTGCATCCAGGGCATGCATGTCAGTTCACGAAACCGAGTAATAGTAGTCCGGACGACGCAGGACCTGCCGAACGGCCGCGCTACATTTCCACAACACCGCCGCCGAGCCGATCACCAGTCCGGCTGCGGCATACTGGACTCCCCATACGTGGCTGAGGCCGTATCCGGTCAGGACATTGACCACCAGGCCCAGTGAAACCGCCGCCAAAGTCAGCGACGTCGCGTTGACGCTGGCCAAAATGACCATCTCGAGCAGAGCCATACATAGCAGTAAGTAGCCGATACCGCCCAGCGCGGCGGTTTCGATGAGCCGGGGAGAGGCTGCGATGGCGCCGAGATGGGAGAAGGCGAACCAAGCCACTCCGGCAATCAGAATAAACACCGCGAAGATCGCCAGCAGCATGTGCCGGTGCCGCAGGCGCAGAGACCCGATCAGTTGCTCACCGGCGTTTTGAGGAAGATCGAACGCCAGGCGGTGCCAGTAGCGCAGAAAAGAGTCCCCCAGATATTCCACCAGCGCCGCCGTCACCAGAAAGGCCAGCAGCACCAGATCCATTCCCTTCTTGTAAGCCGGGTCGATGCCGAAGCTCAGCCCGGACACCCAGGGGATGGCGCTTCCCGCCGCCAGTCGGTCGGCGAACAGGAAGCTGAAATACACCGTCCCATAAAGAAAGAATGGCACCAACGACATGGCTAGCACGCCGACGCGAGGTCGAACGCTGTTGCTCGTGCTCGGCCATGCCCGCTCGGCCCGATGAAAGCCCACGAGCGTGCACCCAACTGCGCTCAAAACCGCCAGCATCGGCCACACCATCAGCAGGCTGGGTGCTCCCACATGAGTCAGAACTTTGAGCAGAATGCTCAGCAGGCCGCCGATCAGAAAAACCAAGGGGATACACCAGCCTCGCCCCTGTGCCGACAGCACAGCGCAGAACATCCACAGAAGACTCAAGGCTACGTAGTTGATCGCAGCCATCATCAGGTACCCGCCGCCGAAGACGTGAAAGTAGAAGCCCAATGTCATGCCCACTAGCGCCAGCACGAGAACGCAAGTCAACCCCAGATTCAGGAGCCGTAAGCAGGTCTGCCGCGCCAACACGGGCTCTTTCAGTCCGTAATAGAAGGTGCCGCTGCGAGTGATCGTCTGGATGAATCCGCCCGTCAGCATGAGACTGGCAATCAGAGAGAGACTGAGCGCGCCTCCGAGTTCGGGCGAAACCTTGAGGGCGTCCGGCCGCAAGTACTCGAGCGTTAGCAGCGCCATCCAAGGGACGGCATAGGCCAAACTCAAACAGAACTTGGGCAGCGCGCACCGCAGTTCAGCTGCGAGCGCGATGCGTCCGGGATGGGACGGCAGCACCGGTCGGGGATCCGGCTGAAAACAGCTCAGCAGGGAATCCGCGTAGGCAAAAATGTCGCGGAACCCCAACGCCTCAGCGGACTGGTCGCAGTACCCGAACGACTCGATCAGGGCCGCAATCTCGCGAGAATTCACAAGCTGTGCGCTGCCGTCGTAGCCGCTGATCAGCAGGTCTTCGATCTGTTTGTTATTCATTAGCTTCGCCGCAGCTGAGGCGGACTCCGTCGTGAGCCTCGGCTTTCGCCGATCCCGTCAGAGGGAGCCGCCGGACAGAGTGATCGTTCGTATCCACAACCACGATAAAATCTTTTGCCTGTCTCCAGAATCGTGCATTATCCGATGCGACCGGTGACGAGGCCTGAAGCGCCGGGAGAATTCTGTCTTCGGGAGCACAGCTGCGCTCTGGCAGAAGGTTGTCACTAGCCGCGAAGTCGGGTTCGCCCCAGCCAAAACCGTCAAGGTCATACAGGCCGGCGCTCCACAAGGCGTAGGCGAACTTCGCAGAGGCGAAAGGTTGTCCTTTACGGGTCGTCGTGACCGCGAAGATCTTCGACCGGTAGCGCCGACGATAGGCCAGCGCTTTGGTCAGGCGCTTCTGCCATGCCGCCACGCCTTCATAGTCCCCGTTCTTCACCTGGAAGGACTCAAGCAGGAACAGATCGCGGTGGTCCAAAAGCGGGGGCAGATGCTGGGGATTCTTGTCCGGACCGTGCGCGTAGGGAGGTTCATTTTCGAGGCCGAACAAGTCGTCCACAAAATATGCGTTCATGAACGCACTGAGACCAAGTTCATGGATGAGCCCGACCGCCAGGTTCTGGCGCTGGCGCGTAATCGCTGCGTAGTCGTATCCCGCTTCATCCAGAAAGATACCGGTCACCCCCATCCCTTTCCACAGGCGGATGCGATCTTCCAGCTCCCCCGAGGTGAGAGGTACGGGTTCGCCCTTAGCCGACGGGATCTCGCCCAGGCAGACGTAGCCATAAAAGCGTGTCCCGGGATTGCGCCGCCGGGCTGCAGTCATAATCCGGAGGGCTTTTTGATGTTCCTCGGGATCTCCTTCAGGTCGCCGCCCAGGCTGTCTGTCGGAGAACTCGATGCCGTCGCCCCATACGACGACATCATAAGCACTGAAGATACGCGCCGCCTTCTCCACGTCTCCGCTTGACCCATTAACCAGGCTGGGGTAACCGTAGTAGATAGCCATACGGGCTAGGTCGCGTTGTCCCGTGCCGGAGCTCTGGCTGCCAGGCAAGCTCGGCGATGCTAAGGCCATGATGACTAACACCAGCGTCTGTAACCGCACGTTCAGTCTCCGGTCTCGAACCGCACCGGCACCGCCGCCTCGGGGAGTGGGCGAGCAAGCAGCTGGTGATACGTCTGCTCGTACGAACTCAGGAACTGCTCTTCGGTAAAATGCTCGAGGGCACGTGCCTGGGCCATGCGCCCCAGCCGCTCCCGCTCCGCCGGATTCGCGAGAAGGAAGGAGATGGCATCGGCCAGGGCGTAGGGAGTCTTAGAGGGAACCAGCAGACCGCAGCTGCCGAGGGCTTCCGCGACCCCGCCCACGTCCGTGGCTACGATCGCCGCGCCACACATCATCGCCTCCAGCACAACGTAGGGAAACCCTTCGGAGATGCTGGAAAAGGCCATGACATCCGCGCTGCTGTACACTTTCCACGGCTCCTTGGTGGGGCCCGCGAAGGTGATGCTGCTTTCCAATTGCAGCTGAGAGACCTTCTGCTGGCAAGCGTCAAAGTATCCGGAGTCGCTGGCTGCCCCGTAAAGGCGGACCTCCAGATCCGGGAACCGGGGCCGGAGCATGGCGGCGGCATCGATCAGGTCCAGTTGCCCCTTGAGGGGATAGATCAGGCCCACATTAGAGACCAGCGGCCGGCTATGCGGTTCGGCTGGACAACGCTGAAATTTTCCTGCATCTACCCCGTTGAAAATGACTTTGATCCGGTCCTCTGGCACGCCCAGGTGCTTTTCCCAGCGCGCGTTGTAGGAACACACCGGCGACACCTGGTCGGCGGCATAGTAGTTCAACTCAACCACACTTTCTACGAGGCGATACAGGAACCAGCGAACAAAGAAGGATTTCACCTGGCGCCGCAGGTTTAGGTACTGTTCACGCAAATAGACGCCGTGCTCGGTCAGCAGGTAGGGGGTGCCGTAGGCGAGCTTCGCCAGCACGCAAGGAAGCCCGCAGAACGAAGCTGCCGAAGAATGCGTCACGTCGACTCTTTGCAGAGGGAAGTGCAGCACCATCAGCAGGTGATAGAGCAACCGGAATGCCTGTTTGACTTCCGCCAACGTCGGTTGCTCCGTAGCCGGAGGGCGATCTCGCCAGGTGGCGCGGACAGCGTTCAGGAATACATTCCACGCTTCCAGGGAGTTCATGCTTTTCTGGTAGTCGTAACGCTGGAAATAGGTCTGCAGTGCGAGCAAAACTCGACCCAGTTCTTGGGCGTCGCACTTTGAACCGAGGATCTGCGCCAGCAGTTTCTCGAAGACCGGCGTGAAGTGGGACTGGACAGTTGCCGAGGTTGTGTCCCAGAAGTTGCGCAGCACCTGGGAAGTCGGTTGATGATACGAATATTCAGCTGGCTGCAGCAAGCCCCATTGCGGTAACTTGAGGACTTCCTGCACGTTAGGGGCAAGGGTGTGCTTGGCCTGGGGATAGGGACTGGTAGTAACCGCCACGATGCGGAAGTCGACTTGGGGCAGGCCATGTGTGAGCCGGTGACACCACGTGCTCACGCCGCCGCCGTAGAAGGGGTATGTCCCTTCCGTCGTCAGGAGAACGGAAATGGGGTCGCGCGAGCTCAAGGCTTCACAAACCTGACCTCGGCTGGCTGTCCGGCCAGCAGCAAGAGGGTAGGATTCTGGAACTGGACTTCGACCGTGTGCATCATGTTCTCCGAGGGGAGCGGGTTGATCACGTGGATCTGACCCTTTACCTTACGCGAGGAAGGAAGTTCCACCCTCGCCGTTTGCCCGACCTTCAAGTCGGACAGCATCGTCCCCGAGACCGGGACATCCACAATCATCTGATCCAGTTCGGCCAGCTTTACCAGAACCGTGCCTCCCGGAATCCGATCCCCCAGCTTGGCCGAAATTTCTGAGACCACTCCTCCTTGGGTGGCTCGCACCACTGTTCCCTCAGCCTCCTGCTTGGCGCGCTGATACTTCAGTTGGGCCTGGCGAAACTGGTCCTGCAGTTCCTGGCGCGTAACCCGGGCCTGCAGGTTGGCCTGCTCCCGTTGATCACGCTCCAGTTGGGCTGACGCATTGGCCAGCCGCGTGGCGTTGTCCAGATCATCCTGGGCCATCTTGAGGTCGGTCGCACGAGAGTCCAGTTCCTGCTGCGCAATCACCCCCGCATCGAAGAGCTGCTTGGTGCGATTGTAGTTGGTTAGGGCAAGGTCATAGGCGGCCTGGGCCCTTTCTGGAGAATCGCGCCATTGCCGACTGGGAACCTGCTGCTCCTGGCGCTGCGCGATGGCTACGCGGGCATCCGCTTCGGCCAGCTGCAGGCGGAATTTCGCCAGGTTGGCCTCCGCAGCTCGCAGTTCGACATCTGCCTGTTCCAGATTCAGCTGCGCATTCCGGTCATCCAGACGCAGCAGGGGCTGCCCCGGTTTTGCTGTGTCACCCACCTTGACGAAGATGTCCGACACGGTTCCGGTCAGGTCGGAAGTGATCCGGATCTCTACCGCCGGGTGAATCGTGCCCTCAAAGGCCACGCCATAGATGCCGACCTCCTTGGAAAAGCTTTCGCCGGGACGGAACGTGTATTCCGTTCCCAGCAGGACCAGGCCGAGGATAAAGAACGCCAGCAGCAGGTAGGCGCGGACTCTCTTGTGGGAGATCCTGCCGGGAAGCTGAGCAGGGTAATCCTTCACCCGGCCTGCCAGGGGAATTCCCGGATGCGGCTGCCAGACTCCCTCATCCTCGGGGTCAGCTTCCAGTTCCCTCATCAACGACAAGGACTCCAGCCGCTCTACCGCCTCGTCATTCGCCACAGTTAACGCATCATATAGCTGGCTCACGATTGTGTCCTCGATCTGTTCTCTGTTTTCCCTATTGTTGCGGGTAGCTCACGGAATAGGTTACGGTCGGGGTGCCCGGGGGGATGGTGATGTGTGAGATGTTCTGTCCTCCATAGGATTCGTAGGAATAGGAACAGGCAGCGCATGATGCTGGTGCGCCTTGGTTCGATAATCCGGTAACCGGGATGACGGCCGGCGGATTGGTGGTAGAAGCGGGCACGGTGAGAGTAAGCTGCGCATTTGCAGTGTTGGCATTCACGATGCTCCCAGTGACCCCCGACACGTTGAACGAATTGCGGTTCTTCATCAGGACACCGATCGCATCGAGAGTTGGAGTCAGCACCGGCAGATTGTAAAGCTGCTTGTACTTGTAGAACGTGAAATCATAGGTGTCCGAAAGCAGCGAGGACGTGTGGACAGTGCCAGAAACCACCCCGGGGATCGGGACCGGGGGAAACGGAGTCCCGGGGTTAGGGGGGGAGATGTTGGAGTCGGGCGGACCAGCGGCCAAGAGCGCTGCGGAGTTATCCGAGAAATGCAGGTCCGGCTGATGGAACATCTCGGGATCCATGTCACCCATCAGCATGTTGGTGACAAAGATATTGCTGGTGTAGTCGAGGATCTGCGATGCGTTGTATCCGGAGTATGGGATTACCTTTTCCACCACCGCAGTGTTGGGTGGCGTGTAGTAGGTGTAGATGCAGACAAATTCCGCCTGATTGTCCGCCCAGTTGGCCACGTTGTAGAAGATGTCATTCGGATGCCGCGGTACCTCGTAGATTCCGGGCGCATAGCTGTTGACGATACCGACGTTCGGTGAGGGGTTGGGTCCGTTGTTGGGCTGATTCGTCACCGAAGTGTCGCTTACCGCGTAGCTTATGCCATAGTCATACAGGTAGATGGGAACGTTGGGATCGTTCAGCCCGGTCACACCCGGAGTGACGATGTTGCCGGGGTTGAAGTCCGTGAATGTGAGCGGCTTGAGGCCGGTGTCACTCTGGTCCGAATCCATGTCTGCGGGGGTGCAAGGAAGGACGGCTACTGAGCCGCAGGGACTGGAGGCAACCCAAAGGTTGGTCAGGATCTCAAGCTCAATGTCGTCCGTTGGATTGTTCCCGTTGTTAACGTCGCCGCAGCCGGTACCCGTCGGGGTCGTCTGGCATAAACCATTTAGGGTAGTCGGATGATTGTAGGTGTGGCTGATCCAGTGGAAAGCTCCCTGATAGGTTCCCAGATTCGCTACCAGGTCGTCAGTGACGCTCGCCGTTGCATTCGTCTGATTTGCCTTAGGGATGGTTGCAGTCGAGAGGATATTCACCGTGAATGATGTCACAGCAGGGGCGCCTGGCGTTTGCCCAGCAAGGGAGGTCACCCCGTTCGGTGGGATCGTATAGGTTCCGTCGAGCCCGTTATTGGTGCCGGTTACCACAACTTGCTGCCCGGGCAAAGCGGAGAAGCCGCTCTGGGTGGTAAAGGTTGCCACTCCGCCGGTTGCCTGAGCGGAAGTGATGGGAGCCGTCAGACCGGTCCAATCGCCATTGCCTGCCGTGCCCACGCCGTTGAAGGCCATGGTCAGTTCGAACCCCTTGAATAGGCCTGAGGGATCGTCTTGTATTCCAGTCTGCCACGTCGCTAACTTCCCCATGTCGTCCGAGTCGACCCGAAAAACCGGCAAGTTAGCGGCATCCACAGCGGTGCGGTCTGTGGGTACCACTATGGGTCCCCCCGTACTGCTACACGGGGTGCTCGGTACCCACTCCGAATCATTGATGAAGAAGTCGTCCACCTCCTGAGTGGCATAAACGTGGTAATCGCCCAGGAAGACGCCTTTCGTGACCCAGTTGAGGAGACCGTAGGCAAGAACCAGGTCGTGCATAAGGAACTGATTACTGTCGAATGTTTGAGTGAGGAACTGCTGACCTCCCAGCTCGTAGGTTGCCGAAAGGATGTTGCCTTGAGCATCCTGTAACAGCGGTGTGAGTGTGCCAGGGACTCCTGCGGTTGCACTTGCCAGGTCGATGGTCGCGTTCGTGATGGTCACCGGTGTGTTTGTGTTTGCATAGAAAAAGACCGACGCAGCGGCGGGCTGCTGGAAGTTGGCCGTGTAGGTCTGGTAACCGCCCGGATTCGTCGTCGCGTTGTACGGTAGCAGCTGCGTTCCGGAGCTCAGTCCAAATTGCGGACGGGGAACCGCGTTCCAGTTTAGCTGACGTACGTTGAAGGTGACTTCGTAATCAATCAGTGCGCTCACCCATGCTGGTGGAGAAGGAACAAATGGAGGGGTTACACTTGCATAATCGTCCCCATAGGCGAAGATCACCCCTTGGTAGTAACCATGGCAGGAACCATCGGAAAGCGTGGGCGCAGTCCCGGTGGTCACATCCCACATGTCGTACGGCGTACCAACATAGTTGAGAATCTGCTGAATGGCTGGAACGTCCACATAGTTAGCCGTGGAGTTGTAGACTAGGAGCAACTTCATATCAATCGTGGGCCCGGTGCAAACGAGAGGCACCGGCGTTAGACCCAGGTTGATGCCAATGAAGACCGTATTGGCGTTCGTATTGCCGCTGCATGCAGTTCCTGGCGGAGTTGTTGCGAATGCGCACACACCGACCGCAGTAATAGTTGTCGACGGGCTGGTTGGGAGAACCACAGTTGCTAAACCGGTGTTACTCACCGACACCAACGAGCTGTTGGCGGATTGCCATGCGGCCGAGTTGGTCAGGTTCTGGGTGCTGCCGTCGCTATATGTCTCAACAGCAGAGAGTTGCTGAGTTGCACGCGGCGCCAACAGGGTACTGCCAGTGCCTGTCGCGGTCGAACTGGTACTGCAATTTGCGGATAGGTAAGCTCCGAGGCACACCGCGAATGTTTCAGGGATTGGAGGCTGTACCGTCAGTACTGCCGGGCCCACGCTACCGTAGGTTGCGGTGATGGTGGTTGAGAGACTGCCCGTGGTTAGAGTCCCCGGCTGAACTGTAACTGTGGCCAATCCCGCAGAATTAATGGTTGCCACACTAGTGGCCGTGGATGCCCACGTCGCCGCGGAGGTTACGTTGACGGTGGTGTTATCGGTGTAAGTGGCCGTAGCGGTGAATTGGACCGCATTGTTGGTCGGGCCGTAAGGTAGCAATGCATTCGCTAGCCCCAGAGGGAAGGTCGGGGTGGGAGGGGTAAGTGCCACCGACTGGACCCCGGCCACCGTCAACGTAAACGGTGCAGAAGTAGGCACGCCGGCAACTGTGGCCGTAATATTTGTCGTATTTGTGGGTAGTGGAAAAGCCGTGGCTGAAAAGAGTACACCCGTAGCCAGGCCAGTTGCGCTGTTAATGGTAGCCACGCTCGGATTGCTTGAGGCGAACGTGGCAGCCACCACGCCGGTAGTACCGTCACTGTATTTCGCAGTAGCAGTGAACTGATCGGTGCCGAATGGATAAATCGAGGCTAAGGGCGCCGAGACCGTCACCGAGACTATGACCTTTGGATTGACGGTAACAGAAGCTGTCCCTAACACCGCTGGTTGCCCAGCCGTAGTGGGTTGGACTGTCGCCGTTATGGTAGCCGTAGTGGGGCAGGCAACTGGGGCTGCGCAAGAAGCAGTAACCATTCCAGCAGTGGCTCCCACTAAGACGGCTGGGCTATTTGAAGACCAAACCGCCACAGAGGTTACGTTTCCCGTTGCTCCACTGCCGTAAGTGCCCGTCGCCGTAAGCTGCTCGCTTTGGCCGGCTGCCAAAGAGGAAGGGGACGGGGTGATCGCAATGGAGCGAAGATTGTTGACTTGTGCACTGCCCGTCAGCCCAGCAGTCACTAGTGTATTAGCGTCACCGTAGGTAATGGAGAGAGTTCCTGGCGTGGTGCCGGTCGCGGTTGGGGTGAAGACAATGGTCACTGTGCAAGAGGCGCCAGTTTGTCCTGCCGGCGCCAGGGGGCTGGTGCAAGTGTTTGCCGTAATGGCGTAGGCCGCCGGACTGATCGTTATGCTGTCGATAGTAAGCGTGGTGGTGGTTCGGTTGGTTAACGTGACCGTGTGCGGCGCGCTGGATGTACCAATGTTGCGCAGCGCGGGGAAGTTCACGGATGCAGGCTGGACCTGCAGTGGGGCTATCCCGGTTCCCTGCACGTTGACTGACAGCGGGCTACCGACGCCGCTGTAACTGATGCTGACAGCCCCGGTCTGTTGAGTCGTCGCGGTCGGGGTAAAGGTAACACTGATCGTGCAGGAGCTGTTTGCGGCCACAGATGCACAACCGCTTGCCACAAATTCGGAATTATTCGTAGAGATAGTAAGATTCGCGCTTGCCGTCTGATGATTTGTTACCGTGAAGTTTCTTGCCGCACTGGTTGTACCTAACGCGACGTTCCCGAAAGACCGGGAGGCCGGCGTGATCGTGACGGGATTCGTTCCCGTGCCTGTCAGGGTGATGGTTTGGGAGCCAGCGTCGACGCTGTCGCTGACCGTGATGGTCCCGGTGAATGTCCCGGTGGCCGTTGGTGTAAAGGTAATGGAGATCGAGCATCTCGCGCCGGCCGCGAGCTGAAAGGTTCCGGTGCAACTCCCACTGTCCGTGAAAGCGCCCGTCGCCGGTCCTACTGTCACCGTTACGGTGCTCGCGCCCGTATTTCTCACATTCACCGTCCTAGCGGCACTGGTGCCTCCTACCGCGACTGAACCAAAGGAGCGCGATGTGGTGTTGAGGGTCACGATCTGGGCTTGCGCGGCAGCTGCCAGTAGCCAAAAGAACATCATGACAGCGATGCGAGTCGAAATCGACGAAGGACGAAACCGCGGTTTCATAAGGACCTCACTTCTCAACGAGGACGTTCTGCGAAATCAGCCGGTGCGCGGCTAACAACGCATACTTGGTCTGGGGTGGCTAACTACAGCTGGCTTCAGGGGGAAGGAACAGACGGCAGAGGTATATGTGGACTCGCACGACTGGGTTTTGGTGGGTAACGCTTCTACCTGATATCCCGCAACGGAAACACCCAACGATCTTCCAAGCACATCGACCGAGACCACCAGGGTGTCGCCGCGCTCGCATGCCAGGAGGATTCCCTCGACACCGTCGAGCGCCCCACCGCGAACTCGCACGCGCTGTCCGACGGTAAGGAAGGGGCGAGGGGAACAGGAAATCTTCTGTGTAACCAAGGCCCGGACTGCATCGATCTGAGAGTCAGGGATCGGCGTGCCACGCCCCCGCTCTCCTACCAGGCCGACAATTCCATCCACACCCAGCACCTGCCGTCGAGCTGAGTGACCATTATCCAGTTGCACAAAGACGTAAGACGCAAACAGGGGAAGCTCAATCACTTTTTGGCGGTCACTCCAACGATGGACCTCGGTGGTCACAGGCAGAAAAGTGGATAGGCCTAGGGCACGCAAGCGCCGTTCCACCAACTTCTCACGATGGACTCTAGTGTGAAGGGCATACCAGCTACTGCCTTCAGTTTCCACGCGATTGGGCATTGCCGACTGTTGAACCCCACGATCCCCGTTCATAGCTTCGCCCTATCTGTCCCAATTGCTGGTTTGGGATAGTGGAAAGTTCCTAAGTTCATGATTTTGCTGGCCAGGGGGGAGGGAACAACTCTGACGGAGTCTGGCATCAGAGTAGAAGCGAGCGAGTCGGGGTGCAAGGAGTGAAGTGCTTCAGAGAACCCGAGACCTTCAGGAGCGATGACGAATTTCTCCCTGTCAGGTATTCGAGTACCAGAGACGCTTGTCTCTGATTTCCCGAAATGCACTCAGGTGGCGGGCCTCGACTCGGTCTACTTGTGGGAGTCCAACCACCGATCAACTATTGATTCTAAAGCTGCACCCGGCTTCTCACGTGACTACGGCAAGCGGTCGAGAACCATGCTGAGTCGGATTCATGTGGGAGAGAGGCTAAGCCAGATGTCGGCGCTCGAACGGCACTCGAACGACACAAGAGGGCAGACAGCCGATAGGGTGAACCCTATTCCTTGCGTCGCGAGGGCAGCAGGACTGTTGAAAAGTTGGGAACAAAATCATGGAAGACCAGGGTGCTTGATTTGTTACCAGTCTCCCGGGTGCTGCGGCATTGGATCAACGAGGCTCATCTGGACTGCTCTCGCCCGAAAACAGGGAGGCCGTGCCCGCGGTTGTAAGCGAATGTTATTGTAAGTCGGTGGATTTGCCCTCATACACCGAGAAATCGGCACGAAAGTGGTAGTCGCAAATCACCATATGGCTATTGCGATAATTCAGGCGAGCGAGTAACGTTACTTGGTTTACACAGGAACTCCCCCAGTTCCTGCATCCCGGCAAGACACGCTTTGTCTGATTTGCGCCCGGGTGATCTGAATCCACGAGAGGATGGTGTGATGATGATGGCAGTTCAATTCAACGTCAGCCTGTCCGATATGAAGCGCGCCTGCCGGCGTCTGCGTGCGGGAGTTGTGGACGACGCCGGCGAGTGCTTCGTTGCGTTGAGAGTGGGCAAAGATGCCGTGGAGATCGCTACTCCCGGCGCGCTACTCGACGTATCCGCCGATGTTGTGCAGGGCGGTGCTGCAACCATTCCGCATGCAGTACTGTTGGGCGTAGCTCACACCCTGCCTTATTTCCGTAAGAAGCGCATTGAGGTCTGGTTGGCTGCCGGACAGTTGAGAATCGAGGGTACTGTGTTTCATAACCCGGGGATCGCGTTAGAACGAAGCCAGGCGACCCCGCTTTTGGATTGATACATGGTTATGCGCGTCTGGCCAAGGCACGTTAACTGCCGGTTAGTTTCAATCCATTAGTTATAAGATGATCATCTACAGGGCCAAGGTCGGCAAGGTTCGTGGCTGTGATTGTGATCTTTCTTAATTCCTCCCCTGCCATCAGGCATTTAACAAACCTTCATCACGATAAGCCCCTGGCGATTTTTGCCATACGGGAGGAATCATGGATGGGCGGACGGACACAGTCCGCATTCTTATCGCAGGATACACTCGGGTCTCCGCCGAGCTCTTGGCGAACGTCCTGAAGCGCGACCGTTACATTCAGGTCGCGGCTGTCGTTCCGAGCTCTCAGGAAGTGCTGGATGTGGTAGCGCGGTGCCCCGTCGATGTTGCTGTCATCAGCACAAACTTGGACGAGGAGCCGGAGGGCGGACTGGATGCGCTTCGCCAGTTGCGCGCCAAGCATAGTGATGTCCGGGTGATTCTGTTGCTTGACTCGGCCAGGCCGGAACGAGTTGTGAAAGCCTTTCAGACGGGCGTCAAGGGAATCTTTTCCAGGAACTCACCCCTCACATTGCTGTCCAAGTGTGTGCGATGTGTGCATGAGGGTCAGATCTGGATCAGCCAGGAAGAACTCGAGATTGTGCTTGACGCTCTTAGGCGAGCGCCGGCGATCCGCGCCGTCGACGCTCGGGGCATGAGCTTGCTAACGAAGCGTGAACTGGAAGTTGTGGAATGCGTGGCGGAAGGTCTGGCAAACCGCGAGATCGCTCAACGGTTGCGCTTGAGCAAGCACACAGTGAAGAACTATCTCTTTCATGTCTTTGATAAGTTAGGCGTGTCGAATCGCGTGGAACTCCTGTTCTTGACACTCGGTCGGGCTGCTCCCCACCAGGAGCAGGTGGAGACGCGAAGAAACGGGGAACAGGTGGCTCCCCGAGGTGCCGCGGGAGCGTGAACTGCCCGCACCATTGGCGGCATGTGCGCGATGCCTTGTCGCCGATCGTGCCAACCTGGAAGCCAGCGTGCGGCGTGTGTCCGCCAAGAGGCGACTGACCGCATCGGTGACGGCCGAACAGATCTTGACCGCCGAATGGCGGGTTCCCTCAGAAGGGCGCGGAGCATCCCTTCTAACTCGGCGTGGAGTAATGACGAAAGCCGTCAGACATGGCGCTCACCACCCTTTCGGCACTTGCAACTTTTTAATCAAGAAAGGGCGTTTGTGACAGTAAACGGCGAGAATATAGTCACCGAAACCAACCTTCCAAGCACGAACCACGATGCCTGCTCCCGTGAGATGGCTGTGCCCGGAAGTTGACGGCACCCTTACCAGGAGCCTCACGCCTATCCCCTCGCCGAGGGGATCGTTTGTCTGTAAGAGGATTCCGTGAGCACTGATGTTATCTGACAGGGCGTCAAACGCCTTGTTTCGTTCAGCCGGCACCGTCACGCGAACGGGCATGCGCAGCGTGTACCGGCGCTCTTTGCGTTTCTCGGAATCGTAGTGAGGCAGCACACTTAGCCGTCCTTTCGAGACTCTCACGCGTCGTCTAGGGAGGCCCCTGGTGGGTGAGAATGTAGGGCAAATTGCCCGGTTAGGCGGAGTCACTTGTGCAGGATAGTCATGGACGCCGGCGTGGGACAAGAAGCCTCCTTTGCCCGGGAACCGGAGGCCTGTGTTGCCGAAAATGATTTTCCCTGGAACAAGGAATCCAGGGCCAGAGTAACGGGACACCATTGTCCCCGCACGGGATCGGGATTTCTGACTTTTGCCCCAGTCGGAGGCCGATGTCGAGGGCTTAACGGCCGGGCGGGCCAACATGCAAGGAGGCCTGAAAGTGCGCCGGCCCAAGAAGCGTCCGCGTCAATGACAGGGGAGCGAATTCTGAGGTCCGGTTCTTGGTACAGCCAACAAAAGAACCGAATCTAGCTCGTCCATGCTCCCCGACAATGAGCTCACGAAAACAATCAGGCTCTTAGTCAAAACTAGTATCCACTCCTTAAATAAGTCAGAGCTCCACCACCTTTACGTTAACAAGACGCTAACTTAGCACCGCACCCTATTCGTTCGATCTGGGTGCTTAAACGAAATCGACGGATGCTCTCTAAGTCGCATCGCCCGAGACAAAGTCATTGCTCATAAGCACCGATATCTATGGTTCCTCCGCTGCTCCGAGGATTGCCGGCAAAGTCCACGTTGCCTTCAATGGTTGATCCCAAATTGATTCCACTGTTCAAGGCGGGTGATGTTGGTTCGACTTGCAGGTTTGGCGTGGTCAGACTGACAAACTGCGGGTCGACATATTGTGAGTGAGAATCCTGTGCGGCCGCAGACTGGTAGGCGGCAAAACCGGTGTGATCCGTGCCATTCCAGAGAAAGTCGGCGGAGGTCGAACTCAGGGACGAGAAGTAGATGTTGTAGTCGGCCGATACCGGGCTCGGCTCGCTGTTGGTGTAGTTGTTGATAAACAGACCCTGCGAGGTGGCATACACGATGTTGTTCTCGAACACATTGTTGGTTGCGTAGTACTGGATTTGAAATTCACCGCTCCCGGTGTTCTTGGTGTCGTTCTCGAACAACGTATTGTTGACGATCGTGATGTGATCACTGCCGCCGACGTTGCTGGCATTCCCGCCGATGGAAATGCCCACGGAGTTTCCGTGGTACACCAGGTTGTTGCGAATGGTTATGAAACTGGAGACGTGGCCGGAATGTTCACTGGCGGCTTCGATATTGAGATCGCAGTTGAAAACCAGATTGCGCTCAATGAGGACATTAGAGCCGCCGTCCACATAAATTCCGTCCGCATCGTACTGGTTGCCTTCGCCAGGATTGTTGATGGCGCTGATGTTGTAAATGGTGTTGGCAATGACGGTTCCGTTGCGGGCAAAGTCAACAGACGGGCTGGGAGCGACGCCCTCAAATCCGATGACATCGATCCCAATGTTGTCGTTATCGTGAATGACGTTGTTGTTGATGACAAAGTTGGTTACGTTGCCGTCTACATTCACCGATTCGCTGTTCCCCGTCCTGAGGTTATAAACCTGATTTCCGTTGATGGTGATGCTGTCAATCGAGGTTGACCCGGAGCCGTACACGGCAATGCCAAATGCGTTGCCGCTCTTTTCCGAGGTGGTAGTGATGTCATGCACCAGGTTGTTTAGCAGTTGAACGTTGCTGCCCGAGCCTGTGACCCAGATTCCAGCGGGGATAGCATTGGCGTTCGAGGTTGTGTAGTTCCGGATCTCAAACCCCTCAATCGTGATGAAGTTGCCATTCACGATATTAATGAGACCTTGGGTGTCCGAAGTGGAGGGCGTCAAACCGGTACCGTCCACAACCGCCGTTTCGCCAGGGTAACTCTGGAAAACGACCGGTCCCGCCGCCGCCGATCCGGAGACCGTAATATTGACCGACTCGCTGTACACGCCGCCACGGACGTAAACGGTAGCGCCGGGCGGAACTGTGCTTGCGGCGTGCTGAATGGTGCGCCATGGGGAGGAAATCGAACCCGGGTTAGAGTCGTTCCCCGTGGTGGAGACGTAAAAGGCAGTACCGTTAACGGCTGCCGGCGCGGTGATGTTCACCGAGGCAGATGCAGATTTGGTGGGGTCGGCCTGCGAGACCGCGGTCACGGTCACGGTGGCCGGACTGGGAACGTTGGCGGGGGCCGTATAGTTACCGGAAGCCGAGATCAAGCCCGTCGTTGCAGTGCCGTTGGTGACGTTATTGACCTGCCAAGTTACGGTCGTATTGTTGGTGTTATTCACCTTTGCTGAAAACTGCTGCGTCCCTCCCGTTGCTAGAGTGGCTGAAGGAGGAGTGATGCTGATGCTGACCGCTGCGGGCGGCGCGGTGATGTTCACCGAAGCGGATGCAGATTTGGTTGGGTCGGCCTGCGAGACCGCGGTCACGGTCACGGTGGCTGGATTGGGAACGCTCGCGGGGGCCGTATAGTTACCGGAAGCCGAGATCAAGCCCGTCGTTGCAGTGCCGTTGGTGACGTTATTGACCTGCCAGGTCACAGCCGTGTTGCCGGTGTTCTGCACGCTCGCGGTGAACTGCTGCGTGCTTCCGGTGGAGACGGAAGTGGACTGGGGCGTGATAGAGATCGAAACTGGCGCTGCCGCCGGGGCACTCACCGTCAGGCTTGCCGGCGAGCTCGTCACTCCGCCTTGCGATGCGGTGATGGTGGCCGCACCCGCGGCAGTTCCGGTTACCATGCCCGCGCTGATCGTGGCGGCTTTCGCGTTGGAACAATTCCACACCGCGCTGGCCGTAAGGTCCTGCGTGGTGTTATCGCTAAAGTGGCCCGTGGCACCGAATTGCTGCTGGTTGCCCACCGCGATCGTAGCTGATACTGGGTTCAGACTAATTGACTGCAGCACCGCAGACGCCGCTGCGCCGCCTGCGGTTCCAGACACAGGGATAGACATGGTGTGAGGATCCCCGCCGGAGTGTCTTTGGTAGGTTATGAAGATCCTGCTGTTAAAGGTTCCGCTCGTCGCGGGAGAAAACGTAATCTGGAATGTGGCGCTCGCACCACTGGCCACCGTAACCGGCAGACCGGAAGTGCTGGCGGCGGTGAACGCCTGCGAGTTCACTTTCACGCCAGTAATAAGCGTCGGTCGCCAACTTGTGTTTGTGACCACAAGCGGCTGGGTCTGGCTGTTGTTAACCGCGACGCCGCTGAAGACCAGGTTGCTAGTGCTAGGACTAAGTGCCCAAGAAAATCGGTTCTGTGCAATGCCTGTGCCGGTTAGGAGAAGCGTAAAAGCGATGAGAACTAGGATAAAAGCAATCGCGTTCTGTTGTTGGGGTTTGCTGTTTCCCACGGTGCACCCTTCCCAGCGTCTGCTGCGCTGTTTGAGAGGACTTTGGGATGACTCGCCCTACTCAGATGGACGCGGAACACATGGGTATAACCAGCCGCCAAAAAAGCTCGGGGGAGTACATCCGCGTAGAGTGTGCGCGCACACGGGGCAACTGGGGAGGTGCCGTGAGTACATCCGAGTGACACGAAAGTGCATTGTCTGCAGTAACCCCTCGACCGGTCGCATCCTCAGGGCTTTCAATCTGGTGCGGCCTGTGGTATTCCGGATTTCTAATGGTTAATGGCTGCTCCGCTAGAAATCCAGAGATCTAAGACCCATTCCTGGGATTTCCCAAAAGCATTTGTATGACCTAGGGTCACTTCGGGTCCAGATGCTTACGATCCATCGAATTCATGATGCTGTTCGGATTTCAAAAAGGCGTGTCTTAGGCCTTCCCGGGGTTGAAGAATGGCGAGATCGATAGCCGCGCGTAATATGCCCACGCTCTAGGTTCCCTCCCCCGAAGCCCTCTCGGCATCATTCCACTCCGTTCAGGGGGGAGTGGGGAGTCGTCCCCAGCACGGGGCCGATGCTTTCGGCAGTCTGCTTGATGATCCGGAGCTGGCTCCTGCACACCGTAGGTGGATGAGTTCTTTGGGCTCAGGCTCCGGCCTGGGCCCGCGAAGTTCTCCTGTGGTCTCTTGACATTTCGCTGGATGCGGTGACCGGGTTCCTGCCTCGGATTGTTGGTGGGATCGCGCTCCCTTTCACCAACAAGCAAGGCATATGCTCTTATGTCCCTATGAGTTAGCGATAGCTATCGGCTGGATCACGATTCCGGGCTGCTCAGTCACCCAGATCTGTGGCTGTGGCGGCTGTGGCCGAACAACTGGACGGCGGCTAAGGTAAATGGTAAAGTAACAAAGCGGTGATTTTGTAGTCTCCCCCGAGTGGCAGTCTCCCCCAACGGCACGAATTGTCAAAGTTTGCACCTCGGCTGGTCTACGGCGAGTCGTCGAGTGTCCAGGTGTGGGAGGAGTCATGCAGTCCGCCGCTGGTCCAATTGGTGCGATACGCACCCTCGTTGCTGGGTACACTCGGATCCACGCCGAGCTCTTAGGGGAGGGGCTAAAGCGTGATCGCCGCATCCAAGTCATCGGCGTGGCTTCCAGCTTCCGGGAGGTGTTGGAAGTCGCCACCCACTCCCCGATCGACGTCGCAGTGATCAGTTCGAACCTGGACGAGCAGGCCGAGCGCGGATTTGAGGTTTTGCGTGAATTGCGAGCCTTGCACTCCCACATTCGTGTGATCATCCTGCTCGATTCGGCCAAGAAGGAAAGCATTCTAAAGGCCTTTCGGGCAGGTGCCAAGGGGATCTTTTCCAAGAACTCACCCTTACTCGGCCTCTGCAAATGTGTCCGCTGCGTGCATGACGGTCAGATCTGGATCAGCCAGGAAGAATTAGAGCTAGTCCTCGACACGCTGAGCAACACGCCGGCGGTCCACGCAGTCGACGCCAGCGGAATCAGCCTGCTCACCAAACGGGAACTGGAAGTGGTCGAGTGTGTGGCTGAAGGTCTGGCAAACCATGAGATCGCGAAACGTTTACAACTTAGCAAACACACCGTAAAGAACTACCTCTTTCACATTTTCGACAAGTTGGGCGTGTCGAACCGCGTGGAGCTGTTGTTCTTAACCCTCGGCCGCTCTACCCTCAGGGGGGAACAAAGTGCAGCTCAGCCCAACATAGGGTGGAAAGACGCGGAAGGGTTCCATGGTGATGTCCCAGAAGACCCAGTCGCCGGGTATATGCAGTGCCTGACGGCTGAGCGGGCCAACCTGGAGGCAGGCATGCAGATTGCAGCGGCCAAGGAACGACTAGCAGCCTCCATGACGCCGGAGCAGATCTTAAGCGCTGAGCAGCAAACTTCAGCCTCGCTGAAAAAAGCGACGGGTTTTTCGCACGCAGCACTCCCCAACAATGGGGCGTCCAACAGCGGTTACACGGCGGAGCCGACGGGTTCTGAATCGGTGTTTTCAGGTCGATCGTGAGTCGAGCCCAATCTGGCAGCGCGCTGGTAAGCCGAAGCGAAAGTCGTCATCCCTTCCACAGATCTGTTCGGCATCCCGCCTGCCGTTGCACATCTGCCGCCTACTGCTGCTAGGCGCTGATACCAATGCATGTGCTGGTCGGTTCGCGGGGCAAAGTCCAGCGTGCCTTCAATGGTTGTCGTGAAGATGTAGCGGCCGACGATCGCCAGGTTTGAGAGGCCGCCCCCGCCTTACACCACCCGGCAGGCTTTTCCCCACTGTGCCTTGGGCATCGGATCGGAAACTACCCTGACTGAAACTGCCAGAGACCGGTTCGGCAGGACCTCGATGAGGCAGGCATAGCTCCGCCGCAAGTTGTGGATCGAGGCCGATGCCAAGGTCAGAATCCCGGCCGCGTCTTGCTGCAACCCATCACGAAGTTGTCGTTCAGGCCGGCCAAGCATCAATCCTCGCCGCCTCCAAAGTCAAGGCGTCGTTGGCACCCTGAGGTTACGGCCATTTTACCGTCAGGGCATAGATTTCCTGGGTGCCCACATCGCGCGTAAACAGAACGGAGCCGTCGGGAGCCACACTCACCTGCGTCGAGGTATAAGGATCGTCGACCATGCGCAGGTTGTTGAGGCTAGCAATCGTCTCTATTGCGCGATCTGCAACCCGAATGCGTAAGGCCTTTGGTTCGTTCCCGCCGGTCGTGCAGTAGACGGATTTTCCATCCGGCGAGACTTCCCAGGCAACGAACGTATTCCCATTCACAGCTAGTTCAGACCAGTTCTTGGTCTTGAAATTGAAAAGCAGGAGCTTTTGTTGATCCTCCGTAGCGGCTACAAGTGTGTCTTGGGTAACGAACCAGGCCCCAACCCTGCCTTGCGACTCGGGCACGACGGATACACTTCCATTGCGAAGGTCTTCGATTCTTGTCTCGTAATATCCCTTCTCGCCAGCTTGTTTCCCCGGGACAACGGAAATGAATGTCAGCTGGTTGCCATCCGGCGACCAGTCTGCAGATCTGGCGTTTTCCATGAGCTTCCGCGGTGTTCCCCCCTCCATGCTTACCATATATGCAACACCGTCAGGTGTGTTGAAACTGACCCGGCTTCCGTCAGGGGAAATCCGCGGCGCCACCGCCACAATGGGTGGGTAAGTTAACTGCAAGCGATCGCTCCCGTCCCCACGGCTGCGCCAGAGCGTGTGATCGGGATAAGAGGCATAGGCAACCCATTTCCCATCGCGAGAAAAAGTAAGGTCGAATGCGGAGCTACCCCCGAGGTAAGAAACAAATTCCTTCGCCCCGGGATCGTAGCGGACCAATTCACCGCGCCGCTGCGTACCGATGGCAAAGATTCGTGTGCTGTCGCGGCTCGCAGTGGCGTCCTCGTAGGACAGTGGGCCGTTAGTTAGTCGCACTGGCGTCCGCGCGCCGCGCAACAACCCCTTTTTTTGGGGAAGCAGCCACAGGTCCCACCTTCCTTCACTCAAGCCCCGAAATAGGAGATACGCTCCGTCCGCCGTCCACTTGGCACAGCATATGACGGACGGGAGATCACCCTCTCCGCCCTTCAAGACTTGGCGAAGGCCGGTTCCGTCGGCGCCCATCTCAAAAATAGGGCCCCACCACTCATTTTCAAAAGTGGTCAAGACAACGCGTTGTCCATCCGGTGAAATTCTGGGTAAGAACGGGTCGTAGGGCTGAACGTCGCCAAGTTTGCGGGAGGCCGATCCATCTCTCGCGGCAAGGTAAACCGCAGAACCCAGCAGGTAAAGGACGCGGCCGTCAGGGAAGAGGCCAGCGTCCGTAATCTCGAGATCACTACCCACGCGACGCGCTTCCCCGGCGGGAAGGGGAAGCGACCACATCGACTCCCGTGGAGCATTGGGGCTCCCGAGCAAGACCAGCAGGGCTGAACCATCGGCGGCAAGCGCAGCAATTTGCGGGTTTACCAGTTTGGTCCCCACCTGAGCGGTCTCCCCGCCGCTTGCTGACACTTGTGCCAGTCTTAAGCTTCCGGATACGCCCTCGTTAAAATAAACTCGGGCACCATCGGTTTCGAGACGTCCGGTTTTTAATTCGCCATCGTTGGTCAGCTGCGTTACAGATTGCACTACCGGGTTTGCCGGCGGTCGCGTCCACCACACGGCGAGGATAAGACTTACTGCGATTGCGATTCCTGCGGCAGCCAGCCAAGCCCAGCCCCGAGACGACCGGGCCGGAGTGCTGACAGCAGTCGCGGAGCTCCCCGAATCCGATAGGGCCTCGAGCGCGAACGCCAGATCCAAGGCCGACTGAAAGCGCTGTTCGGGACTCTTTTCCAGACAGCGGTGCAGAACTCGCTGTAGGGCCGGAGGCATGCTCGGCGCGATCTGCGAAATCGGCGGGGGATCCTCATTGAGGATGGCACTCATGGTCTCCGCGGCTGTCGGCTTCAGGAATGCCCTCTTTCCGGTCAGCATCTCGTACAGAACTGCGCCGAAAGCAAAGATATCGGCTCGATGATCCGCCGGGTTTCCGCGCACCTGTTCTGGCGACATGTAACCGGCCGTGCCCATGACCGTGCCGGGCTCCGTGCGGGCCGTCACGGTCTGTGTGCCAGGTTCCACCTCCGGGGGAGTTTGAGTCACCTTCGCCAGCCCGAAATCGAGAATCTTGATTCTTCCATCTTTCGTGAGGAACAGATTCTCCGGCTTCAAGTCGCGATGGACGATGCCCTTCTCGTGCGCCGCGGCCAGAGCTCCCGCCATTTGGATACCGTATTCGATCGCCTTGCGCACGGGGAGCGAGCCTTCGGCCAACCGCTGACGCAGGCTCCCGCCCTCGAGTAACTCGGAAACCAAATAGTGGATGCCACCCTGCATGCCCACGTCGTGAATTGCCAGAAGATTGGGATGATTCAATGCGCTCAGCACGCGGGCTTCGTGTTCAAAGCGGCGCAAGCGATCAACGCCCCCCTGTGCCAGAAATTGTGGGAGGACCTTAACGGCAACCTCCCGACCCAGGCGCGTATCGCGGGCGCGATACACCTCACCCATACCCCCCGCACCTAAATGCGAGACGATTTCGTACGGCCCAAGTCTAGTGCCGGAGCTCAGGGTCATTTGCGTTTGATTATAGCCGCACGAGGAAGAATCGATCGGGAAGATCACAAGCGCCGAAATGGTCAACCGAGCAGCGTCATGATCCTGATCGCACCCGCAAGCATGGCGGCGGATTCGTTCCTGAAAGGTCAGCCTATAGGAGTCAGGTTGGCTCGATCTCGACTGGCTCCCTTCATCGTTTCCAGTGTGTGGCGACTGTCACCAATCGGACGGTGAGGGCAGTCACTGCTGATTTCCAACAAATCGGACTTTCTCAGGGACCCTTCTCCGCTAGACCAGGCCGCAATATGGGAGAGGCGGAGGGCACGGCCATGCACGGCAACCAGGAGGTAAGCGAGCAGTTGAATGAGGCTCTCTGGTCGGAATTGACCGCCGCCGTACAGTCCATGCTGCAGTCCGAGATGTGTCGGAACTGGGGAGACTGACGGCTGGCGATCTTACAAAAGTGCGATGAAGCACGCGGACGCAGCTATCGCCACGGCAGCAAATCCGCAGACCTCTGCCCATGGCTCAAGCAGAGAGCAGGATTTCACAATCGATCAAGCTGCTTCGCTGTCCGATCGCCGCTCTGACTCTTCGACTTCGCCGGCTTGGGTTCGAACTGGGGGTAGACGTGTGATCTCCGATAACTCCCTGAGGCGTTCAACAATCACGCCCGCTTCGTGTGGTGATGGTTTCTCCTGGAGAATGTACGTGCGTAGCAATTGAAGGAGAGGTTCGCACGCCCTTCGCAAAGTCTTGGCTGGGATGAAATCAACAGGGTTCATGATCGGCAACTCAAGGGAACATCATCAACGTCCCCCGTCTTGTCCTGCAGAAGCTCGCGCCAGAACGTAATCGCATAGCGGATACGAGTGCAATTCGTCCACCAAAAAAGTTCTGACTTTCCGAGAGAGAAACCTTTTGGCTTGGCCTGACTGCGTGGTGAGCCGGTGTGGGGGAGAACTTTCCGACCCTATATCGCATTTGGCCCGAGGTCAATTACCCAAGTTTGGTGCAAACGCTGAAGCGGAGGCAAAACCCCTCCACCAAGCCGCGGAACACCACGGCTGCATTGCAGAATGCCGACCCCTGGAAGTTCGGGCTCTGTGCAGGGAAAAGCCGCTGCCCCCAGCCCGGCCGTGACTTCAGTAACTTGTTCCGGTTCCAGGGCTTACCTAATCTGAGCTCCAATGGGGGACCCGGTCCTCTGTTACCTCCGAAACCAGGCCGATTCGGATGACCGCGGTCGGGTGAGGCGGAAGATCTCGACCGGGTAGGCAGTTGAAGTGGCCGGAGCATCGTCGAATGGCAAGCTCAATCTGGAGCCGCGCTCGGACACCCCTGCAGATCCTCCTCGGGGCTGTCCTCGGCGTGGGATTGCTGCTTTACGGATACGCGCAATCTCGCCTGGCCCTGTTCTGGCGCGTAACTTTGCCTTTGCTTCCGGCTCTCTATCTCGCTCATCGCTCCTACCGGCTGTATCTCGGAAAGCTGGAGTCAGAACGACAGCATGCCGAAGAAATGGCCAACCTGCATCTGCGCACGGTCGAGGTCCTGGCTCTCGCCATCGAGGCCAAAGACCAGACCACACACCAGCATGTGCAGCGTGTGCGTATCTACGCCACAGAGATCGGGCGCGCATTGCGACTCAATCCGGATGAACTCGAGGCCTTGAAGGCTGCCGCGCTTCTGCACGACATCGGCAAGCTGGCGATTCCGGAGCACCTGGTTTCCAAACCCGGACGATTAACCCCGGAAGAATTCGAGAAGATGAAGACGCACCCCCTGGTGGGAGCCGAGATCCTGGAAAAGGTTGAATTTCCCTACCCCGTCGTGCCCATCGTTCGCGCGCACCATGAAAAATGGGATGGCTCGGGCTACCCCTACGGACTCAAGAGCACGGACATTCCCATGGGGGCGCGTATTCTGGCCGCCGTCGACTTCCTCGATGCTTTGGTGTCGGACCGCCAGTATCGTCGTGGGATGCCTATGGAAGAAGCGCTGGGGAAATTGCTGGACGAGTCCGGCAAATCCTTTGATCCGACGGTCGTGCACATCCTGCGCAGACGCTACAAAGAACTCGAGCAGTTGGTTCAACGCCGCTCGATCGGAAAGACTGGGGCGCTCTCCACCGACGCCAAGATTGAGCACGGTGACGCTCCGGGTGCAGGCTTGGAAGTGCCCGAGCCAGAGCAAAGGGGTGAGGCGGAACAAGACCGCTTCTTGGACGCGATCGCGGGAGCCCGCCACGAAGCTCAGCTACTTTTCGAATTGAGTCAGGAGTTGGGCGCCTCGCTGAGCCTCGACGAAACGCTCTCCGTATTTGCCACCAAGGTCAGACGCCTGGTTCCCTATGACACCCTGATCATCTACCTCCGCCGCGATGCGAAGCTCGTTGCCGCCCACACCAGCGGGGAGTTTTGCAACCGGTTTTCCGGCCAAGAGATTCCCTGGGGAGAAGGAGTGTCCGGCTGGGTAGCGCAGAACACCAAGCCGATGATCAACGGCAATCCAGCGGTCGAGCCCACCCACGGCAGTGACCCCCTGCGATTCGACTCGTTCAAGTCCGCGCTGGCCGTTCCCCTCGAGGGTCTGGACGGTGTGGTCGGAGTGGTCTCGCTCTATCGTTTGCAGCCGGGAGCCTTCAACACCGAGAACCTGCGCATCGTCCTGGCGATTAGCTCGAAAATGGGCGTCGCCATCGAAAACGCATTAAAGTACAAGCAGGCGGAAGAGTCGGCGACCACCGATTACCTCACGCAGTTGCCGAACGTGCGTTACCTCTCGGTGCATCTTGAAAAGGAATTGGTTCGCGCCCAGCGCGAACAGACCTCGCTGACCGTCATGGTATGTGATCTTGACGGATTCAAGCAGGTCAACGACCGCTTTGGCCATGTCGTAGGCAATCGGGTCCTGCAGCGATTTGCCGCACGTCTGAGAGAGTCGTGCCGCGAATACGACCACGTCGCGCGCATGGGTGGGGACGAATTCGTGGTTGTTGTCCCAAGGTTGCCGGTTGAGGCAGTCCGGGCCAGAGCGATTCAGCTTGCCAGCATCGCCCCCGAAGTAGCAAAAGAAGTTTGCGGGGAAGAGTTGCTCTCGCTCAGTATCGGTTACGCCATGTTTCCCGGTGACGCGACGGACGCCGAGCATCTACTGGCCGAGGCTGACCGGCGGATGTATGCGGTCAAAGCAAGCCGTCCGCACAGCCGGAACCGTCGCCTTTATCCTCGCTTGCGCTGCCAGATCGCGGTCGAACTGCAAGCGGAGAACAACCCGCAGCCCTTTCTGGGCAGCGTCACCGACATCAGCCTGAGTGGGTGCTTCGTCGAAACCACCCAGGTCTTTCCAGCCTCGACCAATCTTTCCATCGCCTTCATGACGCCAAACGGTCCGTTGCGTGCCGAAGGTCAGGTAGTTCGCATCCGACCGGGCTGGGGATTCGCTATTAAGTTTCACGATATCCGAAGTGCCGATCGCGAGAACCTGCGCCACATTCTCGACTTCGTCGAAAATGGTCACGCCCAGCAGGAAACGCAGCGCTATGTCGCCTCATTGAAGACTCGCTAGCCACTGTCCCTCCCTCTCGGTCCGTCGGCAGGCGACCGTCCAGCCCTTGGCCGTTCGGCCTTCTCGACGGCGCGAGGCGCTAGAGAACCCACCGGCGGGCCGCCGGGCGAACTGCTCTCGCCGCAGGCCGAAACCTTGTTTGAGGGACATGCCCAGCTACAGGGAATTGCCTTGGATCAACCTGCTCCCGGTACCATCTTTCTTAGAAGAGAGCGAATCACCTCTGGCCGGTGCTCACCCTCCGCCCCCACCAAGGTGTACAACCGTTCAAACGCCTTGGGGCCCTCGACTTTCATGTTCCAATTGTCATTTCCCCGGGACCCGACAATGGTGACGCGCCAATCGCCGGCCCGATCAGAAAGCGCGTGTTCAATCGCGGTAGCAAGTTCTGCTCCCTGAACCGCATTTCCTGTATTGTGCACCTCGACTGTGACCGCCATACCCAGAGTCTACGCGAACATCAGGCATTGGGCTCAACCGAAACACCCTTCACGCTTACGGAAGTCAGATTCCAAAATCAAACCCCAGCTCCGCCGGGATAAATCAGGACAGCAACCTTGGTAACCTGTATCCCGCCGCGCCTGGCAGCGCACAATGCCTCCTGTGGGAATGCTTTGGGCCATTTTGGCTAAGGAAGGCTGGACATGACTGGCATCTCAATCGCCGGGGTTGGGATCGCGCTGGCGATACTCGCGATCGCCGTAATCACCCGCGTCCCGAAGCGTGCAGGTAAGCCCAAACGAGCAGAAAGGTGGGAAAAGGCTGAGATTGTAAAGCAACTCTTAGCCCTGTCCGAGCTCGAAAACCGTCGTGCCGCCGTCGCTTCATCGGTGCGATTCCGTGCTCCTGCGCCGAGGCTGGGAATACGTCCCGGCCATGCCAACTTGAAGACGACTGCAAAGAGCGCGCTGAGCCGTCCAAAAACCAGCTGAACCCGGGCTGCGGTCGCGAGCCTGGTCAAACTCGCGCATATCCGATCCGGGCGTGCATTACCCAACGCATCGATCCGCACTTTGACCATAAACCACGCCGCACGAGGGCCATCGATTGTAAGTGCGACTGGATCCCGTTGAGGGTGCCGAACACCTAATCGCAAAGGCAACCTTGCTCATCGGACTCCCAGGGAATCACTCAGTATTCCTTTCCTCATAAACCCAGGATTTGTTGGCAGGCGTAGTTATGGTCAGCGCGGACGATGACAGCCCTCCCGCAATGCCGGACCAGATGACCAAAGTAATCGAGCGGAAGATGCCCGATTTTCAGTGTGCTAATCCGTGAAAAGGTCCGATCAAGGTGACCGCGGGACTCTGAAGGCCATAGTTAGATCAGATGGCGCCTCTGCAAATCCCCTTTTTACATGACCTTATGCATGACCTTCTATGGTTACTTCCTGAGTCTTGGGTAATTTGACGGAGATCCACAAGTATTGGCATGCTCTGCTTCGCATGGCACTAAAGCCCCAAAACGCCACCAAGCGCCAGCGTCCTGCTCGCATCCGAGTCCCCAATCGCGAACGGGTATTGTTCACGATCCATGACCGCAAATTTGTTGGAGTCGTGCAGCGACTGTCTCTCACCGGGGGTTCCGTCATTCACACCGAGGCACCACTTCCCAAAGGAACGTTGGCGGGGTTAGATCTGAGAACCGTATTTGGAAAGGTGACCGCACAGATCGAATTTCTACACACTGGGGCTGATGGAATCGCCGCCGCGCAGGCGTTTCGCTTTCTGGGCATGGACGATTTCTGCACCAGAAGGCTGAAGGCCGCCATCGAGCAGATGCGAAGTGCAGGTTTCAGCGATGAGGAACCTGGACAAAAGGGTCTGGCGGAACTCGTCTCCAGCGGCCTAAGCACATTTCGCGAACACATCCAGCGCCTCTCTTCGACGCGCGCGCTTCGCGGGAAGGGTCGCGCGAGGCGTTAGCCCACTCACAGATGCCGTCGGCTCACGGGCGTGCCCGCAATCCTCGTAGAACCGCATTGTAAACGGGTGCCGAAAACAAGCGACGAGTGGACCGCCAGGTCCGGGCAATGAAAGCGCGAATCTGTCTTTTCGTCCGCTCCCACGGATCAAGCAAATACCGGATTCCCTCGATCGGGCTCGGCGAACACGTCTTTGCTCAGAAACCGGCGAGTGTAAAGGTAGTACTTCGGAGTCGAAGGTTGCCGGCAGGAGAAGGCTTAGTTAGCGGCGCGTAATTGCGCCTACATCTGGCCGACTGCTGGGGCGTTTGTCCGAGAGAGCTCTGCCCGGAGGAGGTAAGTGGCTGCACGCTCGGCTGGAGCCAGCGAAGAATTGAACATGACGTGCTGACCACGGTCGAAAGCTCTTCTGTGCCGTCAACGGTACCGGACCAGAGTCTATGCTGCAATGGTCTTAGCGTTTTTGGCCCTGATCTCGGCTACGGCGCGGAGCCAGTGGTCGAGGTCGTGGCCGTGGTGGCAGCCGCGTTGCACATAGAGGTCATATGTGCGGCGACGGATCTTTTCTTCAATATTCTGACTCGGCTCGGGCGTCGACGTTTTCGGCGTCAAGATGGGGCGGATGCCCGTGCTGAGCAGCTTGGTGCTCTTTCAGTTTTTGGGCAATTCTCTGTTCTTCGGCGGTGAGCTTCTCCGATGCGACGTCCGAAAGTTCCCCCCTGCGCCACAGATTTGTGCGACGCTCGCGCAACTCTTTCAGGCCCTTCTCATATCGTTCGCACTGCTTGCATCGCTCGGGCATGAGACTCCCCCGGGTTCACTGTGATTTCTAGAATGCCGGGGCACCTATGCGGCCGACGCTATCGAGCATCAGTGGACCTCGTCTTACCCATGAGTTTAGATCCTGGCCGCGGAAGGTTGGATGCAACTCTCGGTCGCGCGCCGATGAGATGGCTGGCGTAGACTTCCAGTCTGGCGGTGACGGTAGATACAGAACACCGGCGATGCCGAGCTGCCGATCGCCTGCGGACCGGCCCAGGGTACTCGAATGCCCAAATGGAGACACCGGGCCCGAATGCGTTCGAGTGTTCATCCACCCTGAAGGGGCGTTCGCGCGGCAGGAACCCCGCACAGGAGCGGCAATTGTTGCAAGAATGTTGCCCGGAGCCAGTCTGCCTTCTCTGCCAGTACGTCACACAAGAGCGCGTGAAGTCAGGAGAGAACCGGGCATGTCAGACATCCGCTACATATGCATCTCGGACCTACACTTGGGAGCAGACAACAGCTTACTGACTCGACTTGGATCCAAACCGGGCGCGGTAAGTCCCGCGCGGCCCAGCCGAGTTTTGGAGGGGCTGGCACACTGCCTTACGGAACTCGTTCGTTACAACGCCGGCCCCCGCAAACCCACGCTTATCCTGAACGGAGATGCTCTCGAACTGGCATTGGCAGAGGACAACCTTGCGTTAATGGCATTCGCGCGTTTCATTGAACTGATGTTCCCCGTCGACGGGGAGCATTTGATTGACCCAAAGATCATCTTTAACCCGGGGAATCACGATCATCATCTTTGGGAGACTGCGCGGGAAACCCAGTATGTCGAATTTCTTCAGGGCAAGCGTAGCAAGAAGGCAGGTTCGGATCTGCCAGTGCCCTGGCACACCACGCACATGTTCGACCCTGACTTGGTCGATTCAGCCCTGCTGAACGCTGTCATAGGCCGTTACCGGCATATGGCCATCCATGGGGTGCATGTTGGCACGGTCTACCCTAACCTTTGCCTGTTGAATGCCGACAACAGCAAATGCGTTATCTTCAGCCACGGCCATTTTATTGAGCCAATCTATAGGCTGATGAGCACAATTGGCGACTTCGTTTTTCCGAAGCGCAAAGTGCCACATCAAATCTGGGAAATCGAGACGGAGAACTTTGCCTGGATCGACTTCTTCTGGTCGACCATGGGCCGGTCAGGGGAGGTCGGCAAAGACATCGAAGAGATCTACGACATCTTGCTGGTCCGGGATGCGCGCGAAAGGTTTATCCGGCAACTGGCCCGCGCTAGTGGCCACCACTGGTTTCGCCGGGCGCCCAAGCTGGGTGAATGGCTTGGCCTGCTTTTCGTCCCCTTTGTCTCGAAATTGCTTAACCGGGTAGGGAACCTGGAGAAGCGGCAGCCTGGCGAGGTGCTTACCGCAGTCGCAAAGCAAGGTCTCAAGGCCTATGTCGAAGGCCCGCTGGCCCAGCAGTTCTTGGAGCACGACAAGGCTATCCGGGCGCAAACCACGTTCGTCTTCGGCCACACTCACAAGCCGTTTTCCGCTCGCCTGAACTTCGACCATTTCCCCGGTCCGACGAATGTTTACAACAGCGGAGGGTGGGTAGTGGACACCATAGACCTGGAGCCAGCTCACGGCGGCGCGATTGTGCTTGTTGACGAGGATATGAACGTCGTATCTCTGCGTATGTATAACGAAACCGAGAGCCGACAGAAGTGCCCCGTCAGGGTGGAAGCCGTGGACAGTGGTACTAATCCCCTCTACCTCCACACGGCGCGGATTGTGAAAAGCGATCAGAACCCATGGCTTTCGTTTTCCAGCGCGGTAGCAGAAAACGTGGATAAGTATCGTGATAACTTTCGCGTCCGATTGAGCATGCTCAGATGACGTGGCACTGCATGCCCAAGCCTCTCTAACTCCGGCTCTCAGATCGAACTTAGTAGGGAGGTCGCGATAGCCAGGGCGGCAGCGAAAACCCGACACACGGATTTCGGCGATGCCCAGGCAATACTGCTGGCTTTAGGAATCGGATCCATTGCGGGTCCTCCGGGGTCTTTGAGGAACGTTGGTTTGCCAGATGGTTGCGGCCGCGGGGACGAGTGGGACTAGAACATTTGCTTGACAAGATGACACTCGGGTCTATAATTATGGCGCCCTTCCTCTAGGGATATTCTATCTGTGCCCTAGCCTGCTATTCCCCCTGGCACCCCCTGCTCCCGGTCGTTCGACCGCCTGATGTGACTGATGCGGCACAGCTATGTCCGGCGGATGCGAACCAGCCAGAGATTTCCGCAAACCACGTTTTGCAAGGTTCCACACCCCCTCAGGCACGGGAAGGTCTTGCAACCTCAACTGCAGTGAGGTTCGTTATGAAAATTGCATCTTACCGTCACCACGCTCTCCGCTCCTCCTTCGGTTTTTTCAGCCATCCAAGGTTGGCGGAGTTCAGCGGCCGCGCCCTTGCGAAGCTGGCTTTGATCCCGGCGCTTTTAGCCGCGCTCTTGTCGGCACTGCCCGGCAACGCCCAGACCGCGACGTGGACTGCGGCCGGAAACATGTCCGCCGCCCGGGTGGGACATACAGCTACGCTGCTCAAAGACGGTACGGTCCTGGTGGCCGGCGGCGGGGATAACGCAAGCCTCGCCTCTGCAGAGATCTACGACCCGAACACCAATAGTTGGACAGTGACTGGCAGTATGTCCTATGCCCGTTCCGGCCACACCGCAACTCTGCTCAGTGATGGTAGGGTTCTGGTTGTAGGTGGGGACAGTTCGGAGGCAACGGCGGAGATTTATGATCCCAGTACCCGGACTTGGGTGGTGACGGGCAGTCTCAACACACCCCGCGCAGCCCAAAGCGCGTCCCTGCTGCAGAATGGAATGGTCTTGGTAGCTGGAGGTTGTTGCACGACTGCGACCCCCCCTGGGTATACCCAACCGGTCAACGTAGCCCTTACCTCCAGTGAGTTGTGGAACCCCACAACCGGCCAATGGACGTTTAGCGGCGACATGGTCAATGCGCATGCCAACCACACCGCTACCGTGCTCAGCAACGGGAGCGTGCTTGTGGCGGCGGGTACATCCTTCCAATTTCCACCGGGGCCGGAGACAGAAAGTGCGTCTGAGATCTACAATCCCGCGAGCGGTTCCTGGACCGCGGTCGGTAGTCTAGCTACCGCGAGATATTCCCATACGGCAAGTCTGCTGATAAACAATCAGGTACTGGTGGCCGGAGGCGATGCCGGAGGCTGCTGCAGCGGGCTCTCCTCCGCGGAGCTCTACAATCCCAGCACCCAGGCATGGCAGGCAGCGCCGGCAATGAGCACTGGGCGTAATTATCTGGCTGCTGCAGTGCTGCCGGGCAACACCGAGGCGCTGGTCTCGGGAGGATATTCCTGCTGCTCATCGCCCAACTCCACCGTCGCTAGCGCCGAAATCTTTAATATCACGACACAGTCATGGTCGCTAACCGCCAGCATGAACCAAGCACGCTATAACCATACGCTGACAACACTCGGCGATGGCAGTGTACTGGCGGTTGGCGGAACGGTTAGCAACGGCGGCAGTAGCAGCACATTAGCTTCCGCTGAACGCTTTTACAACGGATCAGCCCCACCACAAGTCACGATCACCTCCAATGTGGCGACGATGGATTTCACCGTGACCGGCACGGGCTGCAGCGCCGGCAGTTACATAACCCCGAGCACGCTTACATGGACGGCTGGTGCGAGCTGCACGGTGATGGTATCCCCGCCAAGCGGATACGTATTCGATGACTGGAACGACGGGTCGACGGCAAATCCGCGCACTTTTGTGGCTCCGTCGACCGCTACTACGTACAGTTTCACTGTAACCATTACGGCGGGAAACCCGGCCTCAATTTCCGCCGCCGCTGGAACGCCGCAGAGCACCACGGTCGGTAGCGCATTTGCCAGTCCACTGGTGGTGACCGTAAAGGACTCAAACGGGAACCCAGTGAGTGGAGTGATCGTGACCTTCACTGCTCCCGGCAGCGGAGCCTCGGGGACGTTTGCCGGCAGCGTGAACACTGCCAGGACCAATGCCTCAGGAATGGCGAGCTCGGCGGTGTTCACCGCCAATGCCACGGCTGGCACTTACACGGTCACGGCAAAGGTGGCCGGAGTCTCGCGCTCAGCTCGCTTCACACTCACTAATCAAGCCGCTGGCGCAGCTTCCATCACCGCCAGCGGTGGAACGCCGCAAAGCACGACGGTCGGTACGGCGTTTGCCAGCC
>Ga0187780_10000397_pt1 | contig 33212 bp, 35 predicted proteins | sample 1015_Q2_SP10_20__FD_132429 | JGI IMG/M metagenome (GOLD analysis project Ga0187780, IMG submission 132429) | Tropical peat soil microbial communities from peatlands in Department of Meta, Colombia - 1015_Q2_SP10_20_MG | ecosystem: Environmental > Terrestrial > Soil > Wetlands > Peat | place...
AATGGCGTGGTCATTGGGGCGGACGGCTTTGGCTTCGCGAAGGATGATGCGGGCAGATGGCACAAGATTGTGCAGTCCGGTCCGGCAGTGATTGGGGACGACGTGGAAGTGCAGGCGAACGCTTGCGTGGACCGCGCCAGCATTGGGGCAACGCGGATCGGGCGAGGTACGAAGATCGATAATTTAGTTCAGATCGGACATGGCTCGGCGGTGGGGCAAGATACTCTGCTGTGCTCGCAAGTGGGGCTGGCGGGCTCGACTGAGATCGGCGATCGTGTGATCCTGGCGGGACAGGTCGGGGTCGCGGGGCATTGCAAGATCGGGGACGGCGCAATTGCCACGGCACAGAGTGGAATTCCAAACGACGTGCCGGCGGGGAGGACAGTGAGCGGATATCCGGCAATCGACAACAAATTGTGGCTCAAGTGCTCCGCAGTGTTTAAGAAGTTGCCGGAGATTGCGCGGGCTGTGCGGGAGCAACAAAAAGCTTAACCAGCAAGCGATGTCTGAATCGAGTCATTGCCACCGGCTCATTTCCGCGCGGAAGAGTACTTGATGGAACAATGCAACTGCCCCTCGTTGGCGCGATGACGTAAGCCTGGTTGCTCTATAGGATTCGCTTCCCATGAATCACAGCGACCACAGTTACCTGGCGCTGTTCAATTGCGTAGATGATCCGATAGCTGTACGCGAGCAACTCTCGGATGCTTTCGTCGTCGAACTCCGGGACTTTTCGGCCTGATAACGGGAATTGTTTCAGGGACACGGTAGATGTGATGATCTTCCTGATGACCGTATGTGCGTAAGAGGGCGAATCGGAGGCAATGTGGGCTGCGATTGCTTCGACATCTGCAACGGCGCGTGGCGACCAGACTACTTAGTAAGCCATTTACTCAAGCGTCGCTCCACATCTTCTTGCGATATGGTGCCTTGTTGCCGGGCGTCTTCCAGGCCGTGACGAACTTTCTCAAGAACATAAAGATGGTATTGGATGTCCTCAAGGGAGCAGTTCTCAGGCAACTTGCTCAACAGCGATTCGACTTGTTGCTTGGCAGTGGACATGCCTGCGCCTAGCATAGCACGGGCCGATCAGCCTCCCGGGAAGGTCAGGCTAGCCGCCGGCATTTTGCATCCTGTTGTTGATGGCGGTTTGGATCGCGCGGTATGCAGAAAGGAGAAGACCATACTCGAAGGTGTGGAACTGGTAGGCACCTTGATCGGGCGCAGTGAACTCGTAGATGTATCGCCACGAACTGAAGACATCTCCTGATCTCTGAAGGACTGCTGTGAGATCTTGGGATTGGCTTGGGTAATCGCCCCATCTCGGCTGCTCTAGTGGTCCCTTGGCGATCGTTACGGACGCAGGTCTGCCATACCAATCTTTCTTCCAGCTTGCGTATGATTTCTCGATCTCATCCCTGACAATCGGAGGAATTTCGCGGTATAGCTTTCCGAGATCGTGTCCCCGGGGCACGTTGACCTGTAGTTCGGCAGCAAAGTCTTAATATACGGCTCTAATGCAAAGGCGAGGTTTGCGGCGGCCACCACCAAATCCCCGAGACTCGTAGGAGGAGATTGCATGCCTCCTTCGTCGCGCCGTGCAATTCTCGGGAGGAATGGTTCTGCGACTCTTTGGAAGGCTGCAGCGCACAGAAAGCTGGCGTTTGTGTTGCGTTGACGTCCGTCCGGCAGGTCTGCCATAGGCCTACTCCAGCCCTAGCTCTTTCCACTTTCTGTCCACCAGGGCCTTGGTTTTTTCGTCCATGAGAATTTCGTCGGGCCAGGGACGGGTGAAGCCTTCGGCGGGCCATTTGCGAGTGGCATCGATGCCCATTTTCGAGCCGTAATTCGGCAGGCGCGAGGCGTGGTCGAGGGAATCGACGGGGCCAAGCGTGAACTGAATGTCGCGCTCAGGATCGATGTGGTTGAGAGCTTTCAGCGTGACGTCGGCGATGTCCTGCACGTTCACATCTTCGTCGACGACAACGATGCATTTGGTGAACATTGCCTGGCCGAGCGACCAGATGGCGTTCATCACTTTGCGGGCCTGGCCGGGATAGGATTTCTTGATCGAGACGAGCATCAGATTGTGGAAGATGCCCTCAACGGGAAGATTGATGTCCACAAGCTCGGGAATGGTGAGGCGCATGAGCGGGAGAAAAATGCGCTCGACGGCTTTGCCCATCCAGCCGTCTTCCATCGGGGGTTTGCCGACAATCGTGGTGGAGTAGATCGGGTCTTTGCGATGGGTGATGCAGCTCACGTGAAAGACGGGATAAAGATCTTCGAGAGAGTAAAAGCCCGTGTGATCACCGAATGGGCCTTCGGTGCGGAGCTCGTCGAGATGAACGTGACCTTCCAGAATGATCTCCGCGGTGGCGGGAACCTCCAGGTCCACGGTTTCGCACTTCACCAGCTCAACGGGTTTCTGTCGCAGGAAACCGGCAATCAAATATTCTTCGACATCGGGCGGCGCAGGGACGATTGAGGAAAATGTGAGAGCGGGGTCGGTGCCGATGGCAACGGCAACTTCCATCTTGCCAGAGGGTAAATTCGTATCGGGAATTTGAGAGCCACCGGAAGTGCGAGCCATGATGTCGACGGCGGCGCGGGGAGAATTGTTGGACTGGCGAGCTTCGCTCGCCCGGACAGCCCCTTCGACTGCGCTCAGGGCAGGCTTGGGCGGCTGTCCGCACGTGGACTGTGCAGCGGCTCGGCGCAACATCTCGCGGTAGTGCTCGGCACCGATCTTCTGGCGCTGCCAGTGCATCCCGGTTGTGCGGCTGTCATAGAGCTGCATGCGGTAGCAGCCGACATTGCGCTTTCCTGTCCCGGGATCGCGCGTGATCACACAGGGCAGAGTGATGAAGCGGCCGGCATCTTCCGGCCAACACTTGAGAACGGGAAAATCAAGCAGGGAAAAGTTGTCACGTTTGATGACTTCCTTACAGGGGCCGCTGGAAACAGCCTTGGGAAAGAATTTGCCCATTTCGGCGAGCATCGGAAGCATTTTTACTTTGTCGAGAAAGCCTTGCGGAGATTTCACATCCATGAAGGCGTGAATGCGCTCCGCGACTTCGTCGAGCGAATCGACTTCCAAGGCGAGGTTCATGCGGTGGGCCGAGCCGAATTGGTTGATGAGGACCTGCGAGCCGGGGTAGCCTTTGATGTTTTGAAACAGAAGAGCGGGACCACCAGCGGCGTAAGATCCGCGGGCGGGGACGCCGGCACCACGCATTTTGCTGACACGATCAGTAATTTCCGTGATTTCGAGGATAGGGTCAACTTCGGTGCGAATTTTCCTTAACTCGCCGGCGCGGTCGAGAGCGGCGATCCACGCCCGCAAATCGTCGTAGGCCAAGAGTCCTCCGAGAAAGTAAGGATTATAGAGCGTTTGCACGAGCGGCACACAGCGGAAACGATCCAAGCGCGCGACTTGTGAGTCGCAAAACTGTTGCTCTCGACGAACGAATGCGGAATGCCTATGATGGAAGCCGATACTTCGTGCGAGGGCGTGGCATGGCTGAACCAACTTATGAAGAATTAAAAGCGCGACTGGCGGAACTGGAGAAACAACAGGGGCAGCGCCGTACAGGAGCATTGGAATTCCGGGTCGGAGAGAAAGGTGGAGTGAGCGTGTACGGTCTGGGACGCTTCCCCGTGACGCTTTATTACGAGCAATGGATCCGGCTGCTCGATGCAGCCGACAAGCTTCGCGAGTTCCTCGATGACAACAAGTCAAAGCTAAAACTCAAGGGCCAGTGACCTCGTGGAGGGACCGAAGCAGGAGCAGCAGTACCTGTATCTGACGACGCGGGGACGGAAGAGCGGCAAACCTCGGGAAATCGAAATCTGGTTTACGCAGCACAACAGGAATTACTACGTCATAGCCGAATTTCCGACATCGCAGTGGGCACAGAATCTGCAGGCTAATCCCCAGGTTGAGGTGCGAGTGGGAAGCAAGAATTTCAGGGCCATGGCACGGGTGATTTCCGGAGAAAGCGAACCGGAAGTGCATCGCACTGTACAGGAGCTTTCGCGGCAGAAATACGGATGGGGCGACGGGCTGATCGTGCAACTCACGCCGGACAGCAATCAGCAATTGAATCGCTAGACACAAAGGCCGGAGCAGTGTTTACTGCTCCGGCCGTGGCATTTCGTCAGTCTCACTTATGCCGCCAGGGCATTGACGAAATGCTCACATAGCGTGGTCTCGACGTTGTAGAGTCTCCAGGTGATGGGGGTGGTCAGGAAGGGTCTCACAATGTCCTCGACCCTGGGGAAGACGTCCTTTTCATAGCGCTCCGCATCCCGCCTTTCCATCCACAAGGTAATGTGTACAGCTTTCTCATTCTTCATTTCCGGAAACAGAGGAAGGATGTCGAGGAAGCCGGCCTGTTTCTTCAGGATCGGCAGAACCTCATTCTTCATAGTTTTAATGAACTCGTCCTTTTTCTCAGCCCTGGGAACAAATTCCACGATACGTGCATACATGGGGGAATCCTCCTATCATTTGTTGGTTAGTTCTGACCGGGGTGCTCGGAGAGTGCCCTGTTGGGCACGGGATGCCGAGCCCATTTAGAGACGCCCAAACGCTACGCCGGGGGCTCGGTGTTGTCAGTGATGGTTGCCTGTCGTGCATGTGATAGCGGAGTTGAATGCTTGCTACAGTGGTCGGCTGCGGCGAATCCTGGCGAGTGCACGCAAAAGCACGGCGGGTGGAATCCCCTACCGGCTAACGCCGGATTCGGGATGACATGGGAATTTCAAGGTTGGGTTGTTTGCGCGGCGGGCTGGGAGTCGGGCCGTTCGGCAGTGAGGGTCCGCGGATAGCCGTTGGCTGCAGCTTTATCCAGCCATTTGTGGGCCTCGGCCAAATCTCGCGGTAATCCATCTGCCTGTAAGTAGCGCAAGCCGAGATTGTATTGCGCTGCTGCATTGCCGTTGGCGGCTGCGAATGCAATCCACTCGGCGGCTTTGGAGCAGCTTTGAGGAACGGAGTGGCCGGTCTCGTAAGCCATGCCCAGAGCCGAAGCTGCAAATTGGTCGCCGTATTCAGCCTGCCGTTGCAGACCCTGAATCTCGTACGCGCTAAGCTCTTCGACCATGAATGCGACTGAAGGATCAGTCATATGCAGATGGCTCGACGGGAGTGCAGTCAGAAGCTGCTCGTTTCTCGCGTCCTGGTCTGGCATGGGAGATTCGGCGAGGACCGTTTTCTGAGGCTGCCACGAACGTCGAACGATTGGAGCCTCGACTCTTTGGCTGGCTTGGGCAGCTCTCTGCTTCCATAGTTGCGAAAGAAAGAACGCAAACATCAGCACGAGGAGGGAGATCGGAATAACCGAGGCCCTCGCAACACGCAGCGAACGGCCGGGGATGATCAGGCGTAACGCGTGAAGATCATCAACAGGCGGCACAGGCGCGGGCAGAGGGAGTGAGTCGTCCAAGGCCGAGGCGTCGTCGGGCGCATCGAATGCTGCTTCTTCACGTGCCGCAGGCGGTGGGACAGGGCTTGAGGGGGACAAAGAATTCTGCCCCGCTGAAACGAGCGCCATCGGCACGAGTTCGAGGTCCTTCGAAGCGTTTACCCCAAGGTCTGATGCGGCCGCCGCAGGCAAAAGGTCGATCTTGTTCGCATCGTCGTTTTGAGGTTCAACGCGATTCGCCGGGGGGGGTTGGGACTCAAGGGCGCGATTGGGAAACGGAGTTAGAGGATCGACAGGCTGGGGGTTTGAGTCGCTGACTTCTTTGTCTGATTGGCACTGCAGAACCCAGGCAGCAGCCAGTAGCTTCTCAAAGGAAGAACTATCCAGGCTGTACCTGACACCCATGTCTGACCTTTATCTCCGCACAGCGTGGCCGACGACGACGGGAACATCTGCCACTTCTGAGATGCAGCTGGCTGCTATTTCACTTCATTCAATTCTGCATCTTTCCCGGTCTTGCTCCACCACGCGATGGCAGACGAAGGCGAGCGCTAATTGTGCGAAGAGTATAACACTACAATTGCTTGCTTAGAGCGAGATATGAGCGATTTTTAAAGAAAAGGTCTAAGATCTCTGGTCGGTTTACGATTTTTTGGCGGGCACGCCCATGAGCAGGTCGACATTGGTCTTCGCGTCCCGATCCTGCTCGGGGAGATCAACGCCCCAAAAGAGGTTGCTCTGTCGCTGAACGGCCTGGAGGCCAACCTGAATTTCGTTAGGTCCCAAGTGCTGGAGCCAGATTACCTTGAAGTTGGCTTTCTTCGAACCGCGCTGTAGGGAAACGATCTCGCCCTTTTTCAATTCCGTGTGCAGACCTCCCAGCCTTGCACCAGTATAGGTAAGGTCACAGGTGTGCGCGAGCTGAGATGTCCCGGAAACAGTTACTTTTACGGGTAACACGACCTTGGTTCGCTTGGACTTCCGCCGCTCCATGGTTGGATTATGTTCCTCGGGCGAGATGGGCAGAAGATTACTGAAGTCACTAGGTTATTAGGCGCAGGCTACGATCCGAGTTCGTGCAACAGTGTGTTCTCGACCTTTGGCCACGCTCTGGAACGTGGGTCGATCAGGTCAAAGTGGCCGGCGGTTGAGATTTCGAGGTAGTGGACGTCTTCCCCGCGCCTTTTCTTCTGCTCGGCGTAGTTCCGGCTAAGGACCGATGGGACCGTATCATCTTCGGAACCGTGGATCAGCCATTGGGTGGAGGGACGGGGGATGGGTAGTTGCATGGGATCGGCCTCGCGGTAATGGTCGTGGGCTTCGCCGGGCTTGCCACCCAGAAAGGCGACGACGGCATCGTTACCGAGATGAAGCTCCCACGCCTGGCGCACATCGACGACACCTGCCAGTGAGATGACACGCTTGAGGGCGGGGTCGTGTGCAGCCAGGCAGAGCGCCAACTGGCCTCCGGCGGAATGCCCAATTACCAGAACTTTGGCGGAGTCGAGATTGTAACGGCTGGTGAGCTGCGGAATGAAGCGGTAGGCGTTGCGAACATCTTCGAAAGTTCCCGGCCATCCACCACCGGGATTGCCGACGCGGCGATATTCGATGTTCCACGTGGCAATGCCTTTGGCGGTGAGCGCGGCGCAGAGATGCCCGGCATGTGTGAGGTCGTACTTGGCGCGCCAGAAGCCACCGTGAATGTTCATCACAAGCGGAAAGGGTGGCGTGGTCTTTGGCACGCGAATTTCACCGAACTGGTTGGCATCCCTTCCGTAAGCTACGCGAGCATCGGCTGGGGGCGGGGCTAGTTTGAGAATATCGTCAGAGTCCATGGACACAGTTTAACGGCGAATAAGCGTTCGACTTTACGCGGTTTCGGCCGGGGCGAAGAAGACAAGCACAGTCAAGTCTTCGATGATGTCATAAAAGCGATGCTCGACGCCTGCGCCTACAAAGATCACGCTGCCCGAAACGACCGGACGATCTTCGGAGGCAACTTTCATACGTGCCTTGCCACGCACCACATAATAGAGTTCGTCCTGCTTGTGGGGAGACTGGGGATCGGTACTGCCAGGAGGCAAGACATAGATTCCGGCGCTCATGGCGGGAATGCGCAAGAACTCGAGATAGAGCTTGCCGGTGTGCGTGCGCTGGTTTTCGAGATCGGAAAGACTATAGAAATTCTGCATGATAGCGGTTTCCTTCTTGGGGGTCGATTGTCTCATGATGTCGTCCGCCCAATGACGGTAGGTGGCAACGTGTCGAACTGCACGCTGTTAGCATGATTTTGGCGTGAGTCCAACGCCTGCTCACTTTTCGAATGACTCAATTCTGCGATGTTGCGCTGGCGGTCCCGGTAGATTTGCCATTCACATACCGTGTGCGTGATGGAATGCGACCGGTTGTTGGCGGGCGCGTGCTGGTTCCCTTCCGCCACCAGCGGCTTTCCGGGGTCGTGACCGAACTGCATGATCGTGTTCCTACGATAGAAACAAAAGAAGTTTTGCAAGTGCTGGACGCGACGCCTCTGCTTGACGAGCAACTGCTCAAGCTGGCGAGATGGATTGCGGATTATTATCTCGCGCCCCTGGGAGAAGTGTTCCGGACGATGCTGCCGCTGGCTGCCGAGTTTAAGCGCAGCATTGTTTATCGGATTACCGAGCAAGGCCAGATGGCGCTTCACCTCGCGGGAATGTCGGGATCGTCAGGACGGTCGCGGCGAACTCCACAGGAAGAGTTGGCTGAATTCCGAGCTCTGGAGTACCTGACGGACCGTGAAGATGTGCGCGCAGAGACACTGCGCAATGCGGCACGGGCTTCGCAAGCAGTACTAGCAAATATGGTGCGCAAGGGTTGGATCGCGCGCGAGGATTTGTCGGGCGCGCAAACGGCGGCGCGTCTTATGAGGGTTGCGGTACTGAAGAGCGCCGAAGGGCGGCTGAATGCGAATCAACGGCAGATTGTCGAAACCCTGGCCGCGACGGGAGGAAGAATTCGGGTTGAAGAGCTGAACGCATTGGAGGTGCCGCGGGGCTCGTTGAGCAGTCTAGTCAAGCGCGGGTTGGTAGAGATCGTTGAAGAGCCGGCAGCGTTTGCCATTTCCGAGGCGAAGCCGCGGCCGTCGCCTTTGAGCTTTCAGTTCAATCCTGCTCAACGAGCGGCGCTGGAGAAAATTCGCGAGCAAGTGAATGCGGCAAAGTTTTCAGGGCTCTTGCTGCATGGAGTCACGGGATCGGGAAAGACGGCGGTTTACCTGGCAGCAATGCGGGATGTGCTGGATGCAGGCAGGTCGGCGATCCTGCTGGTTCCTGAGATCGGGCTGACGCCAGCGGTGGCGGCGGACTTGCACCAGGCTTTCGCGGACGAAGTGGCAATTCTTCACTCGGCACTCACCGATCAGGAGCGGGCTGAACAGTGGCACCGCATTAAACGCGGCGATGCGAGAGTGGTGGTGGGGACGCGGTCTGCGGTATTTGCGCCGGTTTCAAATCTGGCATTGATCATCGTCGACGAAGAGCAGGATGCCTCGTACAAGCAGGAGGAAACGCCGCGCTATCACGCGCGCGACGTGGCGGTGATGCGGGCCAAAATGGCGGGCAGTGTAGTCGTACCAGGTTCAGCCACGCCATCGCTAGAGTCGTACTTCAACGCGAAAGCGAACAAGTACACATTGCTGGAGTTGCCCGACCGGGTCGAGCAACGGCCGCTGCCGGAGGTCGAGATTGTTGATATGCGGCTCGAATTCCAGGAGACCGGGCACGAGCAGGTAATTTCTCGCAAGTTGGCGGGGGAGATCAAGGAGCGGCTGGAGCGCAAAGAACAGGTGATGGTGCTGCTCAACCGGCGGGGGTATTCACCGCTGGTGTTGTGCCGCACTTGCGGCAAAACGGTGGAGTGCAAGAACTGTGCTATCGCATTGACGCTCCACAAGCGCTCGCATCGGATGGAGTGTCACTACTGCGGCTACACGGCACCCGTGCCGAAGACTTGTATTCATTGTGGCAGCGAGTATGTGTATTTTCTCGGGACAGGATCGGAGAAGCTGGAGGAGTTGCTGCATGGCATGTTTCCGCAGGCGCGGATTGCACGGCTTGATCGCGATACCGTGCGGGGGCGGGAGGATTTTGAGCGCGCACTGAACGCGCTGAGTGCGGGAGAGCTGGACCTGCTGGTGGGAACACAGATGATTGCCAAAGGCCACGACATTCATGGCGTCACACTGGTTGGGGTGGTCGGGGCAGATGCGGCGTTGGGGTTTCCGGATTTTCGCGCGGCAGAGCGGACATTTCAGTTGCTGACGCAAGTTGCGGGACGCGCCGGGCGCGGAGATACTCCGGGCAGGGTCGTGCTGCAAACGTATTTCCCTGATCACTATGCTGTGCAATACGCTGCGCAGCATGATTTCGTCGGCTTCTACGAGAAAGAGCTGCGTTTTCGGAGTTGGATGCGCTATCCGCCATACAGCGCGTTGGCGAACGTGCTGGTGCGCAGCGATGAGCTGGACAAAGCATTGCAGTGGGCGGGAAGCCTGGGAAAATGGTTCGACAAGACTACGCACGAAGGGATTCGCGTGCTCGGTCCGGCAGCCGCTCCGATTCTGAGGCTGAAGCGAGATTACAGATACCACTTTGTGCTGAAGTCAGACAGCCGCGAGAAACTCAACGGCCTGCTGCGCGCGATGCTGGCCTATGCGACGGAAGAGAAGATTCCGCGAACCCAGATCATTGTGGATGTTGACGCTGTGTGGTTGATGTGAGAGGGCAGAAGTCAGAAGGCGTGGCGAGTCACAGGTGTTTGACCTGAAGAAATGAGCGCACGACTTCCTTTACGTCCCGATGCTCGCCGTCGACGGCGTAATTGAGCTGGCGCATCTCGTCGTCGGAAATTTTTCCAGCAAGCGCGTTCAAGACTCCGCTGAGCTCGGGATGGTGAGACAGAGTTTCCTGGCGGATGATCGGGACAGCCTCATAGGGCGGGAAATAATGGCGGTCGTCCTGGAGAACAAACAAATCCAGCACGGGGATTAAGCCGTCGGTCATGTTGCCGGCGATGAGGTCGACCTGCTTGTCTTTGAGCGCGCGGTCGAGCAGGCCGAGATCCATGATGCGCGGCGGCTCGGCAAAGCGCAGCTCGTAAGTGGCGACCCATCCCTTATAGCCGTCGGGGCGCTCCATGAATTCGTATCCAAAGCCGGGACGCCACTGCGGAGTGTAGGCGGCGGCCTGAGAAATCGTTTTCAGGTGCAAGTTGCGCGCGTCCTCGCCGCGAATCTCGATAGCAAAAGTGTCATTGAAACCGAGGGTCGGGCCGAGGGCCAAGTTGAAGCGCTCCGCATATTCCGCCTTCACACGATCGTAGACCTGCTGCTCGTTCCCTTGCGGCTTTTCCTTAAGCACTGCGGTGAGCGCGGTTCCTGTGTACTCAGGGTAGATGTCGATGCGTCCGGACAGAATGGCCTGGTGGCAGATATAGGTTCCAGCAAGATAAAAACGGCGCTCCACCGGAAGCTGAGTTTTGTTTTCGATCTGCTGGGCGATAAGTTCGCCAAGCACCAACTGCTCGGTGAAGTTCTTGGATCCAATCACGATGAGATTGTTGCGGGATGGACCACACGAGCAGAGCAAGGCGGGGACACACACCAAGACGGCGAAGGCATAAAGGCTGCGATGGAGAGCTCGCGTTGTCATAACGGCGTAGGCGGCCCATGCCCGCGACTTTCTACGGGAATTGAACCGATCTTATTTTACTTATCTAGACCGGCAGAGCATCTGGAGTCTGCAGCGGCCACAGTCCTCCTCGTCCTAAGCCCAAAGAAGTGTTGCACAACATTTTTCCTGTCCGAGTTGTCTTCGCGGGAATAAAACCGCTTGCTGTCAGTTATGAACGCAGAAGGCGCGGAGGGCAGGAATGAAATATGACAAACAAGAGTTGATTGACCAGCGCTTGCAGGATCTCAATAACGACGGCGTGGACCGTCGTGGCTTCCTGAAGTGTATGGCATGGGCAGGCACGGGCCTGGTGTGGACAATGAGCGGCGGTATGGCAGCATCACGGGCATTTGCCAAGAGCCGTGGCAAACCTGCCGCAAAAAGCGGCGACTTCAGCTTCGTGCAGATCAGCGACACCCATATAGGTTTTGATAAGGCGGCTAATCCTGACGTCACAGGAACGCTGGAAATTGCAATTAACCGGATCAATGCCTTGCCGGAGAGTCCCGATTTCATTATTCACACGGGTGATCTGAGTCATCTGTCGAAGCCCAGTGAGTTCGACACGCTTGATCAATTGCTGAAGGGCGCGTCAGCCAAGGAGATTTTCTTTGTGCCTGGTGAGCACGACATGCTGACCGACAATGGGGAGCAATACCTGCAACGCTATGGCAGAGGGACAAAGGGCAATGGCTGGTACAGCTTCGATCACAAAGGCGTGCATTTTGTTGGACTGGTCAACGTGGCAAATTTGAAGGCGGGAGGGCTGGGATCGCTGGGTCACGAGCAACTGGGGTGGTTGGAAGATGATCTGAAGGGCCGGTCTGGCAGCACTCCAATTGTTGTTTTCGCTCACATTCCGTTGTGGACGATTTATCCGGACTGGGGCTGGGGAACCGATGACAGTGAGCAGGCTTTGTCTTACGTCAAACGCTTCGGTTCGGTGACAGTGCTGAATGGGCACATTCATCAGGTGATGCAGAAGATTGAGGGCAGACTGTCGTTTCACACCGCGATGTCGACGGCGTTTCCTCAGCCCGCGCCGGGAACGGCACCTTCGGCGGGCCCGATGAAGGTACCGGCCGAACAGCTGCAGAGAGTACTTGGCATTACGGACGTGAATTACCTGGTCAGCGGCACAAGTCTGGCGATTCTGGATGCTCCGCTTAGTAACTCGAGGTGAGAGCGGAGATTGAGGAGCAAAACGATGTGGACGAGCAGTAGATGCAAGTTAAGCGATCTTCAATGGGGTGGGCTGGTGATTCTTGCAGTGCTGTCGCTGATATTGCCTGGCAGACTTTCAGCCTCAGAGCCTGGCGCCGGGTCAGTTGCACCATCAGCTGGAACATCCGCAGACTCCGGAATCGAAGTGAAGATCGACAATTTTGCGTTCACTCCGAGCGCGGTCACGGTCAAAGCGGGCACCCAAGTCATCTGGGTCAATCATGACGACATCCCGCATACTGTGGACAGCACGGAGGGTAAGTTCAGGTCGGGGGCACTGGACACCGACGACCATTTTCAGTTCCGGTTCAGCGATCCTGGAGAATACACGTTCTTTTGCCGGCTGCATCCCAAGATGACGGGAAAGATCATCGTCCGGCCCTAGACTGGCAGCCCGCGACCAGATTTGTTAGCGAGTGGAAAAAAAGCGGGCGAATAGTGGCTCTCCGCCCGCTGGATTTGGCTTACTGTTGCGGCGGCGGAGTGGAATTGGGGGCGTTCCCGGGGTTTTGGTTGCCCATGTGATGGCCCTGCATGCGCTCTTCTCGCCAGCTCTGCATCTCATCCCATTTTTTCTGCTGGTCGGGGTTCAACAAGGCGCGAACCTGATCATTGGACGCCTTGTGAATGTCCATCATCTTAGAACGCCGATCCTGTTGCGAAAGAGAAGTATCGGAGTGCAGGCTTTCCATCTGCGACTGTTCCGATTTGAAAATATCTTCCACTTTTGACTGCTGGTCCGAGCTGAGATTCAGCCGCTTTGCGAGCATGGCTGCGTGCTGTGTCGGATCCATGTGACCGCGCCCATGCCCATGATTGGGCGGAGCGCCGGCGGGTGGTGCTTCCTGGTTGTTTCCGGCATTATCTTGCGCGAGAGCAGCCGATCCCGAATAGAGCAGACCGGCGAACACCAACGCAAGCAGACAGTGTTTCAGCATAGTGTCTCCTTCCAAAGACTTCGTTTGAGCTAGTGGTGTAAACCAGATTATCGACGCGAAGTTGTGCCAGCGGAACCGCTTTTACGAACTTTTACATCACTGCTATCTGTTGGCCAATCACACGGATTGGGATCTCCTCACCAAAAGAGGTTTGAGGGAAATCGGCGGTTAACCCTGAGGCGCAGCAGACCCAGTTGCTGTTTCCACGCCAATTGGTTCGAAGCTAATTCTTGCGTGGCGGGTCCAGTGTCCACGGCGGCACGACGCCGATAGAGCGGGCATAGGCGATCTGCTGGCCGAGGTGCTGCGCGATATGCTGCACGATGTAGAGCAAGACGCCCCGTTCGGTAATCTTCCCTCCGTTCCAATCGAGGGTCTTTTCCAGGTCTGCGTCGGGCATGGAGCGGATGGCCGCCTTGGCGTGGGCGTAGGAAGCCTTGAGCGTACCTATTACTTTTGATTTGTCGGTGGTGGACTGCTCCAAGGTTTTCGTATCGACCCCAGCTGGAGTGGGAGTGCCCACAAGTTTGTAGAGGTTGTAATTGGCGGCGCTGGCGTGCAGAAAAACTTCCGCGATCGTGCGCACATCCGGCGAAGGCCGCCACGTGTATTTATCGGCGGGAATAGCCTCGGCCAGGCGGACGAACTCGCTTTCCTGGATCATGACTTCGGCCATCACCTCGGAGCGGTATCCGGTCACGCCGGGAGTTCCGTCGCGGTAGGGGTACACCTGCGCTGACGTGTGGATGGAGCTGGTCGTTATGACGATCAAACAGAAAGCAGAGAAGATTCGCAGCATGACAGCCTCCGTGTTGCGTTAGCAGACTGGCCGAATTGGCGAGATTATACCCACTCCTTGTGATGGAGGTTCCGTATGGTCATTTGGCGTGACATCCTGATAGCACTCAAGGCGCCTGAACAAAATTTGGTCATACCTCAAGCAATAACAAAACTTTACAGTGCCTCTCTGAGGGCCGGGATATGATCCAGAGCAGAGATCCTCGCTACTGACCTGCATTGGAGGATGGGGCGGAGAATGCCAAGGTCGCCTGGCTGAGGCTGGATGTGCACAGTGTGCGGGCAAAGTTCTAACGTCTTCTCGATTCATCAACAGGCCGGCTCATCCGAGAAGCTTTTTTGTGCGAGCCGGTCGAGTATTCACTCCTCGCTCCTCTGCATTCTTGCTTTCAGCCTGATGGTGGTTTCTCCCTGCAGAGTTGAGGGACAGACGCAAGCCGAAGCGCAAAAGGGCGGGACAATTCACGGCATCGTCAAATCCGGCAACATGCCGCTGCCGGGGGCAACGGTGTCCATCACACCGGCAGGATCGCAAGAAAAAAGAACGGTTTGGACAGAAGTGGACGGCAGCTATACGCAGAGTGTTCCGTCATACGGTTCTTACACTGTGCGAGTGCAGATGACTGGGTTCGCGAACAGCACGCAGGAAGCCCTGATCGATGCAGGTCATGAGAGTGTGCAAGTGAATTTCAACCTGACTCTGCTATCGAGAGTCAAGCAGCGCGATTTTGAAACGCAAGGCGCGAGTAACGGCGCAACCGGAGGGCGAGGATTTCAACGACTCGCCGTAAATACGAATGGATTGAATCAGGAGTCGAGCGGCGATTCGCCAAACGATGTGGTTCCTGCCGGGATGCCGGTGCCTGGTATTGCACCCGACAGCGCCACGGAGTCTGTAGCGGTTTCGGGAAACTCGGCAAATCCGTTTACATCGTTTGGCCCCGGCGATTTCCAACAACGGGACAACGATACTTCTCAGCTGACGAGTCTTCTCGGTGGACCGGGTGGGCCGGGCGGGTTCGGCGGCGGCCCTGGGGGCTTCGGTGGAGGTCCGGGGGGACGCGGTGGAGGACGAGCAGTCTTTGGGCGACGCGGATTCGATATTAATCACCCGCACGGGTCTATCTATTACGGAGTTGGGGATTCGGCGCTGAATGCCGCGCCGTTCTCACTGACTGGCCTGCCGGTGGTCAAGCCTGCTTACCTGCAGAACAGCTTTGGAGGATCGGTCGGCGGGCCATTGAACATTCCGCACATTTACCAGGGCGGCACCAAGACGTTTTACTTCATTAATTACAACGGAAGGCGGGGTGAGCAACCGTTCGATCAGTTTTCTACCGTCCCCACGTTGTTAGAACGCGGGGGAGATTTCTCGCAAACTACGTATACGACGGGACCGCTCGCGGGGAAGCCGGTACAAATCTTCGATCCGGCGACCAACCGGCCATTTCCGAACGATACGATTCCCGCGATCAATCGAGCAGCGAAGGGCCTGCTGCCATACATTCCCGAGCCGAACCTGCCGGGGAGTTTTCAGAACTTTCATTTCATCACTACCGCCAACAACAGCAGCGATGATCTGAATATTCGGGTGAACCACGCACTCGGTGCGGCCACATTAGGCGGGCGCCGGGGGCGAAACGCGCCGCGAAACAATTTGACCTTTGGCTTCCACTATCACCAGTCCGGCGCGACCTTGACGAACCCGTTGCCCAGCGTGGGCGGAAATACGAGTGTCCGCAGCTTCGATGTTCCGGTCTCGTACGTGCGCAGCTGGCACCGGCTCACCAACATTGCGCGGGTTGACTTCAACCGAAGCCGGACGCGGACGCAAAATCTTTATGCCTTTACGCAAGACATTACCGGCGATCTGGGAATCACCGGGGTTTCGCAAAATCCGTTTGACTGGGGCTTGCCGAATCTATCGTTCACGAATTTTGCCGGCCTGCAGGACGTAAATCCGCAGTTGCTGCGCAACCAGACAGTTACCTTTTCTGACAACATGATCTGGAACCACGGGAAGCATACCTGGCGGTGGGGCGGAGACTTTCGCCGCATTCAGCTCAATACCGAGACTGACAGCAACGCTCGCGGGTCGTTTATTTTTACCGGGCTCAATACTTCGGAAATCGTTGGAGGGCAGCCAGTCACAGAAACGGGTTACGATTTTGCGGACTTTTTATTGGGTGTGCCACAGCAAACCTCGGTGCAATATGGCGAAAACAATTATCACTTTCGCGGGGATTCGTGGGACTTGTATGCGCAGGACGATTGGAAAATTCGCGGAAACCTGACGATCAATCTTGGTCTGCGCTACGAATACGTATCGCCGTTCACGGAGATCAATAACCGGCTAGCGAACCTTGATCTTTCGCCAGGCGTACTGAATGCCGCGCTGGGAACGCCAGTGGTAGCGCGGATTGTGTCCGGACAAAACGGACCCTTCAGCGGCGCGCTGCCGCCGAGCCTGGTGCGGCCGGACTATAACAACTTCGCTCCGCGTATTGGCATCGCCTGGAAACCATTCTCAAAGACGGTAGTTCGCGGAGGGTATGGAATCAACTACAACACGGGGGCGTTCCAGGGAATCGTACAGCAACTGGCGTTTCAGCCTCCGTTTTCGACGACCTCAACCAACATCCAATCGGCACCAGGAGAGCTCACATTGCAGCAGGGATTCCCGACGGTTAGTGCGAATGGAATTACGAATAACTATTCGGTTACCCCAAATTATCGGATGGGGTACGTGCAGATTCGCAATTTCGACATTCAACAACAGATACGCCCGACGTTGTTGCTGAACCTCGACTACACGGGAACGAAGGGCACGGACCTGGACATTCTTGAAGCGCCGAACCGCACCGCAACGGGGATTCGCATTCCCGATGTTCAGGCGTTCACGTATGAGCAATCCGCCGCCGATCTGGCGGCGAACGCGGCATCCGTGCGTTTGCGAAAACGGCTGTCCCATGGTTTTTCGATTGGCGGCATTTATACGTTTTCGAAATCAATTGACAACGCATCGTCGATCGGGGCGGGAGCTACTTCGAGCGCGAGCAGGCCCGGACTGGGTGGGGGCGGCACAGGTGTAGCTGGAGGGGGAGCCGTGGCTTCGTCAGGCGCGGCAAATGTTGCGCAAAATCCCTTTGACCTGACGGCGGAGCGGGGGTTGTCGAGCTTCAACCAAACGCATCGGTTTACGGCGGACTATCTTTGGGAGTTGCCATTCGGGCATGACAAAACATGGTTTAGCGGGAACAGCCCATGGCGCGCGATTTTTGGTGATTGGCAGTGGAGCGGGGACTGGACGATCGCTTCGGGACTTCCGTTTACGCCGCGGCTGCTCGGAAATCCGACCGACGTGAATCGCGGAACGAACGGGACGCTGCGGCCGGACCTGGTTCCGGGGGAAACTGTCCAGCTATCGACTCCGACAATTGCGGAGTGGTTTAACACAGCCGCTTTCGTCGCACCACCGGCGGGGCAATACGGCAATGCGCGGCGCAACAGCATCATCGGACCGGGCACGCATGTTTTCGATATGGCGTTCACCAAGGTCGTCCCAATAAAAGAAGCCAAGGTGCTGGAATTTCGGGCGCAGGCTACGAACATCTTCAACACGCCTCAGTACGTCACGATCGACACGGTGGTGAACTCGCCTACATTCGGACGGGTGACGTCGGTGGGAGCGATGAGGCAGTTCACCATGAGTTCGCGGTTTCGCTTCTGAAGGGCACGGCATGAGTTTGAATACACATTCTTTCGCCGATCGGATGGTTGCGGTCATTCTGCTGATAGTGCTGGGATGCCCGGCGTTGCCGGCGCAGCAACCGGACTATGTTTTTCGAGCGCAAACCGATCTGGTTCTGGTGAATGTGACAGTCCGCGACAAGAACGGAAATTTCGTTCGCAACCTCAAGCCAGAGGATTTCACCGTCCTGGAAGACAACAAGCCAGAGAAAATTGTCTCGTTCGATATCGAGAATACGGATGCGGTGGCAATGCAAGATGTGGCGCAGGCTAAACCACTGGCTGAGCAGAGCGCGGCGAAGCCGGCGAGCCCGGCGTCGTTGGCGCCTTCAGTGAATGAGTTCAAAGACAGGCGCCTGATCATTCTTTTCTTCGATCTGTCGGCAATGGAACCGGAGGAGATTGATCGCGCGATAACGTCAGCGGTGCATTATCTGGATACGCAAATGGCGCCGGCGGACCTGGTGGCGATCGTGTCTTTGGCGAACTCGCTTACGGTAAATCAGGATTTCACGACAGATCATGAGCTTCTCAGGAAGGAATTGCGGGCGTTCAATACCGGTTCAGGCCAGGGTTTTGATGAAGGAAGTACGGGATCGACCGAAGGCACGCCGGATACGGGACAGCCGTTCACGGTAGACGACACCGAATACAACATCTTCAACACCGACCGGCGGCTGGAGGCGCTTCGATCGGTGGCGGAACGGTTGTCACACGTACAGCAAAAGAAGTCGCTGATCTACTTCTCCAGCGGCATGGACCGAACCGGGATTGAGAACCAGTCAGAGTTGCGCGCGGCCACCAACGCCGCGGTGCGGGCGAATCTTGCGATCTACACGATGGACATGCGTGGATTGCAGGCCATTGTGGCGGGCGGCGAGGCGCAGAATGCGAGTCTGCGCGGAGTCTCGGCGTATTCCGGCCAGTCCATGATGAATGCGCTCAATTCCAACTTTACGACGCAGGAGACGCTGGTCACTCTGGCGAGCGACACCGGCGGGCGGGCATTTCTGGACTCGAATGATTTCAGCAAAGTGTTCAAGAGCGTGCAGGACGATTCCTCGGTCTATTACATGCTTGGATACCACAGTACCAATCCGGCGCGGGACGGACGATATCGCCGGATCACGGTCAAACTCAGAGTGCCGGGGTTGAAAATCGATTTCCGCCGCGGCTACTACGCACCGGCCGATTACCAGCATTCCACCAAAGAGAACAAAGAGCGGCAGCTTGAAGAGGAGCTAGCTTCTGACCTGCCGAGCACGGATCTCCCCTTGTATCTGGGAGCGGCATACTTTCGCCTGGATGCCAACAAATTTTCTGTGCCGATCTCACTCGTCGTACCGGGCTCGCAGATTCCGTTCGTGCGCAGCAGCGACCGGGACAAAGCGACGCTGGACGTGATCGGGATGGTAACGGACAGGGAGGGGCGGCCGATCACTTCGATACGCGACACGGTCAAGCTGGCGGTGGATACGGCGAACGAGGTGAAAAGAAAGAACGTGCAGTACGACACGGCTGTGACGCTGAACAGCGGCCGCTATCACGTAAAGTTTGTGGTGCGAGAAAACCAGACGGGGCGGATGGGGTCGTTCGAAACTGATCTGGAGGTCCCGGATTTCCGCTCGCAGCCGTTGAAAATGAGCTCGATTGTGCTGGCGAGCCAGCTTCAAACCGCGAAGAAGAGCACCATCGCCAACCCGTTGATCCGCGATGGCCAGGAGATCATTCCGAATATCACTCACGTGTTCGCGGCCACGCAACACCTGCTTTTGTATTATGAGGTTTATGATCCGGGCCGGCTGGATATGCAGGGATTCACGGCGCAGAACAAGAGCGGAATTCACTTGCTGACGAACGTTGCGTTTTTCCGCGGAAAGACGAAAGTGTTCGAAAGCTCGCTGGTGGAATTGGGCGAGCTCAATGCACGTGACCGCAAAGCCGGGATATTCCAGCTCGACCTGCCACTCAGCCAGTTGAAACCGGGATTTTACACGTGCCAGGTGAACGTGATCGACGATGCAGCCGGACGTTTTCTGTTTCCGCGGCTGGCGATGCTGATTCGATGACGGCCATTGGGCCGGCAGCATCCAGGTGTATTCTGGCAGCATCATGAATCGAGAACGAGCGCTGAGAGTGGTATTGGTGCTGGTGGGATTGCTGTTCGTGGCCACCGCCTATCCGCTAGTGATATTCCTGCGGCAAGAGCCTGCGTTGGCGATGATGATGAGCCTTTATGTCACGCTGGGCGTTTTTCTCCTACTTGCGTCACGCAACCCATCGGCGAATCGCAGCCTGATCGCCTTCGCGGCGTGGTCGAGCTTTGCTCATGCCGCCGTCATGGGGTTTCAGGCATTTCGTCACATGATCCAACGCGGAGAACTGGTGGGCGTGGTTGTGCTGATTATCATCGGGATAGTCCTGGTGGCGCTGGCACCGGCGAAAGCGGCAGGCGAGCGCCTGACGGTGGTGGCTGCGCGGTAAGGGCTGATCTATTGGTGGAATACTCAAGGCAAGTATTGCGCAAGAACTTTGAAAGAACAGCTCGCCAGTGCGCTCCTAAGAAGGTTTGCACTCGCCTTCTATGACGGGACCTGCATCGTGAATTTCTTCGTCGGCAGCCGTCTGCTTCCATTTCCTATAGACGTTCAGGACCGACAGCGTCCAGAAAGGGACCAAATCCAGTCCCGGCACAAGTTCGGCGGCAAAGGCCGGCAGAAATTCCCAGTGCCAGCCGAGAAGATGCACAAGCGCAGCTGCGACCGCAAGATCAAGGACGTCATCGGCTGGTGAGAAAGCGCCTTCGGCGAAGAGTGGGAACACAAAGATTTGCAGCGCGTCGGCTGCTACAGCAAGAACCATCGCCGCTCTAAATCGCGACCGCGGCGACCTTCGGTCAAGTGCGTTCACAAGTTGCATAATGCTATTTTGCCTGATTTCGCGGCGCTGCTTCACTGAAAAGCTGCCAAGCCTATTGAAGCTTTCCAATCTGGTATAGCATCCATTGGGTGCGAGGTGCACGATGGCAACGAAGGCAACTTCATTAGGAAGCGAAGTGCTCCACCAAGCAGAAGCGGCAAACGGTCTGGCATTGGTGCGGCTGACAATCGGCACTATGTTCGTATGGGTGTTCTTCGAGAATTTGGGAAAGGGCTTATATACGCCGGCGGGCTATGCGGGGCTGATCAACTTCTACATCACGCACAGTCACTCGCCGGCTGTTTGGAAAGCGGTGATGGGCCTGGCGGCAAGCCATGCCGCGATGGCAGCTTCCATGCAAGCGATTACCGAGATCTCACTGGGGATTCTGCTGGTGATCGGCCTGCTGACACGCCCGGTCGCTTTTGTGGCCTTCCTATATCTAGGTAGCCTTTGGGTCTCGGAGTGGGGAACGGCGTGGATATGGGAGCTACTGGTTCCGGTGATGGCATCTCTTGGGCTTGCCATTGGGCGCGCGGGGAGAGCCTGGGGCGTAGACGCATGGCTGGCTCAGCAGTGGCCGTCCTCCCCATGGTGGTGATTGAATCAAAATCTCGTGCGAGTGTCCGTCATCATCCCTACCCACAATGAAGCGCAGGCCATCGGTCGCGTGCTAGCCGACCTTCCCTCCGATCTCGTCACAGAGGTCATTGTCGTTAACAGCAATTCAACGGATGGAACCTGCGAAATTGCTGCAAAGATGGGGGCGCGTGTCATCCAGGAGCCTCGCCGCGGATACGGGCGCGCGTGTTTGACCGGCCTTGCCAATGTCGACTCCGCTGATGTGGTTGTATTTCTCGATGGCGATTACAGCGATCGACCCTCCGAGTTGCCGCTTCTTTTGGCTCCCATCATGGAGGGGCGTGCTGACATTAGTCTCGGTTCGCGCCTCAGCGTCGGAAGCCAACCTGGTGCGCTACCGTGGCACCAATCTTCCGGAAATCGCCTGGCGGCCCGCTTGATCAAGATGTTGTATGGCTTGAGGATCACTGACCTTGGCCCGTTCCGCGCCGCACGAGCGGACGTCCTCCATCAACTCAAGCTCGAAGAGGCCACCTATGGCTGGGCAGTTGAGATGATCTTAAAAGGTTCGCAGCAAGGATTCCGGATTGTCGAGGTACCGGTCAGCTATTATCCGCGCATTGGAAAATCGAAGATTAGTGGCACGATAAGAGGCACTCTTGGGGCAGCCTGGTTCATTTTCAGTCTGATAGTGAGTTATCATTTTCGGCGTCGACGGGCTGGCACGCGACGGCCGACGTGAGGCCTGGTGCGGCGTTTCCTATGGAACCCTCTAGCCAGACTAGCGTGCATTCTAACAGCCAGAACTGCACGCTGGTCATTATGGCCAAAGCACCGAGATCGGGAATGGTCAAGACCAGGCTGGCACAGTGTCTTTCTCAGCCTGCTGTCACCACACTTTATCGTTGTCTTCTGGAGGACACGTTGGCGTTGGCGCAGTCGCTGGATGGTGTTGATGTTGCCATTATGTGCCCCGAGTCGGATGTCGATGAGTTGGCCCGCTTGGCCGGGGATCGGATGCGGGTTGTAGCGCAGACTGGTACGGGCCTTGCCGCCGGCCTTACTTCGGTGTTCGCGCAATTCGCCACCGCTGGTCAGCGGCGCATCGTCGCATTTAACAGTGATAGCCCGCATCTGCCAGCTAAAGTCCTCGAAAGCGCATTCGAGTTGCTCATTGCCCACGACCTTGTGGTCGGGCCGACCCACGACGGAGGCTACTACCTGATTGGCGCCAAGACCGCGTATGCCACGATTTTCGAAAATGATGGCATGGGAACTACGAACGCGCTTGAGGGGCTACTGGCGCGTGCTCGTGCACTCGGGCTGTCGACAGGTTTTACCGATCCTTTTTACGACATCGATGTGGGCGACGACCTGATTCGGCTCGCCGGGGAGCTCCGGGCCGCTCCTATGAGGGCACCACGAACAGCAGCCTGGTTCGCTGAGTGGGGACAAGTGGTGGCAGGGCTTCGTGGTTGACGCTGAATCTCACCTCCGCGGTGTTGTCATCCTGAAGGCCCGTGCTTTTGCCAGCGGGCCGAGAAATCTGGCGCGGACTACCGAGATACCCCGCGCGAGATTCCTCGCTCGGCCGGCAAAGCGTCTACGCTCGGGATGACGCCGCCGAAGAAGATGCAGATGTCGTCAGAATTCGCCCGCCCAGGTTCCTGGGCTAGAAGACCTGTGAGGCTCACGCCATCCCACAGGCTCTACAGTATCGGAGCGGTGTTGCTGGTGGCACTCACGATCTGCTCAGGCAAGTTCAACAGCCTGGGTGCACCATCTTTCCTCATTCCGCTGGCAGTTGCCGGCATCGCGTACCTGCTCGCTATCCGTGAGTTTTTCTCGACGCCAAAATTCCCGCGGTGGGTCATCGTTGTTGGGCTCGCGTTGGCGGTTGTGTGGCATGTTCTATTTCTACTGAAGCTGCCAGGGCTGGATGATGACATCCACCGATACGTTTGGGATGGCCGCGTGCAGCGGTTTGGTTACAACCCATATGTCACTGTTCCTAATGACCCTGCGCTCGGTTGGTTACACACAGGTGAGACGCGGACGTTGAACCATCCCAATTTGCCGAGTCTGTATCCGCCGGGCGCTGAGCTCTTCTTTCGTGCGGTAACGGCGATTCACGACTCTACCTTTGCACTGAAAGTAGCTTTTGTAGTTTGTGATCTGGCAATTGTGCTCATCTTGCTCGATGTCTCGCGTCGTAATCATCAGGGAGAGCACTGGGTTCTGGCTTATGCGTGGAATCCGTTGCTGGCGACGGAAGTGGCGGGAAGCGGTCACGTTGATATTCTTGGCGCACTGTTGCTGCTAGTGTCCTTCGCAGCGCTACAGCGTCGCTGGCGTGCTACTGCAGCAATCGCATTCGGTCTCGCCGTGTCCGTGAAATTCCTCCCGATTGTGTTGCTGCCGCTCTACTGGAAGCGCGTTCGGGTGCGCGATGCCATACTAGCGGCAATTGTTGTGGGATTCCTATACGTGCCATTTTTGAACCATGGACGAATTCCGATCGGCTCACTCGGCACCTATGTTCATAGTTTCTGGTTCAATGATCCGGTGTTTGCGGCGCTCGAGCGTGTGGCGGCTCCAGAGGTTGTAGTTGGGTTGGCAGTGCTCTTCGGCTTTCTCATCGCAACCTGGATGAGAAGAAGGTCCGAGGAATGCTCGGCGGACGCATTTGCCTGGCCGATGGCTGCATCGCTTTTATGTGCACCGGTGGTTTATCCCTGGTATTTGTTGTGGCTGCTGCCATTTCTAAGTTCGGCCCCGACGCTGCCGATTATCGTCTGGACGGTGAGTATCATCCCAACCTACGTCGCATGGCATCTGCGTGCACTTGGGCGACCGTTTATCGTTCCTGTCTGGATAGTGCTGCTGGAATACGGATCCGTGGCGACGGTCGTCGTAGTTATCGCATGGCGCCGAATGACTCAACCGACGGCGCCACAGTGCTCAACCGACTAGCCGTATCGCAGTCTGGATGCAACCAATTGTTACTAATATATTTCTCCGCATCGTGAAGCCCCTGCCGCTCATCACAACATCCATCATTCAATTCACCAGTGAGGGCCTGAGGCGATGTGACGGGTGCCGACACGATCGGCAAGATGAGCCGATGGTTACTTCGCTCGTCCCGAGCACAAACCAGAAAATTCAAAACCGCTCAATAAGGAGGATACGATGAACCGAACCAGTGCTTCACAGCAGGCTGGGACCCCAGCTTCTGACAAGATTGCAATTCGTCCGTTCCATGTGAATTTTCCGGAAGCCGAACTTACCCAATTGCGCAAGCGCATCAATGCAACCAGGTGGCCTGAACGCGAAACGGTCACAGATGCGACGCAAGGAGTGCAGCTGGCGACGATGCAGGCGCTCGCCCGCTATTGGGCAACGGATTACGATTGGCGCAACGTCGAAGCAAGACTGAACGCTCTGCCGCAGTTCATCACCGAAATTGATGGACTCGACATACATTTCATCCACGTTCGTTCGAAACATGAAAATGCGTTGCCACTGATCGTTACGCACGGATGGCCCGGCTCGATCATCGAACAGATGAAGATCATCGATCCGCTGACCAATCCCACTGCGCATGGCGGCAGCGCATCGGATGCGTTCCACCTGGTGATCCCGTCAATGCCGGGCTACGGATACTCAGGCAGACCGACCACCATCGGGTGGGATGTTGCCCACATCGCGCATGCCTGGGTCGTGCTGATGAAGCGCCTCGGGTATATGAAATTCGTGGCGCAAGGCGGCGATTGGGGCGCGGTCATCGTCGATCAAATGGGCGCGCAGGCTCCTCCGGAGTTGCTCGGCATTCACACCAACATGCCTGGCATCTTTCCAGACGAAATTGACAAAGCGGCTTTCTCCGGGGCGCCGACGCCATCGGGTCTCTCAGCTGATGAGAAGGTCGCTTACGAGCGTTTGCAGTTCGTATATCAGAAGGGAATCGCCTACGGTTACCAGATGGGGCTGCGACCGCAGACATTATATGGAATTGCGGACTCACCCGTCGGCCTGGCGGCTTATTTCCTCGATCACGACGCGCGCAGCTACGAGTTGATCGCACGCGTCTTTGCAGGAAAATCCGAAGGCCTCACGCGCGACGACATCCTCGACAACATCACCATCGCCTGGTTGACGAACACGGCGCTTTCTGGCGCGCGTCTCTATTGGGAGAATTGGGGCAAGCTCGGGTATTTCAATGCCAAAGGCGTCTCGATCCCGGTTGCTGTGAGCGTCTTCCCTGACGAACTCTATCCAGCCCCGCGGAGCTGGGCAGAGCGGGCGTATCCCAAACTGATCTATTACAACAAGGTCGACAAGGGCGGGCACTTTGCGGCCTGGGAGCAGCCGAAACTCTTTGCAAAAGAGGTTCGCGCGGGTTTCAGATCGCTCCGAAAGGGCCTGGGTAGGGAGAAGACCGGCAGAGCAGAGCGCGAAGTGGCTTGACAGACAGGACCGCAGCCGGATTTCTGCCGAGCGTTTCCGACGCTCGGCAGATCTTCGTAGATCTGATGTCTTTTCTCGAGGCCTTAGTCAATGCGCAGAACTAATCCCATCAGTAGCGCGAGGTTTCAGCACTCATGCCGACGCCTGTATCCGGGAGCCTTTGTCCATCATCCAAGTCAGCATCGTTCCAAATTCACCGAGGAGGGATCTCCATGAGAATTTCGAGCCGTATTACGATGATCGGTATTCTGGGTTTTGCAGTGTTGGTCCTTGCCACGACGTCCTGGGCGCAGATGCACGCACCAATTCTCGATAAAGTCGCCAAGACGTACGGTGTCGATTCGTGGGACCAAGTTCAGGCGATCCGCTACACCTGGAACGGGGAAATTACCGGACTATTCAAGGTTTCCCGCACATGGGAGTGGGAACCGAAGACCGGCAAAGTCACTTACGAGGGGCCGGACAAAGATGGGAAGCCGGTCAAGGTGAGCTATCTGCGCTCGGAGCTCAGCAGCCAGCCCGACAACGTGAAGAACAACGTTGACCCGGGTTTCGTCAACGATAACTACTGGGTCCTCTTCCCCTTCCACGCTTACTGGGACACCAGCGCCACGGTGATCGATCAGGGCATGTTCAACCTGCCGATGGGCAGCGGCACGGCCGAGCTCGTTCCGGTGAAGTACACGGGAGATGGCGGTTACACGCCCGGCGACATCTGGGATCTTTACGTCGGCAAAGACAACCGCGTCGAGTACCTTGTCTACCACCGCGGCGGTTCGAAGCCGCCGAGCCGCGTTTTCGCGACGTGGGCGGGGTACAAGAAAGCAGGCCCTATTCTGATCGCGACCGAGCACCGCGGCACTGCCGACGGCAAGCCCTTGCACGTCTTCTTTTCTGACGTGGCGGTTAAGCTGACAGGCTCGGATGCCTGGGTGAAAGCGCAATAACTCAAGCAGCGGTAGAGATGGAGGGCATGATGGCGAAAGGCTACTGGATTACGTTCTACCGGAGTGTTTCAAATCCCGCTGCGCTCGCGCAATACGCGAAGTTAGCCGGACCCGCCATCGAGGCCGCTGGCGGACGTTTTCTGACACGCGGTGCAGCGGTCAGAGCTTATGAGGCAGGTATCAAGGAGAGATCGATCGTGATCGAATTTGACAGTCCGGCTAAGGCGATCGAGGCTTATGAGAGTCCGGCATATCAGTCCGCTCGGAAAATCCTCGAAGGTGCAGTTGAGCGGGACGTACGTATTCTGGAGGGCGCCTGATAGTTTAGTAAGAAGGTGCGATTGATCCCAGGTTAGCTCGCCCGCATCGCTCGCGGAACCTTGGGGCACCGGGCTCGCGACGGGTCGAGACTACCTGGCGATGACGACGGTGGTGCAGGAACTGCTCAGCTTGGGCAGATCGCGGGTGGCGGCCATGCGGATATGGAGCCGTGGGAGTTGACCGCGAATGATCGGACAATAGAAGTCCGGCTGCGATAGCGCCCCTTGCAAGCCGCGTCGCCCGGCACATCCGCCGTGGCATGAATCTCGGAACTCGCAAGGCTGGCAAGCGTCTGGGAGTGTGCGGGCCTGCGCGAAAGGTGTTGAGGTCAGGATTTCGATCCCTGCAGAAATCAACTCCGATAGAGGTTCACCCAATCCCGGCCAGTAGACGCAGGGTTGCGTGGTGGCGCGGGGCGTCACTCGCACGGTGCTGATGCCACAACCTCCGCTGAGTGGCGGCAAACCGGCGATCGCTCGAACCAGTGGCTCGCCAATGGCGATTACGTCCGTCTCCGCGAAGAGGCGTTGGAACCCCTCCCAATACTCGTCGTAGGACAACGCATAAATATCAGATCGCACCGCCTGGTACACATTCACGCGCAAAGGAGCATCAAACTGTTTGGCCACTCTCGCGACGTCTGCCAGACGCAAGTAGTTTGACTTCATCATGACAGCGACGATGGTTACGGGCATACCGAGCCTCACACATCGGGTTGCCTGTTGTTGGATGAGTTCCCAATTGCCCGGTCCCCGCTGTGCATCCTGTTCCGCTTGGGTTGCATAATCGAGAGAAAACTCTATGTCGTGGAAGGCACGCAATTCATCGTCTTCCAGAACCGCAACACTGTGACCGTTGGAAGTGACGGTGAGCTTGACTGGTTTGGTTTGCAGATAGGCCAGGATTGCCTTGAAGTCCGGATGCATGCCGTTCTCACCCGTGCCCAGATTTACTGAGCGGACGGGCAGACGTTCCATCACCGCTTTTACTTGATCGAGGGAAAGACGATCCGTGCGGGTCGGGTCGCGGTAGCAGAAAGCGCATGCGAGATTACACTCGTTGGTGAGCCCGAGTCCGAGCGAAATCCCAGCTTCATGCGGCACACCGCGAGGCGCAGTGGACAGAGATTGAAGTCCGACGTTGTTCATGCAGGATCCTTGCTCTGAGGATCTGCACGACGTGTCAGGTATTGCGTGTACCGGGCGACTGCGGCAAATTCCGGTCGCCTGCCCAGCTTGCTCTCCAGCCTGAGAATTCGCTCGTACTCATCATTTCGGGAAACCCTTGGCGGCAAGTAATCCGAAACAACCCGTATGCCGCGCTCGGCAATTAGTGCCAGGGATGCTGCTTGCAGCATGGCATTGAGGTTGTCTGGCGTAAATAGTCGTACCCGTCCCCCGTACAGAGATTCTTGTCCCCACTGAGCGGTCAGGTTGTGCTCGGCCACCGTGAGATCGCCGGTTTGAATTGCAGCCTTCAACACCTCGCCCGCATGGTTGCGCACCATGACAGACATTACGGCAGGTCCGTCGCGCATGGCACGGGCCGCCAGGCACAGGACAGCAGAGGGATCTTCGACGTATTCCAGCAGATCGTGACAGAGAATGACATCAAAAGCGCCGGGCTGGAATAGGCTTGCCAATTCGGCGACATCGCCGTGTTTCAGGGTAATCCTCTGTGTTAACCCTGCTTCCTGTGCGGCACGTTTGGCGAAATCCAGCATCTGTAGAGAGGAATCCAGCAATGTGACGTGATGGCCAAGTCGTGCCAAGCGCACCGTGATGGCTCCGGTGCCGCCCCCGAGATCCAGAGCGCGCAATGATTTTGTGTCCTGAGGCAGAAATTCCTGTAAGTTGGCAAAGGCGAGGTCGAGGCGCAATCGACCCTCGGGTGTCTCGAGGTAGGCGGCATACTTGCCGGCGCCGCTCCGAAAGCGTTCGCTGCCGGCATTGGCGGTCACTTTCTGCATGCAAGACTCTTGCGAAATCGCGCCGATCCGGCCAGCGGAGTGGATAGCGAAATCCACAGATCCCGCCAGCCAGTCTTAGAACAGTACAGAATTTACGGTAGTGGCCGAGTCAGTGGTAATGTCCTAAGGCCACTAGCGAATCCATTTCGCGAGTTGACGCATCTCATTTTACGCGCTTATCATTTTTGTTTGGCCTAAATCAGGAAACCAAGCAGAGTTAGAGGTTTCTGCAGTGGCGCTAGCATCCATGGACAAGAAGAAACTGGATTCATTCAAGAAAAGATTGGAGACGCGGCAGCAAGAACTGCGCCGCATGGTCTCCCGTACGCAACAGGACGGGCGCTCGGCCGATGAGGATACGGCGCAAGATATTGCCGACCGCGCCGCCAGTTCCTACACCAAAGAATTTCTCTTCCACCAGAGCAACAACGACCGGCAACTGCTGCAAATGGTGGATGGAGCCCTCTCCCGCATTCGCGAAGGCACCTTCGGCGAATGTATCTCCTGCGGCAAAGAAATCAATCCCAAGCGGCTGGAGGCGGTGCCGTGGACACGGCATTGCATCGAGTGCCAGGAAAAACTGGAACAGGGGCGCCTCGAAGAAGCGCCGCGATAGTTCATTGCATTTGGCGCGAAGTTTTTGGCCGCTTCGGTTCGTGGCGCATACTGTGGCCTTCCACGAGATGAAATAACTCCTCACCCAGGTTCTTGGCGTGGTCTCCGGCGCGCTCGAACGCTTGCGCCATGAGCAGAAGATTCGTGCTGTAGTCGAAGCTGATTTCCTTGCTTTCCAAATGGCGGCGAAAAACCGAGTGGCATACATGGTCGATCTGCGTATCCGTCTTTAGAACCCAGTTGGCCGAATTCACATCGCGCTTCACAAATCCCTGGTAAATGTTGTCCAGCATCTTTTCCAGAATCTCGGCCATGGCTATCAAGTCGTGACGGTCCTCTTTCAGGAGCCGACCCGTCATACGCTGCAGGCGCTGGGTGACAGACCAGGTCAAGTCGCCGATGCGTTCAAGATCAATAATGAATTTGAGACAGGCAAGCAGCTCCCGAGCCTCGGCTTCGCTGACTTGCGTGATGGCAGTGGTAATCTGCTCATCGACTTTCCTCTCGGCGCGATCCAGTTCCTTTTCACAATCCTTTACTGCGATGAAGGCCATGTTGGAGGAATTCTCCAGAAAGTCGCGGAGATTGAATGCGGCGTCTTTAGCGACGAGGCAGGATTGCCGAATCAGATCGGTCATTTCACGAGTTGAGTCCAGTGCCTGAACCGCTTTGCGCCGTGTCGCAGTCATGGTGGTATAAGCTCTGTCCATATTAGCCCACCTTCGGGGAATGCACGGGTGAAAGAATCCGGGCCCGCTCGTACACGGAAGCTTAAGGACTGGTGACCAGCACAAGTTTATTGGCAGTGGTGCAGTTCGAGGAGGAAGCGATCCGAGCGGGCGATTGTTGCGCCGCACTACGAAACAGGCGGGGTATAGCTGAAGCTGGAAATGTGCATGCGCCGAGCCACCCCTGCGGTTGCCCAGCCTCCCCAAGCGGAGTTGTTTGTGCCCCAGACATTGAAGAGGAACGGGGCAGGCGCGGAAGGAACAGATTCGGTGTGCGTAACGACCAACTGGCCGTCCACATACCAATCAACCTCATCCGGCTGCCAAATGATTTTGAACTCGTGGGGCTGGAGCTGGTCAAAGCCGGTGACTTCGGTGTCCTGATAACTTGCCAGCCCCGACCAGTTGGTGCAATCGACTGCATAAGGCCGATTGCCGGTTTGCTCCATGTCGATTTCGGTTTGAGAGTTATTGGTGAACAAGAAGCCGGAGGCGGTGGTGCCTGAAACAGCTGCGGACACCCAGGAAGTAAATTGGAAAGTGCCGTAGCTGAAGCGCTGCTTCGTGTGAACCTCAGCTCCGCTGGACAGAATTCCGCCGTCTTGCTCGGCCTGCTGAAGAGTCAGGATGAGTTCAGAACCTGCACTTACGTTGGCGGGGGAGAAGGTCCCCACATTTCCGTTTACATTGCCGACCGGAGGCGCGGTGCCGCTATCCTTCTCCCATGTATAGCCGGCAAAGGTAAATTCGTCGGGACCGGCTGACGAGGCAGGAGAGCTCGAGTTGGGGTTGCTCGATGACGACGTAGTTCCCGGCCCTGGCGTGCCTCCTCCACAACCGACGAAAAAAAGACTGGCAAGAAGGAGAACAGCTAACTCGGGCGCGAATGACCGGTTTAGTTTCAGGATGTGCAGACGTGCGTGCACTTATGCTGTCTCGATGGTTTAGAGGTAGCTCGAACTTAACACGCAGGAGTACGAGCGTGAGGATTACGGAAGGACGAGTCGGGTGGGAAACCGTACTTGCGCTATGGGTGAGGCAAGAGGGACTCGAAGTGGTTTTTGCCCACCCGGCAGCGGGTTGGGCGCTATTACGGGTCAGGCCGAGCGGAAACGCGAAGGAAGGTAGTAAGGCTAGTCGGGAAACACAAAAGCCTGAGTTTGACCATTCAGATTTTCGATGACCAAGCCTTCGGAATTGGTAACCACATTAACATTGTTCTGCACAATGTGATTCACCATGCCTTGCAATATGGTGGAGCTGATGCTTATCGATACGTTGTCTGGCGAATTGTCATCGACTCGATGGAAAAGAAGGATCAGCCACAGCTTGTTGGCCACCGCGTAGTCGATGTATCCGGTCAGATTTGCCAGCGTGGTATTCATGTCGGTCTCTCCGGCCTCAGACCATAAGTAATACGGCATTATCGTGGCAGAATTGGGGCCATTGAAGCCCGCATCGGAGTCGCGGGCTCCCAGAAATCCGGCGTTTTGGACGGCTAGTCCTATGGTGCTGCCAGGGTAGCCATAGTCCCCATACGGATAGGCAAACGTAAGCGGGTTCAATCCATGCGCAATCAGATCAGCTTTCGATCCGTTGATCTCGTTGGTCAAGGTGTCGGGCACGGCGCAATCCGGCACCTGGCAAAGGGTGGACAAAGATTGGTGAGTTCGCGTGTGCGCGCCGATCTCGTGCCCGTTGGCCGCCATGGCCTGGACTTCGTCCCAGGTTAGAAAGCCGTCATTGCCGATGCCAACCGGCCCGAGGTCAGGGTTCACGATCGTACCGCCGAGTGTGTTGCCTGTGACAATGTATTGAGTGGTCCTTATTCCTGCCGCGTTGAAGATCGGCAGACCATTGTCGTACATCGACTGGTATCCATCATCGAAATCGATCGAGACGAAGCCGGTGGTGGTGATGAGAAAAGGCAGCGTGGTGGAGGTCGCCGCCTGCGGGGCCGGATTCGAGACTGAAACGGCAACCGTGGCAGCCGCACTCAATTCAGAGCCGGGGATTGTCACCGTGATGGTGTTCGAGGTGATCGAAACCGGGGTCAGGATATTGGACCCGAAGTTGACGGTTGCGCCAGTCGCGAAGTTACTGCCAATGATGGTCAGGTACGTCAGGTCAGTGCTGCCGGTTAGGGCAAGCGGCGGCGATAACTGCGTAATCACGGGCGGCATCGGCGGAGGCGGAGGCGGCGTTGTGACGGTCAGGAACACCTGTCCCATGACAGAACCGGAGGTCGCGCTGATCTCTGCCGTGCCAGCGGCAACACCGGTGGCAGTGTTGCCATCTACGGTCGCGATATCTGGGTTCTGGCTGCTGAATTGAACCGACGCCAGAGGAAAGGGTGCGCCAAATTGATCTGAGCCAGACGCACTGAAGGATTGCGTCGAACCGACGTTGATGGAGGCGTTCGCTGGCGTGATGCTGATCGTGGTGAGCACCGGAGGAGCCGGGGTCACCGTCAACTGCACCGGCGTTGAGGTAAGTCCCTGGACGCTGGCGGTGAGCGTTACAGCACCACCACCCTGCGCGACACCGGTTGCTATCGCGCGATTCTGACCTTCGCTATTGATCGCGTTTACAGTTGCAACAGTCGGATCCGAACTCACCCAGCTAAAGGTGAGTCCGGACATAGGAAGTCCAAACTGATCGAATCCCGTCACCGAGAATGAAGTGGAACTGCCGGATTGCACCGTAGCTGTCGAGGGCGTGACGCTGATGCTGGTGAGAATGGCAGTGGGTCGGGTGGTGGTTAGATTTGTGCTAGCGCTAATGCCCTGCGAGGAAGCAGTGATCAGAGCT
>Ga0187780_10000398_pt1 | contig 33189 bp, 29 predicted proteins | sample 1015_Q2_SP10_20__FD_132429 | JGI IMG/M metagenome (GOLD analysis project Ga0187780, IMG submission 132429) | Tropical peat soil microbial communities from peatlands in Department of Meta, Colombia - 1015_Q2_SP10_20_MG | ecosystem: Environmental > Terrestrial > Soil > Wetlands > Peat | place...
TCTATTTGGGCGAGGAGCCCGGCAATGCGGAGTCCACTTATGAGCGACTGCTCGGCGACGCGATGGCGGGTGACGGTGCGCTGTTTACCCGCCAGGATGCAGTCGAAGCGGCCTGGGCTGTCGTGGATCCCGTCTTGACGAACCACCAAGTGGCGCAGCCTTACCAGCCCGGCACCTGGGGACCGAAGGAAGCCGACACACTGATCTCGGGCGATGGCGGCTGGCACGATCCCATGCCCGATCCCTAACGCATTGTCCATTAGGGGAGGACGGTCGGTAATGCAGGCATTCGGCTCACCGGGAATAGCGCCGACCTGGACGAGCAGCGCGAAAGACCTCGTCGGTTGTGCGCTGGGTCCTGCTCGGCTTTGGTTTACTTGCGGATTCGGCATCTTAAACGAGGTCTATTTTCCCCGTGTCGATATTCCCCAGATTCGCGATCTCGGGTTCATTGTTGCCGATGACCGCGGCTTCTGGGTGGAGGTCAAACGACTGCACTCATATCGAACACACGTTGCGCACACGGGTGTCCCCGCGCTCGAAATCGTCCACACCCATTCCCGTTTTGAATTACTGCTGCGTTTGGCGCCCGACCCGCTACGCGATGTGATATTGATCGAAGTCGCACTGTCGGGCGAGGAGGAACTTCGACCGTACGCACTTTTGGCACCTCATTTGGGGGGCACCGGGCTTGCGAATTTCGCCGAAGCCACGTTGCACCACGGCCGCAGGGTTCTCTGGGCCGAGCAGGGGCCTTTTTCGTTGGCGTTGGCAGCCGTGGACGCGTCGCAGTCCGATGCTTGGGGCGCCATCAGCGCAGGCTACGTTGGTGCGAGCGATGGTTGGCAGGACTTTGACAAAAATGGAGCGTTGCGATGGCGGTTCGATGCGGCCGGGCCGGGCAATGTGTCATTGATCGGCAGTTTGCCGCGCAGGGCGACGCTAGCTCTGGGCTTTGGATCGAGTCGCGAATCCGCGGCCACGTTAGCCATGTCATCGCTATGTCAGCCATTTGAAGAAGTGTGGCAACACCATGTCGACACGTGGCGCCGGTGGCATCGGAAGCTTCATCTGTCTTCTCAGCTTCCGCAAGAGGTGCGGGAACAAATGATGATCTCCGCTATGGTCCTGCGCGTCCACCAGGACAAGACGTACCCGGGTGCCATGGTGGCGAGTCTCAGCATACCGTGGGGAAATGCCAGCGATGATATTGGCGGTTACCACCTCGTGTGGCCTCGTGATTTGGTTGAAAGTGCCGGGGGCCTTTTGGCGCTCGGCGCGCTGCCGGAAGCGCGCGAAATTCTTCGATATTTGATTGCCACGCAACTGCAGGACGGCAATTGGCCGCAGAACCAATGGTTGGGCGGTAAACCCTACTGGCAGGGCAGCCAGCTCGATGAAACGGCCTTCCCCGTGCTACTGGTGGCGGCGCTCTCCGAGCGCGACGCGCTGGATGGTATCGAGGTGACCGCCATGGTCCGAAGAGCGCTGGGCTTTATCGCGCGTAATGGGCCGGCGAGCGAACAGGACCGCTGGGAAGAAGATGCCGGCATCAACACGTTCACGCTGGCCACCTGCATTGCTGCATTGGTATGCGGTTCTTCTTGGCTCACGGCTCCTGCATCCGATCTGGCGTTGCGTTTGGCTGACGATTGGAATGCGCGCGTCGAAAGCTGGACGGTTGTTCGTGACACCGCGCTGGCGCGCACCTATCGTGTAGCCAGCCACTACGTGCGAGTCGCTCCGGCACCGGTGCCGGGGGGCATGAGCCGCCTGGGCAATATTCTCCCTATAAAAAACCGCGTACGCGACCCTTGTATACCCGCTCGAGAACAGGTGGCCACCGATTTTCTCCAGCTCGTGCGACTTGGCTTGCGCGACGCCCATGATTCCATCGTGCTCGATTCGCTCAAGGTAATAGATGGCGAACTTAGGGTCGAGACCCCGGCTGGGCCGAGCTGGCACCGCTACACCGGTGACGGATATGGGGAGCATGCTGACGGGCGTCCGTTTGACGGCACGGGACGGGGCCGCGCTTGGCCCCTTTTGACCGGAGAACGCGGCCACTACGAACTTGCTGCTGGCCGCGATCCCCTTCCATACCTCCGGGCGATGAACGCGATGGCTGGCCGCTGCGGCTTAATTCCCGAACAGATCTGGGACGGTCCTTCTCTGCCCGAGCGTTTCTTGGAACGGGGAAGACCGACCGGCGCGGTAATGCCCCTGGTATGGGCGCACGCTGAGTTCATCAAGCTCGTCGCGAGTCGATCCTTGGGCCGTCCGTTTGACCGTCCTGAGGCACTGTGGCAACGCTACGGCGGCAAGCGCCCTGCGCCAGCGTACGCAATCTGGAGTTCGCGATTGCCGATTGCAACGATTCGTGCCGGCCAGGTCCTACGGGTGTGTGTGACAGCGCCCGCACGCATTCATATGGGCATTGATAACTGGCAAAGAATCACAGATGTCGAAACAACGGATAGCGAGCTCGGTTTGCACTACGCGGATCTTCCAACACAGTCGCTCGATTGCGGGCGGCGAGTTGTATTCACTTTTTTTTGGCCGAGAAGCGGTAATTGGGAAGGGCGTGATTACACAATTGAGATTGACCAAACGGGCTCTGCAGCATGAAGCAACGCTCAATGATGGACCGTCGGCGAGGCCTTCGCGTTCGACGAGAGGTGAAAGCAGTTGGCTCGTGCCGGGCTTAGACACGCGCACTGCAAGCATCGAAGCGTCAGATCTCCGTAACGACAATCCCTCGTCAACCGCTCAGCCGGCCTTCCCTAGGCCGGAATCGGACCAAAGCAGCTCCGGTTGCAGCGCGAGAAGGCAAAGCTCTTTTTTGTGGCAGCGCAGGGAGGGTCGTCGGCGTTTTGCGGGCCTCCCAAACGGGCACCTCGATGCCAGCACGCGCTACCTAGCGTGGTCTGCGCATGAATTCCCGCCGGTTCGCTTCCGACACGAATTCTTCCAAATCCGGATCCATTGCATTGCGGGACGAGACGATGCCGATCGGTTTGCCGTTTTCGATGACGGGAGCATGTCGAAAGCCGCCTTCTTGCATCAGAACAAGTGCGTAACCGTAGGAATCATTGGGTTGGACCGTTTGCGTTTCTGCCGTCATGACTTCCGCCAATCGGGTCGATTGCGGATCAAGGCCGCGGGCGAGCACCCGAAATAGCGCGTCGCGTTCCGTAAAAATGCCAATCAAACGCTCATGCTCGACGACCATCACGGCGCCGGTGCGACTTTTCGCCATTAGCTCTGCGGCTCTCGCAATTGTCGTATCGGGCGAGAGTGTAAGAGCCCTATTGCGTTCCATGACTTCTCGTACGGACAGATCAAACATACTCGACTCTTTTCGACATCGGCTGGCGCAAAAACACACGTGAAGTTGCAAGACTCCAAGTGCGCCATGGTAAAAATCGGCGACGATTCCGTGTTGATACGGGTCAAAAAGGTGGTTCTCGGGGGGACAATTATTTGCTGCAGCCGCGATGGCCGGGCGAGGAGCCGCACTGCGGTGGGCAACTGGGTGAACTTTGAGCGCAATGGCTCCGCGGCCGGAAAACCCTCCCCAAGTGTAGAACTATGTGCCATGTTTTGACCGCTGAGCCCCGGTTGTTGTCCGTCAAAGGTCCTTTCCTTGCGCGCGCGGACCAAGGCAAAGAATTGTGCAAAATCTTGTACGAACGTGGTGCGATCTCCCTCGTCGACATTGAGAAGGCAAACCGGTTTTCGCAAAAATTGACGAGCCGTGGCGGCCGATCCGCCGGTCGCGTCGCCGGCGGCATCAGATCCGGGCAGTGCAGGGTCGCATGGCGGAGTCTCCGGCGCGGCGAGTTGCCCCTTCGCATCCGATAGACCAGGCGTTTATTCCCGGCCTCAGGGGCGCCCGGCGTGTGGCGCGCCGACGCGCGTGAACTCGATGCGGCCGTCTTTCCTCTTCTCTGCGTCCGACCCGATTCCGTTAGCCGTGCAGACAAAGAGCGTTCGGCCGTCGTCGCCTCCCAACATGCAGGCGAAAGCTCGGCGGGATCCTGTGGATAGGGTCTGCACCGCGCCGTGGCCTTCTTTGATTCGCAAGACCTGGTGGCCGCGTGCGTCTGCGACCCACACCGCGCCCTCAGCATCCAGACACAAACCGTCAGGATAGATCCCAGGCAGGTCGACAAACAATCGGCGCTGCATCAGAACGCCGTCGCGGCCCACGTCGAACGCGCTGAGTCTTTGCCCGTGGGTTTCGGCAACGATCAGCGTTGCGCCGTCGGGCGTAAGCGCCATGCCATTCGGAAAAATCATGTTCTCAGCCGCGCGGTGTACCGAACCGTCGGGGTCGACGCGCAGCAGACAAGTCGGCTTCGGCGGCTCGCCCCCGTAGAGGTCGAAACCAAAATTGCCAACGTACGCGCGGTCAGACCCGTCGGTGAGCAGATCATTGCAAAGGCCAGCAGCGTGAAGCGATAGATTGGCGAGCTCATGCAAAGTTCCATCCCTTCGCACGAGCAAACGCCGATCTTGCATGGACACAAGCAAGAGATTCCCGCCTGAATTCCAGCCAAGTCCGCTAGGGCAATCGGATAGTCGGAGTTCTTCGCGCAGATCTCCCATAAGAGAAACACTGTAGACACAGTGTTCGAAGAAATCGGAGAACCACAATCGACCGTCGTGCCAACGTGGCGACTCGGGAAAGCGCAGTCCGCTGACAAGAGTCGTAAGTGGGCTTGTGGATCGGGGTGAAGGTGTCACGGATATGCCTTTCAAATTGTTTTGAGGCTTCGTGAAGCACGCATGGAAAAAGGATAAGCGACACCACCGGGCGTGCGTCAAGCACGAACGTGAATCGAGGCCACGACCGACGCGCTTTGCCCGGATATCCCGAAGATATGGTTTTGGGGAGAGGAAGCAATGGCTGCGCGAGGACAATTGGCGCTCCCGCGGGCAGCGAACGCCTTTGACCGGGAAAAAACCGGGGAGGCGAAAAGGGGGAAGCGCGTGGAAAAACGCGTCGGGCCCCGCGATCACTAACCCTTGATCCGTGTTTTCGGCGCGAAGGCTCGCGACCAATGCGCCGCAATCGGGGGTCGGCGTCGGAGGCGCTATCGCCCGGGGGGCCACGCCGCGGAAGGCAAAGGAAGTAAATTGGCGCTCAGCTGCCCAAATGGCACAGCTCGCCGGCTTAGAGGATGGGGATTTTCTCTGGCCGGAGGCCAACCGTGTGCTTGACGCCCCCAGCCCGATAGCCCTTGCGGAGGTCTCGTGACTTGTGCGAGGTGGTCCTTGCGCAAGAACCCCAAAACTTCGAGGAAACGGTCCGCGGGATGAAGATCCGGGTTTATGAAGACTGGCACGCTTGCACGCGTGATCGTGGGCGAAACGCCCCGTATGATGTGTATGGAGTAGGAGTCGCAAGTGTGAGGGGCTGCGGCGTATAGCGACCTTTTACGGGAGTTTGTTTGTGGTGAAACGTCCGGGAGTTTTGAGGGTCGGCGTTGGCGGACCGGTCGGGTCTGGCAAGACCGCACTGGTCGATGCACTGTGCAAGCGCCTGCGCGATAAATTCAGTATTGCGGTGGTGACAAATGACATCTATACGCGGGAAGATGCCGAATTCTTGATTCGCAGCGGTGCTTTGCCGGCCGAGCGCATCTGCGGGGTCGAGACTGGCGGATGCCCGCACACCGCGATTCGCGAGGATGCTTCCATGAACCTGGCGGCGATTGACGGTTTGTCCGCGCAATTTCCGAACCTGGACGTGATTTTCGTCGAGAGTGGTGGCGACAACCTCGCCGCGACCTTCAGCCCGGAACTCTCGGACTTGACGATCTATGTCATCGACGTCGCGGCGGGTGACAAGATTCCACGCAAAGGCGGCCCGGGAATCATGCGGTCCGATCTTCTGGTCATCAACAAAGTCGATTTGGCGCCGTACGTGGGTGCCTCGCTCGAGGTCATGGAGCGCGACGCACGCAAGATGCGCGGCACGCGCCTATTCGTGTTTACGAACTTGAAGACCGGCCTGGGGCTCGATGCGGTCAGCGATTTCATTGTTCGGGAGGGCATGCTGGTCGTCTCGTAGGTGCCGCGTCGGCAGGATGCCGAGATGCGCGCTGTGTGGGCACCGATACGCGATTCTCAATTCCGAGCTCTTTTGGAAACGCGCTCTCGGTGCCTATTGCAGGTTTGTGGGCTTGCCGCAAGAAGCCGCAGCTCCTTCGCCCCATGATCTGCGACGAGCACCGTTGCTCGATTTGGGTAGGCTGACCTCGCAATTTCTTTTGCTTTCGGGTGCCCCGGCCGCGGCTCTCAACTGCTTTGGATGCGGCGCCGTGAGCGAGTTCTAGCGGAAAGTGTGTGCAAGGGAGCGGCCAGGTATTCCCCATTCAGCAGTTCTCGTCCGAATCGGTCTGCGGGCGGGGCGGGATCGAATTTTCTTGGCGGTCAAATTGGTCAATCGACATGTCGTTGCCAAAGCGCGCGGCTCTCGGGCCGACCGAAGGCGGAGGCGGGCGCAAGATCACCGGTTCGAACAGCAGCTCGGGCGACTACGTCGGACGATCCGTTCGGTGGCGCCACATTTTTGCCTGTTCGCGGTTTCGGTAACGCCAGGCAGGGGAGCCGGGCCGGGCAACCCGCTCGCCTGAGGCGACTAACATTGCTTGGCACCATTCTTGGGCTCTCTCAGTCGTCCAGAGCACTAATCTTGGGCGAGGCGACCGAGCTGCACCGATATAGTGCGGATGCGTGATAATGCCGCCGAGCAGGGCGGCCTTGTGTCCCGACCGACAGCGTGTGCAAGGCGGGCGCGGACCGACCTAGGGCATTTTCTGGCATGAAACGTGCAAGCGGCGGTCTTCACCGTTCACTAACAGCAAAGGAACAAACATGAGGATCAAAAAGCTAGCTGCCAGCGGCATGTTCGCGCTGTCTGTGGGGACGTTGAGTGCGGGGGCTTGGGGCGCCGACACGATCAAGGTAGGGGTATTGCATTCCTTGTCGGGAACGATGGCGATCAGCGAAACCACCCTCAAGGACACCGTTTTGATGATGATCGACGAGCAGAACAAAAAGGGCGGGCTCCTTGGCAAGAAGCTCGAGCCCGTGGTGGTCGATCCGGCCTCAAATTGGCCGCTTTTTGCGGAGAAGGCGTCGCAGCTCCTGGAGAAGGATAAGGTCGCGGTTGTGTTTGGCTGCTGGACGTCGGTATCGCGCAAATCTGTGCTGCCCGTTTTCGAGAAGGACAACGGTTTGCTCTTTTATCCTGTGCAGTACGAAGGAGAAGAATCCTCGAAGAACGTTATCTATACGGGTGCGGCACCGAACCAGCAGGCTATCCCCGCGGTCGATTATCTGATGAAGGAGGTAGGTGTCAAGCGCTGGGTGCTTGAGGGAACGGATTATGTGTATCCAAGGACGACAAACAAAATCCTCGAAGCGTATCTCAAGCTAAAAGGCGTGAAGGATGAGGACATCCTGATCAACTACACGCCGTTTGGATTTTCGGATTGGACGGCTGAGGTAGCGAAAATCAAGAGGTTTGGATCGGCTGGCAAGAAAACCGCGGTCGTGTCGACCATCAATGGTGACGCCAACGTTCCTTTTTACAAGGAGCTTGGAAACCAGAAGATTTCCGCTGAGGACATTCCGGTGGTTGCCTTTTCCGTCGGTGAGGAGGAGCTCTCGGGAATCGACACGAAACCGCTCGTTGGGCACCTTGCGGCCTGGAACTACTTCATGAGCATCAACACACCATTGAACAAGGAGTGGATCGCCAAATGGCACGCGTTTACGAAGAATCCCAAGCGTACATTTAACGATCCGATGGAAGCGCACGTCATTGGCTTCCAGCTGTGGGTCAAAGCGGTGGAGAAGGCAGGAACAACCGACACGGAAAAGGTCATCGCGGCCTTGCCGGGTCTGGAGGTGCCTAATCTGACAGGCAGTATCGCCAAGGTGCTCCCGAATCACCATATCACCAAGCCCGTCTACATCGGCGAGATTCGCGGCGATGGACAGTTCGACGTAGTGTGGAAAACCAGCACTGCAGTTCCGGGCGAGGCTTGGTCTCGCTATCTGCCGGGAAGCAAAGACATCGAGGCGGATTGGGTCAACCTGAAATGTGGCAACTACAATACAAAGACGAAGGTCTGCTCGGGCCAGAACTATAAGTAGCCTGGCAAGAGAGTCGAAAGTCCCCGTGCAGGAGCGCCATGTGGTTCTCCTGCACGGGACGTTGCGTTATGCGGACGTGGCCATGAACCGTCACTCGTTGGTTCCGGAGCGGGCGCGTCCCATGCGCTTGAGACTGGGGACTGTACCTTTACTGCTCGGCGCACTGGTGCTGCTCGCCTCCGTACTGTGCTGGGCACCTGCCGAAGCAGCAGAAGAGCCGTCGCTCTCCGACGTGATCGGCCAATTTGCCTCGGCCAGCTACGCCGAAAAACAGGAATTGATCCAACGGCTTGCACAGTCGGGGCAATTGCGTGCGCGCTCGGTTCTGCAGGCACTGCTCGACGGAAATTTGGTTTTTCGGGCTTCGGATAATCGCGTCTTCATTCTCGAGGAATCGACCGGCCGGCTGCGGGATCCCATGAGCGGTGAGGACGCTGGTGCGGCGGCAGATCAGGACGTAACCAAAATCGGCATTAACAACCAGCTGCGAAAGTCTTTGAGAGTCGCACTGGCCCAGTTCGATTTGACGAGCCCCGACAGTTCGGTTCGCCTGGCAGCCGTCAAGGAAATGCTGCGGGCGCCCGATGCGGGAGTGCTCGCTGCCTTGCGCAGCCGCGTGCAACAGGAGACCGACGCCGGCGTCCGCCGCCTCATGGCCTCGGGACTTGCGCTGGCCGATCTCGATAGCGACGACGCGCAACGGCGCCTTGCGGCTATCGAAGTTCTATCGGGGGATTTGAATCCCGATGTCTCGAACCGCCTGATGGCGATGACGGAAACCGCAGCCGATGGGACTCCGGTGGAACATGATTCCGCTGTACGTGCGGCGGCGGCGCGCGCGCTTCGCTCGATCGAACGCGCCCGAACCTTCTATTCGAGCATACAGACGCTCTTGTTCGGGCTGAGCCAAGGTTCGATCCTCGTTCTCGCCGCCATTGGATTGGCCATCACGTTTGGCGTGATGGGGGTGATCAACATGGCTCACGGCGAGCTCATGATGGTAGGGGCATATTCCACCTACGTGGTCCAGCAACTGATGCCCGATCACATTGGTGCCTCCATTCTGGTCGCGATCCCGGTGGCTTTCGTCGTTGCGGGCGTCGTTGGCGTGGCCATTGAGCGCGGCATTGTTCGCTTCCTTTATGGCCGGCCGCTCGAAACGCTGTTGGCTACCTTCGGGGTGAGTCTTTTGCTGCAGCAGGCCGTCCGTGACATTTTCACGGCGAACAACCGCTCGGTTGTGACTCCGGAGTGGCTTTCGGGTTCGCTGGAAATCAACGAGGCGTTGTCGATCACCTATAACCACCTCTACATCATTTTCTTCATGTTCGCGGTCTTCTTTCTTCTGCTGCTCGTGCTGCGCCGGACGCGTTTTGGTCTTGAGGTGCGCGCGGTTTCACAGAACCGCGCGATGGCCAAGGCGATGGGCGTCAATACCGAGTGGATCGACGCTCTGACGTTCGGGATGGGCTCTGGCATCGCGGGCATGGCTGGAGTCGCCCTGAGTCAGCTCACGAATGTGGGCCCGAACCTCGGACAGAGCTACATCGTCGATTCGTTCATGGTGGTCGTGTTCGGTGGTGTTGGCAATTTGTGGGGCACACAAGTCGGAGGCAATGCACTGGGTGTTGTAAACAAACTTCTCGAGCCGTTTTCGGGGGCGGTCCTGGCAAAGATCTTCGTCTTGGTTTTCCTAATCCTTTTCATTCAACGGCGACCGAGGGGGTTGTTCCCGCAAAAGGGTCGGGCTGCCGAGAGTTAGACAATGCCGCGGGTCGCATGGTCCGGTCGTGCGTTTGGTCAGGATCCGGGGGGAGCGGTCTTTCTCGGCGTCCTTTTTGCGACCGCTCTCGTGGTGCCGGTGCTCTACTACTGGGTTCCGGAGACTTCCGCGCTACATCTGTCCGGCTACACCGTGACGCTGCTGGCCAAGTACATGAGTTACGCAATGCTGGCCGTCGCCGTGGATCTCATTTGGGGGTATTGCGGCATCTTGAGTCTGGGCCACGGAGCGTTTTTTGCGCTCGGGGGCTATGCGATGGGGATGTACCTCATGCGGGCGATAGGGCCCCGCGGGGTGTATGGCGACCCTGTCCTGCCGGACTTTATGGTGTTTCTAAACTGGAAAGAATTGCCTTGGTTTTGGCACGGATTCGACCAATTTTGGTTTGCGCTGCTTATGGTCGTCCTAGTGCCGGGGCTGCTTGCTTTGGTGTTTGGCTACTTCGCCTTTCGGTCCCGCGTCTCTGGGGTATACCTGTCCATCATCACCCAGGCGCTGACCTACGCTCTGATGCTTGCGTTCTTCCGCAATGACATGGGGTTTGGAGGCAACAACGGGTTCACGGATTTTAAGGATATTGCAGGTTTTTCCCTTCAGGAGCCTGCAACACGAGTCGTTCTGTTCTTGTGCACAGCAGTTGCACTGGGTGTGAGCTATTGGTTGTGCCACAGGGTCGTTGGTTCACGGTTTGGCCGAGTCATTCAGGCGGTTCGCGATGCGGAAAGCCGTGCAAGGTTTCTGGGCTACAAAGTTGAGGCGTACAAGCTTTGGGTCTTTGTATTTTCCGCGGTACTTGCGGGAGTTGCGGGTGCGCTGTACGTCCCCCAAATCGGAATCATTAATCCGAGTGAATTCTCCCCCGCCAATTCGATCGAGGTTGTCATCTGGGTCGCGATTGGCGGGCGCGGTACGCTCTACGGTGCCGCCGCGGGTGCCGTCTTCGTGAATTACGCGAAGACCTACTTTACTGGCGCCTTGCCCAGTTTTTGGCTTTATGCCTTGGGCAGTTTGTTTATCGTTGTGACGCTGTTTTTGCCTCACGGCATCGTGGGTCTCATCAGCGCGGCCCGCGATCGCATTGGAAAGAAATGATTTTCGCGAAATCGCCAACCTCTTCCGGTCCTCTGGCCGGAATTGACAAGGGAGTGGTGCTGTATCTCGAGGGCATTACGGTGCGCTTCGATGGCTTCAAGGCCCTTGATGCTCTGACGTTGTACATCGAGACAGGGGAACTGCGGTGCATCATCGGTCCGAATGGCGCCGGCAAAACGACGATGATGGACGTAATAACGGGCAAGACTCGGCCGGACTCGGGCTCGGCATGGTTCGGACAGACGATTGATTTGCTGACCTGTACGGAGCCAGAGATCGCGGAGGCCGGCATCGGACGCAAGTTCCAGAAGCCGACGGTTTTCGAGCAGCACACGGTGTTCGAAAATTTGGAACTTGCAATCACGGGCAACAAGTCGGTCTGGAATTCTCTTTTTACGCGCCTGACCCCCGCACAGGTAGACAAAATCGAATCGACACTCGACGTCGTACGATTGCGCGAACGTCGGAACAACCTGGCAGGGGCTCTGTCCCATGGCCAAAAGCAGTGGCTCGAAATCGGAATGCTGCTCATGCAAGAGCCGCAACTGCTGCTCATTGATGAACCCGTGGCGGGCATGACGCCGCAGGAGACCGAGCGTACTGCGGAACTTTTGCTCTCCCTCGCGGGGAAGCATTCAATTGTGGTCGTCGAACACGACATGGACTTTGTTCGCTCGATTGCGCGCCGGGTGACCGTATTGCACGAAGGCAAGGTTCTCGCCGACGGCGACATCGACGCGGTGCACAGTGATCCGAAGGTGATCGAGGTCTATCTCGGCCAGTGACAATGCTCCAGATCCATGGGTTGAACCAGTTCTATGGCGGCAGTCACACATTGTGGGACGTCGATTTGACCGTTCCGCAGGGCTCCTGCACGGCCCTGATGGGCCGCAATGGCATGGGAAAGACGACGCTGCTTCGCAGCATCATGGGTTTGCTGCCGGTCGCGTCGGGGCAGATTCTTTTTGAAGGACAGGATCTTGCGCAGAGGCGGGCCCAGGATCGGGCCCGGATGGGTATCGGCTACGTGCCACAAGGGCGGGAGATTTTCTCGCAGCTCACGGTCGAGGAAAACCTGCGAGTGGGTCTCACCGTGCGACCCCGGGATCAGCGTTCTTTGCCTGAAATGGTTTTCGAGACGTTTCCGGGACTGCGTCAAATGTTACGGCGCAGAGGTGGCGATCTGTCCGGCGGGCAGCAGCAGCAACTGGCGATCGCGCGGGCATTGGTGCTCGAACCTCGATTACTCATTCTGGACGAACCGACGGAGGGGATTCAACCAGGCATCGTGCATCAGATCGGCGACGTCATCTTGCGCTTGAACCGAGAAAAGGGTCTGACGGTGCTGTTGGTCGAACAAAAGCTGCCGTTCGCGCGGCGCGTGGCCAGCCAAGTGCGGATTCTCGACAAAGGCCGGCTTGTCGTTACGGGTGCAATGGAGGTCTTGACCGACGAACTGGTGCGTCAGCACCTGAGCGTGTAATGTTTTGCAATGGGCTCAAGCGACGAATGCCACCTCGAGCAGGAACAAAGGGGCGGCGCTTATGGCCGACGGGGCTGGCTGGCGCGGCTCGATCTGGTATTTGAACGGCGCGCAGGGATTTCAGTGCTTGCCGAGCGGCGGCACAGCGGGCCGCTGGTAGTGCAGCGCCCGTTTTATCCTGAGGGCGATGTATGTCATGTCTACGTCGTCCATCCGCCGGGCGGAGTCGTGGCTGGTGATGAGCTGGCGCTGCTGGCGCGCGTGCTGCCCCACGCCCACGCGCTAGTCACCGCACCCGCTGCTGGCAAGTTTTACCGTAGCGAAGGATTGACGGCACGCGTCGCGCAGGTGTTTACGGTCGAAGACGGCATTTTGGAGTGGCTGCCGCAGGAGAATATTCTCTATCCGCAGTCGGTGGCCGCAATCGAAACCCGGGTACGACTGAGCGGCGCCGGACGATTTTTTGGCTGGGAGGTCGCTTGCTTCGGTCTCAGGGCACAAGCCGAACACTTCCGGCGCGGAGAACTGCATCAGACCTTGGAGCTGGAGGTCGACGGGGACCTGGTTTTGTGCGAACGGCAGCGCATCGACTGGGAATGCATCACGGCCCGCTGGGGCATGGCGGGCAACACGGTGGCGGGCACCTTGCTCGCATATCCCGCGCGCGCGCGCGACGTGGACGCGGCCCGTGGTGCTGCGCAGGGTGACGTAATCCTGAGTTGCACCCTGGTCGACCGGGCTATGATCTGTAGGGCGATCGCGGTGCGGGGCGATCAACTTCGCCACACTTTTGTCGCGGTCTGGAAAGCGCTCCGACCGCTGCTCCTGCAGCGTGCGGCTGTGCTGCCACGGGTCTGGGCGACTTGAGGGTTGCCGGACGCTCATAGGCTAAGCGAGCATGGAACTCACGCCAAGAGAAAAAGACAAGCTGCTGCTATTCACCGCGGCCTTGTTAGCCGAGCGGCGCAAGGCACGTGGAGTCAAGCTCAATTATCCCGAGGCTGTCGCGTATATTTCCGCGGCCATACTCGAAGGAGCCCGGGACGGCCGATCGGTTGCGGACCTAATGAGTTGGGGCGCTACGCTGCTGCAGCGTTCGGACGTGATGGATGGAATCGCAGAAATGATGTCGGAAGTGCAGGTGGAGGCCACGTTTCCGGATGGCACAAAGCTCGTAACGGTGCACCAGCCGATACGGTAAGCGCCGACATGTGGAAACAGCGAGGGGCGGTCTGATGAATCCCGGAGAAGTCCGTACGGCCGATGGAGGCGACATCCCGATAAATGTCGGCCGCCAGACGATTCGCATCGTCGTAGCCAATACCGGAGATCGGCCGATACAGGTCGGTTCGCACTACCATTTTTTTGAAACCAACAGCGCGCTACGTTTTGACCGGTCGGCGACCCGAGGCTTCCGTCTGAATATTGCCGCAGGCACGGCCGTGCGCTTCGAACCCGGCCAGGAACGGGAAGTGGAACTGGTCGCGCTGGGCGGGGAGCGCGTTGTTTTTGGATTTCAGGGGCGAATCATGGGGAAGCTGCCATGACCTCGATTTCGCGGCGCGCCTACGTGGAGATGTTCGGCCCGACCGTGGGGGATCGCGTTCGTCTGGGAGACACGGAACTTTTCGTCGAAGTCGAACGCGACCATACGGTGTACGGCGAAGAAGTGAAATTCGGGGGAGGAAAGGTAATACGCGACGGCATGGGTCAAAGCCAACGCACGACCCCCGAGGTGGTCGACACCGTGATCACGAACATTGTGGTCCTGGACCACTGGGGCGTTGTCAAATGTGATGTCGGCATTCGACACGGACGCATCGCAGCGATCGGAAAGGCGGGCAATCCGGACATTCAACCCGGCGTCGACATCGTGATCGGAGCCGGAACCGAGGCCATAGCGGGGGAAGGCCTGATCATGACCGCGGGCGCAATCGACGCACATATACACTTTATCTGTCCGCAGCAAGTCGAGGATGCTCTCATGAGCGGCGTCACGACGATGATTGGCGGCGGCACGGGTCCAGCCGCAGGCACAAACGCGACAACCTGTACGCCGGGTCCGTGGCACATTTCGCGCATGTATCAGGCGCTCGACGGCCTGCCGATGAACTTTGGACTTCTCGGGAAGGGCAACGCGAGTCTGCCCGGGCCCCTGGAGGAGCAGATTCGGGCCGGTGCAATGGGATTGAAGCTGCACGAAGACTGGGGCACCACGCCCGCGGCGATCGACAATTGTCTTGCGGTGGCCGATCGATTCGATGTTCAGGTGGCGATTCACACCGATACCCTGAATGAAAGCGGTTTTGTGGAAGACACGATCGCTGCATTTAAAGGACGTGCGATCCACACGTTTCATACCGAGGGTGCTGGCGGTGGTCACGCACCGGACATCATCAAAGCCTGCGGCATTGCGAATGTGCTCCCGTCCTCGACCAATCCGACCCGACCTTACACCGTCAACACAATCGACGAGCACCTCGACATGCTGATGGTGTGCCATCACCTCGACCCGGCGATCCCCGAAGATGTTGCGTTCGCGGAATCCCGAATTCGACGCGAAACGATCGCGGCCGAGGACATTCTTCACGATCTCGGCGCCTTTTCCATGTTTTCGTCCGACTCGCAGGCAATGGGACGCGTGGGCGAGGTCATTACGCGCACGTGGCAGACCGCGCACAAGATGAAGGTGCAGCGAGGTCCGCTTTCGCCCGATACGCCCGGGCATGACAATTTCCGCGTGCGTCGCTATATCGCCAAATACACTATAAATCCGGCGATCACACACGGAATCGCGCACGAGGTCGGGTCGGTCGAGGTTGGCAAGCTTGCGGATTTGGTGCTCTGGAGACCCGCGTTCTTCGGTGCAAAGCCCGCGATGGTTATCAAAGGCGGAATGATCGTCGCGGCGCCGATGGGCGACCCAAACGCGTCGATACCGACTCCCCAGCCGGTGCACTACCGCTCAATGTTTGGCTCTTTTGGGCAAGCAAAAGCTGCGACGTCCGTCCATTTCGTTTCGGCCGCGGGCGCAGATGCCGACATGGCGGGACGTCTGGGTCTGACGAAGCGTTTGGTTGCCGTGGCGCAAACGCGCAAGATCCGTAAAGCTGACATGAAGCTCAACGCATATTTGCCGCATATCGAAGTGGATGCACAGACCTATAAGGTGCGCGCCGACGGTGACTTGCTCGAATGCGAACCGGCCTCGAGCCTGCCGCTTACGCAACGCTACTTCTTGTTCTGAGTGCGCTCGTGCTGACCATTTTGCAGCGGTTGCAAGAAAAACGGCAGCCGGACGTGCAACTCGTCTTGCCGTACGAAGCCCGATGCCGCAGCCGACTGCGTGCGACACTTCCGGACGGAGAACCCGTAGCAATCGTGTTGACGCGTGGTCAGGTGCTGCGTGACGGCGATCTGCTGCTGGCCGATGACGGTCGAGTCGTTGAAGTGCGGGCTGCGCCCGAGGAGGTGTCCACCGTTCAGGGCGGTGACCCGGTCCGACTGCTACGCGCAGCGTATCACCTGGGGAACCGGCACGTCCTGCTTCAGGTGGGCGCCGATTGGTTGCGTTATCTGCACGATCATGTCCTTGACGACATGATCCGCGGCTTGGGTCTTGGCGTTCGGGTGGAGCGGGCCCCCTTTGAACCGGAGGTCGGTGCGTATGCGGCGCATACGCATCGACATGGGGACGACCGCACGGTGGGCGGTCACCATCATTGATCCCGAAAGCAATGCCGCGGTGAGTGCGGCGCCAAAAGATCCCACGGCAATGGCGCCGAGCGCTCTGCTGCGCCTGCTTCAACTGGTCAGTCCCGCGCTTCCGGTGGGTGCGTACGCCTATTCGCAGGGCCTGGAATACGCGGTCAGCGCAAAGTGGGTCTTTGATGAAGAAAGTACTTTCGAGTGGCTGCACGGCGTTGGGCGCCTTGGGGTCGGTTCTTTGGATTTGCCGATTCTGCTTCGCCTGCACTGCTCGTGCCTCGAGGGCGACGAGGCACAGGTTCGCCGGTGGACGGCTCGGCTTATCGCGTCACGTGAAACGCAGGAACTGCGAGCCGAGGATTTGCAGATGGGGCGCGCGCTAGCCCGCATTCTCGCGGATTGCGGACTGGAGGACGCTCGAACCTGGGAGAGGGGACGTCCGGCGTTTGCGACGCTATTTGCGCTAGCCTGCGCGCGCTGGGGCATCGCGCGTCGCGAAACGCTGGCCGGTTATATGTGGTCATGGACCGAGAATCAGGTACTCGCGGCTGTCAGACTGGTTCCCCTGGGACAAACGGCGGGCCAGCGCCTGCTGCAGCGGCTCAGCGGCGGTATACCGAGCCTAGTGGAACGGGCGCTCGCCGTGAGCGACGAACAGATTGGGTCTTCGGCGATTTCTCAACTCCTGGCGAGCTCGCTGCACGAAACGCAATACACGCGGCTGTTTCGCTCGTAGGTCGAGTTCGGAAAAGATCCTCGGACGTTTGCACGGTCGGGCACATCCCGCATAGATCGATGCGGATGCTCGGAGCCCGCCGCCTTGGGGCGGGCGTCGCCTGTCGATCGGCAAGTGGTCAAAGCGCGCGATCTGCCGGCGAGATCGAGGTGCATCAGCGCGTGAGCCTCGGAACTGCCGCAAGCAAGGTGCGCGTGTATTCGTGCTGGGGCCGACTCAGAATCTGCTCCGCGGCTCCGCTTTCTACCAGTCTTCCGTCCTTCATGACGGCGATTTGATGGGCGAGATACTCGACTACTCCGAAGTTGTGCGTAATGAAAAGGTAGGCAACTCCGAGTTCACGCTGCAGATCCTTGAGCAGATTGAGGATCTGTGCCTGAACCGAAACGTCCAGTGCGGATGTCGGCTCATCGGCGACGATCAGCTTGGGTTGGACCGCTAACGCGCGGGCAATTGCCAGGCGCTGACGTTGACCACCCGAAAATTCATGGGGATAGCGCGTCAACACATCACTGCGCAGACCGACACGTTCAAGCAAGGTCATGATTCGCTCGGCGCGTTGCCGCGGCGACTGCTCGGGGCAAAGCGAGATGACGCCTTCTTCGAGGATTTCACCTACACGCATCCGAGGGTCCAGCGATGCAAAGGGGTCCTGGAAGACGATTTGCACGACTTGTCGCACCTTTCGCAACGCGTCGCCTCGAAGTTTATCGAGCGGTTGTCCGGCGAGCACAACCGAGCCCGCGATCCGGGCGGTGTTACGCAGCAGCTGCAAGATTCCCTTGCCGACCGTGGTCTTGCCGCTGCCGGACTCGCCGACCAGGGCCAGAGTGCCGGCTGCGGGAATCATGAAGGAGACCCCGTCAACGGCCTTTACAAAACCGACCGTGCGCTTTAGCAAACCCTTGCGAATCGGAAACCAGACCTTGTAGTCGCGAATTTCAAGCAGCGGTTCGCGTTCCGGTCCGTCCGGCCGCGTTATCACAGCGCTTCGAGATAGGGAGCGCAAGGATTCCACGGGATGCGGCTGTTTGTACAAGACGCAGCGTACGGCATGGTCGGCCCGCACATCGAGCATTACGGGTGGCGCCGCGCGGCAGCGATCCATGACGTGGGCGCAGCGGTCGGCAAAACGACAGCCGGCGAAAGCATGGTCGAGCGAGGGGACGGAACCCGGAATGGAGGCCAGTTGCTGTCCGCGCTTGCGCGCATCGGGCAGGGCGTCGAATAAGCTGACGGCATAAGGATGCAAGGGATGTGCAAAGAATTCCTTGGCGGGTGCCGCCTCGATTACTTGTCCTGCATACATGAGAGCTACCCGGTGCGCCATTTGGGAAACGATTGCCAAGTCGTGCGTGATCAGAAGCAGCGCCATCTTTTGGGTTGCTTGCAGATCGGCCAAGAGACGCAGAATTTGCGCCTGTATCGTTACGTCGAGAGCCGTGGTCGGTTCGTCTGCGATGACAATTTCGGGATCCGCGGCCAACGCGATGGCGATCATGACCCGCTGTTTCTGCCCCCCTGAAAGCTGAAAGGGGTAGTCTCCGGCGCGCCGCTCCGGCTCGGAGATGCCGACGCGCTGGAGCCATTCCACGGCTTTTTCCACGGCCGCGCGTCCCTGTACGTTTGAGTGACGCTCGATCACCTCGGCGATTTGACGTCCAACGGTGATTACCGGATTTAAGCTTGTCGCGGGCTCTTGAAATATGATGCTCGCGCGACGGCCGCGGATATCGCGCATTCGAGCTTCGGGCAGCTGCGTAATGTCGACGCCCTCGAGCTCGACACGCCCCGCGCTGACACGGCCGTTGTCAGGTAGCAGGCGCATGATCGAGAGAGCCGTCATCGACTTGCCACAGCCGGATTCACCGACCAACGCGAAAGTTTCTCCGCGTTCGATCGTCAGATCAAGGGCGGAGACCGCACGCACGAGGCCGCCTTCCACATCCAAGTCGGTGGTGAGATTCTCGACCCGTAACATCGATTTGCCTCGTCCGGACCCGGGGATCAGGCGGTTACGCGTGGCGCGGGCCGTGCGCGATGAAGACGAAACGCCCGAGCGCGCGGGTCGAACGCCTCTCGCACGGCACCGGCAAATAGCTGCAGCGACAGCACCAGCGTCACCATCACAAGAAACGCCGCAAGCAGATTCCACCAGACCGGCGGATCGCGCGAGAGTTCGGTGCGCGCGCTGTTGATCATGGTGCCAAAGCTGTTGGTTGTCGGATCCACTCCCACCCCGACGTAGGAAAGCACGGCCTCGAGGAGCACCAAGCCAGAGAAGTCCAGCACGGTGACGATCAGAACTACGTGCATGACGTTCGGTAGAACATGCCGTCGCATGATTCCCAGATCGGAAACCCCGAATGCGCGTGCCGCCTGGACGAATTCCAGTTCCGTAAGTTTGAGTGTTTCAGCGCGCAGCAGCCTTGCGAGTGTCGCCCAACCGGTGACGCCGAGAATAACTGAGAGCAGAAACAAGCGAATGTCGGCTCGTTCCAGCCCGGTCTCGAAGACTTGTGGATTCTTGTCGACGAATACCTGAATCATCAACACAAACGCGGCGATCAGAAGCACGGAGGGTATCGAGGACAGCACCGTGTAGAGGTACTGAATGGCGTCGTCGACGCGCCCTTTGTAATAGCCCGCGAGGATTCCAAATACGATCGCGAACGGTAACGTGGCCAGGGTGGCGAGGGAACCGATTACGATCGCAGTACGAATGGATTTGATCGCTTGATACAGAACGTCGTTGCCGGTCTGATCGGTTCCGAACACGTGGTAATAGGGCCACAGGGCGGCGACCCAGCCGAAGATGAGAGCCAGTACCGCGATCGTAGCCAACATCGCGTACCAGGGAATTTCCGCCGTGCGGTCCCGGATGGCGCGCCAGGAGGTGCTCAGTGGGCAGCGGACAAACCACGCACGCAAGGCTACCAACGAAAACCACAGCAACGCGGCGCAGGCGGCTCCGCCAACAATGCCGACCGCCGAGCGCCAAGCAATATCGCCCAACCAATCCGTCTCCGCGTCCTTCAAGTGAGCACCACCATAGCGCAGACGAGGAAAGTCGCGGATCATTTTGCCGTCGACCAGCATGCTTTCCTTTGAATATTGGTGAGTGCCCAGGGGTATGGAATACGTCTTCTCGCGGGATTCGCGGCGCGCCGCAAGTAACACGTCGATCAACGACAGCGTCTGCGGCGCGTAGGCAGCGGGCGCACCGGCTGCCGCTCCCGGAGGCGGTGGAAGCAGCGGGCGAAAATGGACGGAATCCACGATTGCCACGAAAACGAACACAGCCAAAACGACGGCTGCAGCCATTGCGGCGGGATCGCGCGCTACCGTGCGCCATGTGGCACGCAGCGTGGGCGTGCGACGGACGTGCCAAACGTAGAGGGCGATCGCAGCCAATAGCAGATACAGGACAAAATCCGTGGCAAGGAAAACGGGCTTGGGCATCGTCGTCCTAACCGAGGCGGATGCGCGGGTCGGCAAGGGTGTAGGAAATATCGGTAAGAATCAATCCGACGATATAAAGAGCCGAGCCCACGAAAACCATCGAGCGAACGACCGCAAAGTCCTGCCCGTTGATTGCGTCAATCGTATAACTGCCCAATCCGGGAATGCCGAAGAAGGACTCCATAATGAGGGCACCGAGAAAGAGCAGCGGCAACACGGCTACTGTGCTCGTCAAAATCGGCAGCAAAGCATTGGGCAGAACGTGCCGAAAAAGAACTACCGTTTCCGAAAGTCCTTTTGCCCGAGCGGTGCGCACGTAATCCTTGCCAATTTCCTCGAGAAACATTGCCCTGTAAAAAAGCGCCTCCGCACCCATGCGGGATACGATCCCAATGATCACGGGCAACGCAAGGAAGACAAACATGCCCCAGCCGCCACTGAACCCCGAGATCGGCACGAGTTTGAGCAACCTGCTGAAGAAAAATTGCCCCAGAAGAATGTAAAACAGCGCCGAAATCGACATGAGGAAGACGGCCAGGGCGAAACCCCAGAACTCGAGGTAGGTGTTGCGGAAGAAGACAAGGAGGAGCGAATAGGTGATCACGACAAGGATGCCGAGAACAAACGTGGGCAGGGCCAAGGCGAGGGAAGGGCCCACCCGTTGACGCAATTCGTAACCAATGTCGCGGCCGCTATCCGAAGCGCCGAAATCGAGGGCGAAGAGCTGGACGGATCGCTCGAAGAAAATGGTCTTGGTGAACTTTTCAACGCCCGGTGAGGCGGAATTCCAGAACAGGGGAATGTCATAACCGTGCTCGACCTTCCATTTTTCGATGGCGTCTTGCGAGACGCGCTTGCCGCCGATATTCATTCGCGCCATGTCGTCGGGAGTGTTAACAGTGAAAAACAGCAGAAAAGTGAACAAATTGACGCCGATCAGCACCAGTACGCCGTAGGCGAGGCGTCGGAGGATGTAATTGATCATGAGCGCAGACCTTCGGCGGCCAGCGTACGACCGGCTGTCTCGCGTTCCCGCCTGCGCCAGGCAAACCCCGCGGGGATGATCGCGGCGACGAGGGCGAGAACGAACAGCGGAATGGGCCACCAGATGGGGTGATTCCACTCGGCGATTTTGCGCGCGCGCAGCGCCGGATCGAGGCGCAGGTACTCGATTTGATTGCGAACTATTTGGGTGGGTTTGCCGTTGTAGACCCACTGGTGGAAGGCGGCTGCCGCCGTGGGGAAATAGCCAAAACTCCAGACGGCGTCGTTTTGCAAAATCCGGATCATCTGGTCGATGAGCTTTTGCTTTTGGGGTCCGTCGTCCAAAAACTTCATCTGCGTGAAGAGTCGATCAAAATCCGGATTTTGGTAGTTCGTGTTGTTTTCCCCATTTCCGCCCGTCAGTGCTTTTGAATTGGGACCGTAAAGAAGGAAGAGAAAATTCTCGGCATCCGGATAGTCGGCGAGCCAACCCCAGACGAAAATTTGCTCGGAACCCCGGCTCATTTTGTCCTGAAAGCGGTTGTAGTCGGTCGCGCGTATCTCGAGCTGTACCCCGATCTTGGCGAACTGCTTCACGTACCAGTCGAGCAGCGCCTTGTTGCCGGGTGATGCGGCGCTGCCGAAGTCGAAATTCAGAACCAACGGTTTACCGGTATCGGCGTCCCGCCCGTCGGGATAACCCGCCTCGGCCAGGAGTCTTTTCGCGTCTTCGATGGGTCGGCGGACCGGTTTTCCGTCCGGGCCATTCGTATACACGACGGGGTTAAACGCCGCGGGTCCGTCCTCGCGGTACCCAAATAGCGAAGGTGGCAGGGGTCCTTGCGCCGCCATGCCCTGGCCGCGCTCAAAGATCGCGATCTGCTCCTCCCAATCGATTGCTATGGAAAGGGCCTGACGAAGCTTGCGGTTGCGCTCGGCTTGCCGCGGCGTATCCCCCTGGCCCACGACAGGATCGAGCCAGTTGAAACCCAGATACCAGTTGCTCGCTTCGATCGAGGTTGGAAGTCGCAATCCCTTTTCGCGATACTCCTTCTCCTTAGCTTTGTCGTCGCCCATCGCGACAAGCAGGCCCGTTCCGTAATCGAGCCGCTCGATCGGGGTCGAGTCATAGTAACCCTGCAAAAACTTCGCCTGCAGCGGAACGGCCTCCTTTTCGATGTCGAAGACGACCTTGTCGATAAAGGGAACGGTTTTGCCACAGTCGATCAAATAGCCCTTTTTCTCATCGCCTGGCGCGCCTTCGCATGGGTACGGTTCTCCGCGGAAGTTGGGGTTACGCTGGAGTATGTGCTGACGGTTTTCAATGTACTCCGTCAGCATGTACGGCCCGGTGCCGACCGGCCAGTAGTTCAAGGTGAGGTTGTTCTCCGCCATACCCGGCTGCGCGTAGAACTTCTCGGCCTCCCAAGGTATGGGCGCGAAAAACGTCATGGCCAACCAATACTTGAACTGCGGGTACTTGCCCTTGAGTCGAATGCGCAGGGTGTAGCGGTCTATCGCTGCCGCGCCCGCAAAGGCATACTGGCGAAAGTCGAGAAAGGGCAGATCTCGGTCGGTGGGATCCAGGTTCTTGCGCAGATCTTTGTCGATCTCAACGATTCGATCACCGTATTCCTTTAGGCCGACGATGTAGTCGGCCATTGTCGAGTATGACGGTGATTTCACGCGGGGCGTGGCGAGGCGGCGGATTGCATAGACGTAGTCGTCGGCGACAAGCTCCCGCGTCCCCGTCAGGGGAAAATCCGTAATCTGATGTTTGTCGGCGACCTCCGACCGTTGCATTATGTGATAGACATATTCGCCCTTGCTGTTGCGAGCGAAGGCCGGGTGTGGGGCGTACAGGATCCCGGGCCTTATATGGATATCAAATAGGGTCTGCGCAACGGCCTCGCCCGCAATATCTTCGGGCAATTCGTTGCCGTTTTTGTCCAGATACCTCGGACGGGCGATTTCTTTGGCGGTACGAGCCACAAGTTCGTAGGGGCGCTTTAGGTAGTCGTACCCGTACAGTGGCTCGTAGGCCGCATAGGTAACAGGTGTTTCATCGTTCGAGTACGAACTCGTCGGATCTAGGTATTTGGGCGAGCGCGTAAGAAACGGCAAAAACATCGTGTTTGTTCTCTCCGAACCCATGGGGTTCGGATTGTTCAGTACGGGCTGGCAGGCCGCAAGAAAAAGGGCTACCACGGCCGTTGCGATGCATCTGGTCTGCGTTCGCAAGCCAGGCCCTCTTTCGGCAACCGCGGCCGCGGTATTCATAGAATGCGTTCCTTCGTACGGAAAGACGCGTCTGAGCCGACAGCTGTGAATGCGGGCGATTGTTCGAAAGGCGGCATGCGTTGACGTTGTTCGGTGCTCGTGTCTTGTGGTTTGTACGAGGAAGGCCGTTTTGGCGCTGCGCGTCAGGGCTGGGTCAGCCGCGCGCGCCAGACGCTTCGCTTGTGTCCGCGACGCGCGATCGACGCGGAACCGTGTGGGATCGATTTCCCCTGGGTTGAGTCCCAAATGAAGCTACTGTACCAAGGAGAGGGTTTTAGCAACAGCGACCCTACCATCGTCATCGGGAATTTTCCCTGGTACGAAATGGTATGGCGGTCCGTGCGGGGTGACTTCCGACCGCTTCGCGCGCCGACGGGCGGATACGAGCGGTTCGCGCGCCAATGGAGCGTACCAGTCGATCACGCGCGCCTTGGCCAGCGCCAGACCGAGCCCGTTGTGACGTGGCTGGGGCATGTGTCCATACTGCTGCAAATCGCGGGGGTCAATATTCTCATAGACCCCACCTTGGCTGAATTTGCCGGTCCGTACGGGCGCTTGGGGGCTCCGCGCCGAGTGCCCGCGCCGCTGAGACCCGAACAACTGCCTGCGATTGATTACGTTCTGATATCGCACAACCACTACGACCATCTATGTCACGCGACCATTGCTGGCCTGTTGCGCGGCGGGCAACAACCGCGCTTTCTGGTTCCCGCGGGGCTCAAGCCGTGGTTTGCTTCGCGCGGCATTGCTCGGGTGAGAGAACTGCGGTGGTGGGATCATTTAGCGCTTGGCGACAATCTGCAGGTTCATTTCACACCCGCCCAACATTGGAGTCGACGCACCCCTTGGGACACGAATGCGTCGTTGTGGGGCGGATACATGGTGCTGTGGCGGCGGCCGAATGCACCCGCGTGGCGTTTTCTGTTTCCGGGTGACACGGGTTATAGCGGGGACTTTAGAGTAATCCGCCGGCGCCTGGGCGCCGTGGACTTTCTTGCGTTGCCAATAGGCGCCTATCTGCCACGTGATTTCATGAAAAATATGCACGTCAATCCGGCCGATGCCGTGCAGCTGATGCTTGATCTTGACAGCAAGCGGGCGATGGCGGTCCACTGGGGCACATTTGCTCTCACACAAGAGGCGTTCGACCAGCCACCGCTTGACTTGGCGGCGGCGCTGCACGAAAGAGGTCTTGCGCCCGACCTCGTATGGTTGCTGCGGCATGGAGAATCCCGCGCAATCCCTCTGTAGCGCGCGCAAAAGCCATTTCAAGACGTATGTCGCTAGAGGCTCGGGACCCACTTCTTTGGACGCGCATGGACGCGAGTTGCTTGCAAGCAAAGGGCGGCGCGCCGCCTGCTTGCCCCGCGTAGTCCCGGCCCTGGGTGGGGCATTTTCAAATGGCCGCGGCTGCGCTGTCTATGGATTGCTGCGATTCATGAAGGTGCCGGCATCGGGAATACGTCCCGGGTTCTTTGGCGATCGCGCCCGTGACCTTGCGCGAGATCCGTCAGGCGAGGGGCACCGAGGCGCAGCGCGCTTGAACGCGCGACGGGCAAAGTGTGTAGCATGAGCGCGCCGGTCCGATGGGCCCTGTGCGCAGCAACGGTCGGCGCGATGCCAAAGGGGGACAAGATCGCAGCCGCCTGGTACTGGCAAATACGGTGACAACGATGCTGGTGCAAAAACAAGTTTTTCGCATTCCACACTTCACTACACAAGGCGGACGCCTCATCAAGAGTGTCCGTATGGGCTACGAGACCTACGGCAGTCTCAATGCCGCCGGTGACAACGCGGTTTTGATTTGCCACTATTTTTCCGGCAACTCGCATTGTGCCGGGATGTATCACGCCGATGACGCGGCGCCGGGCTATTGGGATGCCATCATCGGACCGGGCAAAGCGATCGACACGGATCGCTATTTCGTCGTCAGTGCGGACACGTTGTGCAACGTCGGCGCGAAGGATCCGATGGTGACGACGGTTGGCCCGGCTAGCATCGATCCCGATAGCGGGCGGCCCTATGGCTCAACGTTTCCAATCGTCACCAATCGAGATTTCGTGCGCCTTCAAAAGGCGCTCTTGGATCAACTGGGCGTCAAACGTCTCAAATGTGTCGCTGGGCCCTCGATGGGGGCGATGCAGACTTTCGAGTGGGGCGCCCAATATCCTGAAATGGTCGAACGACTTATCCCGGCTATAGGTCCCGGTTTGCATGCCGAACCGTACTTTATTGCCGAAATTGATATGTGGACGGTGCCGATTCTGCTTGATCCGAATTGGAAGGGGGGCGACTATTTCGGGGGACCCGAACCCGTCGATGGTTTGCGCGAGTCCCTGCGGCTGATCACATTGACCAGCCGTGCGCCGGGATGGGCGCAACGAATTTTCGGTCGCACCTGGGCCAAAGCCGATGCAGATCCCCTTGCAAGTCCCGAGAACCTCTACAGTATTGAAAGCAGCCTCGACTCGCTCGCTGCCGAGCGCAGTCGCTTTGCCATAGCCGCGCATATTGTGCACTTGGTGCGCGGCTGTCGGGTGTATGACCTCGACGAGGGTGGGAGCTCTATTAAGGCAATTCGTGCGCCCACGCTCTTGATCTGCGTTGCAAGCGATCGCATCATGTTTCCGACCTATTCCCGGCGCGCTTACGAAGAGTTGCGGGCGCAAGGAACGCCGGTCGAGTGGGCCGAAATTGACACCGACGGCGGGCACCTGGATGGCTTGTACGAAATCCAGAGAGCCGCAAAGCAGATCGAAAGCTTTCTCGCAGAGGGCTGACAGCGACTGACGCGATAGTCGCGTCGCTGACCAGAAAGCAGCGCTCGTGTCTTCAATACCCGCGGAGTTTCTCTACGAGCTGCTGGCGAGCTTGCTCGAGTTCGGTCGGGAGGCGGTCGCGCAGGCGATCGAACAGCTGGCGGTGCAATTCCAACTCCTCCTGCCATTGTTCGCGATCGACCGAGGCAATTTTGGCGTAGGCCTCGCGATCGAAGGCCAGACCGTTCCAGTTCAAATCCTCGAACCGTGGGCCGATTCCAATAAGGTTCTCGACGCCCGCACCCCGCCCTTCCAGGCGAGCGACCATCCACTCGAGGACACGCATGTTTTCGCCAAAACCCGGCCACAGAAAACGGCCGCTTTCGTCCGTGCGGAACCAGTTGACGCAGAAGATTTTGGGCGCGGCAATGCCCGCTGCGGCAAGGCGCACCCCGAGGTTCAACCAATGGCGAAAGTAGTCACCCATGTGATAACCAGTAAAGGGCAACATCGCAAACGGGTCGCGGCGTAGCACACCGGAGGCTCCCGCTTGGGCCGCAGTGGTCTCCGATCCCATGGTTGCCGCCATGTATACGCCCTGAACCCAGTTACGCGCCTCAGTCACGAGCGGAACGGTCGTAGCGCGGCGACCGCCAAAAACGAACGCGTCGATTCGAACTCCGGCAGGACTTTCCCAATCGACGTCGATGGAAGGACACTGAGCCGCAGAAACCGTGAATCGTGCGTTCGGGTGGGCCGCTTTACGCCCGCAATCGGGCGTCCAAGGCTGACCTCGCCAGTCCGTGGCTCGCTGGGGCGGGGGACCCAGACCCTCCCACCACACGTCGCCCTCCTCGGTCAGCGCAACGTTGGTAAAGATTACGTTGGCGCGCAGCATGGCGATCGCATTTGGATTGGTGTTCGCTCCAGTGCCCGGGGCGACGCCGAAGACGCCGGCCTCAGGATTGATTGCCCGCAAACGGCCGTCCGCGCCGGGTTTGATCCAGGCAATATCCTCCCCGATCGTGGTCACGGTCCATCCATCAAAAGACCGTGGCGGAATCAGCATGGCGAAATTTGTCTTCCCGCAGGCCGATGGAAATGCCGCCGCGATGTGGTACTTGCGACGCTGCGGCGACGTCACGCCGAGAATAAGCATGTGCTCAGCAAACCAACCGACCGAGCCGTCGCGCGCGGCATCACGCCCCATGCAAGATGCGATGCGAAGCGCAAGGCATTTTTTTCCAAGCAAGGCATTTCCGCCATAGCCGGACCCAAAGCTCCAGATTTCGTGGGTGTCGGGAAAGTGGGCGATGTACTTGACGGGGTTGCACGGCCAGGCGACATCTTTTTCGCCCGCCGCAAGCGGCCGACCAACGGAATGCACGCAAGGGACAAAGGCGCCGTCGGAACCCAGCGTTTCGAGGGTGGGGCGTCCGATGCGAGCCATGATCCGCATGCTCGCCACAACGTACGGGCTGTCCGTAAGTTCGACGCCGATCTGCGCCATCGGACTACCCAGCGGACCCATGGAGAAGCAGACCACGTACATGGTGCGGCCGCGCATGCTGCCGGCAAACAGGCCGCGCAGCGTCGTTCGCATTCGCTCAGGTTCCATCCAGTTGTTCATGGGACCAGCGTCGGCCGCGTCAGGCGTGCAAATAAAGGTACGGTCCTCGACGCGTGCGACGTCGTCCGGATCGGAGCGCGCGAGAAATGAATTCGGTCGCAGCTGCGGATTAAGCCGTAACAGCGTACCGGTGTGCACCATCTTGCCGCAAAGCTCGTCGTACTCTTTTTGGGAGCCGTCGCACCATACGACGCGGTCCGGCTGACAATGGTGCGCGATTTCCCCTACCCATGCGATCAGCTTGCGATTTCGCACAAAATGGGGCACCGCACGATCGTAGGCGTCGAAAACTGCGTTCATGCTGTCAAAACCCTCCGCCAACTCGACACCTGTCAATTACCCGACGGCGAGACGAACGCCGGGTCGGCCCCAATCGCTCCGAGACGTCGATACGGAGGACACTGCGGTGTGCGCTGGGCAATTAGAATTCTCACGATGACAAGGATCATGTTAGTAAGTTCCGCCCCGAAACGAAAGGGCAATCGGCCAAACGGTGGTTTTCGCTTCGCACACGTTTGCGTCGTCATTCGAGGAAGAGCGGCGCCAGATCGTCAAGACGGGCGGTCGTTGTTCCGGAAAACACCATTTTAAGCGCGAGGTTTCTGCGTTCGCTGGATCTGAATTTTGGCCAGAGGAATCCGCGGACCTGAGGCGCAGCCAACGACGCGGAGTCGCCGCAGCTATCCCGGCGGCAGTTGCTTCGGCCTCGGGACATCGTACGCAATATTGCGCGCCCGCGCCGTTCTCGGGTACCCGAACGCGGTCGCTCTTTTATCCCGATGCGGGATACCGCGCTCGGGACGTCTTTGCCGCTCTGCGAAAATTGTGCGCGCCGATCCCAGAGGCCGTGGGGAGGCGAAACGGAGCAAATTTGCGCGCGCCGAGCACATCGAGCTTGCGTGACAATGTTCGACAGCACTTTGCACTTCGTCGGTTGCGGCGGAGCGAGTTTGCCGCATCTTTCGTTCGCGGACTCGGCTCTTATGAGAGGGGGAAGCTGCGCGGCGGGGTTAGAAAAAGCGCAAGATCGGTTCCGTGAGGGTCGCCGCCCGCGAGAGGTCGCGCAGGAGCGCAATCGGAAAACCCAAAAACATTCGCTTGCCCGGATAGCGCGCGGCGGACAATGCAAATGCGCCCCTTTAGCGGTTCCCGCCACGGATCGGTCGCGTAGCGAGCAGCGCCTGCGGGGCACGGGTAAATTTGCGCAAACTGCCCTGCAGAGGAATCGCCTGAGCTTTGCCTCACGCGGCAGCATCGCACTACGGTAAAAATGCAAAGTGCCATTCCGAAAGGAGATCTACGTGGAACAACCCATTAGCCGCTTCCCGGTGCCCCGGCTGGAAGAATTGCCGGAAGACATTCGAACCCGCATATTCGCGGTCCAGGAGAAGTCAGGTTTTATCCCCAACGTGTTTGTGGTGCTTGCGCATCGGCCGGAGGAATTTCGCGCCTTTTTTGCCTACCACGATGCTCTTATGGAGAGACCTAGCGGTCTTTCAAAAGCGGAACGGGAAATGATCGTCGTTGCCACCTCTAACGCGAATCAGTGCCACTATTGCGTGGTAGCGCACGGCGCGATATTACGTATCCGCGCCAAGCACCCTTTGGTGGCCGACCAGGTGGCTATTAACTATCGCAAGGCCGACATTTCGCCGCGTCAAAAGGCGATGTTGGATTTCGCTATGAAGGTTGCCGCACAGTCCTACGCAATTGATGAGGCCGATTTCGTTACGCTGCGGGCCCAAAATTTCAGCGACGAGGATATCTGGGATATCGGCGCCATCGCGGCATTCTTCGGTATGTCCAACCGTTTGGCCAACCTTACCAGCATGCGTCCGAATGACCAGTTTTATCTCATGGGGCGCTTGCCCGCAAAATAGGTTCTGCTTACGTCGGTCGCGACAAGGGGAGCTAGCGCGGGGCCATGCGTAGGGCCCCATCCAGGCGAATCGACGTGCCATTTAGCATTTCGTTTTCAACGATATGGCGTGCCATCGCCGCGAACTCGTCGGGGCGACCCAGGCGCGGGGGGAAGGGCACCGACTTGCCCAGGGAGTCTTGGACATCCGCAGGCAGTGCACTCATGAGAGGCGTCTGAAACAGACCCGGAGCGATCGTTACGACGCGAATGCCATTGCGTGCAAGCTCTCGCGCGATGGGCAGAGTCATGCCGACAATACCGCCTTTGGATGCCGAATAGGCTGCTTGGCCGATCTGGCCGTCCCAGGCGGCAATCGATGCCGTGTTAACGATGACCCCGCGTTCTCCGGAAGAGGTCGGGCCGTTTAGGCTCATCGCCTGCGCAGCAAAGCGAATCATGTTGAATGTGCCGACCAGGTTTATCTGGATCGTGCGAGCGAAACTATCCAGTCGGTGCGGGCCGTCCTTGCCAATCACCTTTTCGGCGATTCCGACGCCGGCGCAATTGATGAGGACCTGCAGGCTGCCCAAGCGCGAAACGGCCGACTCGCAGCAGGCTTTCGCGTCGGCCTCGAGGCCGACGTCGGTGCGCTGAAACAACACGCGAGCACCCAGCTCGGCTGCAAGCTGCTCACCCGCAGCGATATTGAGATCGGCGATTACGACACGGGCGCCAGCTTGGTGAAAGAGTCGCACAGTTCCGGCACCCAAGCCCGAGGCGCCTCCGGTGACGATACAGTTCAGGGCATCGAGACGCATCACGTTACTCCTTTGTTCCGAGGCGCAGCAGCCGGATCGCGTTTTGCTTCAAGATCAGCGGACGCACCTCTGGTTTGAATGCGGTCTGGGCGAAGTCCGTGAGCCAACGGTCTGGTGCAATCAGGGGAAAGTCGGACCCGAACAAGACCCGGTCTTTGAGCAAGGTGTTGGCGTACTGGACAAGCTGCGGCGGAAAATATTTTGGTGACCATCCGGAGAGATCGATCCAAACGTTGGGTTTATGCAGGCATAGCGATAAAGCCTCGTCCTGCCAAGGCCAGGAAGGATGGGCGACGACGATCTGCATGTCGGGGAAATCGATGGCAACATCGTCCAAGTGCATCGGATTGGAATATTCCAGCCGCAAGCCGCCTCCAGCCCGCATACCACTGCCGATTCCAGAGTGACCGCTATGAAAAATGGCCGGCAGCCGGTGCTCGGCAATGATTTCGTACAGCGGCCAGGCCATCCGGTCATAGGGGTGGAATCCCTGAACTGTCGGATGGAATTTGAAGCCTTTGACCACGCCTTCTTCGATGAGGCGGCGCGCTTCACGCGCACCCATGCGACCCTTGTGCGGATCGATGCTGGCAAACGCAATCATAATGTCACTGTTTTTCGCCGCGGCTTCGGCGATTTCCTCATTCGGGATGCGTCGACGACCGATCTGCGCTTCGGAGTCGACAGTGAACATTACGAAACCGATCTGATGCTGCCGGTAATAGGCGACAGTTTCCTCGATGGTGGGTCGGCGCGAGTTGCGAAAGTACTTGTCGGCGGCCCGATCGTATTCCTCAGCGAAGGAATCGGCCGGCTGGCAACACGAAACTTCGGCGTGCGTGTGCGTGTCGATGGCGACAAGTGCGTCAACGTTCATGACTGCGCCCCCTGGCCTTTCCTCTGAAGAAATTGTGCGATGCGCTCGCCAACTTCGGGCCCGCTTTGGGTCAGCGCGGCGGTCAGTGACTCCACATACAGACCGTCATTGCCAGCCATGCCGTGGATGCGGTCGATGGCCGTGACCATGGCCCAGTTGGCCAACGGAGCATTTTGAGCAATGCGTTGCGCCAGTTCGTGCGCCTTGTCATCGGCCTCACCCTTCGCTACTAAGTAGTGGGAGAGGCCGAGGTGTTGACCCTCCTCGGCGTTCAGGATGCGACCGGTTAGCATCATCTCGCACATGCGTCCCGGGCCAATGATTTTCGATACGCGCACGGACGCTCCACCACCAACGAAAATGCCGTGGCGGCCCTCGGGCAGCTGGTACATGGTATCGGGCGCGGCTACACGCACATGCGTGGCGGCCGCAAGTTCGAGGCCGCCACCGATGACCGCCCCGTGCAGCGCCGCTACGACGGGTACGCCGCCATGCTCGATACGGTCGAAAACGCGGTGCCACCACTGCGAATGCTGGGCTACGCCAAACGGGTCGCGGTGCTGGTGCTCCGACAGGTCCAGTCCCGCGCAAAAGTGTTCTCCTTCGGCGGTCAATACGATGACGCGCGCGTCCTGGGGTCGGTTCTGCAGGGCCGCATCGAGCGCGGTCAGCAGACGATCGTTGACCGCGTTGCGCTTTGCCGGGCGGGCCAGCGTTATCGTGTAGACGGGCGCTGCAAACGCGGTTTTCACCAACGATTCGCTCACGGGGGCTCCTTGCTCGGTGTTCGTCTGCCTTGCTCTACGGTGCATGAACGGTGATGACATTCTTGTCCGGAATGTCCGCGTGCAGCCATTGCACGAGATCGGCGCGACGCGAACGAACGATGCGCTGGTTGATGTAGCCCTTGTCGGTGATTTCGCCAACCTCTGCAGAGGGTGGCTCAGCCATCAGCATTACGCGGGCCGGGTATGTGGAGGAGCCGCCCGATTGGGCAAGAACGCTCATGCCCTCTCGCACGCGCCGCACGATTGCAGGGTGAGTGAGCACGTCCTCGACCGGCGCATCATGGGGCAGGCAGGCGAACTTTCGGCATTCGGGAAGGTTCGGAAACACGAGAAAACCAATCTCGTCACGATCGTGGCCTGTCACAACAATGTCTTGAGCAACGGGGGACATCGCGTCGATTCCCCTGACGCGCAACGAACCGACATGCACCCAGGTGCCGGTGAGCAGTTTGAAATCTTCGCCCACGCGCCCGTCGAATAGGAGACCGAGTTCGGGACGTCGCGGATCGACGAACTCGACCGCATCACCGATGCGGTAAAAGCCGTCTTCGTCGAAAGCTTCGCGTGTCAGTTCGGGCTGCTTCCAATAACCGGGGAACACGTTGGGACCTTTGACTCGGACCTCTAGTTTGTCGGCAACGGGCACGAGCTTGAGTTCGACCCCGGGAACCGGCACGCCGATGACGCCGGAGCGCGTCGCTTGATAGTGGCAGTCGGTTGCCAGCGGTGCCGTCTCGGGCGAACCCCAGGAGGAGA